>Ga0247831_1000581_pt1 | contig 79301 bp, 63 predicted proteins | sample LaCruzMarch2015__9_FD_192406 | JGI IMG/M metagenome (GOLD analysis project Ga0247831, IMG submission 192406) | Freshwater microbial communities from meromictic Lake La Cruz, Castile-La Mancha, Spain - LaCruzMarch2015_1m | ecosystem: Environmental > Aquatic > Freshwater > Lake | place: Spain...
TTCCTAGTCCGTCGAATTCCCCATGGACGGACTTCCTAGTCCGTCGAATTCCCCATGGACGGACTTCCTAGTCCGTCGAATTCCCCATGGACGGACTTCCTAGTCCATCGAATTCCCCATGGACGGACTTCCTAGTCCATCGAATTCCCCATGGACGGACTTCCTAGTCCATCGAATTCCCCATGGACGGACTTCCTAGTCCGTCGAATTCCCCATGGACGGACTTGGAAGTCCGTCGTACCGCCCTTACCCAATAACGACTCCACTAAAGCAACGAGCCGGTTCGACGCCGCCTTATTCTGACAGTTCATACGCGACGATCTCTTCGGAATTGCGACAAAAAATGCGATTGCCAACCACGATCGGATGGTTCCACGTCTTGCCATTCAAGGCTTCCCATTTCAGCAATTCTTTTGGCCCCTTCTTGTCGATTTGAACAAGACTCATTTCCCCCTGTTCACTTACCGCCAGGATTGCGTTTTGCTGTGCCAGACCGATCAGCTGCCCACCCCCAAATCGCAGCTTCTTCCACAACAACTTACCTGACTCGGCATCGACTGCGGTCAGCAAGTTTTTGGAAATGCCAAGCACTAAGCCATTCTGAAAAACGACGTCGCTGAATTCCGGCAACATCTTATTCTCGCTCCACAGCTTTTCTGTTTTCCAGCGGAGTTGTTTCCCGTCGGCTTGCCCGTCTGCAGCACCGTCTGCAGCACCGTTTGCAGCACCGTTTGCAGCACCGTTTGCAGGCTCATCTTTGGGAGCTCCTTCGCAAGTGATTTCTAGCAAGGTGGCGCCCTGACTGCCATCCACCAAGAGCACTCGATTCGCACCAACACTGATCGGTGTCAACATGCAGTTCCCGCTGCCCTTGCCCTCGTATCGCCACAGTTCTTGATTGGTTGTCCGATCAAAACTAATCAGCTTCTGCCCAGCTTCATCACCTTTCATGCGAGAAACAGAGCTCAAAATCTGTTGGACTCCACCGATCGTCAATAGCTGGATCGAGCTATACGTTGATCCACCGAATCCCATATTCTGTTGGATTTCGCCTGTCGCAGCATCATAGGCTATCGTGCTGGTTCCGTCGGTCCCTTCGGTGCTGCTAAGGACATAGCATGTGGTATCCGTCAAGTAAGGTGATGTGGAGATGCCCCACATCGGCACGTTGCCCGACGTATCCTTCATCAGATCGCGAGCCCATATTCGCGATCCATCGGTAGCGTTCAATGCGGTTACATTACCTAAGCCACCCACCGTATAAATTCGCCCGTTATAAAAGGTGGGCGTACCACGAGGCCCAGCTCCCGAGACGCTGGTTTGGTCTTCGAATCGTGCAGGATAGGCGTGAGTCCAAATCTCCGCACCGGTCGTTGCATTCAGGCACACAACCACTTCATCGTTCCCCCGCTGTTCCAGCGTAAACAGCAGACCATCGACAACAATAACACTGCCCCAAGATGGCCCCGAACGTAAACGCCATAGCTCCTTGGCTTTCAGTTTGTCCGATACCACAAGCGTTTCTTGAGTGGCCTGTCCATCGTTAGCTACCCCACGAAAACGAGGCCAATCACCCGTCTGAATCGTGACTTGTTCTGGTAGGGAGGCAGGTACCGAACGGTTTGCCTTTTCTTTTAAAGATCGCTCCGCCAACTGCTCGCTGCTCTCTGTCCAGCGCGGGCGAATCTGTGGCATGAAACTGGCCATGAATCCTTCGCTTCGAAAAAACAACCATGCCAATATCGGAACTCCCCAACTGAGCATGGCTAACCATCGCCGCGTTGACCACGATACCCTTGCGGTTAGAAGCAAAACGACAGACAAGCAGATAATGGCAATCGGAATTCCGTACAGCAAAATCGAAATGCCTAGCGTCGAATCTTGGAAGACGAAAGCAACGATCACGACTCCCAAGCCGATACCCAACATGGCGAATCGCGACACCCATCGAACTCGTGAGCCGAACAGAACCCAAGCCAACATGGCCAAGCATTGTGCGACCGCCCCAAGAGCAAGAGTCCCAAATCGAATACTGTCGGGAGCACCAATCAAAGTGGGGCCGAACAAACACCAAAGACTAGCGATAGAAAGGATCCAAACGGGCCACGCTCGAAGATGCCGTTCCGGGGCTGTTTTCGTATGTCCATCCAAGTTGTTGACACCCAACGCATTCATGGACGTGGAGGCGTTGGACTCGGCGCTGGGTTCGTAAGGTTGCATAGCAAAATCATGGGGGGTGCGGGAAGACAAAAGGGTTGGAACCAATACGCAATGGCAGTCCGCCGACACAACCCACGATTTTCTAACGCCGCTTCGCGCGATCGCTCAGCGTACGTCGCATCCGATTGAGGCCGCGTTTTTTTGCAGGCGGTTCTGAAGTAAGCTCACCGTTCGCCGTTTCCGTTCCTTCAGCTCCCTCTACGGAGTCAACGTCAACAACAGTCTTGGGTTTCTTGATCAGGGAGGTCGAGAACGCGGAACGTTTCGCTGGTTCGCAACCTTCGAAGGCAAGTGGATCAGCGATCAGTTGCCGATTGATGCGGACCTCGATTTCCGTAAGGAGTTCACCTTGTCCACGCGAAACAAAGGAGAAAGCGATTCCATCGCGGCCCATCCGGCCTGTTCGACCCACGCGGTGAACGTAATCATCGCAATCGTCGGGCAAATCGTAGTTCACAATATGCGAAACGGTGGAAACGTCGATTCCCCGACCGACAACATCGGTCGCAACCAAGATCTGAATATCGCCGTTGCGAAGGGACTTGAAGACCGAGTCGCGTTGGCTTTGGTTCATGTTCCCGTGGATCGTATCCAAACGCATTTCGGAAAGACCAGGTATGGATCGCAATGCCTTTTGCAATTGATTATGTAATTTTGCAGTGCCCAGCTTGGTGCGGCAAAAGATGATTGTCTGTGGAGGTTGCTCTCGAGCCAAAAGCTTCACCAGAATATCAAACTTGCGTTCCGGCGAGACGTTCAAATAACGTTGCTCGATCGTGTCGACCGTGACCCCTTTTTGAGAGCAATCCACCTGAATGGGTTCGAATAGGTAACGTTCGGCGAGCTTCTGGACCTCGCCCGCCAAAGTCGCACTTAGCAACAACGTTTGCCGATTTTCGGGACAGCGGCGCAAGATGCGTTCAATGTCAGGCCGGAAACCGATGTCCAGCATCCGGTCGGCTTCGTCCAACACGACGCACCAAATGTTCGAAAGCTTCAAGGTCCCTTGCTGAATGTGGTCGATCACTCGGCCCGGAGTTCCCACCACCACCTGCGTTCCGGATTTGAGAGCTTTTTGCTGGCGAGTCATATGTTTTCCGCCGGCCACCTCCAAAATTTCGGTGGGGCATCCGTAAGCCAACTTCACAAATTCGCCATGAACCTGGGCGGCCAGCTCGCGAGTCGGCACCAAAACCAGAGCCTGAGGAAGCGGACAAACTCGAAGCGGATCCAGCTGCTCCAAGATGGGAATCGCAAAGGACGCCGTCTTGCCAGTGCCCGTTCGGGCTTGACCAATGACGTCGTAACCCTCGAGAGCCCAAGGGATTACCTTCGCCTGAATAGGGCTAGGTTTCTCGTACCCCAGCTTTGCCAAAGCGCGAAGGGTGATGTCGGATAGATTGAGTTCGGCGAAGGTTTCAGCAGTCTTGGTTTCCATGGATCCCCATTCTACGATACAGTTTCCTCCCTGATTAGTTCAAATGTCCCTCAACCGCACCAATTGTTTCATGTCCGAACTACCTTTTCAGTTTCCCGACTCCGCCTACCAGTGGGCAAATCTCGTCGAATCCACCTTGGGAGCCGCTTTGGACGAACCCACCAGTGATACGGTCAACCGCAGGGAAACATGGGAAGAACCCGATGATCCGATCTGGTCGATTTTGGTGGCCAGCGAACTTGTCGAATCGGCCAATTCGATTCGTGCTGTCATCGCGAAGGACGCAAAGAAGCGTGCGTTTTTCGAGCGATTTCTAGGCTCGCTCATCCGCAATTTTCGCCAAGCCATGGCCACAGACCCAGGCCAAGACGATCTTGAACATCTCAAGCGTCTTGTTTTGCTTCAGTACGTCGCTCAACTTTATGCAAGCTACCAAAGTCAGGGTCTGAGTCGATGCGAAGGGACCTTGCTTCAAGTTTTGTTCGCCAGCGGTCACACGACTGCAATTCAAATCGGCGTCGACATGCTGCTGGTCCGTCCACCCGTAGATTGGGAGGATGTTTCGGTCGCGTTGTCGCCTCTCATGCAGTCGACCGATTGGAAGCTCGAGGATGTTTTCCCAAAACTACTCAACTGTACCGACCCATCGGTTCTGGCACCCGCTCTGGATGTTGCTAACCATGCATTCCGAAAACGCAAGCTGACAGAACACCCCGCTAAGCCCGAGAGCTCGAGACTGTTGACTTTGATGGGTGGATTGGTACAGCAATTAGGAGTGCTCGAAGAGAATCCCACCAAGTTTGGGAGTTCCGTCGACGCCATCCAGAAGATTCTGTTCGATTCGATTTCGCTTTGCGTATCGCTTTGCCACACTTTTGGATTGGTTGGAAACACGGACGCCATAGGCAAGCTCAATCAAGCTAGCCAGCTTTCGCATCGACGCATTCGAACGGAAGCAGCTTTCGCTCTGGCGAAACTCGGCGACAAAAAAGGAGAGCAGCAACTGCTGGAACTCGCTGCTGACATTTCAAGCCGACAACGAGCCATTGTGTATGCGGAAGAGCTAGGCATTGAAGATCGTATTGATGAACGCTGGACCACTACGGCCGCACTTGCCGAATCGCAATTGGCAAACTGGCTTGCTCAAAATGAACAAATGGGTGTTGTACCCGCCAGGATGGAATTGCTGGACCAGAGAACGCTCGGCTGGCCAGGCTTTGAACGCCCTCAAGAATGCTTCTTGTTTCGATACGAATACGACTTGCAGGATTCGATCTACAGCAATGTCGGATTCGCGGGACCAATGTGCCATACCTTTTCGCAAGACTTGGCCGACATTTCTCTGGACGATATCTATGCAATCTTCGTGGGCAACGATATCGATCACCCCGACGCTTATGAACTGCCTCCCAATACCGTCGATGCAAGAATCGTCGAAAGAACGCAACGCGTCATCGATTCCCTACCCTCGGATGTCGAGATGATGGAACCGTTGCTTTGTGGATGCTTCTTCGAACACTTTGGCGTTCTTGGGCGAGTGCGGATTCACGGCGAACTTCGAATCGCAGTCGTCTCGGAAGATGAACGTATCACTTGCGAGCCATTTGCAACCAAAAACCAAGCCGATCCCATGTTGACCTACTGGTTATGGCGAGGCCGAACGTTTTTCGAAACAGTGTCGATGTAGTCTGAATTCGACTTGCTCTCGTTCCAAGGCTCCGCCTTGGAACGCACTGCCTTGGAGGCTCCGCCTCGCGTTAGCCATGCATTTACAACTCAGGAGGCAGGAGCCTCCGGTGCATTGCGTCCCCAGGCGGAGCCTTGGAACGAGAGTAAGTTGCCCTGATACCAGGGACAAGGGGCGTTCAATCTGCGTTTGAATTGTCTCCGCCCGCAACGGTTCCGAGCGCACGCCAAACAGACAAATCAATGTTGGATGGTATCCATTGCACGCTGCCGTCGGCTTTCAGTGTGTTGACACCTTCTGAATGATAGCTTCTAGCAGTGTAGAGCTGATACCTGAAGCCTCCTTGGCAATCCCAGCCTGGATTATTCGGACGGAGGTAGTGAGTATAAGCGATGTCTATGGGCTGAAATCCACGCCAGTCTATGCCTGGATTGGTCGCTAGGTTATACGGGTCCGAAAGCTGTTGGCAGCTTTGAAGAAACTCTTCGGAATCGACTGGATTAGGCAGTACTGCAATTGCAATGGGACGTCGACTGGCTTCACCTCCGCGTTGATCACCAATCCCCGAGATCCGTTCGGAAACAAGAATGGTATTTGACAATCCATCGGTAATCTCGTTCGTCGTTATTCCATCGTAAAATTGCAGAATTCCGTTGGTCTTATCGCGACGGGTATTTCGAAATGGCAATGCATCAACCCCGCTTCCGCTATTAAACCGATAGCCCAAAAATTGGTTGCTGGATGGACACCGAAGCACTAAGGGAGGTTTGTCCGCTTGGGGACCAGTGGAAGATTCCGAATGCAACTTCTCGGATTGAATATCCAGCTCTGGCAACAAGGTTTGGAACGCGGTTTGTTGGAACAGCGGATCCCTTTTGGCCCCGCGATTTGATCTCAAGGAAGGAAACTTTTTTGTCGATCCAACAAAGTTGTTTACAGCGATTCCAAGTTGATGAAGGTTGTTTTGACAGGCAAGACGGCGACTGCTTTCGCGTGCGTACTGTACGGCAACCAGAACGAGAGATGCCAAAATCCCAATGATCGACAGGACCACAAGAAGCTCAACAAAGGTTACGCCTAGTTTACGAATAGCCCTGTTTTCACCACTCCCAGTTTTTCCGGGTTGCCTCTTCATAACCATGCTTAAGGCTCACTTGAAAAGAACGCTGGAATACGTTTTACAAATCTTTTCCCTGCTACGATTTCAAGTTCAGTTACTCCGACTATCTCGTTAGAATTCGTCTGTACATCCACGATCATGGTTTCATCTCGCTCTACTTTCGTAAAATTGCATTTAGATCGATTCTCACCATTAATCCAGAATAGTTCGAGTGGTATCAAGGTTTCCCCTTCTTCGGCATGGATTAGCAGTTGTGTCGTTATTGACCCATCAACAGATGGAGTCAAAAACAATTGTTTTGGTGACAAATTGACTTCGGTTCGAACCGTTATCATAAATGGAACGATCCCGGCGGGCTCAGTTTGCCCGGAAAGTCGAACTAGTAACTGCCCAGAGAGGGTTTGCCGTTCTGCCTTTTCATCCACCGAAAAGCTAACGTAACAAGTGTTCTCAACCATTCGCGTGCTCGCTTCGACCCCCAAGCAAAAGCATGTTGTTTTTGAGATTCCACTTATATTCTACGTCAATGCTGGGTTTGTTTTGCTTGTCATAAACATCAATCTCGATTGCGACTTCTTTTTTCTGACCGGCCCCAAGTTCCAAATCGGCGATGGAATCAGGCGTCATAGCCAAGTCAGCCGTAACTATCCATGACACCGAAATAGTAGAAACGGAATGTCCGCCGCACATAATTGTACACATCGCGTTTTTTGGACCGGCCTTCGAACGTTCTAAAAGTAACTCCAACGTCGCAGACCCGTAAGGCTCGATTACCTTAGACGAAATCCGTCCCGAAAGGCAATTGCAGGAAATCCGAACATCAGAAATCTCGATAGCTGTGCTTTCCTGATTGTGAATTGGAACGCTCAGTACTTGTGGCGCTCTGGTCAAATTTAATCGCCCTGCATCAATGACAGTTTTCTCGATCGAGACTTTCGGTGAAATTGAAAACGCTGCTGCAGAAGTATCTTCAGTATTAGCGATTGCGCGTTCTGCTTGTTCAATAATACGTGTTTCGCATCCCGCGAGGCAAGGTATGATCGCGATCATAAAAACGCCAAATCGACGATTGAGCCAGTACCTTCGGGAAAAGACAAGGCTACAAACGAATACAATACCCAAGAGCCCCCACCACCAACGAAGTATTGGTTTCGGACTACTTGTAGGCAGCTTGATTTCGTTTCTGGAAATCAAAAGAGTACGGCCCGACCATTTCTCAAGAAAGCCTGCGGATTCCGTCGAAACAATTCCAGTTGCAGCATCGTAGATTATGAGACGATTGTTTAGGTAACTACCTAGGATCACAAAATGACCAGGAACAATGTGCAATATCGCAGCTGGATCTTTGCCAAAAAGTCCTAAATCTTTATGATCCAATTGACAAGATTCCGCGAAAAGACCGCGGCTTCGGGCAGCGTTCTGAAGTTGAAGTAGGGAATAGCCTTCTTTGCCTGCAGGCCCAAGTTCTTTCGCAAAATCCTTGTAACTACGAGGCGCAACACCAAGTTCAAGAAAGATGACATAAAGGCATTTTGCACCGCAGTCAGGGTCTGGCAAAATCTGCTTTGAGTCAAACCCAAATGAGAGCTTTGGGCATACACAAAAAGTGATGAGCAGCACAAACACGATCGATCGAATATTAGTAAACATCATCTATTCTCGCTGCGATACTTTGACAGTGCCTGGTAGCGGAGCTTGTATTCTTGCTCCCCCTCATCCCCCCCTTTGTACCTTTCGTCGATCAACTTGTTGTTACCGTCGTATGCCTGTATCTTTGTTGCGTATGGAACGACTTTCTCAATGTCATTGAACTTGCTTCGACACCTCTTTGCGTCAAAACTGATTTCATCAATGAACCACTCGCAATTCAAGGTTGATATAGATTTGTTCTGGTGTACAGCATGCTTCACGAACCACTTGCCATCCTGTTTCTTCCATTCTAACTTCCCCGAAAACACTCCCTTCCCGCCGCCACTACAAAGATATTCAGTCATCAGGAAGTCAACAGTCGGGTCAACAATCACAGCGCGATCTCGAACAGCTACTGGCTTATCAGGTGGTAAGTGACTACCAAGATCGGTTTGTGAAAACCTCCAACGACCGTCAGCAAGTTTCTCGAGTTTTGCCTTATTCGTCGTAGATTCAACCATCATTCGTAATGATGCGCCACCATCGGAGCCAATTACTAACCACCGTTGCGGTAACATGCATCCATCCCCACCGGAACCTGGTCGGGCCTTACTGCTTGGACGAGTGGTCAAAATCAAGTTAAAGCGATCAAAAGCATACGCCTTCTTTCCGTCAAATGCAGAAATCCCAGGTAAACCAATGCTCCCCATGATTTCCTGACACTTGGATCTCTGCAATTCAGTATTCTGCGGAACAGCCTCGGATTTTGGCACGATGTCATGCTCTTGCCAAACTTCGTTCCCTCTAACCTGGAATGTTGATTCGGCACTAGAAAACTCATTTTCGAATCTACCTTTAAAGACAACAGCTGCATAGCTCTCAATCTTAGCAATGCTCGCGAGCACCTCGTTTCGGACTGCGGCTTCGTCTTGCGAATTAGCCGTTCTGCCGCAAGCAATTGCAGCAATTACGATTGCGGCAACATTGATCCAAGGATTCAACGCCTTAACGGGCATGAATGCCTTCGAATACCTATTCGTTCTCTTTAACATTTATGAATTGCTCCGATTCAAACTAAAGGTCACAGTGCACTTTACCGCTTGGCTGCCGATCAATTGGAAGTGCAAAAATCAGGTGCCGAAGCTTCCATGATAACGCCTGTGACTATAGCAGGGCCACAATAACCTTCGTCGTAATAGTAAACGCAAGTCGCACGGTACGAGGAGCATTGTCGAGATCCAAAGCACTCAGAAACCTCGTAACAAAATGATTGTGATTCCTCGCCACCACCGCCACTGCAGTCGAGTTGGTTCTGGTTTGGAAAAGCTTCGCGTTCGGTTGCCCAATCGCAGTTGGATTGTTCAAGATCATCGCAATAGGTCGTAGTGCAATCTGGAATAATCTGACAAGTCGCTCCATACACCCATTCCGCGCAAAGGAACCCCTGCGCCCCGAACACCTGTGAGCTCTCAAGCTCCGTCAAAACCCGCGACGACGAGCTCGCACGTAGGCTAGAAAAGAAACCGAACGCCACAACAACCGCTAACAATAGCAGAAATCGACTCATAATCATCATAAACCCCTTTGACACTTGGAAACAAAAAACCAACACATCAGCTCAATGATCCGCCAGCCTCGTGTGCAAGAAATTGACCGAGAGCTCACGAGCTTCTCCTGAGGACAAAGCTACCTTTACAGTCACTGCAAGGCTTGACGGATTTTCGGGAATCGCAGTCCTGATAGAAGGCTCAAACTCGAGCAAGACCGCTCGAGCTGTTTCGGTAGAATCGAGCTGATACGAAACAATTGTCGCTGTTAAACACTTGCATGAAGTGGAAACAGCAATTGGACTTTGGTCGCCGGTGATTTGGAATCGACTTAGTGGCACACAGAGGTAACTGGCGCGATTCCAAAACACGACGCCCGCATCGACTTGATGTATGCGTGAATCAACATTCACAACATTGTTGGGCGCTGTTGCGGTCCCGCTATCGGAGCTTCGAACGCAGCCAAGTAGGCAGAACAATAAAAGTACAAGCCAGTTCGCGGCGTTTGCGAGCATTCGAGCATTATTGGCCCCGTTTGTTTCGATTTGCAACTGTCAGGAATAGTTGATTTGAACAGTATGGCGATCGATATGCAAGTAAATTTTTTAAATATTCCGTAAGAAAACCGGGCGAGTATGGACTTTTTCAATTCGCCAAGAATTTGATCTTTGCGCCATGCATTGAATATCTGTCGTTCATTGCCGATGTTCGATTGCAGATACGACAACAAGTCTGCCATGCCTTGAGGTTCAAGTTGTGTTTCGATTTCTTCGGGCATCGGCGATACCTTCGAAAACAGTAGAGTTAGGTAGCAGTCACTTATCGATGGTTGCGGACGTTAGGAAAACTGAGAGGGGCCGAGGTTTTTAGCACTCGTCCCCTGGCTCCGCCTGGGGACGCAATGCACCGGAGGCTCCTGCCTCCTGAGGTTGTAAATGAATTCCTGACGCGAGGCGGAGCCTCCAAGGCAGTGCGTTCCAAGGCGGAGCCTTGGAACGAGAGTAAGCACTTACCGCGTCACTTTGCCCCCTTCTCCCCCGGTACTCCGGGGGAGAAGGGCTGGGGAGGAGGGGGAAGACGTCAGTAAAACTAGGAGCTGCCAAAGTTTTTTAGGGTGGGCGTTAACCCCTCACCCCCGACCCCTCTCCCCTGATTACAGGGGCGAGGGGAGCGAAGAAATAGTCTTGGGTGTTAGCACTCGTCCCCTGGCTCCGGCTGGGGAATCAATGCATCGGAGGCTTCTGCCTCCTGAAGTTATAGGTGCATGCCTAACGTGAGGCGGAGCCTCCAGGGCAGTGCGTTCCAAGGCGGAGCCTTTGAACGAGTGCTAAAGATCCACAAGCCTATCGGCGAACACTATCTCGCATCGCTTGCATCAACTGGGCGCTCAGTTGCGGAATATCAATTCGCTCTTGGTTTCCTGCTCGATCCTTGATGATGACTGTCATCTCGATCGGCTCCTGACGTCCCTTGTTCGGCTCGATGGAAACGGAAGGAACCGGTGGAACACCCACCGAAGCACTGGCTAGTTCTTCGTCGTTTCGTTCGTTGAACAGCCGCTGAAGCCCCAATTTCGATAGTTGATGGTAGACAACGTCCGCAGCGCTATAGAGCCCTTCTTTCAAAGTAGGATCAGCTGCATAGCAAACGCCAATCAACTCACCTCGTTCATCAAAAAGTCCACCACCGCTGCGCCCCTCGACAGGCTGCCCATCCACTTCGACATTCGGTGGACCTACGTAGCGATTCAATTTGGTAATCTGAGAAACCATCTGGGTGGGGTCTGCCCCGCGATTGCATCCCCAACTGCTCACTTTTTGGCCCTCGGAAAGTCGTCGGTTCTTAGGAATTAAACGCGCTACCGGCATTGCGACGGACGGACGAAAAGCCACCAATCCAATATCCATGTCACTCGCTTCAAAGTCGACCAAGGTCCCAGGAAAGGACATCGTTCTTCCGCCGACAAACGTATCGATGATAATGCTTGCCGAGCCTTGCATGTCGCGGAACAAATGCCCACATGTCAAAACCAAAGCCTCCCCGTTGACCATGTCGATCACGGTTCCTGTTCCCACCGAATCTTGATTGGGTTCCACAATGCGAATCCGAACCGTCGATTCACGATTCCGAGCCGGGCTGGACATCGCTTCCAACGTAGGACTCGAAGTCAAACGACCAGGGGCTACTTGGGAAGATGCTTGGGAAGTAGCAAACGCTGAAGCGGCCGATGAGGCAACGGGAATCATCGCCAATGGCGATTGACCTCGCACCACAGCAGCGGATGATTCACTTCGACTTTGAACCTTTTCTGAAAGGCTTCGCATGCTATCGACCGACGATGCCGATTCCATCCGGCGACTCAGTTCACGGTAATCCACCGGGCCCAAAATGCGATCTACTTCGCGACCATTTCGAACAAGTATCGTCGTTGGAACATTCTGAATCTGCCAACGCATTGCAATGTGCGGATCTTTCTTCGTATCGAATCGACGAACAACCCATCCGTCCTGAATGGCCTTATCAGTCGTTGTGTGCATGTTCAAACATTGCTCGCAACCTTCGGAGGAAAACTCCAAAGCAATACAGTCACCCGTCGATTGGGCCAACAAGAGATGCGTCGAGAAAACCAAATGGCTTACGGCAACCAGGAAAAGACCAAGGAAAACATTGCGTCGAAACATAAAAACAGATCCTTCTGTTGCTCGATTCTGTGTGGCTACTGGCCGCCAACGTGGCCATAGGCCTGTCATCCCGACCACGGCACCAGGAACTGGTCGGAGTGTCCGAAATTCACTCCGGGGATTCAAGACCAAAGATCATGTTTCATGGCTACTTAGCTAGCTTACCCTGAGTCGGACAGTGACGGTTCCGACTAGTTTTGTTCAGTCCCGACTTGAAATCACCGATACTCTTGCGATAAGCTCGCATAGCGAACCGCACCACCGGTGTACTTTCAAGTTCCATGGAATGAAATCATGCGTCATCTAGCCAGACTTTGGATCATCCCCGCCGTCGTTGCAACGCTAGCAAACACTTGCGCAGCCCAAAACCAAACCCGCGACGGAGCTCTGATGGGTGGCGTTGCCGGAGCGTTGATCGGTGGCGTTGTTGGCAAACAGAACAACGAGACCACCGAGGGTGCGTTGATCGGCGGCGCTGTTGGCGCGTTGGCAGGCGGTGTGATCGGCAACCAACGGCAACAAGCGGAACGCCAACGGTACTACGATTCCAGGTACAACCGACCTACCTACTACGAACAACGGACGTACGTGCAGGCACCCACGCAGCGCGTCGTAACGACTCGACGGCCTGTCACTACCGCCGAAGTGATCAACATGACTCGAAGCGGTGTAAGCGATGCTGTGATTGTCGCTCATATTCAATCCAACGGGGTCGCTATGCAACCCGATGTGAACGACGTTATCTTGATGAACCAAGAAGGGGTCAGCGACTACGTGGTCACGGTAATGCAGCAAACGGGTATGGGCTATCGAGCCAATGCCGGCCATTACCAAGCACCCACCCGCGTCTATCGAACCTATCCACAGCCCGCCGAGGTTGTTGTTCACGAGGAGTATTACACACCACCGCAACCGGTCTACTCAACGCGACAACCTACGTACACACGTCAGTATTATGTAGATCGACGGGGCTTCTAAGCACCGAGTTTGGAAAGCACTTCGCGGAACTGGATGGTTGCGTTCGTCATCGGCCTTTGCGTTTGCCCGACGTCTTTAACCAGTTCATAATCAAGATGATTCCGGCTCCGACCAGCAAAAAGGGGCCAGTGATGTAAATGGTCTTCGGGCGATAGATAAAAAGGATGATGGCGAAACCGGACGCAGCCGCAAACGCCATCCCGCTCGGGGCACGTAGCATGGTTTCAATGGCTGGCCACGCAAGCCAAATACAAAGGGTCACGATTCCGACCTTGCCCAACAATTCGGAAGCAAGCGAAGAACTCTTCGGAAGCAATTGGGGTTGCAGCCGCAAAATCAACGAAGCCAGAATCAAAACGATGGATAACGCAAACGCCACCCATCGAACATGCTCTAGCCCTCCCTTAGGTGGAGAGCCCCCTTTGGATTGAGGCGCACGGTTCGGGATAGGCCTTTGGTTCGAGTTAGGCGTTGCCACTAACGTGCCTCCAGCAATCGCAGCCAACGCTGAAGCTTCACGATCACAGGCGAATCCAGCATCTTGCTTGCAGTCAATTCTTCCACGCTAAACGCAACGCTATGCCCAGATTTTTTCGCTAGCTGAACGAATTCAGGCAACGCGGCTTCGGACCCGTTCACAAAAAACTGCAAGGATTTCAGTGGTTCGGCTGGTAGCACTCGGACCCGTGCGGACATCTTCGCATTGCACAACCAGACGCCACGGTACGATTCAATTCCTTGCATGGCAGTCACATACGCAGGCAAGGTTCCTGCCGAAACACCCGCGATGCATATCCGTCGCTTGTCAATCTTATAATTCGTGCTGACATACGAACGAAGACGGCTGGCGACTTCCACTTCCTCAAACGACCAAGCTTTCTCGTCGGCCGATTGAGCAACCACCACGATCCAACGGTTGTCACGAGCAAACGCCTCCCAAGCATCGGACCAAATCTTTTGATCCTGAACCCCAGCGTCCGCAAAAACAATCAGCAACCCGTGTGGCAATTCATCGCAATAATTGGACGGTACGATCGCAAAAGCCTTGTTCTTGATATCCCCTAAAGGAAGCTGAACCGTTCCCTTAGCTCCTTTGGTTTCCACCGCATTGTTCGGAACAGGAAATAGCACCGGAGCCCATTCCAGATCTTCCTCGGGTGGTGTTGTCAAAGTTGTTTTGGTCGTGCGTTCCTTTCCACTTGCATCTCTCCATTGGAACTCCAAAGGCTCACGATAATCCACGAACGCAATCTTGTTGTCGAGCGTGTTCGCGTCGTCCAACGCGGCCCCCGCGACACTTACAATCACATCGCCAACTTGAACACCCGATTGACTTGCGGGTGAATTAGGCACAACTGCTGATACCTTTGGCAAATTGCTTGGACTGAGCGGATCAATGACCACTCCTAAAAACGGCTCACGATAGATGGGCAATTCTTTTACCAGGGTAATGTCCAATTGGTATCGAGTCCCCTGCCGATCGATATCGAAGGTCATGCTCTTTCCCGCATCCACGGTTCCCATGATATGCTTGAGTTCCGAGTGCATGGCAACGGGTCGGATGCTTTGCGGCGTTAGGCCAGCGCCCACAATCCGATCTCCCGCTTTTAAACCTGCTTTGGCCGCCGGCGACCCCGGAGTGACTCCGCTGAGCAAAATTTCTGGAGCGAATTCGTCGGCACTGCTCGATCGAAAGCCCGCCTTGCCAGGATGAATGTCTTCCCCGGTTTGCAATCTTGGAAGTCTCTCTAGCACATCCTCCAACGGAACAGCAAAACCAACACCTGAATCGTACCATTGCTCGACCTCGCCTTCGGTCGCAATCCCTGGATTCATGGGGGCAAGAATCCCCATCACGTTTCCTTGCAGATCGATCAGAGGTCCACCATAGTTTTGCGAAGAGATCTTAGCGTCCGTTTGGATGGCGCGATTAAAGATACGGCCCTGAGCACTCAAGATGCCAACACTTCGGCTTGCGGTTTTAAAGTCAAACGTCTTCCCTAAAGCGATGGCCCATTGACCTACTTCCCATTGCGATTTCTGACTGGGAACCGCTGCACGAAGCGGCTTGTCCACGTCAATTTTCAACAGAGCGAGCTCGCGGCTAAAATCGCGAGCGACCAGCTTAGCCGCCTTGCGCTGATCATCCGGCAATACTACCGTGATGGAAGCAGGCTGCCCTTTGAACTGAAAGGTGCTGGTAATAATCCATCCGTCCGCAGACAGAACCGTCCCAGAAGATGGACCTGTTGCAACGAACTGCTTGTTGACAATCTCTTGTCCACCAAACGTCTCGATCTGCACCACGCAATCTTGCGCGAAGTCCGATGCGCTCTGAAACGCAATCTGTTCCAGTTCGTCCAATGGTGGATCGCTCGCGATGGTTGTGCCAATCAAAAAGAGACTTGGTACCCAAAGCAGAGCACTCGACAAAATCAATAGCCAGGCCCCGCGCATGCGATTATCTGGACCGAAGCAGTACGTTGCACTTTGCAGACGTTGAGACAAAGGATTAAGGTCGAACATGGATACGGATTAATTCCTGGCCGCGTTGTACGAGCAAGTAGAAGTAGTCTTCTCGATTGATGGTGGATAGCATCTTCTCAAGTGACTTGCGTGAATCGACTCGTTGATCATTGAGCAGAAGGACAAGGTCGTTGGTTTGGAGACCACTTTTATCAGCGGTCGATCCTTCACGCACTTTATCGATAAAGGGCGGAGTTTTCGCCAACACGTCTGGGATCAGAGTTAATCCGAGGGTGTTCACCATATGAGGTTGCGAGACTGATTTCAATTCTGCGTCGGAGTTGCCGGATGTACCGCTGAGAATGCGATCGATCGATGCTTTTGCGATGTCGATGGGAAGTGCGTAGTTAATCCAAACCCCAGCTTGCTCATCGCGAATCTCTTTCCCGATGACACCGATTAGCCTGCCTTGCAAATCGATCAATGCACCTCCTGACGCACCGGGATTGTTGGTGACCACGTCCAGCACATAAACTTTGCCTTGATACAGCGATTTGATTTTTCCTCGGCGCGTCGTCAAAGGTGTGGTCGCCATAATGACACCCTTTTGAGCGCTACAGGATTCATTGCCCGCGGCGATACCAAACAGATTGCTAATTGCGAACACTCGCTGCCCCGTGCTTGCAGGGGCGGGATTGGTTAAGTCGAAGCCGACCAGACCTGCATCGTCAATCTTCAACACAGCAAGTTCGTTTTGAGGATCAACACCCACCATCGTGGCATCCAACCGGCGTCCATCGAACGTGACAACTCGTACTTTCGGTACGTCCAAAACCGTGCTCCAGCTGGTCAAGATATGACCTTGGTTGTCGATGATTACCCCGCTCTGGTAGCTCTCCAGCCCCTTGACGCCGCCTGCCCCGTACAACTTGACCACTTTTTCTTGGCTCGTCGAAATCAAGGCTTCGTTGTTGATGGTGACGTTTGCATCTCGCTGGCTCTCTGCCGCTGTTGTTGGGTGCATTCCAAATTCCGCCAGCAACACCCAGTAAGCTATCGCCAAGAACTGAGCAAGCATCACCGCCCTCTCGTGAGTCCTTCGTATCATAGTCCCTGACCTCCGGCTGGGCTGGTAGTTTCAAATAGGTTGATCCCAACAAGAAATTTGGTCTCTAAGCCATAGGACAATCGCAACAACTTAGGTGTGAGTCGGCCTTGGATCGTTTCGTATTTTTCGAAATACAATTCGACCGGATCGGACTGTCCATCCGCAAAGATTTCGATGAGTTCAATCTGTCCATTTTTAGGCGACGTATAAACAAGCGTGTCGAAATCGCTGACGGTGATACGAGTCACGTCGAACAGATCTTCGCGTCCTACCACTGGATTCCGCCCTAAGTAAACCGCATCCCCCATCAACCGCGGCCCTCGTCGATGCCATTCTTGCCACAGCCGCATTCCCATGGCCACGCCCATGGACGCGCGTTGTTTGATATTGGCAGGCCAACCTTGTCGTGGATGGACCGTCTCGGACTTTTCTTGCATTCGAAAGGTCAACGCTTCGTCGTTCAGCAACATCTCAATAGCCAGTTGCTCCCTTGGTACCTCGCCTACAATTCGCCAGGATTCCGAGCTGTCGTTCCATTTGCCATCTTGAGCTTGAAGCGCCAGAATGCGATCGAGCTGGTACCGATTGAAATAGTAGTTGGAGAAGCCTCGCTTCTCGGCGTAAAGCCCTTCCAGAGGGTCCTTCTTGGGAACCACCTGAGGTTGTAATGCTTTTTCTTTCTCATCGGGAATAGGCTCTTCACCCGATGGCTTCTTGGGCACCGGGGGTTGCTGGCGCTGAGCGGCCTCCCCCTTGACGATCTCTTCCAATTCGCTTGGCAAGTGAAGGCTTTGCAGTCTCACATACGTATCGACTGTTTCATCGTCGTTTCGATAGCGGATTGGAATCCGCCATTGATCAGGAAAGATCCCCAAGATGTTCTTGAGCTGATTGGTGGTCGCAACATCGCGATCACCCAAGCGAAGTATTTCATCTCCGAATCGAATTCCTCGGCGATACGCGTCGCTGCTCTCCAGGATATTCGAGACGCTTACCTTGCCTTTGGTGTCGGTTGCTACGGTGAATCCCAAGGTGGCATGGTCCACCACGCGTCCTGATTTAAGCTGCCACAAGAAATTCATCGCTTGCTTGATCGAGATGGCGTAACCGACCCCCACGTTGACACGACCACGCTTCTCAAAGGAACAACGGCCATTGATCCCGATCAACTCGCCTCGCATGTTAAACAGAGGACCGCCGGAATTGCCTGGATTGATGGCAGCATCGGTTTGAATGCAATCGCTATATTCCAAAATCGTGTTGCTTGGGTACTGGTACCGACGCACCCCGCTAATCAAGCCGTAGGTAACGGTCGGCTGAAGGTTCGTCGCCAAGACGAATGGGTTGCCCGCAGCAAAGCACCATTGCCCAATCCGAACATCATCGCTGTTGCCGATGCTGGCACTCGGAAAATCGTCTCGGCCGACCATCTTCAGAACCGCTAAATCCCCAGTTGGGTCGACCCCAGTGACGATGCTTTCATACATTTTTCCATCGTTCAGACCGCATCGCATGCGATGGCCAAACGGACTAGAAACGTGAAAGTTCGTCAGAACGTATCCGTCCGGCGAAATGCAGACACCGCTCCCTCCCCCTTGCCCATCCGTACCGTAGACCGCCACGGTTGCGAGCGAAGCCTGTTTCATAGCCTGGATACGCAACTTCTGTGCTTCCAAGACCGCGGGGCTGACTTCCGGAGCCGATTGCGCGTGTCCTTTGGAAATGAAGCTCGGCCCTAACGTGGATACGATCAACATCGCTACAGCAGATAAACTGAATGCAAATACCGTGCGGGCGAAAACGGCGCAAGCCAATAGAGGGTTTGCGATAATCCCAGAAAGCCCCGAAAGCGATCGTGCCTGAATGATCCAATTCATTCTATACCTACTTGTTCGTCTTAGCGTTTGAGTCTTGGTTGCTTCCATTGGACTTCTGTTCCTACCATGAGTTTCGAATTGCATACAACGCGAAGCTGGACCTTTTTGCCCGATGGAACTGGTAGGTTGACATCCACCGAATCGACATCGTAAGGCAGGCTCTGCTGGGAAAGGCGGTTGTCATCTTGCCAAATCTCAATGGTAAGATTGGTACGCTGGGAACCATCGTCGGTGCGAACGATCTGCGCCTGGAAGGATTGGAATCCCTCCGGCACACGAAACGTGAATCGACCTGGGCCGGGAAAGTACAGGTCCTTCTCTTTGGAGGACACGTCGGATGGTAACGTTCCCTGTTCCGAGACAAACCTAGGGGCCATGGCTAGATCCAAACTTGCTATCTTGCCCTTGAAATCCAAGCTCTTGTTTCCAATCGATTCAAGAACCTCTAAGTCCGATAGCCATCGAATGTTGGCGGTGGAGTAATCAATGCTAACGATCGAAGACAATGGCAAAGAAACGGTTTGGTTCAATTGCGTTTTCAGCTCAAGCGAATCCTTCGAGGTCGAGAACGACTCAGCCAGCCAAACAGAATGGTTGCTCGATACGATTTCGATCGTAGGCTGAATACGCTCCAACGGACGCTGGAACCAAATGAGGCCAGCTAGTTTTTCCAGAGGAATCTCGATCGGCTCACCATCCAGTTCAAAGGAGACGCTTGTTTCTTGGACCTGAACGATGATGCCATTGATTCGCTCCAAGGATTCATTTCCTCGCATCACGATGACCGCATCCGATTCGGCGGGTTCGATGATGGCAGCCTGCCAATTTGGTTCGAGTGTGGCTGGCAAATCTTTCAGTCGAGCGGCTCGAATTGTTTTCGCAGGAATAACAAGAGCTTCCGGCCGACCATCTTCCAGTCGCCAGCCGCTCGATTTACCCGTCAGCAACTTTCCAAACGCTTTGCTGCCATCCAACAACACCACTTCCGTTGGCATTCGATCCTTAGAAAGGGAAGCCCCCAATTTCAGGAACCCAATCTCGTTTGCCAACAAGTCACGTTGCGCATTGGCAACCATCATCCTGCACTTGGTGGAATCCGCCTCAACGAACATGCCGCGAAACGTTTGACCATCGAGCAAGCTTGCGGAAATCTCCAGCTTGACGGCATTGCTTTCTTGCCCAATGCTCTTCTGCCCGTAAATCCATTGCCCTAAGGACAGAACCACCAGCCCCAGCAGGAACATTCCGGGCGCTGGCGACCAGGACCTGTTTCGAAATAGAATCTTCGAATTATGGCGGACAAAGAAGCGAGTTTCCTGCATTGTGATAAACTGGAGCTAATTGGAGGTGGATGCCAAGCGTATACCGGTCCGTTAGTATATCGCAATGCTCCCATCTTCGCTGAGCCAAACCTAGCCCGCCTTCCAACAAAAAGCGATTTGATTTTCAATGAAAGCTGCTTTCTTTCAAACCACAGGATCTCCGGACGTTATCGAGTACGGCGATTTGCCCGACCCGATTTGCGGTCCAGACCAATGCAAAGTTCAAGTCGCCGCGGTATCCGTGAATCCCATTGATACGTATATTCGCAACGGAGCCAATTACTGGCCTCTTCCGTATCCCTTCGTGCCTGGCAGCGACTTGGCCGGCACCATTGTGGAGACAGGTACCAACGTCAAGCAATTTCGCGTCGGTCAACGGGTATGGGCTAGCAATCAAGGCTTGATGGGGCGGCAAGGCTGCTTTTCTGAAATGGCAGCCGTTGACGCTCATTGGCTTCATCCTTCACCAGACGGAGTCGAAGATACGGATTTGGCTGCGGTCGCCTTGGTAGGTATCACGGCTCATTTGGGTTTGTTCGAGCGTGCGAATCTCCAGCCAGAGGACACGATCTTTGTCCGCGGAGGCACAGGAGGCGTTGGGGCCATGGTGGTTCAAATGGCCAAAGCCATCGGGGCAAGAGTGATCGCTTCCGCTGGCAGCGACGCGAAAGGGGCGCGATGCTTAGAACTGGGTGCGGACCATGCCTTCAATTACAATACGGTCAACACGTTGGAAAAGACAAAAGCGTTCGCCCCCAACGGCGTTAACGTTTTTTGGGAAACCCTTCGTGACCCCGACTTTGATTTGTCCGTTGCCATGCTTGCCGAAAACGGCCGTATGGTTTTGATGGCAGGCCGAGACGCAAGACCCAGCTTCCCCGTTGGACCGTTTTACGTAAAAGGGTGCTCGCTGATCGGCTTCGCTATGTTCAAAGCAACCGCCGAACAACAACAAGTCGCCGCATCGGATATCAACCATTGGATGACCACCGGACAACTTCAAGCACAAATCGATTGCGTGTTGCCTCTGAGCCAAACCGCAGAAGCACATCGCAGGCAAGAAGAGAATACGATCCATAAAAAGAGCACGCTAGCAGGCAAAATCGTTCTTACCCCTTAAAGCCCTTTCGTTGTTGGAGACACACCCCCAAATGAATTACAAACGCCATTCAATCGCCCTGACTCTTGCATTGTCCTTCGTTTCATTAGGATGCAGGCCGGAAGAGGAAATCCTCCGGGAAGAAGCACAGGCTATCGCAGACGCTCAAGCCTTGGCAGCCAAGCCACCCATGGAGGACCAGGTGGCCAAGGTTGGTGTGGGGCTTCAAGGGAACAGCCTTGATAGCATCGGCGAAAATGACGCTCGAAGCATCATTACGGGCCCCGCAGTCGCCTACTTCAATACCAAAGAAAAGATCGTTTTCGAAATTCAGATTCCTCAAGCACTCAGTTTTTTCGAAGCTACCAACGGGCGAAAACCAAAGAGCCAAGAAGAATATATGCGTGACATTATCGAAGCCAACAAGATAAAATTGCCTGTGTTGCCAGAGGGAATGGTCTACGAATACAAGCCCGACGTTCACGAACTATGGGTGGTTGCCGCTAAAAAATAATTGGCTGGGTACACTAGGTCGAATGCCAAAGAATCGGAGAACGTTTTGAATCAACCTGGGCTTCAACAGCGTATCGCGCATGCTTTTTCGATAGCCATCCTGTGCCTCCAAGGATGCGCTATCGCCTGGTTGACATTCAGCTCATCGGCTAACGCTCAGCCGAAACAAACACAGCCGACACAAACACAGACACAGCCTAGGGTGTTGTCGGGAAAACCAAATGTCAAACCACGCCAATCGGTCGAAGGAAAAAAACTAGAGACCCAGTATCAGCGCTGGCTTCCGCTGCCTACGGGTTTGCCGCCGGATGCTGCCCAGCTTGAACAACTGCTTCAACGTTCGCTCCCGTCCTTGCCCTCGCCCGCCAAGGAAGCGGATATCAAACGGCTTCAGGACGTGATCAAGGAACTGAGCGACCAACTGCCGCCGGGCTTGAAGGCGAAAAATCTAGACGGTATCTCCAACGAACTTTTATCCAAAGCTCTTGAAGACCCTGAAGTTCGCAAAAAAGCAGAACAACTGGTCGAACAATACCAACAGAACAAGAAAGCCGACGGTGAATCCGATCTTGCCAAAGAACTCGATTCTCTCAAAAGCAACGCTCCTTCATCCAAGAACACCGAGCCACCACAAGCGAACTCGTCTAACCCCAAGCCGAAAGATTTGCTCCCCAAAAGTGGCCCCCCTCAAAGTAATAGCTCGGGCGATCTTAATGCAAAGGACAGTAAAGCCATTGATAACAAAGCAATGGAGAGTGGCGGCACTCGCGACAAGAAGAACGGTAACAACGACTCTGGACAAACAGGCAAACAGACAACGGACTCCCTTCCCGAAGATCCCTTCGGTTCCCCTCAAGAAGCTCGACCAACCAATCCAACTCCGTCTGCAGCCCAAAAGGAGATGTTTGAATCCATGGACGACTTCTTACGGGAAGCAGAAGAAGCAGAAGCAAAACGAAACGCAGCAAATGGCTCTCCCGCAAAGGGCTCTTCGACAACCGAGCCCAAAAAATCAGGCAACGACGCTAAGAACACTCGCGGCACTTCTCCTGAAATCAAGAAACAGCTCCAGGAAAAGGGCTTCGGTCCAACTTTAGAAAGCATCCTTGAAGATGCCAGGAAATCGTCCCAGGAAAGTCCCAACAACGCGACGAATCCCACAGAAGAAAAAACTGCAAAAGCAAACGCTGACCGTCCAGACCGACCAAGTGTCAGCCAGCAAGCGACGAAGCCTTCCTCGCCAAATGCACCTTCAGCTAGACCATCAACCTCTGCGGCTCCAAGAGGTTCCGCCGGAGTCCCTCCGGCTTGGCCCACTCAAGAAAGCATCCGGGCTGCCAACCAAGACGCTTCAAAGGTTGCGAACAAGGCTACGCCACCACCCCAAGAAAACAGTTGGTCTAGTTGGCTCTCCAAGTTTGCCGAGCAAGTGATGGAAGCCTCGGCAACTCCTTCGACGTCCAGCGATCGCGAACGTTCCAACCCAACAGCATCACCAACAACTCGTCCGTTCGAGTTTTCGATGCCAAGCGGTTGGCTGCTTTTGTTTTTGGCAGCAACCATTGTTGGCCTCGTCTCTCTTTGGATGTACCGGCGACAATCCGTACAAGCGATCCAGCTTGCTGCTCGTTCGGTCAGCCAACACGACGACTACATCAAGCAACCAGAACTGATCTTGAACCGCGCCGATGTCGTCCGCGCTTTCCATCAGTTGGCTTATCGCATTGCGCATCCACTGGAGACTTGGTCGACGCATCGTCGTATCCTCAACCAAGTATCTCGCACTAGCCCAGAAATGCACTCACCGGTCCATGTTATCTCGGAGGTTTACGAGCAAGCTCGTTATTTGCCATCCGATATGGAGCTATCAGAAGATCAGTTGGCTTCGGTGCGAAAGGCGATCCAAGCATGCGAACCCTAACAAACGCATGCCATGCGATACGATTGACTCGCGTTTTCATTTTCTTGGTGTGTTTGAGCGTTCCAACGAGCTGTCTTGGGTGGCTCGTTGCACCCTCATGTTTCGCACAACTGGAACAGCCCGATAGCGAACAATTGCCGGAGTGGTACTTTGGGTACGATCTTTTCCATCTGGTCCTGAAGAAACGGGGGCTCGAAAATTCCCCTTTTCTCAACGATGCGATTCTGCGGCCCAAGGAATCGGTCGTGGTACTCCTTGGCGACCAACGCAAGCTGTCCACCAACGCCTGGAACAGCTTGCGTCGTTTCATTTCGCAGGGTGGAAACCTGCTTTTGGCAAGCGATCGAACGAATCAGCTTGCTGGCATCGGACTGCTCGATGTTGGCACATCCAACGCAGGGCCGGTCGTGTCAGCCAATCCAAGTATCCAATACAATGGTTTCAATGACTGCTTGATTGTGGAAGACGTGGTACAGGAACACCCGATCACCAAGGGGATTTCGAAGCTTGTGACTAACCGCTCGGGTTGGCTCGCTCGCCCGAATTCCATGCGAGGCAAAACCGACGCCTGGTTACCTTTGGCCACGTTTCCATCGGATGTTTCACCTTCGAACAGTCAAGCTCAAGCATTGATCGCGATCTCGCAATCCAAAACCAAAGATGCAGGTTCGGCCATCGTCGTTTCCGATGCAAGCCTCTTTTCGAATGCGATGCTTTGGCATGGTGACAACGGACTGCTTACCATTCAAATTGCAGATTGGCTGTGCGATAGAAATCGCAAGAAAGTAATTTTTCTGGTGGACGGATCACCCATACGTGGTTCTTCCCCCGCAGCAAACGGTCGCAAATCCCCGTCCACCCAAGATCAAGCATCAGCCAATCCAAGCGAACAGATCGAAGTGCAACTCAAGCCAGCCAGCTTCCTGAAGTTCGCGAACACCGCAATCCAAAAAATCGCGGAGTCCAATATTGCGAACGAGTCACTGCGCAATCAACCTCGAGGCGTACCTCCCAAAATGTATTTCCAAGGGGTTTGGGCCTTGGTCGCCCTGGCCTTGGCAATTGGAATTGTCTTGGTGCTAATGAAACGTTCCAGGTTGCTGGTCGATTACATGGCCCCAAGAAAAATGCGATCTTGGCATGATATCCAGTCCAACCAGCACCATCCATTGGACCAAAATGGCTTCGCTGCTGAGACACTCGCTCGCAACTTTTGCCGATCTTGGACTGGCAAAGACAAGCATGCGGCCTGGCAAAGTTACCTTCAAGACATGGACCTGGAACTGGCCCAAAGTTCCCTTTCAAAGCTTGAACGTGCGAGCCTGAAGTCGTTATTTGAGCTAGCGGTTTACGGCAAGAAAGCACTGGTTTCGGATGACCATCTGGTACAGCTCAGTCAATCGATTCGCGAACTGCTTCGTCGCCAAAACGCCGTATCCACTTCGACACCTTCCTAGCTGGCCCTTTCGTTGCCTAAACACCTGACATTATTTCCTGAGAATGATGTCTCAATACGGATGATCCTTTTGAGTGTTTACCTTAAAGTGCAAGTCGGACGGGATTTCATCCTGCTCATCCTGAAAGTACGACCATTGATACCTCCGCATTCACTGGTGCGATCTCCGGCTTAGGGAAGATGGATTTGACATCCAATGGTGGTCAGGAAGTTCGACTGAATTTGGCGAGCGTCCGCGCCATGAATTCTCAAAAGACGCTAAATGTGATTGCAGTGAAGGGTGATACGTGGGTTACCGACCGACAATGGAAGTATGTACGGAGTCGTCTTGAGAACGACAAACTAGTGCATGGTTTTTGCCGATCCGATGCAAAGCTCGATTTGCAAAACCACCTTCAGTGGCAAAACCTGATCAATCGATTCGACGTCAACGGCGACGATTCCGTCGACCCCCTTGGACGTGCTTGCGATCATCAATCAAATCAATACCGGCTCAGGCGGTTCTAGGCATCCTGCGTTTGACCCAGCGATTCCCGATCGATTTTTGTTTCTGGATGTAGATGGTGATAATGGTCTTTCACCGCTGGATGTTTTGGCAGTAATTAATCTGATCGCCGCCGCGGACCAGGACGCAGATAGTAGACTGTGTTTACTTGCAAAGACACCGGACTTCCGTCAACCATTGACATTCAAAACAAACAACCAGTGTTTCAGAACCTAAAGCCTAACGTCTAAAGCCTAACGGCTCGTTGCTTTCGCGAAGTCGTTATTGGGTAAGGGCGGTACGACGGACTTCCAAGTCCGTCCATGGGGAATTCGACGGACTAGGAAGTCCGTCGTACCATGAAATCAACAGCCCGCTAAGCCACGGATGAATCGACCGAGGCACTCGCTTCCTTGGGGGACGGTTGCATGAAAAGAGTATGAACAGCTAACATGATCGCTCCGGCAACTAGAAGCGAATCAGCAATGTTAAAGTTCGGCCAGACATAATCTTGGTATCGGAACAAGATCCAATCCCGTACGCCCCCGCGATAGGGCACGGGCAGTGCGGGAATAGCTAACCGATCGTAGAGGTTCCCCAAAATCCCGCCAACCACTAGCCCCATGGTGACTGTAATCCAACGGGATAAGCATGCCTTGTAGACGAACAGCCAAATGCAAATCCCAACGAGAGCGACCACCGAAAGGATCGCAAACAACCACCCCTTTCCTTGCCCAAGCCCAAACAGAGCACCTTGATTTACGGCCGTCTCAATTCCTACATACGGCTCAATCACCCACCATGGTGGCAGTTCGCCCGGTAAGCCTCGCCAACTGAATACAAACTGTTTGGAGAGAAGGTCGGCGGCCGTTCCGAAGATACCCAACACCAAAAACAGGACGTAACGACTCTTTGGAATGCTTTCAAAATCCCTACTCTGTACAGGCGAAGCGTATGGTTCCATAAGACTTTTCTGCTTGTTGTTTCCGAATTGCAATATTAGGGGCTAAACTATAGCCGCTAGCAAGCTAGGTGTTTTAGGGGATTTAGCCGATGACAACGATCTTGCTGAATAATCCGAAATTGAGGATGCTCGGGCAATAGCAAAGTTGGTGCTTCCTTGTCTCGAATGTCCTGGACGTTGCACATTACCCACTCAAAAGCCAGAAAAAAACATGGCCACCACCGTCTTTACCCCAGAACGAAGTGTCAAATCCGATTTGGCGTTTCAACGATGTTTGAATGTGGACTGTGGTGCTACCTACGGTATCGAAGAAGTCCACACTAGCTGCGTTCAATGTGGCGATCTTCTGGATGTTGCGTACCATTGGGACCGAATTCAGGTTCCAAAACGGCTAAGTGATTTTCAGCAAATGTGGACTCGAAGGAATGAGCCGCTCCGGTTCAGTGGCGTCTGGCGGTTCCACGAACTCCTTCCGTTTGCTCCCCAAGACCGAGTGATCACGGTTGGCGAGGGGCAGACACTGCTTCAACAAGCCAATTCAGTCGCCAAGTTTGTCGGTATTCGCCCAGGGCAGTTGTACTTGCAGTACGAGGGGATGAATCCATCGGGTTCCTTCAAGGACAATGGCATGTGCGCCGCTTTCACTCATGCGCATATGGTCGGGGCAAAGCGAGCCGCCTGTGCATCGACCGGCAACACCAGCGCCTCCCTTGCGATGTACTGCTCGGTGACTCAATTGATGAAAGCGATCATTTTTATCGGTTCGGGGAAGATCTCGTACGGCAAGTTATCTCAAGCACTGGAATACGGCGCTCTGACCGTTCAAATCTCCGGCGATTTCGATGACGCCATGGCTCGTGTGAAAGAGGTTTCCAAGGAATTAGGCATCTATCTCGTCAACAGCATCAATCCGTTTCGGTTGGAGGGACAGAAAACGGTCATGTACCGCGTTTTGGAATCGCTTCAATGGGAAGTTCCAGACTGGATTGTTGTGCCTGGAGGCAATTTGGGAAACAGTAGCGCGTTCGGAAAGGCCTTTCTGGAGCTGAAGGAACTAGGCATGATCGACCGAATTCCTCGGCTGGCTGTCATCAATGCCGCTGGGGCTGACACGCTGGATGTTGTTTACAATCAACGCAATCTACGATGGAGCCGCGGGCGACCTCGCATGGAAATCGCATGCTGGTATTACGATGAGTTAGACAAAGGAAGCATCAAGGCTGATACCATCGCTAGCGCCATCGAGATCAACAAACCCGTAAACCTGAAAAAATGCTTGCGAGCGCTCGACGCGTGCGATGGAGTTGTCCGCAAAGTATCGGACCAAGAGATCTTAGATGCCAAGGCTCAGATTGGTGCAGGCGGAATCGGTTGCGAGCCTGCAAGCGCGGCAAGTGTCGCGGGTGCGAAGCTGCTCCGGCAACAAGGGGTGATCGGCATGGACGACCGAGTGGTTTGCATATTGACCGGCCACCAGTTGAAAGACCCGACGGCAACAGTCGCCTACCACACGACCGACCAAGACAAGTTCAACGAAGTGTTGGGCAGCCGAGGTGTTACGCGAGCTTCGTTCGCCAACCGAGCGATCGCCGTTCCCAACGACATGGACGCCATCGTCAAAGCGATCCAACTCTATTCGTAGTTGCAAATAGCGACCGTTTAGCCCCAAGGAAACAATCTAGTCCGAAGGGCGGCGTATTAACCCGAAGGGCGGCATGTTAGCCCGGAGGGCGGCATTTCACTGCCGGCGGCGTAAGCCGCCGGACTCGGGTGAAACGATTTGCCAAGCCCGGAGGGCGACACAGGCGATTCATGGCAGACTGGCCAAGGTGTCGCCCTCCGGGCTTGGGCCATGAGCCTTTAAGACTCCGGTGGTTGACACCACCGGCAGTGAAATGCCGCCCTCCGGGCTCAAAGTAGCACCGTAGCAGTCCCTGACGGTTCACTCCGAAACCATATGGAAGTGAGTATGGTCGAAATAGACACTCTCGACGATGCCGGGTATAGCTGGCTGCTCTAGCGTGCACTCGTAGAGCGTATGATATTGAGCAGCATGCCCAATCAATGGCACAAACCGAGCTTTGTCCACCCACTCATGCACCTTCTTCAGATGGATCACAGGGATTGGCGTCTGGATTCGATTCTGCCCAGGGTGGGGGCACGCCACTAGCCCTGAGCTCGGCGCCGTGCAGCATGTAGCGAAGGCGATCCAATTCGCTTCTAAAATGCAGATAGCGACAGTCGGGCTTGCCCCGAATTGTCGCAATAAGGTTTGGTGTGCTAGCTGCCGTACTACCGACCCACATTTCGTTCGTGGCCCGAAGGCCCACGATTTCGGTCTTATGAGGCTGTCGCATATTAGCGCACCAAACCTATTGCGAAAAAGGGCACAAGGCCCATCTTCGCGTTGGGGCCCTCCGAACGGTGGCACCGTTTGGCTCTTATATTCTTTGGCCGGCGTTGGCCTTCTGATCGCGGCCGACGAGTCAGCGCGTGTGCCGCCAAGCTACGGTTGCAACCTAAGCGAATCTCCCAGCTGCGATTGCAACCCAACCAATTCTCTCTGCAGCGTTTTAATGCGACTTGCCTGTGCAGGATCATTGGACAGATCATTGATTTCCAACGGATCGCTTTTCAGATCGTAAAGACGAGTGATTCCGGTCTTTGGATACACGATTAATTTCCATTGGTCAGCGATCACGCAGCGTTGAAGCTGAAGATAGGCGCCGTAAATAGCGGGATACTTCGAGACTTCGGTTTCCCCGCGAAGCAAAGGAAGCACGCTGTGAAACTCCGTTGTCGAGGGCTTCGGAACTTGTGCAAGCTCAAGCGTGGTCGCCATGACATCCTGAAGGTAGATTGGAGCAGTTACTTGATGGTTGGGTTTTGCTTCGGGACCTACAACGACAAAGGGAACTCGAATGCTATGATCATACATATTCTGCTTGCCAAAGAATCCATGATTTCCAACCGCAAGCCCGTGATCGGCCGTGAAGAAGATATACGTATTGTCCGCTTTTCCAGATCTGTCGAGTGAGTCGAGGATGCGTCCGATTTGCTGATCGAGATGAGTTATCAGCGCGTAGTATTCTCGCCGATGGACCTTGATGGCGTATTCGGTCCTTGGAAAGGGAGCAAGCTTTTCATCTCGCAAATCAGGACCACAACCGATGGAATCTTTGTGCGGATACTCCTGGAGGAAACTTTGGGGAAGCTGGATTCGATCGATAGGATATCTATCCAAGAACTCTTGAGGCGATTGACGAGGGTCGTGTGGTGCATTGAAAGCGATATACATAAAGAAAGGATTGGGTTTGTCTTTGGCCGTCTCGATAAAGCTGATTGCATCATCGGCTCCCACTTCCGACCAATGTTTGCCTCCGCTCCAAAAACCTCCCAAGGCTTTGTCAGAAGCAGACCACTCATCCATTTCGTTTTCCACTGGGCGATGGTAAGAGCTTTCTTTTGTCCCTGGCATGCCTGGACGCACGTTTTTCGCGACATCAAAGGTAAGTTCTGGGTTTGCTTGAATGTGCCACTTTCCCGTCATGTAGGTGTCATAGCCTGCAGACTTCAGCAACTGTGGCCAAAGTCGCCCTTCCTTGCGTTCCTTTTCGGTGGATGCCGAAATCTGTTCCGCATGCCAAACACTTCGACCGGTAAGTAACATATTGCGACTTGCAACACATACAGCCCCGCTCCATGAACCCATGTTGTAAGCATGGGTGAACGTTGTGCCACGTTGGACCAAACGATCGAGATTTGGCGTTTCAATGTCTGTATGTCCAAACGCAGATATCGCTTCGTAGGTGAAATCATCGGCGAACAAAAACAAGACGTTCGGCTTCTCTGCCGAATCACCAGCGGAAGCCATAAACAACCAAGAAATACAGCAACCAACGAAACAGAGTGGAAAGGTCGGCGTTCGCAAGAAGGAGCGATTCATTCATCTGGTCCAATCAATTCCAAGGAGAGATTTTCATGATGAAGATATCCAGAAACTCAAGCAGTGCCACCTTATTTGGACGCTTGATGCGGATACTACGGACTTTATTCTATTTCCAAATGATTTTTTGTTGACACCTGCCCCCCCCCCGATAGAATCTTGAAGGTTGTTTTTTGAGCAGTCTGTGTGTTCACAAGGGGAGTCAAATGAAAAACTTATTTTCGCGGTTGTTAATAGCCTTGGCATCATGATGCTGTTGTCCGCTTGCATAGGCGCCGGGACGATTTATGCTGACCTTCGTCCGATTCCGGTTTGTATAGACGAAGCTGGGAATCCAATCAATTGCTCAGGTGACACAACAGCGGTTCCGAATTCGAAATGCGTTGAGGGTGGCAAATGCGGCGGGCCTCGCTCTCTGCACAGCAATCGTTGCCGAAAAGAAGATGGAACAGTCCAGGGGGAATGCATAAACTGTAGTGACACATCCCTACGGGGAAACTTGTGTGTAGACACTGAGGAAAAAGTGAACTGTAACGTTTACAATTCCGGGCAGGGATCTGGCCACGTACTTTGTGGCTTTATTGAACCAAGCGAATGTAAGGCAGATAACAAAAGTGTTACCGGTGCGACGTGTTATACAAAGAATCCGGTACCAGGTGTAGTAGAAAAACCGACTTGCAAGCTACGTACTTGCAAGCCAGGTGATACGTCGATCTCGGAAATTGTCGAGTAAAGGAAGACGTTTTTCAGCTTGCAAGATATGTTCTGCCGACTCAATAAAACATCGGTTTTTCGAAGGGAATGTAGCATGCTTAGGTTATTGTTGATTGCATTTGTCTTAAGCGATTCGGCTTCTTCCGTTGCTGCTGATGTACCTACAGGCCTTGTAAGGTGGCTTGAAACGTCAAGTCGATACAAGGACATAGAGTATGAAGTCAACCAACATCGCCTTCCATCAAGGGATGTTGTTGGTCAGGTCAAGATGCGGAGTGTCTTCGAATCTGGAGATTACTTTGAAATCAAAACGAGGACCGAGGGAGAAATCAAAGTCAAGACTGAGAAATCGTATGTTAATGGGATTGAGCGTGCGTTTCAGCACTGGCTTGAAACCAAGGAAGATGGCCGGAGGACCCCTGAGCAGCAGGGGGGCTATGGCTTTATTGACAACATTTCTTGGAATGAACGACGGGATTCGGATTTTGTTGGAATGTCGTTAGGCTACCGTTTTGGACGAAGTTCTGGTGTTTGGAAAAATCTTAGTGACCTAATAGAAGTCTGTGACTGTGATGTGCAAATATCCGCATCACCTGATGAAGAAGTCATTTTGTTAAAAGATGTAGGTGAATTTGGCCCAGACAATTTAACACATTACGATATTCGCGTAACGCTCTCAAAGAAACATGAATTTTTACCGTCCAAATTAGAAGGGTTTGTACGGAACGTCGGCAAGCCCATCGAGTATGATTGGGTAGTTTCGTTCCAAGGTTTTCAAAAAATCGAAGGACTATGGATACCAACCAAGATTTTTCGCGGGGAAACCGAAGATTTTGGAGAAATGGTCCAGGTCGACTTGAGCACTGTGAAATTGAACTCCGGTTTTGCTGCGCCCGAATTAGAAGTCCAATTCTTGAAAGGAGAAAAGTACTACAATTCACTAGAGAAAAGGATGTACATGGATGGCAAACCTTTCGTTAAAACCGCTCTTTCGGAGCAAGTCTTGAATAGCTCTCGCTACTCAAGCGGTACGTTTGCGGTCATTCTTGTCGCTCTCGTTGGAGGAATACTGGTAGTTCTTGGTGTTTGGATGCGAAAGAGGCGTTTACCATTGCTGCTGTTTTTCCTGCTCTCGCTTCAATGCGCATCGTTAGGATGTCGTCCCAGCACCCCGACTCCAGTAACGAGGACTGTTGGCACCCAGGCGTTAGTCGATATCTTCCCTGCATCGAGACAAAATGTTTCCGCTCGAATCGATGCCGGAACAATTTCAGCGAAATTCAGGCTTGTTAACCGTAGCCAGCAAGGAATTGTATTGGATTCCAGCGTAGTAGCCACGTGTGGATGCACCAGCACAATGCTCAGCAAAACTTCATTGTCGCCCAACGAAGAGTGCGACGTTATCGCTGAAATAGATGTGGCACAAGTGCCCGGATCAAAACTGATTCAACTAACTGTAAAGCAATTAGAGCCTTCCGTTAATGAGTACAATCTCCTAATCGACGCGAAATTCGAGGGGGATTGGGGGATTGAGTCCGATATGCTTGTTTTTCAAGGCAAGCCTTCGGACACCTCCCTGGCTAGTATTAAGCTGTTCGGTTCGAATGTAGCGTTGCAGCAAGTGACCGTACAGAACTTTGACACTTTTTGCACGATCGTAAAAGACGATCTGACTGAGTCAAGTCGGGAAATCGTTTTCAGTCGGAAACTTGGCACGAAGATTGCCGACAATGTTTTGGGGGATATTCGTCTTGTCGCATCCGATCGAGTTCCCAGTGAATGTCTCGTACGAGCATCGGATATCGTTAAGGCGCCTGGCAAGTGGTCGCCGCGTGCAATCTCGCTCAAACCGGGCGAGCGAAAATCGAGTGAGTTGATGCTCGACGATGGGTTTGAGCTGGTGTCCATCACTGCGAGCGAGCAGCTTTCGATCGACCGCTCTAAGGATTCGTCAACGTCTGGTGAAATCATCACGGTCTCGCTGCTTGAAGGGGCCGACCTCCAACAAGAGGTCGTTCGGTTGGAAGCGTTGATTGGTATCGAAGGAGAATATCTCAAGTTGCCGCTTCTTGTTCTGATCCAAAAGGATTGAGTTGCTCCATGAAGCGTCAAGCTTTGACATTGATCGAAGTGATCATTGTTCTATGCATCATTTCGACTTTGCTGACTTTGTTGATACCTGCGGTTCTTTCAGCTCGAGAAGCGGCAAGGCTTTCGGCTTGCCAATCCAATATTCGACAGATTGCCCTTCAAGTCATTGACTCTATTCACGTCTCAAATCGACTTCCCGAAAACAGAATCACCTTTGAACACGACGTGGCAAAAACAGAGTCTATTTGGATAAGCGTCTCGGTAGCACCGGCTGGAATGGCAAGTCAGCTTGCTAAACAAAATGATGTTTGGAACTGCCCGAGCGCGCCGGCTCCTTTGCTTTTTGAAGGACTTCCAAGAATGTTCAATGGTGACGATACGAATATCCATTCCAAGACCATTGACTATGTAGGCTGTGGTGGAGTTAGTTCGATTGAAAGCCCTTTCTCCAATCTTCCACCACTGGCAAAGCGACGAGGGATTTTTGCGGAACTGATAGGTCATCAATCACACAGGAATTCAGCAAGCCTGATGAATGGATACTCAAATTCAATCATGATGTGGGAATCAGCCGGTGCTTTGCACTATCGTGCAGGAGAGCGCCGCAAACGCGGGCTTGAATGGCAACCTTATCTAGCCAACAACAATTTCGTACTTTCTGGCGATGCAGAACCAATCACTCAAGTGATCTCAAGAAACTTTGGTACGAAAGCGAAGTATCTATTGTGTGCAGACGGATATGCGACGGGAAAAGTTGGAATCTTTCTCAGACCGGACCTGTTGTGGACTGAGCCGATTGGGTTGGAGCCGGTCTCTTCGTCTGTTATCAACGTCTCCAATGTGGGAAGAGCACCATTCTCGCTCCACAATAACAAGTGTAACTTTGTATTTGCAGATGGAGCAACAAAGGTCTTGAATGAGGACGCAGAACCGAGCGTCATTTTTCGGATGTCGCGATTGAATCCCTGAGGCGCTTTTTAGAAGCTCTACTCAAAGATGCAGATAGCGGCATTCGGGCTTGCCCCGAATGCCGCAATAGGTTTGGTGTGCTAACTGCCTTGCCGATCCAGATTTCGTTCGTGGGCCTCCGGCCCACGATTTCGGTCTTGTGGGGGGGGGCAGTCGCGTATTAGCGCACCAAACCTTTTGCGAAAAAGGGCACAAGGCCCATCTTCGCGTTCGCTTCCGTCGATTTTATGTCGGCGGGGCACACAACTGAGAGCTACCAAGTCGACTTGATGAAAAAAGTTAAGTACGCAGCACAAGCTTGGCTGCCGTCGCCCAGCGGCGAATGATGTTGAGTTCTTGTTGGTTCGGGTGGCGATTGAGCTTGCCCCGAATCTGGACGACTTGACGCGTCCCTGGGTTCACTTCGATCGTTACTCGCTTCTCTACCACCGAACTCTGCTCCAATTCCATGGACCAAATGCTGCTGTGACCTTTTGCACAAGAGCTTGCATAGCTCGCGACGCAGTGCTTGAGCTTTCGCCCCTCATTCACCAATGATTGCTGAGTTACCAGTTCCCGAATGGTCCAGATCTTGAAGTTGGGCTCGCCAACCGTTCCTTCCGTCAATCGTAAGGGTTGGATGTTGGTCATGTTCCAAGTTCGGATTTTCTGTGCTGAAGTCTTCGCGAGTTCGCGATGCCATCGCGTGACTTGTTCCAGAAGCGATTCCGGCGACCTTCCTTTCATACTTAGGTTGGGTTGGCGCGGACCTTGCACATTCTCGCCATTTGCACCTTCAACATTAACAAACCGTTCCTGGTGAAGATAATCGATGACGGGTCCGATATGCACTGGGTCCAGCATCGGATGATCAATGAACCACGACAGGACTGTATTCCAGAAATCGTCGTGCGAGAAATCGCTCCCCAATCGAGTTGCAACCATCGCGTCCGCAAGTCGCTTCGAACCTCCCAAGCTTAGCACCTGAGCCCACCGCAGTGCCTCTGGAATCGTTAGGTCGGCTGGGCTCGACGAAAAGCTCTTGGATAGCTTACGAGTATAGGGAATTGGCAACCGACATCCTTTGAGACCAGCTCCGGAACCGACTTGTACGCACCATTCTCGAAGCGAAATCGCTTCTTTTTGCATGCCGCTAAACCAAGCGGAGATCATGCACTCCGGCATCTCTTTGTGTCTATCGAACAAATGGTGGATCAGGCTACTGAATTGCCGACGAGGGTTGTAAGAGCAGGGTTTCCAATCTTGAATCGGACGGATCCATCGGCTCTGATAGGCGGAGAGCAACATCAACCCTGCCAGAAAGGTGTTGTCATGAGATTGGGCGAACCGAGGCGATGCAAGAACAGGTTCAAAAAACAGTTTCGCGTTTTGTTTCGACACATGCTGAACGATATCCAACAAGACTTGGGCTGACGGCCGCTCCGCGGAGCAGCTAGCGTCGGCTTGCTTCAATCTTTTCGCAACATACTCAATGTGGGCAACGCGAATGTTGGCTGGGTCTTCACCATTGCATGCATCCAAGACCCAGCCCAACGCATCTCTCGCCCTAGGTTCTTGTGCGTGTCGAAGAGAGTTTTGCCGAAGTGAATTTGCGACAGCAATTTCTCTTGCCAGTTGTTTCCTGTGTTTTTGCAAAACGATGGGGAATCCCAACGCACGGCACCAGGTCTCGTATTGCTCACGAGTCGAAAAACCAATCGATCGAATATGCTGATCGAGCATCGTCTCAGGAGCTTGTTTTGGTTTCTTCCCTACTCGTCGCAATCCAATTCCCCACCAAGCACTTCATAAAGTCGTATGAGGGAATGATCTTGCAACAAGCGTCGAGGTTCGCGCAATGCAAACCATTTGTTCAACGCGATTCTTTGATGAGCTACAGAACAAGCAGAAAAAGAGCCTGATTGCCTTGTGTCTTTCTTCCGTGTATTCAGTGTGTTCCGTGGTTCTGTAATCGATTCTGACACCGACTGCGTTCTAATAGTAGGGTTCTAGCCCGGAGGGCGGTATTTTCCTGCCGGCGGCGTGAGCCGCCGGACTCGGGCGCAACGACTTGCTAAGCCCAGAGGGCGACACATAAGATTCATGGCAGACTAGTCAGCGTATCGCCCGTCCGGGCTTGGGCTGCGGGCCTTCAGTACTCTGGTGGTTTACACCACCTGCAAGGAAATGCCGCCCTCTGGGCTCAGAATGGAACAGCATGCCAAACAGTGCATGGCACCGACCGAAGGGGCTACTGCGTGTCGAAAAGGGCATGGCACCGACCGCGCTCTGCATGGAACAGTTCGCGTTCCGCTTCCGTCGAGTTCATCTCGGCGGAGCACACAACTGACAGCTACCAAGCAGACACGCAGGCTCCGACCGGGCGAAGCCCAACGGAGGCCTAAAGAGAAGATAAGAATCTTAAGGGCGCGAGAGGCGGTGTCGCTGGTAGCTTCCAGTTGCTGCTTCCGATTGGGATAAACCCAACGGAAAGCAAAAGGCAAAAGCTTCCGTCGAGCTCGCCTCGGCGGGGCGCACAACTGACAGCTACCAACGAGTCCGTTCGCTTAACGCCACTTATTGCTGAATTCCGGCAACGGATACTCGATCACGGTCAGCGGCTTGCGGCGCTCTTGCTGGATCGACCATAGCCTGGCATAACCCCGGTTCAAGAGCTCGGAACGCTGGCGAACAAAGACTGGGTCGAGTTCCCTCTTAGAAAACGGACCTGTCACCTCCACTGCAGGCTCAAAGCGTTCGTCGCTGATGAATTGAGCCAAAGCGGGTGCGCATCGCAAATGACATTCGCTCGACAAATGAAGCGTTTCGGGATCCACCTCGCCGATCACATAGCGCAGATACAGTTCACTGTCCGTGATGAGCTCGACCTCTTCACCACAGACTCGGCATAAGTAACCTTGATCGCAACGCGCCATAACAAGACCTAGTCTGGGCTAAAACCCTACAGGCCCAAAACATCAAACATGGAATACTGTTGACAAGGCTTTCCGATCAAGAACTTCGCAGCGGCAATTGCACCCGACGCGTAACAATCTCGGTTGGACGCCGCAACGCGAAGCTCGATGGTTTCCCCCATCATCCCAAATACGATTGTATGCTGACCGGCGTCATCACCAACGCGCACTGCATGATAGCCAATCTCGTTATGCGGCCGAGCTCCCACTTGGCCGTCACGCCCGTGCACGTGTTGATCGATCCCCATTTCCTTGGCGACGATCTGTCCAAACTTCAGAGCCGTGCCACTTGGGCTGTCTTCTTTAAAGCGATGATGCCGCTCGATGATCTCCACGTCAGCACCACCAGGAGTGTTGCGGAGCGCTCTCGCTGCACTTTCGACGAGCTTCATGGTCAAGTTGACGGCGACGCTCATGTTCGGAGCATAGCAAACCGGAATATGCTTGGAAGCCTTTGCGATATTGTCGATTTGTTCGGGCGACAATCCGGTCGATGCAATCACCAACGGAATTCGACTGGCCACACAGTGCTCAATCGCATGCTGGCTCCCTTCAGGCGACGAGAAGTCGATCACGCAATCGGCTTTCTCTGGAAACGCACTGGTGATCGGTAAGCCTATTGATTGGATGCCAGCCAGGCTGCCGGCATCTTGCCCCAGGTATTTCGAACTGCTGCGAACAATCGCGCCCACCAAACAGACCTCCGGGTCCGCTTGCCCCAACGCTATTAGCCGCCGGCCATTTCGACCCGAGGCGCCATGAATTACAAGATTCAATACATTGCTCATTCGCTAACCAATTCTTTCAATGCTTCCAGCACCTGAGCGTCATGGCCATCGACACTCACCTTCTTCCAAACTTTGGCAATCTTCCCTGCACCATCGATCAGGTAGGTGCTTCTTTGGATCCCCATGCTCTTATTTCCGTACATATTCTTTTCTCGCCATGCACCGTACTCTTCGGCCATTTTGTGCTCTGGATCGGATAGCAATGGAAAGTTCAGTGAAAACTTATCTCGAAACTTTGCGTGCGAGGCAGCATCATCTGGGCTGACTCCCAGCACGACCGCCCCAAGCTCTTGCAGCTGGAGACTCGCATCGCGAAAGGCACATGCCTCTTTGGTGCAACCAGGCGTATCATCCTTGGGGTAAAAGTACAGCACTACTGCTTTTCCCTTGAACTCACTGAGCTTAATCTTTTTTCCACTGTCGGATTGCAAGGTAAAAGCGGGGGCTTTGCTACCTACTTCGAGCCATTCACTCACGATAAGACTTTCTAAAAATGGGGCCAAACTTTTTCATTCTCGCAACAGGAAGCGGAATGCTTAGCCGCGTTGGTCAGGACCATCAAATTTCGTAAAAATCATTCTGCCGGCTTGCGTTTGAAGGGTGCTGGTCACAACAACGGCGACTGTTTGATTTAACCGATCTCGTCCACCTTCCACAACCACCATGGTTCCATCGTCCAGATAACCGATGCCTTGATCGTGCCCTTCGCCTGGTTTGACGACGCGAATTTGAAATCCTTCGCCTGGCAAAAATTGAGGCCGTAAGGCGTTTGCAATGTGGTTAAGGTCGATGACTTCGATGTTGTGGATTTTGGCCACCTTGTTCAAGTTAAAATCGCCCGTCACCAGCTTGCCGTCAAGATGCTTGGCCAGCAAAACCAACTTCATATCCACAGGCTGACCTGCGAATTCTGGCAGATCGCGATCGTACAGGACGAAATCGAGACGCTCGCTGGTCCGCAGCCGATTCAAGATATCCAGCCCCCGTCGCCCTCGCACTCGCCGAAGCTTGTCGGAACTGTCGGCTATCGATTGAAGCTCCAGCAAAACGAACCTAGGCATAACCAACTGGCTATCGAGAATTCCGGTGTCCGCCAATTCTGCCAATCTCCCATCGATAATGCTGCTAGTATCCAAGATCAAAGGCTTCATCCCTTTCAGGTCGCGAGAAAACTCGACGTAGGGAATGACGAAACGGAAATCGTCTTTGGTTTGCAACAGCAAGCTGACGCAGGTATAGCAAAAAACCGTCATCGTCGCGAGCGAAACGAAAGGTCGAAACCGGTTGCTTTCCAGCATGGGGTCCATCGCAATGGTGATCAAATAGGACAGGAGCACTCCGATCAGCAGCCCGAAGTAAACCGCCGAGATCACCTCGATCCGCTTCTTCGGAAGCAACATGTCTGCTGCAACAACCGCCAAGGAGACCAGCAAAACGCCGCAGAAAACCAAGTAGGGCATCGATGGGCCAAGTACTTGTAGATCGGAAGAGCGTGACCAAATTGTAGCAACCCCCGCCGCGACTGTAATGAAAATGATTCGGAGCACAAGAAGTGCGATCGCATCGACTAAGGGCGTCTTCGATGATTTTTCGAATGTATTCTCGAGCCTAGAGGTGTCCACAAAAATACCTGTATCGGGTGCAGAAAGAGAGGCGGGTTGAATCTTAATCATAGCGTATCCGCTCGATTTTGCATTCGAACCCGATAAAACTCAGATCATAGAAGGGCGTCTAGTCAGCGCTCTTGTACGCAAGGATTCCTTAAGATTCCTAACTTTTCGATCTCAATTTCAATAATATCCCCGTCCTTGAGGAATCGAGGAGGGGTTCGCGCTATTCCAACACCGGGGGGCGTTCCCGTATAGATCACATCGCCAGGGTAAAGCGTCATGACTTGCGAGATGTAAGCCACCACCTCTGCCGGTTTGAAGATCAGCTCGCGCGTGCTGGAGTCTTGCATCACTTCGCCATTGATCGTGCATTTCACTCGCAGGTCTTCGGTGCTTGGGACTTCGTCCGCAGTCACCAGCGTGGGACCCAGCGGAGCAAACGTATCAAAAGACTTGCCCAAGAACCATTGCTTCCCAGGTTTGTCTTTTTGCCAATCTCGAGCGGAGACATCGTGCCCAACGCTGTAACCGAAAATGCCCGCAGTGGCCTGTTCTTCGGAAACGTTGCGAAGGGTCTTCCCGATGATGATCACCAATTCAGCCTCGAAGTCGACTTGGTCGCTGACCTTGGGCAAAAGAATGGGTTCATCCGGACCAATCATCGCGGTTGGCATCTTGCAAAACACGATTGGCTCGGACGGAATTGGCGCGTTGGTCTCGATCGCGTGATCGCGATAATTGAGCCCGATACATAGGATCTTCTGAGGCAGATCCAGCGGGCACAGCACCTGAAGCTTTTCGTCACTGGCACCGAGCTTTCGAGCAAGGCCTTGCACTCGAGTTGCAAGCGAGGGCCATTTGGTGATCAGTTCCAGAGTCGACTGAGGCAACGAGGGGTCCGCTAACGAAAGATCTTGGATTCCAAAATCAAGTGCTACCCCCCAACCAATGGTCTGATCAGGTCTTGAAAATCGAACGATTCGCATGGCAGGGACCCTACTTAGGAGCGACAGTAGCGATCATCCGTTTGCCCTGCTGCAAAGGGGGTTGTTCCAGCTTGGAGTATTCTGCAAGCTCTTGCAGAACGTTTTCCATCACGCGACGCCCTTCATCCACGTGAGCCATTTCGCGTCCACGGAAGATGACGGAGACTTGAACTTTGTCTTTGTGTTGCAGAAAACCAATTGCTTGGCGAACCTTGGTTTCGACGTCATGCTCACCCGTTTTGGGTCGCAGCCGAATTTCTTTGGTTTTGGTTTGATGAGTCTTTTGGCCGGACTTCTTGCTCTTTTCGTACTTGTATTTACCGAAGTCCATGATTCGGCAAACGGGCGGCTTTTCATTCGGCGCGACTTCGACCAAATCCAAGCCCGCATCACGTGCGCGATTGAGTGCTTCGTCGGTGGTAATAACGCCATATTGCGTTCCGTCAGGACCAATGACCCGAATTGGCGAAATCCGAATCTGACTATTTATCCGAGTCTGTATGCGATCAGCTGCCGCGCCCCTATCGTTTTGAATAAAAAACCCCTTTGATAGACCAATTGGTCATACGAGTAAAAACGAGAACAAACCACCTGCAACTCGCGAAGTGGCTAAACTACCTAGACTAAAGTATCGACAATTTTAGCAGAGTCGGTCAACAGAGGTTTCGAGATTTTTGCCGATCAACGGTAGATTTATTGAATCTTCTCGCCAGATTGGAGCGGTTGAGGGCGCAGAAAACGGATTTCGCACCGGACAATGTTGTCGCTTGCGCCGATTCAAACAAGCAATGGAGGCATCCAGGAGTTGCACTTGCAAGCCGCGCTTGGGAGGTTACCATATCGCGAGTCGAGAGCAGTTATTCATATTTTGAATTTCTGTATCCGATTGCCCTTGTAGCTCAGTTGGTAGAGCAGGTGACTCTTAATCACCGGGTCCAAGGTTCGAGTCCTTGCGGGGGCACTTCTGTTTAGAATCCCTAGGGTTCTTTCTCTTTCAGAAACCAGAACACTCAAGCCTACTTCCCTCCACGCTTAGTTCCGGATTCACTTTCTATTCCTTGTTCGGCAATCTCGAGCATGACCTTTGGCTCGCGCCCATGGATTGAGACTCTACAAATATCCCAACCGGGATTCTGCTGTTTGCGTAGAATGACCCAGGGTGCTTTATCAAAGACCATTCCAGCCGTGCGAGGAATCTTCGATGGACCAGGCTTTAGAATCTCATTCAGCCCGACGTCAAGTACGCCTCTCGACTCTCTTTTGGTTGATGGTGGCCAGCGCGTTTCTTTTGGCACACGCTCGATCTTTGGGGGCCGACGGGTTGTGGTTGCTTGGCTATTATCTTCTGTTTGTTGTCCTGTGTTCCTCGCTGATCGGAATCGCATTTGGCCGGTGGGCCGATGTCGCGTATTGGTCTGCACTGACCAGCTTGCTCGCGTTTCTCGCCGTGGCAGGTGGGAACTTGCCAGACCCAAGTATTGGGGTCGGCTGGGGATTCGTTGGGGCTGCATGCGGGGCGATGATTGGATTGGCAAGCCCCAAAAACTTCTTGATTGGCATGCTGGTTTCAGGAACGGTAGGGCTGGTTGCGATGCTAGTTGTCGTGCTTTGCTATCAGGTAAAAATCGACCAGCTAATCGCCTTTGACATCGGTTGCTCGGCAGTGGTGGGGGCCACGCTTCGGCCCTTTGGGGATTTCCTCAAATGGTTTGAAGCCAAAAGCAAAAACCCGCGTGTTGTGCTTGCGGCTTGGCTTGCAATTTGTGTCATGGTCGGCAACATGCTGGTGCCCGTCTTGGCTGGAATCCATCGTTAATCGCCAACGAAACAAATCCTCGAAATCCTTGCTCGAAGTCCGGCAACGGCTTCCGTAGGATACAATCAACTGCCACGCCGCTCATTCAGCAAGAAGGCCATCGCTTGCAGCTCGCCCGCAAGTCGAATGACCATCAGTACTCGAGGAAAAAATGCATCGCTTGAACTTCACCCGCTTTATAAAAACATCGTGCCTGCCACTTCTTAGCTTGGCCGTTTTTTGCTCCATCTTTGCCCCAGTTCGCAGCCAAAGCGTGCTCGAATCCCCGACGGCAAAAGTCGAACGCGTTGCGGACGGATTCCAGTTTACGGAAGGACCCGCTGTCGACGCTAAAGGGAACGTATACTTCACGGACCAACCCAACGATCAAATCATGATGTTGGATGTCGATGGCAAGTTGTCTCAGTTTATGAAGCCAGCTGGTCGTAGCAATGGACTGTTCTTTTCGAACGAGGGAGCGTTGATCGCTTGCGCTGACGAAAAGAATCAAATGTGGGAAATCCAAATGGATGGCTCGAAGCGCGTGCTGTTCGAAGGCTTTGAAGGAAACAAGCTCAACGGCCCCAACGACGTTTGGATCGATGCGAATGGACGGATCTATTTCACCGATCCGTACTACCAGCGTCCTTGGTGGCAACACAAAAAGCAACCTCAGCCGAAGCAAGCGGTTTACCGCGTGGACAGCGATGGCGAAAGTATCACGCTGATGGACGACGCACTGGTCCAGCCCAATGGGATCGTCGGCGATGCCAAACGACGGTTGCTCTTTGTGGCGGACATCGGCGATTCCAAGACCTACCAGTACACCATTGCAAGCGATGGCGCGTTGGTCGATCGCGTTCTTTTTTGCAAGAGCGGTTCTGATGGAATGACACTCGACAGCGAGGGGAATCTCTATCTGACCGGCGGTAAGGGAGTCACCGTCTACAATAAAGAGGGCAAAATGGTTGAGTTAATCTCGGTGCCTGAGGCTTGGACGGCTAACGTTTGCATCGGTGGCCGGGACCGCAAAACGCTCTTTATCACCGCCTCGGATTCCGTTTATTCCATTCGAATCCGCAACACGGGCCTTGTGAACGCACGACCGTTCCATGAAGCAGAGTAGTAGGCACATTCCATGTGCCGTAACCCTAAAAAGCAGAGCTTTTTGAGGCTCGGCGGACGGCACACGGAGTGTGCCTGCTACTTTTTGAACGGTATTGCTTGTAACCAACGTTGCTAGCGACATTCAGCCGTAAAAAGACAATGGAGTAAAAAGACAACGGAATCGTGTGCGTCTGAGGTTTGGCCCGCGTTTTTGCCAGCGTAGTGAAGACATTTCAGGCTTCATGGGTTCTGCAATCGGCGTAGGGCTGCGAAAGGAGTCGACACCTGCTACAATTCGTTAAGATTTTGCGTTGCACTCGCTCATTGAACATCTCAGAAAGTACGGCATGACTACAGATGGATCGGCCAAAGCAGATTTGGATCGCCTGCAAAAAGCTCGAGAGCAGATTCTTGGCCAGCTTTCAAAAACCATTGTTGGCCAAGTCGACGTCGTTGAGCAATTGCTCATCAGCGTATTCGCGAAAGGCCATTGTTTGTTGGAGGGGGTGCCTGGACTCGCGAAGACGCTGATGATCAGCTCGCTCGCCAAGACGCTGAATCTATCCTTCAGCCGAATTCAATTCACACCCGACTTGATGCCCGCGGACATCACGGGCACGGAAGTGCTTGAAGAGAATCGATCGACGGGTTCCCGGGAACGCCGCTTCATGGAGGGTCCTTTGTTTGCCAACGTCGTTCTGGCGGACGAAATCAACCGAACACCACCGAAGACCCAGGCCGCGTTGCTCGAAGCGATGCAAGAACGTCAAATCACGGTAGGCCGAGTCCGCCACGCTTTGTCCGACCCGTTCTTTGTGTTAGCAACGCAAAACCCAATCGAACAAGAAGGGACGTACCCGCTCCCTGAAGCACAACAAGACCGTTTCATGTTCAAAGTGCAGGTTGGCTATCCAAGTTTTGCGGACGAATTCGAAGTGGCTCGTCGCACCACCGGAAAGGCGTCAGCTGCGATCGAAGCGGTATTGTCGGGCGAAGAGATTTTGAGCCTACAAGAATTCATTCGTGGCATTGAAGTCTCGGAGAACGTCATTCGCTATGCGCTGGCGATTGTTCGGCAAACTCGAGTTGGACAGGAAGGTGTGCCCGACTTTGTACGCGAACAAGTTGCATGGGGAGCCGGTCCGCGTGCCGTGCAGTTTTTGATTCTCGGTGCCAAAGCCAAAGCCGCGATGTCGGGTCGAGCGCACGTTGACCCCGTCGATATCCAGTTTTGCGCGAAGCCCGTTTTGCGACATCGCATGGTAGTGAACTTCGCTGCTGAGAGCGATGGCGTTACCAGCGATGCCGTCATCGACAGGATTGTTTCGAATACTCCCACCGCACAAGACGAATTGCTTCGCGATGCCAGATTCCAAAGAATACTTGCATCCTGACGCCATTCGACGCATTGCGTCGATGGAGCTTCGGGCTCGCAATATCGTTGAGGGGTTTATGGCCGGGATGCATCGCAGCCCCTATTTTGGCCAGTCGGTGGAGTTCGTACAGCACCGACAATATACTCCCGGCGATGATTTGCGTCACATTGATTGGAAGGTTTGGAGCCGCCAAGACAAGCTCTACATCAAGCAATACGAAGAAGACACAAGCCTTCGATGCACCTTGTTGCTCGATGCGTCAGCAAGCATGTCATACGGCAACGGAGCCCTGAACAAATTTGACTACGCGGCCACGGTTTGTGCATGCCTAGCCTACCTGACCTTGCGTCAACAGGATGCGGTTGGGCTGACGGTTTTTGACCAACGGATTCAATCGAGATTGCCTTGGCGTTCGAGTCGCTCGCATCTGCAAGCGATTTATCGATCCCTTCTGCAAACAACACCGAAAGACAAGACGGACCTGAAGCAAGTCTTTCGCGAGATCAGCGAAACCTATCCCAAGCGATCCTTGATGGTCGTTGCTACCGACTTTCTGGGTGGGGAAGCTCAAACATTGAAGTCGCTGGCGGCCCTGAAGCATGCCGGGCACGACATTCTGGTGTTTCATATCATGGATGACGATGAACTCGACTTCCCTTTCAACGATGCAACTCGCTTCGAAGGAATGGAATCGGCGGATCAACTTACATGCAACCCACGAGCGTTGCGAGACGGGTATTTGGAGTCATTGCAGCGATTTCTCGACCGAGTGCGTCATGCATGCGCGAGTGCTCAGATCGATTACCAATTGATACGCACGAGCCGCAGTCTGGATGCTGCATTGACAGCGTATTTAGCAACCCGTATGGCACACATGAGAAAGAAGTAATCGAAAGTGCAATTTCTTTTTCAGCCACTAGCGTGGGGTTTCCTACTGGTTCTGCTCCCCTTATTGATCCATTTGATCAACTTGGTTCGGCATCGCAGAACGCAATGGGCGGCCATGGAGTTTCTGCTTGAAAGCTATCGCAAACATCGTCGTTGGGTATGGCTAAAGCAGGCGCTGCTTATCGCGTCGCGCATGTTGGCGGTCGCCATCGCGGTAGCCATGCTGGCTCAATGGATCAGTGGTTCACGCTGGCTGTCCTTGATGGGGCAAACCACGGTGCATCATTATGTTATTTTGGATGATTCCGCTTCCATGGGTGACATGGCTTCCAATGGATCTGCTTACCAAGCAGCCATGGGTGCTTTGCAGTCGATCGCTTCCAATGCGACCAACCGCGACGGAAGCCATCTTTTGACGGTGATTCGAGCGTCACGCGCCTCGCTGGCTTCGCCGAAGGCTTCATCTTCAGAGACAATACCTCCAACGGGAACAGAAAAAGTCTCCGGTGATTCATCGACCAAGGTAGGTGACCAAGAGGTGGCGGGATCCAAGCCAAACGAAGCACCTAGACCGGACATGATTGCGGATTTGCTTTTGCGAAGTGTGCCTGCTGATCCAACGGCTCTTCTGAGCAAGATCAAACAGACGGTTCCGAGCGCGCTGGATTGCGACCCCTCGGATGCTTTGGAACTGATCGCCCCACTTCTGCAACAGGCTTCCAACGAAAAGGCGATCGTCTATTTGATGAGCGATTTCCGGTCCAAGGATTGGTCCAATCCAACGGTCATCAAGCAGCAGTTTTTGTCGCTGCCTGGTGATGAACCCGATTTGCAGCTTGTGGATTGTGCCCCGGACCGGCACGAGAACCTGACGTTGGTTTCGGTGCAACCTCAGCAAGAAGTGCTTGCGGCGGGTGTGCCTGCCTTGTTGAATGTGTCGGTTCGTAACAACGGCGCCGCGCCAGTTCGAAATGTATCGGTTCGTGTGACTGCGGTCGATTACAGCGATCGGCAATCCGAGCCCAAACCCACGGCGGCATTTTCCGGTATTGTGACCGATTTGCCTGTGGTTTTGATTGATCGAATTGAGCCTGGCGAATTAGTGACGCGCAGTGTTCAGGTGCTGTTCCCACGAAGTGGGTCGCATGTGATCGAAGCGCAATTGCCACCCGATCCGCTTCAAGCGGACAACAGTGCGAGATGCGTTTTGGATTTGCAGGAAGGGATTCGAGTCTTGTTGGTAGACGGGGACCCGACCGGCAAGCATTCGTTCTTTTTTGAGTCTGCCTTGAATCCGGGAGGCAACGCGAAGACGGGGTTGATCATGTCGCGCGAAGGACCAGAATACTTGCGAGATACCGACGTTGCCTCGCTTCAAAACTACGCCTGCATTATTCTTCAAGCCATACCGTCCTTGGACCCTCGCGCCTTGGACAATCTGCATCGGTACGTTTCACGAGGGGGTGGTTTAGCGATTTTCTTTGGCGAACAAATGTCGATGGCTGACTATCTTCGATACAACTCTGCTTGGACGAAGCCTCTTGGTGGTGCTGACAACACGACACCACTGATGCCGTTTTCCATCAAAGGGGCGGCGGACCTTGTTACGAAAGCGGGTGAGACGGCTCCTGATTTGATTGCCGACAATCATCCTATCTTTGAGCCCTTTTTTGGACTGAGCAATTCACCCTTCCAGTTTGTTCGAATTCAAAAATTTCTTGAGATTGAGAAACCTGCAAGCGGCGCGCCAGCGGACTCCAAAGAAACGGCAGAGAATGCGAATGCACTTGCATGGAAATCGGTTGCAACGCTTCGCAACAAACAACCGATCATGATCGATCACGTAGTGGGTGAAGGTCGCGTGCTGTTTGCTTTAACCGCATTGGATCGCACATGGACGAATTGGCCTCAGGATCCAACCTTCGTCGTGGCATCGCTGAAGTTGGTGGGGTACCTTTCCTCTTTCCGATCGCCCGAGACTTCGCGTTTTGCAGGCGCGCCCATGCGTTGGGATTTTTCTTCTCAGGAGATGCTTCCGGAGATTCAGGTACTTTGCCCGCCCAATTTAGGAGCGGGGGCCAAACCCAGTTTGAGCTTGAATGCGATTCCCGCAGGCGAATCCTCATTGCAAGCTTCGCTTAGCGCCGGGGTGAATCCGGATTCGGACGAAACCTTGCGGGCGATTTTGTCGGCGGGGAATTTTGAATGGTGGGGTATCACCACGCAAGGGGATCGCATCGTCAAGAACATCGCCAGAAACACACCACCCTTGGAAGGTGAACTGGCCAAGATTGAATCCGTGGATTTGAACCGTAACCTGAGCGGCGTAAAATTCGCTTATCGAACTTCCGAATCCTTAAGTACCAACTTTTCATTAGCTGGATTCGCCAATCGAAACATGATGCTTATGGTCTTGCTTTTAGGGCTGTTGATGTTTGAGCAATGGCTTGCATGGAGCGCTTCGTACCACGTAACCACGAAACGAACCTAATGCATAATCCGACCAACCTACTATCTGCTTCGCTAGCCCAAGGTGACTTACGAGTCTTCTATCAGTGGATGCGGATTGAACAAATGGATCAGTGGATCCACTGGTTTGTATTTGCCTGCTGCCTCGCTGGACTCATATCCTATGTTATTTATTGGTATCGCAAGGATTGGCAGGAGTTGCCTCGAGGGATCGGGTGGACTTTGCTGTTGCTGCGCTTCTTAGCGCTGGCAGGCATTTTGATTTTCTTCTTCGATTTGCAGAAGCGAACGGAACAGAAAGTCACGAGGTCATCGCGGCTTGCTGTTCTGGTGGATACCTCGTTAAGCATGACCATGCCTCAAGCGGACGACGAATCCAATATGGCGAATCCAGTGGGTGTTACCAGCAGCCGAATATCGGCGGTGCAAGAGTCGTTTGCGAAATCACCTCTGCTGGAACAATTGCAACAAAAGCACGATGTGAGTGTGATGCGATTCGATCAAGGCTCGCGACCAAGCGTCGTCGCGTCCTTCATGAAACCAACTCGGTCGGAAGGGCAACTCGATAGCGAAACAAGTCGAATTGAACTCTGGCGGTGGTTATCGGTCCTTACTTGGTCAGGCACGATCGTATTGGCGGTTGGTGGCTTGGTCATGGCAATTGCGCTGTTATCACGAGTGTACGGCGATGTCCGAGCCTTTTGGCCGTATGTGCTGATGACGTCCGTGATCGCAGTGGTTTCTGGGTTTGTGATGATCGCGACTGCAGTATTGCGAGCGGACTCGATTCCGTGGAGCGGACTTTGGAGCATGAATGCTCCTTCACCTATGGCTCCTTCACCTTTGGTTCCGTCGTCGAACGGTTCGGGTGCATCAGGCTCCATCGCAGGTCCACCTGCAAGCGCGGTAGAGAATCCAGCAGCCATCCTCGCGCCTAAGGATGTCGCTTGGGAGACTCAAATCGCTGCGACGGGTGCTGAGTCGCGAATCGGGGACGCGATCAGCAGCGTCTTGGAACAAGAACGAGGTGCCCCGTTGGCGGGTGTGGTTGTCATCTCGGACGGACGAAGCAATGCGGGACTGGATCCCTTGGTCACGATTTCCGAAGCGTCGCTGCAAGGGGTTCCTATCCATACCGTTGGAATGGGTACAGCCCGCAATCCGCTGAATGTACGTATTATTGACGTGGAAGCCCCCAAGCGAGTCTTTCCGGGTGATCGTTTTAAGTTGACTGCCTTGGTCCAATCGTCGGGCTTACAAGGAAAGCCGATCACGATCCAGTTGAGGCGACGACCTGGTGGTCAAAAGAACATTGGAATGTCGATCGAAGAAGAACGCGCGATCACTTTAGAGACCGACGACACGATTTCTACGGTCGAGTTCGAGATCGCTCCCCGTGAAATTGGATCCTGGATCTACGAGGCGCGAGCCGTTCCGCCCCAGCAAGACGCTAACCCCCAAGATAACTTCGTCGAGACGGAAGTTCGAGTCGTCGAACCTAAATCGACCGTGTTGATCGTCGCTGGCGGGCCAACTCGGGAGTATCAATTTGTTCGGAACTTGCTTTACCGCGATCCTACGGTGCAGTCTCATGTTCTGCTTCAAACCAGCGGGCCGGGCGTTTCGCAAGAAGCGAAAAAGATGCTAACCAAGTTCCCAAGCACACGGGCGGAGATGAGCGAATACGATTGCGTGATTGGGTTTGATGCGGATTGGACCGCCCTAGACAACGAACAAATCGATGTTCTGGAGAAATGGATCAGTGAACAAGCTGGTGGCCTAGTCATCGTCGCAGGCCCCGTGTCGACTCCGAAATGGGCGGGTAGCCAAGGGAATGGAAATCGCAAAGCGGAAGTGGTGCGCAATTTGTCTCCCTTGGTGGTAAACACGCGAGGTGCGAGATTGGCATCGATCGGTCGGTTTGAGTCAGAAACTCCTTGGCCGCTGGCATTCACCAACGAAGCTTGGCAATCCGACTTTACTCAAGTCGCAAAAACGTTGAATGAGAGCAAGGATGCTTGGGGGCGGTTTCAAGGGGTTTATAGCTTCTTTGCCTGTTATGAACCAAAACCAGGTGCCACCCCAATCGCCATGTTCTCCGATCCAACCGCAGCCATCGGTAGCAAACAGCCGATCTATTTGGCAACTCATTTTTATGGTGCTGGTCGAGTGGCATTTCAAGGTGGCGGCGAATTCTGGCGGTTACGCGAAGTAGGAGAAGAGTACTTCGATACCTACTACACCAAATTGGTCCGATGGGCTGGCCAGGGACGTTTGTTGCGAGATTCCGATCGAGGTATCTTGCTGCTGGATAAACAACAAGCCATCGTTGGTGAACAAGTGATGGTTCGTGCGGTCCTTCGCGATGCTTCGTTTCAACCAACGATTATGCCTGAAGCCCAAGCCAAACTGATCGATCCTTCAGGTCGTTCGATACCCCTGAATCTTGCCCCCATTCCGGATCCGTCGCAACCAGGTGTTTACCTGGGGCAATTTTTTACCAAAGCTTCTGGAACCTACGAGGTGCAGTTGCCGGTTGGCGGCTTAGCAGACCAGCAGCTCTTATCACAACAAGTGACAGTACGTGTCCCAGCCTTGGAGATCCAACGCCCACAACGAAACGACCCCTTACTGAGCGAGCTTGCGAACCGGACCGGAGGCAAGTATTGGATTGGGATGGAGTCGTTGGTGAGCGATGCAAAGGTACTTCCGTTGGTGCAAGCGATCGAGCCTCGTGACCAAACGAACTTCCTGCCTGGCGCACCCGATCGAGAATTCCAACAACGGTTGATGGGAATCTTGATGGCGTTGATCGTGGGATGTCTCTCCATGGAATGGCTCATTCGGCGTTTAAGCAAGTTAGCCTGATATCCTATTCCATCAACAAAAAGATAAATCTATGGATGAAACCTCGAGTGAATCCATTAGTGAATCCAGCGGCGAACAGCCCAAGATCCAGCCGGACCGACCGCCACGTCGGCAACGCTATGCGGGCAAAAACCCACGGAACTTTTCGGAGAAGTATAAAGAGCTTCGTTCGGAGGAATATCCAGCGGAAATCGTAAAGATCGTATCGCACGGACGAACCCCCGCGGGGACTCATCGCCCGATCATGGTTGACGAGATCATGTTGGCGCTGCGATTGGTTCCAGGAAGTATTGTTGCCGATTGCACGCTTGCTTACGGTGGGCATTCCACGGTGATGTTGCAAGCGATTCAGCCCAAGGGTCGTTTGATAGCCATGGATCATGACCCCTTTGAACTAGCAAAGACTGAGAAACGACTTCGTTCCTACGGTTACCCCGATGAATCGCTGGTGATTCGAAGAATGAACTTTGCCGGCGCGGCCCAATTGATCGCTGCAGAATCCCCAGGCGGGGTGGACGCCATCTTGGTAGATCTTGGGGTGTCATCGATGCAGCTCGACGATCCGGACCGCGGCTTCAGCTACAAGCTCGACGGTCCTTTGGATATGCGTATGAATCCGATGCGAGGTCGTTCGGCTTCACAGCTTTTGTCAACTTGGAGCGCGATTCAATTGGCGACCATATTGACGAACAATGCGGATGAGCCGAATGCAAAGCTGATCGCTGCGGCAATCGTGCTAGCTCATTCCAAGCAGCCGTTGGTAACGACGTTTGCGTTGGCTGCGGTGGTTCGTTGCGTACAGCACCTTGAATCCACCGGTGGCTACGAAAGCGCCATACGAAGAGTCTTTCAGGCGATTCGCATTGAGGTGAATCAAGAATTTGAATCACTCGATACATTCCTATCACAGCTGCCTTCCTGCTTAAGGCCTGGCGGACGCGTCGCGATCCTAAGCTTTCATTCTGGTGAAGACCGTAGAGTTAAGCTGTGCTTCAAACAAGGCCTACAACAAGGTGTCTTTACTTCGATCTCCAACGATTTCCAGGTACCAACCCACGGGGAAGTTTGGAACAATTCGCGAGCTCGGTCAGCAAAGCTACGCGTGGCCGTCCGGCTGTAGACCCAAGATGTCGGCATCGAAAGCTGGATTCCCCAGCTTGCGGGCTTAAGCACCTGCTCTGTTGCCGGTGATGGTAACTCGTGCGACGCTCCACCAACCAGGCTGATCCAGTTTCCGATAAGGCGAAACGGCAGGTAATATCTCAACTAGGTAACGGTGCGCTGCTTGCAAATTATGGTAAGGCATCGACGGGAATAAATGATGCAGCGCATGGTAGCGAATCGAGAAAGGAAAAAACAAGCGTGTCAGCAAGTCATTGCCTGAGAAATTGCAGGAGTCAAGCACGTGCGATTCCACGTCCACCCGTGACCCGTCCCCTTCGAAATGATGATCCGCAAGCTGCCTCATTTGGTTCAGAACCAAGGTTGATAGACCAAGTAGATACAGAAGAGGAATTCGGCTCAAGGGGGCGATTCCGACAAAAATCGTCATCGGTATCAGTGCCGCTCGGATAAAACACATCCACTCCATCACCACAATGGATCGTCGGTCGTAAGCGTTCAATTTGCGACGGTACTGGAAGTTCATGGTTAGGGCACTAGCACGTTCGAGCACCGTCTCCCTGAGCTTGGGATGCAGAAAGGTGAACGGCACTAGCAAAAATCGCAGGTAAACCATGATTGGAAACATGCAAATATGGAATGCATAGCCCAATACACTTCGCCAATTACCCCCTTCTAACACGTTGGCGACGTATTCCGGATCTTCTAGGGTTCCGTAAAAACGCTGGCTATGATGGTCTCGATGATGCCGTGTGAAAAAAGGAGAAGGCGTAAAGGTCATTACGCCAACCAACAGATTCCAAGTTGCCTTAAAGGCTTGCATTTCGTGTTGTCCGAGATGACAAACCTCGTGGACCAAAGACCCTAACCGGTACAGCCAAAACACGGAGATTGGGAACGTTACCCATTGAACCCAGGAGCCCAAGGGAGCGAGAAGAAAGAAGGTTGATGATGTATAAGCACAGACCAGTGAAACAAGGAAATCGATCCAATAGCGCTTCGCATTCACGGCGAAGTAGTCTGTCGGTGCATCGCGAATAGCTAGCCTTGCATCATGAATCCAATTCGATTCAAGTTCGCTCATATTCGCTGGCTCGCTATTCGCATCCAAAACGTCCAAGCTTGATTCGCGAGCTAAATGCATGCATGACTCTTTGCACATTGGGGATAAGAATGGCTGAGCACAAGCTCAAGTTGCCATGGCGACCATCAGAACCGAACCCCATCGTATTGAATACCCCTACAGGGGCTATTTCTTGAGCGATTGCGGAAGACTGCTTTTCAGCCCGCACGCTCTTTCTGCTCGTTCGAGAACGGCGGAAGCAACTTGGCGTGCTTTGGTCGCTCCCTTTTTCAGAATGTCATCCACCAATTGAGGGTTGCCTTCCAACGCGGCTCGACGTTGTCTTGCAGGTTCCAGGTAAGCGTCGGCTGCATCCGCGAGTCGTTTTTTGATATCGCCGTATCCGAATCCACCGCGCAGATAGATAGCTTTGACTTCTTCGATTTGTTCGGGACTTGCGAACAATCGATACAGCAAAAACAAGTGGTCTGATTCGGGGTCTTTTGGATCTTCTATGGGCCGCGAGTCGGTGCTGATCCGCATGATCTTCTTGCGTAGCTCTTTAGGATCCCCGAACAATGCTAAGGTATTGTCGTAGCTTTTGCTCATTTTCTCACCGTCGGTCCCTGGTACCTTCGCCGCACCAGGAACGATCTTCGCTTCGGGCATCGTGAACACTTCACCGTAATGAGCGTTGAAGCTGCGAGCCAGATCGCGACAGACTTCGATATGCTGCACTTGATCTTCTCCAACGGGGACCCAGTTCGAATCGTACGCCAGAATGTCAGCCGCCATCAGGATCGGATAGGTGAACAAGCCCACATCGGCTTTCATCCCCTTGGCAGTTTTATCTTTGTAAGCATGGCATCGCTCGAGCAATCCCAGGGGGGCGCCGGTCATCAGAAGCCAGCACAATTGCGAAACCTCAGGGATGTCTGACTGAACGAAAAGGGTTGCTCGTTCGGGATTTAGTCCCAGCGCCAGCAAGTCCAAAGCGGCATCGCGAACGTACCCTCGAAGCACATCGGGTTCGCGGATGGTGGTCAGCGCATGAAGATCGGCGATAAAATAATATCCATCGTGAGCATCTTGCAGATCGATGTATTGTTTGATGGCTCCGAAATAGTTGCCCCAGTGAAATCGGCCTGTTGGCTGAATCCCGCTTAATACTCTCATGACTTATGCTGTTTGTAATTGGGAATAGGAATGTACTGGGCCGGGAATTTAGGTCTTGAGACTTCCAACAATTTGTTTCACCGAAGTCGCACCCAGCGAAGCGATCGCATCGGGTAACCCTTGAATCATTTTGATGCTGGCGAGTGGATTGTAGTAGTTTGCGGTCCCGATTTGGATGGCGGAAGCACCCGCCACGAGGAACTCCATGCAGTCATCGAGGTTCGCGATGCCACCCACGCCGATAACGGGCACGCTCAGCTGGCTCGCAACCTGGTAAACACATCGCAGCGCAATGGGCTTGATCGCGGGGCCGCTCAGACCGCCGACGATGTTGCCGAGCATTGGTTTCTTCTCGCGCCAATCGACCGCCATACCCAAGACAGTGTTGATGCAAGTCACCGCATCGGTGCCGGCGTCTTGGGCTGCTCTGGCAATGTCGACGATACGAGTCACGTTGGGCGTGAGCTTGGTGATGATCGGGCAAGACAACACCTTTCTGCAGCTTGCAACCACGTCGAAGCAACGTTGTGGATCCGTGCCGAAATCCACACCACCCGAAACGTTGGGGCACGAGATATTCAGTTCCACCGCATGGATACCAGACGCTTCATTGAGACGGTTGGCAAGGGAAATAAAATCCTCGTGCGATTTACCCGCGATACTAACAATAATGTCGGCACCCGTCGCTTGAAGGTAGGGCCAATGATTGGCAAGAAAGTAATCTATCCCGTCGTTATCGAGGCCGATGGCATTGAGCAAGCCAGCGCTGGTTTCGACCGTGCGCCAAGGTGCGTTGCCTGGACGGGGATTTTGCGTGATGGTTTTTGGTAGGATTCCGCCCAGTTCTTTCAACGGCACAACGCTGGCCATCTCTTTGGCATATCCAAAGGTACCCGACGCTACCAAAATCGGATTTTTGAGCTTCAATCGACCAAGCTCCACCGAAAGATCGATGGAGCCAACATCCGGATTCTGTTGACTCATCATCCGCCAAGAAGACCTTTACCCAATCGCTTGGAGATCGCTTCGGTCGGAAGAGGAATAACCGTCGCGTTGGCCATCGTGTCGGTCGACAAGATATCCAACGTATCCTCGGATTCTTCCGACGCTTCGTATTGGACTAAGTAAGCGCCAACTTGCAGGTAGTTCTCGTGGAAAATGGGAGGCCAAAAGTCTTCGGCACGGTAGGCCAGTGTTCTTGCGAGCAAACGGGTTGCACGCCCCGAGAAGCCACTTAAAACCATCTCGAGCCGTCCCAAGGATTCTCGAAAGATGTAAAAGACCAGCGCGGCATCGCGGCCTCGTGTAGCGCCACCCGCAAAGGCCCAAGTTCCGTCCGCTTGCTCGTAATACAAACCTGGCTCATCGGCATTCTGAGTTTTGCTGAGTCGTTTTCCAGCCGAACAGGCTGGGGGATGTGGATCATGTTCGCGATACCGCAAGAAGAACGGGCAAGCGCGTTCGGACGCTATTTTTACATCGTCTTGCGAAACAAAAGGATCGCATCCAAAGGCGTTCGCCAAGACTAATTCCACCGTGGGATTGCTCTTGACCGAACCTATGCAGACCATCGCTTTGTCGCCACCCATCTCGGAGAAGTCGTCGTAAACCCCTTGAGAACGACTTTGCACCTGTTCGGGGCTCATTGTCCCAGGACTCCATACCAGGGTTTGCCGTAAATGTTCGATATGAGGCATTTCCTTGCCCACGGTTTTCTTCCCGGAGATCGCTTTCGCAGTTCCGCCCAGCGTGGAGACACCGTTCAGCACTTCGCCAGCCAGCACACTGTCGGAAGCAACGATCCAGGCGGTGTCTGCAGATTCGTTATCGGGTGGACGCCGAACGCCGACGCAAATCTCCAAACGCGATCGCCGAGCCAGCATTTCCCAGAAGTTCTCAGGAGTGATCGCAAACAGGGCGCCCGGCAATTCTTCTGCACGTGCATAACCGTGCTCAATCAGGTAATCGCACAGTCGCGAAAGGGCTTCGATTGGGATGTATTTGGCTTCATTTTTGAGCAACGCCGCCACTTGGTGACGATCCAAGCCCGTGTACTCTACAATTGCCTTGATTGTACCCGGCCGCTTGCGGCGATCAGGCGTGTGGCCGAGCAATTCGGCAAGTCTAAATGCATATCGCATGTCGTTCCTGGGTACTTCCTAGCGACGTTTCAATTGCCCATTCGACAGCCCAAGCCGGCTCGAAGGCATTACGTCACGTATGAGTGAATTCTGGCAAGGCGGTTAATGTTAAGGTTTCCGCCGCTCTATGATACCATAAACCCCCTAACCGCCGATCCACCTAGTGTAAATTTTTCTTGCTTCGTCCGGACTTTCGGTTCCATGAATGATCGCGCGACCGTCTGCAAAGACGCTCAAAGAGTGAGGTGGCCGCGAAAAACGCAATAAATACGGATTCACTTGAACGTCTCCCTCCAGTCGGAGCCTTACCGCCAAGTCTTCAAGGCGGATGGCATCGCGACCTTTGGATTGGATCTGGACGGCCCCGCGACCGCAAAGAACACGGGCAAGAGCCCCCGCCGATCCAGTCAAAAAGTCGTATTGTCCTTTTTGGCAAACCGGACATTGCGAGGCAGTAGGGAGCCTTAGTTTTCGGACGCTTCCTTCCCACAAGTCGAAAACACGGAGCTGACTGTCGGCGGTATCGGGTTGCAAAAGCGTTTTCACGACGTCCATGGCTTGCCAAGATGCAATCACGCCGACAGCTGCCCCCAGCACGCCGGCCGAATCGCAAGTCTGCATTTGTTCGATAGGTGGAACGTCGGGAAGCAAACATCGAAAACAAGCGGTTTTGCCGGGAAAAAAGGTCATCGCTTGCCCCGACGCGCCGACGATTCCGGCATGAACCCAAGGAATCTTGTGCTTCCACGCAACCTCATTGATCAGGTAACGCGTTTCAAAGTTATCTGTTCCGTCGACAATGCAATCGACTCCGGTGAGCCACTGTTCTGCATTTTCGAAGGTGATGTCTTCTACCACGGCCTCCAAAGCAATTTCAGGATTGATCGCAAGCAGATGGGCTTGCGCCGCAATCGCTTTCGGACGAAGCTCCAAGGCGTCCTGAGTCGTATAGAGGGCTTGCCGAGGAAGATTGTCCAGTTCGACCCAATCCCGATCGATCAGCCGCAAAGATCCGATTCCCATACGGCAAAGCCGCTCGGAAGCCATGGCACCTAAAGCCCCCATGCCACATATTGCGACTCGCGATTCGCTCAATCGCTTTTGTCCAGCCGCACCCACTTGGTGGAATGCACGTTGTCGTCGATATCGATCGGACATGAAATAGGGTTCAGGAATAAGAAAAGGGAGCGTCGTGATTCATCTAGGCTAGTTTGCAAAAACGGAAAGGGGACTAGTATACGTTGTCCATTCAAAACAAACATCACTTCGCCCATTCTACGCGAGTCACCTTATGAAAAAACCTGTTGCTATTGTTTTCCTTCTTTTGTGGAGCTGCTCATCCGCCTTCGTTCATTCGGATGAGATTCGACATTCGTTTTTGATCGCAGGTCCTACGTTTACTGGGATCATTGATGAAAACGGGCAGGAAGCCTGGGACTCGGGACGTCCTGGCGCGCGTGACGGTTTCATTTTGCCCAACGGAAATGCATTGATCGCCTGGGCCGATGAAGTTCTGGAGATGAAGCCAGATAAGACCGTGGTGTTTCGTTATGCCAAGTCAGCCAACAACAGCGAGATCAGTACGGCCCAGCGGTTGGAGAATGGGCGAACGCTGATTACGGAACTCGGGGCCCAACCGAAGCTCATGGAAGTGGATCTTGCGGGCAAGTTCCACGTGGAGATCCCGTTGTTGCCTGAAACCGACAACGCGCACATGCAGACCCGCATGGCGAGAAAGCTCGACAATGGCAACTATCTCGTGCCTCACTTGCTTGCTTTCCAAGTTAAAGAATACTCGCCCGATGGAAAAGTAGTTCGATCGCTTCGGACGGATCTACCGGAGCTCGGAGGTCGCGAAGCAGAGAACTGGCCTTTTACTGCGATACGTCTTACCGATGGCAACACGCTGGTCAATCTTACGCACGGCAACCAATGCGTTGAATTCGATTCGGAAGGTAAGGTCGTTTGGAAAATGGGCAACCAATCCTTTCCCGAGAAACCATTTGCAGACCCATGCGGTGGCCAGCGACTTCCCAATGGCAACACGGTTATTGCAAGCTACGGAGCACAAGGGGGCGTGAAGGCCTTCGAGCTGACTCGCGAGGGAAAGCTGGTTTGGTCCTACACGGGCAAACACAATGTTCATGAAATCCAAATCTTGACCACCAATGGCAAACCTGTCGAAGGTCTACCCCAGAAATGAGCCAAGGACGCGAAGCACGTCGCAACGTGTTCTGCCGGCTCAATTTGGTGGATGCTTACCAACGATGACCCAAAGCGAACGCACTTTAGCCAATTGTGGTCTAATCTGCGCAAAAAGTTGACCGTAACGACACCGATCTCAGTCAACCCGACAATTGCAGCACCGTTCACTGACCAATCAAAGTCAGCAAGCCAGTTGCCCTTTGACCCGGAACGGGTCGCATATGGTAGCCGGGGGTTGCGGCGCAGCGGCGCACCCCCGGACTGCTGTTCGATTCCGTCGGAAGCTGTTTATCAATCGACGTGGCAGCCAAGCTTCGCGAACTTCGCGTGAGCGATGAGCTCCAAACTCAGCTTGATTCATTCGCGGATCGAAACAGCGAAGGAACGTTGAGGAAAAACAAAGGGGTCAGGCCTCTTTAGCGCAACTAACATGAAACTGCTCTGGTGGCGTTGCGTCTTTCGGTACATTATTGAGCCCCCTCGTTAGATGCCAAACTGGCATCGGTTCCTCATTGCCAATCTACGAATGCGCCTTGCAGTGGTACTCGTCGGGGAATCTGTATCCTGACAAGGATAAAAGCCTGTAGCCGGTGGTTGAGCGTCAGCGACACCACCGGAATGGTGCAGCATGCGCATGAGCATCCTGAAAGGATGCAAGCAATGTCGCGGGCTATCTCGCTTCGATCGAGATTGACTTGGACAGCGTTTTGCTGCTGGCACCCCGTCGGGGTGCGATGAGCGAACTGGCGTGCAACCGGCGGTGTCGCTGACGCTCAACCGCCGGCTACATGCTTGGATTCCTACGGAATGTCAGAACTCGGCTAGGCGCTTTCGTTCCTCCGGAATGCTAAGGCTCGGGCGCAACGAGTTGCTGAGCATGGAGGTCGACACATCAGTTCGATGACAGACTGAACTATTCTTGAGGTGGCAGGTCCACCGATTAAGCGATGAATGAATGGTGCCGGCTAGCGCCCGCGGCTCAATGAAGACATTTTGCCCCCCCATTCGCCCATTTATGGGAAGAGATGCCGGTGGGACGGGCCTTTCGTTGAAAATCGAAGTTTGCTAGCAATACGCAACAGCAATTGATCTTGAATTGGTACAAGCAATTGGACGACAATCCGCTCTTCGTTTACGGATCTCCTACGAACTATCCACGGACTGGAATTGCTTCGGCCTGCCTCATGAAGATCTTGTCGCCTGAACATGTTGCGATAGATAGACCTGTCCGGTGGGATCATCCATTGGACAGCGATATGCTATCGCGCGACATCGGCTGGATGTTGGATCAGCATCCGTTTTCTGCGATGAATCCCGACCTGTTCAATGCGAATTGTTCGATTGAAAATGTTCTTCGACACGACAGTCGAATCCTGAGATTCGAGCCGGGGGACATCGTGATCCGCGAGGGAGACTACGGCAGCAGCGCATTCTTGGTGCTGCGAGGATCGGTTCGCGCCTTCTTAGAATCGTTATGGAGCTCGCGAGGCAAACCGTCCGAACAGAAATCGAAGAGCGGTTTTCTGGAGATGCTGGCCAGCAGGTTTCGCAGGGCGACTGGGGCTGCAACCAAGCCCGACGTGTCCGCCACCAGCTCAAACGGGCGGTTTGGGTTGGACAAGCGTAACGCCGACCGTCGTGTTGCTCGCGATGTCGAATCAAAAAGCAAGCATCCTGCACCGGTTCAGCGTATTGAATCGACGGAACAAGGGAACCGTATTTTTTTACAGGACATCAATGCGGTGATTGCGGACTACCAATCCGAACCGCTTGGAGCGGGTGAAATCTTTGGCGAAATGGCGGCCATCACGCGCACGCAACATCGCTACACCGTGGTTGCAGAATCCGCGACCATTGTTTTGGAAATTCGTTGGCAGGGGCTTCGCATGCTTCGGCGCGACAAGTCCTTCCGCGACTATCTCGACACAAGATTCCGTGAAACGAGCTTAAAAACGCACTTAAGAGAAACTGCCCTGTTTCGATTTCTCGACGATGCAACCATGAACTTGGTGATCGCAGAAACCAAAATCGAATCGCTAGGAGAGCGAGAGTGGTTCGCAGAATATCGAGACACTCAGAAACTTGAAATTCAAAGCCAGATCGAACGCGAACCGATGATTGCTACAGAAGGTCATCTGGTGAACGACCTGATTTTAGTGCGAGCGGGTTTCGCACGCTTGAGTTTCGAGCATGGTCGTGGTCATCAAACAGTTGCTTATCTAGGACGCGGCCATATGCACGGGCTCTCGGAACTGGCTCATCAGTTCCACAATCCGACCTCGAAACCGATCCCATTTCAGGAGTCTCTCCGCGCACTGGGGTTTGTAGATATTCTGCGCATCCCACGCGAGCTGGTACTGACTCACATTTTGCCTCAAGTGCGTGCGACGGAGCTTCCTAAGCCGATAACGAACCCACGATACGACGAAGGTGGCTTGGTGGTTCCGGATTCGTTTGCCTATGCGACTTCAACGACCGAATCAAGAGGTCTTTTGAATTCTTCGATCCAGCCGGCACTTGGCGCGTTAGAAACATCGCTGGTCGAGTTCTTGGTGGATGAGCGGTTGATCAATGGGAAGCAAACCATGCTGATCGACCTGGACCGGTGCACGGGATGCGATGAATGTGTGAAAGCCTGCGCGAGCACTCACCAAGGTACCCCTCGATTTGTCCGCAACGGAAAGCAATTTGGACCTTTGCTTTTCGCGCATGCCTGCATGCACTGCGCTGATCCCGTGTGCATGATTGGTTGTCCAACCGGCGCGATCGCCCGCGATCAAGAGACGGGCGTGATCTCTATCAATTCCGAAACATGTATTGGATGCAAAACATGTGCTGAAAGCTGCCCTTACGAAAACATTGTGATGATCCAGGTTCGCGATCAACGAGGGCGAGCTGTCGTCGATCGAAAAACACAATTACCCATTTTGCAAGCTTCCAAGTGCGACATGTGCCATTCGCTGAAGACGGGCCCCTCTTGCCAGAACGCGTGCCCTCATGAAGCGTTGATCCGAATCGACACGAGCGAAACCGCGTCGATGGAAGCTTGGTTAAGGAAGCGAGTCACCTGATGCCAACCCTTGCCCCCGATCAGGCCCTTGCCTCCAAACAATCCCTGGCATCTTCCGAGACAGTTCAGCACGTTCCGATGGCAGGCTTCCTGCGCGGCTACGCCTCCATGTCGGCTAGAATTGGACGCCGACTGTTACCATGTTTAGTCGTGCTTACCGCCTTTCTGGTGATTCGCAGTATCCAAAGCAATGCGGAAGCGAAGCTTAGGAATGAGGCGTTTGCCTCTGGATACTCTTTGGCCGCGATAACCTTTCTTTTGTTATTGCTAGGGGTTCGAAAGAGGATCACGACACCTCGTTTTGGATCGGCCGCAATATGGCAACGCACTCATCATTACCTGGGGATGTTCTGTCTTGGAGCCTATGTGCTTCACGCAGGAATAATCACAACGGGCTGGTTAGAATCCATGCTGGCCTTATCGTTTTGGGCAATTACTTTAAGCGGCTTGGTAAGTTGGTATATCAACCGAACGGCTCCGAAACTGCTGAGTGCAGCCGGTCCGCAGATCCTGAGGCAAGATATTGCAGAACGCAAAAAACAGGTTGCTTCACAAGCGTACCGTATCGCAATCGAAGCCGCCGGACGCGCCGATTCAGCAACACTTGCTGACCACTACCAGTCAACGCTGATTACTTTTTTTGGATTTAACCGGGGACTTTTGTTTCGAATTCGGCCGACGGGGTCGCACCGTCGCCGGATGCTGGCATCGCTAGAAAACTTAGATCGTTATCTCGACGATCAAGGCAAAGAGCTTCGTCGACGCATGAGCGTATTGGTTCAAGTCAAAGATGATCTGGATTTCCAATCGGCGATTCAGAATCGAATTCGCCTGTGGGCTAGTATTCACACCTGGCTGTTAGGGGGCTTCGTGATTCTCACGATTACGCATGTTTGGGTTGCCTATCAATTTTCGAGTCGTTGGTAACGTGTGCAAATGAACTACTATCGACTCCCTCGTTCCACCAGCAAATGTGGCAAATCGGCAACGGGTCAGCCATGCTCCACCGGCCCCATCCACGGACGGTGTGGTTTGCATGGTTCAGGCTCGGATCAAGTTCCCTGCAAACCGATACGCACGTTGCATTGGTGGAACAATACCATTCGAATCGCATTTGCGTTGCTATGCCTGATCCTTGTCAGTTTCGCCTGGGGTAATATCTCAACGAGACGTATCGTCACGCCAGGCTCCTTGTCCGTGTCGCATGCTCAACTGTTGGTCGCTAAGAGCGGTAACGCCGGGCCGAAATTAGCCATCGATGCGAACAATCGATGTTCGGCCTGCCATCCTGGCCTAGATGCTCGTGATTCGAATGAAAGTGCAATCCATCTTGCGGCACAGGATCCAAGCAGAAACACCAGCACCAACAGCCAGCCATTCAAAAGCACTCAGTCGCAACTTTGCCTGAATTGCCATAAGGAAACCATGCCCGACGCCCAGTTTGGCTCGCCGCATGATCTGACAGGTGTCGCTCTAGAACAGCTTGTGCAACGAGAAAATCGCAAAGAAGGCAAAAGCCTATTCGCTCGACTGGTAGGACATCGACCCATCGCATGGGAATCGAGTTCCACCGAATGCGGGCAATGCCACCGTGAGCATCAAGGTGCATCCCACGATTTGCAAATCATGACCTCGGAACGTTGCCAAGCTTGCCATCAGGAAGCCTTTAAATCGTTTTCGAATGGGCATCCGGAGTTCCAGAACTATCCTGCCGGAGCAGATCGGAGAATTGCATTCGATCACAAAAGACATCAAGATCTCCACTACACCAAAAAGTCTGCCGATTTCGATTGCAAGTCTTGTCATGTGCAAAGTGACCAAGTCGGAGCCGTCGGGCAGGTCTTTCGAAGCTTGCCCTTTGAGACAGCTTGCGCTTCGTGCCATGCTGAACCAACGAAATCAGCCGTTCAAGATGGATTGATCGTGATTCAATTGCCAAGCGTGAACCGAAAACGGTTGAGCGAAGCAGGTTTGGACATTGGCGAATGGCCTGAACAAGCCAGCCAAATCAATGATGGAACGATACCTTTGCCAATGCGATGGCTTCTGCAAGCGGAATTTGGTGGAGATCTGCTTCTCAATTCTCTGCCGCCAAGCGGTCGCTTGTCTGAAGTGGATATGACAGACCCTTCGCAGCGTCAGGCCCTTGCGAATCTTATTGGGGCTACCAAGAATCTGATGAGCAAGCTTGCAAACCAAGGGCAACCTGGTTTCCGCGAATCGATCGAAAAGCTCGTTGCCATTCCCTCGGCCTCCACCGCGAATTCTGTTGCCAGTTCCATCACTGGTTCTTTTCCAGGCAAGTCGAACCAACAACAGTGGCTCGATCAGTTCGCTAGTGGAATTCCACCCGACATGTTTCGAGCGGCCATGTCCGAGTGGTTTGTCCCCTCGTTGCGCACCCAGCCTGTGACGACCACGCCTTGGCCCAACAATGGATTTGGCAGCACCAACTCGGACTTGCCCTCAAAAGCAGCTTCGGAAACAGCGAAAGTTTGGCTGTCGTCTCAGATCCAATCGTCCGACGACGACTTGCTGGTCGCTCCATCGAAGAATAGCAATGCATCCGGAGATGATTTATTACAGGGCGATAGTTTACTGGACAGTAACTTGCTAGACGGTAACGCACAGAACGGTGCCCTCCCCAACTTGGACATCAGTTCCAACGCTGGCACTTCTTCCAATCCTGCGTTTCGGGACACCAAGGCTTGGGACCAGCTAAGCTACGGCGGTTGGATGATCGATAGGCAACGTATGGCGGTTGTTTACGTTCCGAAGGGGCATGCCGATCCGTGGCTCTCGCGATGGATTGAACTGGAGAAAATCAAGAATCCTAATGTCGATTCGGTCAATGCGAGTGGTTTCATGGGGCAGCAATGCAAGTCATGTCATCGGTTGGGAGATTTTTTGCAAGAATCGAACAAGCCAGCCATGCATGCAGAATCCATAAACCGTGGCAAAAACTGGCAGGTCTCATTCAGGCAGGCCAATGCATCGCAACCCTCCGAGGAACAGCACCGGTCGGAAAACGTGAAGGCCTTGTTCGACTCGTTGCAGGGATCTCAATGTTGGCGAGGCGAACGTCGGGCTGCCAATGCATCGCCGATTACCAAGTTTGACCATACGCCTCATTTGAGCTTACCTTCCATCAACGATTGCCGATCGTGCCACCTTTTAACAGGATCGGACAGGATTGGGGGCACGCACAATGACAAGCAGCACACCCATGAATTCATGCCGATGCAAAAAGCCCAATGCAGTAGCTGCCACACAGCGAATGCGGCGGGTGAGTCTTGCACCCAATGCCACAATTATCACGTGGGGAATGCTCATTGGCGATGATTTGCCATATCGTCTCGGCACGTTGAATAAGTTATCATTAGAGAGTCCTACGGCGGGTCAAAGCATTGAGTGCTTTATGCAGGCTTTCCAAAGCGACCAAAACCTTTTCGTGGTTTTAGGGTTTGTTGGTTGGTAGACTTGGCCTGGTCGGTCGTTTTTTCGCGGATTCCTTTTCGTATCAACATTGTCACGCTTCCCGACTCCATCTGAAAATGCTTCGATCGATCCCGATGTGGCGCTGATGCTTCGGGTACAGGAGGACGATGCGCAAGCATTTGAGATGCTCATTAACCGGCACCAAGGCAAAATCCAACGATTTTTGCTTGGCTGGGTCAGCAACGCGCAACAAGCTGAAGATCTGGCACAGGACGTCTTTTTGCGAGTTTTCAAGGCAAGAAAAAACTATTTGCCGACCGCCAAATTCACGACCTGGCTGTATCGAATTGCAAATAACGTGGCTTCCAATCATATCCGCGACAATGCGAATCGACGCGAGTATCAATTATCCAGCCGTGAAAGCCAGTCAGGCTCACGGGCATTGATCGAGAATATCGCTTTCGCACCGAGCGGATTCCAACCGACGCGGCAGATCGACAAATCAGAGCGCGCGACCATGATCATGCAAGCTTTGCAAGCCCTGGGAGAACGTCAAAAAACAGCTCTGATGCTAAGTAAATTTGAAAACATGAGCTACCAGGAGATTGCGGACACCATGGGACTCAGTGTCCAGGCGGTGAAGTCACTATTGAGTCGTGCGCGAGTCAACTTAAAGACTTTGCTGGACCCCTACATGGCGGATGGGCAGATCCCCACAACAATCTTAGCGGATGACGACATCGATACTTTGAGTGAACAGGACAAAGGAAAATGACCGCTCAAGATTTAGATGCGATCACCGAACAACTGACAGCCTACTTGGATGGCGAGCTATCCTCCGAAGAAGCCACAGCAATTGAAGCTCGATTGGTGGATGACGAATCGCTTCGGTTGCGATTGGCGGATTTGCGCAAGTCCTACGATCTTTTGGATGAGCTTCCAGAAACTCCGTTTGATCAGCGTTTCACTCGTAGCACGCTAGAACTGGTTGTGAAAGAGCTTTCGAATTCCAGGGAATCGGTCACCTTACCCAGCAGCAATCTATCCGCGGTTGAACTCAAACCCCAAAGAGATTGGTGGGCATGGCCGCGTATTCTGCTAACCATTGGGGGATTGGTTCTGATTGGGCTGCTCCTTGGATTCTTGATTCGCTTCAATCAGATTCGCCAAGACATTCGCGACTTAGGCTTGATAGCGAACTTGCCTGGGTGGATGGACGTCAAAGATGTCAATGTCGCTATTAGTTTAAGCAAAGAGACCGAAGCGATGGGGATTCTCAAAGAGCAGCTCAAAGAAAGACTTGTCCCGCCGATCCCTTCGTCCATTTGGCAACGCAAGAACTGGATGGATAGCTTATCCCCGCTCCATTTTGCCAAACTCGATTCCGGCCGCGAAATGCTGCGGAAGCTTGATAGGGATTCCTACAATCGATTTGCGTCTATGGAGGCCAAAATAGAGCAATCGCCTGATAGTGATGCGGTGCAAGACGCAATCCATCTTACCGGACTGGTCATGGATAGCTTGCCTAATACCAAGCGACTGGATCTTGATGCCATGAATCCAGAGCAGCGTTTTCAGTTCCTGAAGGAACAAGTCTATCTATCGGCGGCGATGTACTACGCTGCTCGCTTAACAGCGTTGGACACCAAGGCGTTGGACGAATGGGAAGATGCGTACTTTCAACCGGCGATCGTACGAGATTTACAGTCTCCTCGGGGGATTGAGAAGCGAACCTTGTTGAGCATGCTTTGGTTTCGGCGTTCCGTTGAAAACGGATATGAATTGGTGGACCAGGAAGATGTCGTGGCAGCACTGCTTCCAAATCTTTCGAAATCAGGTCGCGAGTTGCTCGAAGGGGTTGGACGCCGCGATCAATTAGGAGTTCTTATTACATGGCTTGCACCCAATCGAGTCGCAAGTTCCAAGTCGATCATCGAGGAATACGATCGAATTCCACGCGAAGCCCGCGAGAGAATTGATCTGAACGATCCTCAACAAACTCGCCGGCAAGTTGAAGAAATTCTAAGAAGACCGAATAACCGCCCGAAGCGGCCATAGTCAAGATTCCTTTTCTGAGCCGCGGGCGCTAGCCGCGATGTGCATTTTTCGCATGGAATTTGTATCGCGGCTAGCGCCTGCGGCTCAGGGAGAATGCACGTTGAACCCGGAGAATTGAGCGCCTAGTTTCACCCAGAATCGCGGTTCGGGCAAGTAAATTGTCCTTTTTTAAAAAATGGTTGTCGTAACGCATTCGTTTTTTGCGTTTTCCTAAGTAGGGACTTCGTTTCTGCGCTAGGAAAAAATCAATCTCTCAAAAACGAATTATGCTTGTATTGCCAACAACTCACAATCGCTTGCATCCGAGTGTTCGATTTTCCAGTTCGGCGAAGGCACAATTCAACTTCGACGCGGAAGTGATGCACGACGAATTGGGGCTTAGACTTGTTCGAATCGGGGAAGAGAGTCCACTGCGTGTTCTTGCGGCTAGCGAATCCATGTTGGTAGGGGTCGCGGAGGTCGGCGATTCGATTGTTGCCATCAACGGCGTCTCGGCGAAAGAAGCCTTTGTTATGTTCGACCGATGGGGAGATTTAGATAGTTATGAGATAGCCATTTTTGATCACCGAACTCGACGAACGGTTTTATGGAAACTGCATGTTACTCATCCCGTACCTTGCGCGTCGGATGGCCATATCTAAGCGCAATTTCTCAAAATTCAGCTAGAATCAGGGAATCTTGTTTTTATTCCTTAGCTGAGCGTGAATTGAAGTGTCTCTTGATTTTGAGGTAATCGGTCCCTACCGCGTAATCCGGGTGCTTGGTCAAGGGGGAATGGGTACCGTCTACGAAGCGGTTCATGCGAAAAGCAAAGAGCCCGTGGCCGTTAAAGTCATTGCGGCGAACCTGGCTCAGCATCAGCGTTTCCGGCGAAGATTTGATGCTGAAATCCAAACACTGATCAAACTGAAGCACCCGAATATCGTCCAGCTCATTGGATTTGGTGAAGAAAAAGGACTCCTCTTTTACTCCATGGAGTATGTAGATGGTGAGAACCTGCAACAGGAGTTTCGGCGTTCGAAAACCCTGCCATGGGAACGGGTGGTTGACCTTGCGATCGACGTATGTTCCGCCTTAAAACATGCTCATGATTTCGGAGTCATCCACAGGGACCTGAAGCCCGCGAACCTGATGATCAATTCTCAGGGCAAACTCAAGCTGACGGACTTTGGAATCGCCCGTTTGTTCGGCGCATCGGAAGTCACAGTCGAAGGCTCCATTCTTGGCACTGCAGATTACATGTCACCAGAACAAGCCGAAGGGAAAACGGTTTCCATTCGAAGCGATCTGTATTCGCTGGGTTGTATCTGTTACGCGGCACTTGCTGGCCGCCCGCCTTTTGTAGGCAAGAACATTCCGGAAATTCTCTTTAACGTGCGATATGGGACGCTCACTCCACTATCCAACTTAGCCCCCCATGTACCGAGAGAACTTTGTGGGTTAGTTGAGGAGATGCTTCGCAAGGAACCTTCGATGCGGCCACCGACCGGACTGGTCGTAGGCAATCGATTGCAGTCGCTTCGTGCTGGGCTGACCAAACGCGCCAAGGACTTAGCGACCGACAAGACCGAAATTGGTAACTTGCGAGAACTTACCAGCATCGACCTTCGTGACGACACGGAGATAGCGTCTGTGCTCCCGTCTATGGTGCCATCTGATGTCACCGTGGTCCTTACGGACAAGAACAAAACGAAACCGAGCGAACCCCCGAAGAAGCTAAGTGACGCAGAATCAAACGGTAACTATTCCCAGGAACCCCCAAAAAACCAGTCGTCGACTTCTCCATCGTTTTCTCATTCGATGGCTGGCCCTCAAGATCTAACGCGCGAAGCCATCTCGAACTCGGAATTTGAAATCAACGATCCGCCCAGTGGAATGGACCTCAAGGCGAAGACGAACTTTACGGAGGTTGGCGAAAGCGATCGTCGACGATCCAGTATCGTGATAGCCGATTCGGAACCCGCGAACGCTTGGAACCAATGGCTCGGCGTTGCAGGCCTTGTCGGGGTCCTGATTGCATGCGCAGGAACAATTTTTTGGTTTACTCGTGCTCCCTCGGCAGATTCGTTGTACTTTGAGATCTCGCAAGCCATGAACTCGGCAGAGGATTCGCAAATTCTCGAGATTGAACCAATTGCCGAAAGCTTTCAAGCACTCTTTCCAAGCGATCCAAGAAATACGGAAGTGGAGGTGCTGCTGGAAGAAATCGATTCGCTTCGCACCATTAAGCAGTTGCAGCGAAAAGCCAGAAGGGGCGGAACCGATCTCTTAGATCCTGTCGAGCAAGCTTTTTTGGAGTGTGTCAAGTATCAAGAAATTGACACGGAGATCGCTAAGCGGAAACTGCAAGCGATGGCGGTCGTGTTTCGTGCGAGCGAAAATTTAACGTCCAAGCAACGGATTTTTGTTGATCAAGCACGTCGATTGGCAGAAAAATTGGAAGCGGAATCCCAACCTTCTCGAAGCCCAGCCATCGAATCCATCGAAGAGCAAATGACATGGGCCGAGGCCAATCTTCCGGCGAGCACGCGGGCCGAATGGTTGCGAGGGCTGATCGAACTGTTCGAGGAAAAGCCATGGGCTCGCGAGCTGATTGATTCCGCCAATCGCAAACTCGAGGAAATCAAGTAAGACGATTTTTCACGGTTCGGACGTCAGGGTGTCCGTGTTGGTTGGATTGTCCAAACCAGTTGGCTGGTGAAGCAGGGAATCAAAATCGTCTTCGGATAGTACTGGAACTCCCAGGCTACGGGCCTTTTCCAGCTTGCTACCCGCATCTTCGCCAGCGATCAAAAAGTCCGTTTTTTTCGAAACACTGCTCGAAGCTCGCCCTCCTTTTTGCACAATCAGTTTTTCAATTTCATCGCGGGAGTACTTGCGGAGCGCTCCAGTGACTACGATCGTCTTGTTAGCGAAAACCCCGGTGGAATCGATCGCATCGTCTGGTGACGTTTTCAGCAACACACCATTTTCACGAAGCTGGCGAATGAGATCAGTTCCTTCGTCGCTCCGAACGAACGAGATGACGCTTTGTGCGATCGTGGGGCCTATCTCATCAATCTGTCCAACCGCTTCGATATCGGCAGAAACAAGTGCATCGATATCACCGAAAGTCCGTGCCAGCACCAAAGCAACTCGCTGTCCCACATGCCGAATCGAAATCGCATTGAGCACTCGTGTCAGGCCGCGATTTTTACTTGCTTCAATACCTTGAAGCAAATTCTCTGCTGACTTTTTTCCCATGCGATCAAGCGACATGAGTTTCTCTAGTGTCAGCGAATACAAGTCCCCGAAAGATTGTACCATCCCACTATCCACCAACTGGTTGACTAGTTTTTCACCAAGCCCTTCAATATCCATACAATCGCGAGTGGCAAAGTATCTTAACCGTTGTCGCCATTGTGCCGGACATTCCTTCGAAACACAGCGGATATAGACGCCATCGTTGTCGCGTTGAAGTAAGCTGCCGCATTCGGGGCAATGCGTGGGAAAATCGTACCTGGGAAGATTTGCCGGGCGTCGATGTTTTTCAACTCGAACAATATGTGGGATGATCTTTCCGGCCTTTTCCACGACGACCCAATCGCCGATTCGGATGTCCTTGCGCTCGATTTCATCGTTGTTGTGCAGCGAAACACGGCTGACGGTGGTTCCCGCCAACTCCACCGGTTTTAGCTCCCCTACAGGGGTAACGGTTCCCGTTTTCCCGACCTGAGTTTTGATATCCAAAAGGATGGTTTCCGCTTCGTATTTCTCAATCTTGTATGCAATGATCCAGCGTGGGCATTTCGATGTGCTTCCCAATGTCTCCCGCTGCTCGATCGAGTTGACTTTGATCACCAGTCCATCCACTTCAAAGTCCAATTCATGAAGTGTTTCTACCAATCGATTGCAATGCGCGATGGCTTGCTCCTTGTCGCCAAAGCATTTCACTTCTGGGGTTGTCGGCACCCCAAATTCCTGAACCTTGGATAGAAAATCCATATGGGTTCGGAATGACAAGCCATCACAGAATCCAATCCCGTGACCAAAGAATCGCAGTCGTCTTTGAGAGCAAATTTTTGAATCAAGCAATCGAATGGAACCAGCGGTTACGTTACGGGTGTTTTTGAACTCGGACTCGCCCGCTTTGGCTCGCTGTTCGTTGAGCCAAACGAGGTCCGCATTGGTCATGTAAACTTCGCCTCGAATTTCAAGTACTCTTGGGATGGAAGCTCCCAGGAGTCGCAATGGTAGCCCCTTCAGTGTGCGAATGTTGTGGGTAATATCGTCTCCGACTTCGCCATTGCCCCGTGTTACCGCTTGCACCAGCACCCCGTCTTCGTACACGATCGAAGCCGCAACGCCATCCACCTTCAGTTCAACAACCCATTCCAGTTTCTCATTGGGCAAGAGCTTTTCAATACGAGTAAAAAAATCGCGGAGCTCTTGTTCGGTATACGTATTCTCAATAGACAACATGGGAATACGATGCGCAACTTGAACAAGCCCGTCTAAAGGGGCATCGCCAATTCGCTTTGTAGGACTTTCGTGGATCGCGAGATTGGGAAACGCAAACTCAAGATCCTCCAATTCACGCAATTTTCGATCGTATTCGAGATCCGTAACTGTCGGTTTTGCAAGGGTATAGTATTCATGATCGAATCGTTGTATCTCGCGCACCAATCTGGCGATACGGGCTGCAATAGTCTCTCCCTTTGATTCGTCGGCCATGGATCTGTTTCTTTATTGCTAGAGGGTAGCTTGTGGGTCGGTGTCCAGAACGAACCGATAGCCAGCATCGCGGAGGGTGAGAAAGTGCTTTGGTTTCGCAGGATCGATTTCAAAAATTTTACGTAGCCGCAGCATGAACTGGTCAACGCTGCGTGTTTGCATCTCACCGCTCATGTCCCAGACCTCTGCAAGCAATTCCTGCCTGCTGATAACTCGTCCTTGATTTTCGACAAAGTATCGTAAGAGTTGTAGCTCCTTATGAGTCATTTTCACTTCACGATCCTCTACGCGAACTTCGTAAGTCTCAAAGTTGATGGAAGCTCGGCCGAAATCAATTTGGCTGATTTTAACAGGGGCAACCACCGGCGCGGGCTGCACTTGTGTATGTAGTTTTAATAAGTTTTTCACGCGTGCAAGGAGCTCATCCAGATCGAAAGGTTTGGTCAAGTATTGGTTGGCACCGCAATCGAAACCTCGAGCTCTATCTTCTGGTAAGCTGCGAGCGCTGAGTATCAAAATTGGAAGGAAGATACCTTGTTCACGTAATGTTTGACAAACTGCGTACCCGCTCATTCCAGGTAGCATAAGATCCAAAATCATCATGTCGAAGGCGTAATGATCCGCTTCAATCAAACGAATGGCGGTGGGTCCGTCTTCTACCCATGTCACGCGATAACCTTCCGCTTCCAGGTTGTATTTGACCCCCATGGCCAAGTGCTTCTCATCTTCAACAATAAGGACATGTTTTCGAGTTCGTATTGACATGGGTTACTCGCCAGAAGGACTCACGTTATCTACTTCCGAAATACTTTGCTGGGTATTGTTATCATCGCTAGGACGATTTCTAGATAGAGGAAGCATGACTTCGAATCGCGCCCCCGATCGTTTGGGAATGTCGATCACACGAATAGTGCCCCGAAGCCGCCGAACAATCGAGCGAACCAGAAACAACCCAAGTCCTGTCCCTGGCTTGGTCCGTTCAAGCTCGTCACCAATCCTATAGAATCGATGAAAGATCTGACGACGAAGATGTCGTGGTACGCCAGTTCCATTGTCCGAGATCAGCCATCGTGAATTGAGAGTCTCGGTATCCACTTCTACAACGATGTCAATCTCAGGAGGGCTACCAGCATACTTGATAGCATTGTCGATTAAATTGCGGGCTAAAACTTCAATGTCAATTTTTTTTGCCCAAACATCCAACTCCCTGCATTCCAAGCGGATCGACTCGCGTGCAACGTGGTGCTGAACGATCAACTTGTCGACGCATCCCTTGAGCGTCTTATCGATCGGAATCCAAGCCTCTTGTTCCGGTTCATTGGAATCTTGCTGAAGTCGAGCGACATCCAGCAGTTGGGTAATCAACTGATCCAAACGATCGACATCCTCCAACATGGAACGATAAAATTCGTTGCGCTGATTCTCGTCAATGTTGCGTCTTCCCAGCGTTTGCAGGTACAGTTTCAGCGATGCGATTGGGCTCTTCAGTTCATGAGTCACGGCGTCGATGAAATTACTTTGCCGTCGATTCAGATTGATTTGCTGGATGCTCCACACCAAATACAAAATGACGCCCGAAAGCACGACACCAAACATGATCGAGCCGACACTAAGAAGAGTCCAATTCGCGCCGAAGATGGTGATGAGAATCCAGCCAACCGACAACACCACCAACAAAATAATCATGACAATGGCAAGGAAGATTGGCCACTTCAAGCTTTTGCGTTCAAACATGATCGGTCGACCTTTAAGGAATAGTTCAGGGCAGTCAATGAACGTGAAACGACACGAGTCATCTTCCTTCCCCCAAGTAGCGGGGGGCGTTGAGAAGATTTCCAGCCCTGTCCGTTCGCAGAATACAATTTGAGCCCTCGGGATAATCCCGGATAGGTCACGAATCGATTTTGTGAAAAGTTATAAACTGAAGATCAAAGATTTCCAAAAAAACGCGGCACGAACTACTTTCGACCCTGACTCGGGCTGCCTGACTCGCTTAGAATGGGGCCTGGAATCGACATAGAGCTGGTTGAGTGGCGCATGATTCGCCATTAGTTTTTGAAAGACTCGAAATTATGACGCCTGAGACTGGAAAAATACAATTTTCGCGGCAGATTTGGCAAGCTGCATCGGAGCACGCGTACCTCTGTCTCGTTCGCCGGGATTTCTGCCCGGAACAGTCGCATACGGAGAACTTGCGATGCGTGCACTTGGCCGAGGAAACGGAAGCAAATTTCGGAAGGCAGCTTTGGTTCTTTGAAGCGGTGGGTGTCGACACTTTTGGTCGACGTCACGTGCTGCATGGGCTGCTAGAATTCTCGATTCAGTATGGGTTGTTAGAGACCTCCCAAACAGCCATGTTTGAGGAAAACGAAGCCCGCAGCAACTTCCTTGTAAGAGAATTGTCTGGCTCCAAAAAGTTCGCGTACAGCTACCCATCGACGAAATTTTGGGTCTACGCCGCTTGGACGAGTATTGCTGTTCTTGGCGCTATTTGGGTTTCTGCTCTGGTCAACTACCTAACGCGCCCACAACCTCAAGACAGTCGGGGACCGCTGACAAATCAAGTCATTCCTGCCAGCGGCGAAAACCGGTAACCCAGTCGTTTCTACTCGGCCAAGCAAAGTTTACTGCTCGGCATAAACGTTTTAGATGATGCGGGCTTGGCCTTGTGATGTCTGGAGCGACGGAAGGCGCGCTCCTCCGTCGCACCCGAAAACGGCATTTATGGTCGAACATAGCGAACTCCGGAAACTTCAAGTTTCTGGCACGCCGTTCGTATCGTTCCGCATTAAGCCTTGAACGCATCCAATTTTGCCATTAATGCATCGATGGCTGGCTTAATGATTGCATCTACGCCAGGGATAGCCATGATCTTGTCGAGCATTGGCTTGAGTTCGCTGACGGCCGAACCGAAGACGCCCGATACAGCACCTTTGGCTGCGTCAGGAAGTTTTCCAAACAAGTCGTTCATTCCGCCAAAAGATTCCGTCAATTGGGAAAGTTGTGGAAGGGCAGCCGTGGCGCTTTCGCCGTCGGTAATCGCCGACAAGGTGGAAGTGAGTTTTCCAAATGATTCCTGAACGTTTTTTAGCATTTCGGATCCGCCTTCCACCGAAGCCAGTGCTTCCGTAGCCTTGCCGAGCATTTCCGACATTCCAGATGCTTTGACCGCATCCCCTACAGCGGCCTTGGCTTCTTCGGCCATATTTTTGGTTGCTTCCTTGATTCCCTTGGTGGCATCTGCCATGCTGGCAGCACTCTCGGCCATGTTGGCGGCGCTATCAGCCATTCCTTGAGCAGTGCTTTTTGCCTTTTGGTTGGGAGTTCCGCCCATTTTTGGGGATTCTGGGTTACATCCTACCAAGACGGATGAGCTTACAAGCAAGGTGGAAAGAACGATTGTGCAACGCTTCATGGAAATTCTCCTATCGGTGAAAGACTGGTCGGCGGATGAGCTACACAATAGCTCTGTAAGATTCAGCCAAACAATTGCGCACCATGATTGCAGGACACTAGAGATTTACAAGCTGTCATCTGAAAAGTCTCCGTCAAAACCTAAATTCGTTGCATGGCTGATACGGCCAGCGAGTACCCCGTATTGGTTCAAAACAAAAAATGCAGTAAACGGGATCGCAAAACCCAGAAAGATGGAGCCAACCGGACTCTGAAGTTCTGCCAATATCATGATGCAAAAAAGAAGTCCGAATGCGAGTCCTGATTGCATGTACATGGCTCCCCAGGCGTCCGAAAAGGCCTTGATGGAATCGAAAACAGGCTTGGAATAGGGTTGGGTTAGTGACCCGTTATCGATCATGCTCAGTAACAAAAACGGCGTCGCCGCCCAAATTCCTAGCATTAAGATGGCAGATGCAACCAAGGGGTGTGCGTTCAGTCCGGCCACGATCCCACCTACCATCCCCCCAGGAATCGAAGCAAGAATCAAGGCTGCGATCAATAGGAAACTTTCGCCGATAGCGTCTCCCATACGGCTCAACGGCCATTCCTCAACTCGGGGCGATCGGTTCGCGGCCATGGTCAAAACACTAAGGCCGCAAAGGCAGATGGCACCCACAACTGGTATGAATAGCACCCCGAAAATGGCGATACGAGCGATCATGGCTTGGGTGACCTCCATTTTAACCCAGGTACCCATGAGGCAGATGGCAAACAGCCAAGCTCCCGTGCACAAGCCCAGGCCCACCGTCGCGGCCACCACCCAAGGATCTCGCATGAAACCAAGAATCAACTGGAGCCAACGTTGGGTGTCGAATCCACCGTCGTAATCGCTCGACGTCCGTGTCTCCTCTTCCAAGGCTTGCGATGCTTTTTCCAGGATCTCGTCGGAGCGAACCGGGATATCTCTTCTGGTGCTTTTCGCATCGATCGGCTGCAGGGCGACAGATGGCAAGTCGTCCATACTGACCTGGGGTTGTTTCGAAGCCTTGCGGACTGGTTTTGGGATTGTTAGTTCCGAATAGCAATCAGCGCAACGGATCGAGGAACCAGCGCGCGACCCCAACGCGTAAAGAAGACTACCGCAAATCCGACAAGGAAACGAAAACTCATCATTGGGGGGCAAGGCGAAGCTATCCCCAAGAGCCGCAGTCTCTAGTTTTAAGTCTTCGAGCGAATCAAGGCGGGACTTCTTTGCGTCTTGTGCTCGGCCCATCTTGGGGCCCGGGGAAGGGGTTGAACGCGAATCCAACGGGCCCCCATCCAAATCTTCCAAATCAATATCAGGCAAACCAAGATCAAAGGGAAGTGATGGGATGGCAGCAGGTGGTTCCAACGGAAGCAGTTCCGGAAGATCGTCATCAAAAACGCTTTTGGTTTTACCCTTCGCTGTGGGATCGATCGCCTGGGGTGCATCGCTTGCCTGAAGTAAAGCCGATCGTACTTCAGAGCCAGGATTTGCAGCAGGCTCAGGATTCAGTTTGTCATCCAATCGCAACCAAGCATCCTCGTCGGACACGGTGGGAATGCCGGCGGTGGGAATGCCGGCGGTGGGAATGCCGGCGGTGGGAATGCCGGCGGTGGGAATGCCGGCGGTGGGAATGCCGGCGGTGGGAATGCCGGCGGTGGGAATGCCGGCGGTGGGAATGCCGGCTGGCACGGTAATCTTGGACTTGCATTTTGGGCATGCAAGATTCTTTCCTGCGAGCGTTTTTGGAGCTCGCAAGCGTTTGCTGCAATGGGGACAAGAGAAGCTTAGCGGTTGATCGCTTTCACCGGACAAAAGAGGACCTCGTATAGGTTAGATAAGTTGAGTGCGCTAGTTTAATTGCGGTTTCGATTTGGCAAAAGCTTCGTACTGCTGGTTTCCGTCCTGGTGCGTCCAACGGCTTCGATGCAGGATGACTCGATAGATCAAATGCATGCTGGCACCGGAGGGAAGATAATAACCACCTTCTTTTTTCACGGCGGATGGATTGACTTCCAGGAAATGCGAAACACCGATCGGATTATGTGCGAACAGTCCATAGGTGCGAACGTGCCAGTACCCATCGCTCCCGAAGCTTTTGGGATGAGTCAGTATCGCTACTCCCATTTCGGACTTGGCATCGCTCGTTACCTTTCCAGCGTAGTCAACCCATTGCGCCGCGCGACCCCAAGTCGCTCCGTTGAGCAGTCCATTGCTGTTAAGGATTTGCCCGTTGGACTTATCAGCTCGCATGGTTTCAGGAACTCGAACCGCAAACATCCCTTCTTTGGTATCGCCGAAATGAATCGGTTCGTTCGATGCGCCTTCAGGGTGCTTTAGGATGTACTCACAGTCGATCAATCGATCGTCACTTCCATGCATCGAATCCACGACCGCGTATCGACATGTTTCCTCCAAAATCACTTGGCCGGACTTTGTTTGCCATTCATGTCGAGCGGTGACAGATGCCGCTGATTCGGATTCTTTTAGAGAGAGGATCTCCTTGTGAACGACCCTGCCTTTGTTTTTTTCGTCCCCTTCAGCCCAGAAATCGAACCCATTGACCTCTCCGAAGGTCATCCAAAGCGATCGGTGGTGGGGATGATCGTGATCTTCGTCTTTGCCATCGGCCATGGGATATTCTCGCGACATCCGACTCTGGTCCGGGCCGATCAATGGCCAAAGAATCGGTTTGGTGCCCGATTGGAATTGGTAGCTTGTGACTAACTGTCCATCCTGAAGTAGGTCAACTCGGTCAGATTGCTGTTTGGCTTGGAACCTTGGCTCTTGAGCGGTTAGCTGGCTGGACGCAACCAAAAGCAAAACGGTTACGCTTGGAACGAATGTTTGGAGAAGTTTCATCGTGGATGGTGGCCGGGTGGGGCGGTGGAAAAATGGCGTCGATTTGCGATTCGGGCTTTTCAATTGTACATCGTCCGTTGATATTAGTCGGATAGGGCTGTGGAACTCTTTTTTGCCCATTTCTTGCTTTGGTTTGGCTGCTTTGGTTTGACGGGGAGTTGCGACTGTGCTGTTGCTGCATCGATGCATTTTGGTTTCAGGGGTCTTTTTGATTCTGGCAGGCAGCGGTCCCGTCGCGTTGAAGTCGGCTTCCGGGGACGACACGCCCCCATTTACGGTTCCCGAGGGGTTCTCGGTTCAACGCGTCGCAGATGATTTGGTTGTTCATGACTGCTTCAGCATGACGATGGATGGTTTGGGCCGCCCCGTGGTTTCTGGGCCTGGCTACATCCGAACATTGGTGGATGACAATCAAGATGGTATCTATGATCGGACTTTTCTTTGGTCCAACATGGCGAAGCAGGGCGCACAGGGGCTTTGGTCCGAAGGTCGAAAGCTCTATTTTGTCAGCGACGGTGCTTTATGGCTCTCCGAGGATGCTGACGGGGATTTAGCTGCAGATGCGAATCCAAAGCGAGTTTTGGATCTTCCCACTGGGGGCGAACACGACGTTCATGCGATTCGTCGAGGCCCAGACGGGTTTTGGTACTTTATTGCTGGCAACTTTGCCAAGGATCTCGCAAAACTTCAAAATGATCCTCTCAGTCCCGTAGGGCGTTCTCGAAGCGGAACCGTTTGGCGAATCAGTCCTGACTTTAAAACGCGAGGTGTTTGGGCTCATGGAATGCGTAACTGTTACGATTTTGACTTCTTGCCTGACGGTCAGATTGTCACCTTCGATAGCGACTGCGAACGCGAAGCGACCCTTCCTTGGTATCGGCCAACGCGAGTTTTCGTGTTGGGACCTGGAAGTGACGCAGGTTGGTGCGGGCAGGCTTGGAAAGACGAAGACCACCGTATC
>Ga0247831_1000584_pt1 | contig 79167 bp, 82 predicted proteins | sample LaCruzMarch2015__9_FD_192406 | JGI IMG/M metagenome (GOLD analysis project Ga0247831, IMG submission 192406) | Freshwater microbial communities from meromictic Lake La Cruz, Castile-La Mancha, Spain - LaCruzMarch2015_1m | ecosystem: Environmental > Aquatic > Freshwater > Lake | place: Spain...
CATGTCGAGCAGAGTCTGGGTGAAATCGACGGCAACGGGAATTTCGCCTTCAAGCCAGGGGCGCGCGATTATCTACACGCACTGGAACGCAACGAAACCGGCCGCGTCCTCGCCGCCGAACGCGGGCGAGAGTTTCGGGATAGCCCGCGCATGGACGAAAATTGGCGGGTGCAAGGTACACGGGAGATGTTTTCCGGCAAGGTGACGGTTTTGGAGCGATCGCTGGATGTTACCGTCGCGTCGGTGGCCAAGGGACAAAATCCGGAGATCGGCAAAGACGTGTCGCTGAAAGTGGTGCGCGCGCCAGAATTGGGGTTGAGACAAACGCTTCAAATTGCCCCGCCGCTGTCGCGCGGCTTGGAGTTGGGGCGCTGAGATAGCGCAGTGATCCGTCTTGGTCTTGTATGATCCAGTTTGATCCAATGACCCAAATTGTGCATCCCGCGTTACGCGCAAGTCTTCGCTTGCTAAGCGGATGCGCTAGCCTTGCGGAAAAAGGCGACTGATCCTTCGACAGAGGTCAGGGGCGAATATGGCGGCACAAAAAGCGAATCGGTCGAAGCGGCGGGTCGATCCCAATCAACTCAGCTTGCTTGATTACCAGCCACCGCAAAAATCAACGTCAGCAGCGCCAAAGCAATCTGAGAAGCCGACACGAAAGCGGCGGCCGAATTTCTCCGGCGACCCCCAAGCTGTGCTGACCGCGAAAGAAGCGGCGCATTATTTGAACCTGTCGCCTAACACCCTCAAAGCCTGGCGCGGAAAACAAAAAGGACCGGTCGTCACGCATGTCGGCGCGCGTTTGATCGGGTACAAACCATCCGATCTGGACGCTTTTCTCGCGACAAATACTCGCCGCTAATTTTCAACTGCTGAAATTCAGCGCTTTTGCTTGATTGGCCATTCGCCTCATCGGCGGATTATGGCGATGGGGTATTAAGGGGTATTTGGCGATACTGAGGGCGATGGCGGGAGATCAGAGGCAAGCGCAGGTAACGCCCGGAAACAGTTTGAGCCAGCTTACTGAAATCTCGTCGATTCTCGCTTTCTCTCTTTTGATGAAGGTGTTTGTCGGCGCTACATTTCTTAGCTCTCCTTTGCGCGTTCGTCCGTGTCGGGACTGATCGCGCAGAAGAAGGAATCGTCATGTCGCAGGATGTTTTACTGACCGTTGAGGAAGCCGCCGCCAGGTTGAAGATGTCTAAGCACACTTTAAACCATTGGCGCGTTACCGGCGGGGGGCCTCCCTTTGTCAAGTATGGTCCGCGACTCATTCGTTACATCGACCGCGTCCTCGACGACTGGGCGCAGAATCGGCTTCATGGTTCCACGAGCGAGTACGAGCGCTAAACGCTTGACCGATTAAGGCGCCAATCGTCCCCTTGACAAACGTACCATAAAAGGTACATATAGTGAGCGAGCACGATTTAATGGCGAAACGACCAAAGAAGGTCCCCGCGTTCTTCTTTCAGACGGCATCAGGCGCGGAGCCTGTGCGGGAATGGTTGAAGGATTTGGATGACAAAGATCGGCGGGTCATTGGAGAAGATATTGCGACTGTCGAATATGGCTGGCCGGTAGGCATGCCAATATGTAGGCCGCTTGGGGATGGATTGTGGGAGGTTCGCTCATCACTCCCAAGTCGCCGGGAGGCGCGTATAATTTTCTCAATTATCGAAGAGCAAATGGTGCTTCTGCACGGCTTCATCAAAAAGACCCAGAAGATGCCAAAGGCTGAGCTTGATCTCGCACTGAAACGGTTGAAGGACATCAAGGAATGAGCACAGAGAAAAAGAAGGGACGGATTGGCTCAAGCTTCGACGCATTCCTCAAGGAGGAAGGACGGTACGAAGAGACTCAGGCGCTGGCGATTAAGCGCGTGCTTGCTTGGCAGATTGAGGAAGCAATGAACAAGGGTGCTGTGACGAAGACGGAGATGGCTCGCCGCATGAACACTAGTCGCAGTCAGCTTGATCGTTTGCTCGACCCAGAAAATCAGGCGGTCAGTTTGGAGACTTTGGCGCGCGCAGCAAACGCTGTTGGACGTAGTCTCAAGCTTGAGCTGGTGTAGGCAGCTCTGCGCGGCGCCTGTTCGCGAAGGAAAAACTAATGGCCGGAAGACACCCCATCGCTGATCTAATTAAGCATTGGGACCCCGATCGCGTTAATGCACTCTTGGCCGAAAGAAATGCTCTTAAGGCGGAGGGATTGGCGTTACTGCAATCGCCGCTTTCACATGACCTGGAAGATTTATCCGAAGGCGAAGGGGACTCGCGCGTTCCCCCAAAAGACTGACACAGCGTTTGGCCGCATCATGGATGCACCCTGACGGGTCGCGCTGCGCGCGATCCTTGACGCGACCGTCGCGCTGTGTCGATTCTGGAGGCGTCGCGGCGAGGGGCGTCAATTCCACTACGACGGCCTGCGGCGCGTCGTACAAGGGGCGAATTAGTTCGCCGTCCAGACACTGGCCATGGCAATCGCCACGCGGTCAAACAAATCCTCGACCTGTGCGAACCGGATCATCAGTAACCCCAATGAAGGCATCGAACTAAGTCGGGCTTCAGCTTTGGGACCGGAGCCGCCTCGACCGACCGGCTTAAGAGCGTATTAAAGCTGACGTTCAACCAGAAGATTACGAACTCACATCTTTGGCCCTTTTCTGTCACTAGCTCTTGTGTGCTGGCCGCCCACTCAATTCCCGGACACCGACATTGCGCACCCGCCGCACCCCTTCGTGGTTAGGCATGGGCTGCCATTGCACTGGCAGCCCGCATATCTGCGCTCGCCCTCAGTCGAAGAGGATCAGATAGATTAGGGTGGCGATTTTCAATGTCATGCCACGGCGGGGCCGCCCCCCAGAGCGCCGGGCAGTCATTCGGCCGGATAAACTAGCGAACAATCAAATCTGCGCATCCGCAGGCATGCGGCTTACAAGCAGCTTGTCGATCCGACGCCCGTCCATGTCGATGATCTCGAACGCAAGCGGCCAACGCTCGGCCTTGTCGCCGACGGCGGGCAGTCGCTGAGTCAGGTGGATCATCAGGCCTGCGACGGTATTGAACTGCCCCTCGTCTGACAGGCCCGGCACTTTTACGAGACGTTCAAACTCGTCGATCGGCATCATGCCGTCCACCAGCCACGATCCATCATCACGCTGAACAGGCGGTGATATCGCTTCATCGTGTGACAGAGCGCCATCCCCGGCGATCGCTTCCAGAAGGTCGGCGGCGGTTACGAGACCCTGGATGATGCCGTACTCGTCCGAGACGAAGACCATGCGCACCGGATTGCCGCGCATGGAGTCGAGCAGACGCAACACCGAGAGACTCTCCGGCACGATCGTCGGCGGATGCATCGCTGTGCGCAGCTCGAATTCATGACCCTTGAGCGTCAGCAGTTCCTTTGTCTGCACCACACCGATCACGTGATCCACGCTGCCCTCCGCGATCGGGAAGCGCGAGTGGCCGCTCTCCTTGATGGTCGCCATGTTCGCCTCGATCGTGCGGTTCGGGTCGAGCCACACGACGTCTGGTCGTGGCGTCATGATGGCGCGCACGGTCCGGTCGCCGAGGCGCATCACGCCTGCGATCATGACGCGCTCTTCGCGTTCGATCAGGCCTGCATCGTGACCCTCATCGATGAGGGAGTGAATTTCTTCCTCGGTGACGTCCGACTGCTTCGTGTTGTGCATCCCAAGGACCTGCAGGATGCCGTTCGTCGATGCTTTGAGGAGCCAGACGAGCGGGCTGGAAGTGGTCGCAAGGATCGCCATGAAGGGCGCCATGATCCCGGCGATGGCCTCCGGCGCCGTCATGGCAATGCGCTTGGGTACGAGTTCACCGAGCACAAGAGAGAGGTACGTGGTGATGACGATGACGATGCCGAACGCAATGTCGTCAGCCCATGGCGCAAGCGACGGGATGTTGGCGGTGATGACGGGGGAAAGATCGTCCGCAAGGGCGGTCGCGCCATAGGCGCCGGCGATGATGCCGATCAGCGTGATCCCGATCTGGACGGTGGAAAGCATGCGCGATGGATCGTCGAGCAGCTTCAGCGCAGCCTTCGCGCCGACATCACCCTTGTCTGCACTTGCCTTCAGCCTTGGCTTCTTGGCCGAAACGATCGCCAGTTCGGACATGGCGAAGACGCCATTCAACAGAATCAGAAAGATGAGGATGGCGATTTCCAATGTCGTGCCACGGCGGGCGCCGCGCTCCAAAACGCCGGGCGGTCAGCCGGCAGGGAGCAAAATGATTGGCAGGTTCGCCTCATTTTTGCCAGCGCTGGCTCGCTGACGCGCGTTTTTGCTATTTTTTGTTGAAGCATCCAAGATCGGTTTGAGCGAATTCGGCAGAGGCGGTCGTGGCAGAGGTGAATCGAACCGAAAGCGGGAGCGGGGTGTCTCTTGACACGTCGGCATTGACGCCCGTGCCGCCGCCGTTGGCGCCGGGCGATCCCGTGCCCTGGTTCCGGGCGCGCTCGGACGCCAACCCGACGTTCAATTTTTCGTCGCTTGGCGGGCGCTATCTGGTTCTGTCGTTTCTGAGATCATTTTCGCAGACGGACAGTGCCGCTGTGTTTGAAGAGTTCATGGCCGGTGCACAGCGCTTTGGCGCATTCACAACGGCGCTCTGCCTTGTGACCGCCGATCCGAAGGATGACAGCGCCTCGGTTCCAGAGTCTGTAACGGGCGTGCGCTACTTTTTCGACTTCGAGCGCGCGCTCATAAAATTATTCGCAGCGCCTGCCGCCATCGAGGTAGATCGGCCGATCACTTACATCATTGATGAACGTTTGCGTGTTCTGGCGGTTATCACAACGCGCGAAACTTCCGATCACGCCGCCCAAGTTTACGCCGTCTTTGACAGCCTGCATCCGATCGCGCCCCCATCGCCGGCGCAACGCCAGGCGCCGGTGCTCATCGTGCCGCATGTATTCGAGCCGCAATTCTGCAAGGCGTTGATCGCGGGGTACGAGGCCCACGGCGGCGAGGATTCCGGCTTCATGGTTGAGCGTGACGGGTTCACGGTGCCGAGCTACGATTACAGCCACAAGCGACGGTCGGACTGGAACCTGGAAGACACCGCGCTCATTAGAGCGTGCCATACGCGGCTTGAGCGAAGACTAAAACCTGAAATCGCGCGAGCCTTTCAGTTCGACGCCACCCGGATCGAGCGCAACACTGTTGCGTGCTATGAGGCCGAAACTGGCGGCCATTTCAGGCGCCATCGCGACAACACGACCAAAGGCACGGCGCATCGTCGCTTTGCTGTCTCGATCAATCTGAACGCTGGGGATTACGAGGGCGGCGATCTGGTCTTTCCGGAGTTTGGCCGGGTGCGCTTCCGCCCCCCAACGGGCGGCGCGTGCGTATTCTCCTGCTCACTCTTGCATGAGGCGACGGCGGTAACGCGTGGCAAGCGGTATGTGTACGTTCCTTTTCTGTATGACGACGCTGCCGCAGCCCTTCGACAAGAAAACCAAAAATACCTCGTGACTTGAGAAACTGATCGACCGTGCAAGGCCGTGCATGGTGACCTGCTGGCGTTGAGGAGACGACGAACATTGCGAGCGACAGTCTTCGGCGAAGAACTTCCTGTCGTTCCTTTGGCGATCAGTGTCCGACAAGCGGCGCATTCGTGCCCGATGGTCAGAGGTCGGCTCCGAAGATAATTCACCCTTTAGCCAAAAAGCGGGAACATCGACCACTGGCCACGGCGATCGCCCCCTGCGGGGCAAATCCTCGTCGGCTGCGCGAACAGGCGAATCCGAAAGGTGAGCTTGCTGGGTAGTCTTGGTATCGGCTCGGCCCAATATTCCGCCGATTGTTGGCCGTGCTACCCCGTTCGGCACCGCGGCGTTCGCGACATCGTGGCGGAAGTCTTACAGGTGCAGCGGGCGGAAACGTAATCGGAAGCCTTCATTCGCAATTGAGCAGCCGAAATAGGGCGCGCCGATTTTCGAGTTTCGAAGCCGTAGTGCCGTTATCGAAATCAGTTTCATTCTGAGCAATGAGGATGATGCAGGCCGTGCGCGCACGCCAGCCGCTGGGAAATAAACATCGAAGTCGGTGGGTAGGCATGAAACTTCACTCACGCTCAATTTGGAATCGCAGCTTCGGAAGCGCGGCTCCCCTCCCACACGAAGTCAAGAAGGCGGCAAATGGCAACACGCTGGGGCAGGTTGCAAGGTGAGGCAACACGAAGCAAATCCTTCGACGAGTGCGTATGAAGCGGCCATCCAATAGCGTTCGCCACGCGCGCGCAAACAATGGCGGTGATGCGAACGCTGTGAATAATTAAGGTCGCAGAGGTCACAGCGATGAGCGATTTCCACTCCAACCCACGCGATAGGAACGCCCAAGCTTTCTCGTCCGCGCCGTACACAGTGGATGTTCTACCAAATGCGGTTTTGACGGGAACTGCCGCGCACAACGGCAAGAGCGGGTTGTTCTCCGAAGCATTTGCGTCGTCGACAACCGCCGTTAGGCCTGCAGCCAGGTTGGCTCGTACGCCACGGCTACCTCGACTTCTCACGAGAACTGAAGCTGTCCAGTACTTGAGTGGAATTCAACCCGAAGCAATTGGAGTGCGTCCGGTGCCTGCGCATAGTAAAAAGCGACGGTACGATCAAAGGCATTTGGACCTGGCGCTTGACCAGCTGTCAGGGATCGAGCCAGTGCGTGAGGCGTCTGCCCCAATGGAAAGCGCGGACGCCGCGCTGGAAGAATGGATCCGCGGGTAATGGCGAAAATCGATCTCAAAGGGTTGCATCAAGTCGCAAAACGTAATGCCGACGGAACTGTTACTTGGCACATTTATGCTTGGAGGGGCGGCCCTAAAATCGCGAAGGCGAACAAAAAAGTCTTCGTGGCGGATATCTCCATCGTTCGAGCTTATCATGAAGCCTATGAGCGGAGATCCGCGCCCAATCCCGATCTTGTGAGCCGGACTCTCGGCGATCTCATCAAGGAATGGCGCGCTAGCTCCGAATGGTGGTCCCTGAAGCCCAATTCGCGGATCGACTACGATTATCAAATCGCCAAAATTCTCGAGGGACGGTGGAGCAATCCAGAAAATGGCAAGGTTCTCAAAATTGCCGAAATTCCATTAGCGGCTTTGGAATCTCGCAGGACGCGTGGATTCATTTTGGCTTGGCGCGACGCAACTTTTTCGGACCGTCTCCGCACCGCCGACAAAGTGATCGGCACGCTGTCGGCTTGCATTAATTGGGGCATCGATCGCGGCAAGGTCAGCGTTAATCCGCTCACGAGCGTCAAGAAGCTCTACAGTTCAAATCGCTCCAATCTAATTTGGACGCAGGAGGACTTGGATAAGCTGAAGCCTCATTGCTCGGTCGAGGTTTGGCGCGCCATTCGTTTGACGTTGCTCACTGGCCTCGCGATTTCGGATCTCGTCGGTCTGACGTGGTCCGCTTGGAAGGGTAACGTCCTGGAGGGGCGGCGCAAAAAGACCGGAAGGGAGTTTCTCGTTCCGGTGACGAACGACCTCAAGGCCTTACTGGAGGAGATGCCGCGCGGCGCCTCAACACAAATTCTCACACACAGTCATGGCCGTGCTTGGACAAAAAGCGGATTGGATACGGCCTTCGGCAAAGCCAGAGATGCGGCAGGCTTCAAAGGCAAGTTGGTCTTTCACGATTTGCGGGGCACAGCGGCCACCCGCTTTGTTGCAGCTGGGCTGAGTTACGCTCAGACGGGGGCGATCCTCGGATGGGATGAGGAATATGTCGAAGCGATTGCACGGAAATACGTGGATCGCGGCGCGGTCGTGGCGGCGGTTTTGGGGAAGCTGAACTTGGCGAAAGGCGACGCTTAGAAACAAGCTGTTGCGAACAGATTTCGAACATCTGCTGTAAACCGAGCTGTAAACTGCGAATTTTCGTTCCGAATTGTTCTTGTGAAGAGAGGGTAAAGTTTCTTCAAAAACAAAATGGTGCGGGCGGTCGGAATCGAACCGACACTCCTCTCGGAACTGGATTTTGAGTCCAGCGCGTCTACCAGTTTCACCACGCCCGCACGGACGTCAGATGTGACGCAGGGGGCGGTATTTGCGGCTCTATGCGCCGCAGGTCAAGCCCGGCTTGTGCAGGAGAAGGTGGAAACAACGCTCTGGGCCTAAAAAGCTTATTCTGACTTGGCCTGGGGCGGCGCTTTGGCGGCCCGGCGCTTGCGCCAGATCCGGCGGCTGTAAATGAAGGCGGGGATCAGAACGACCAGCCAGGGCAGGATAGCCGAGGCGATGGTCACCATGGCGGCGAAGCCGACGACGATATTGCCTGCGACGCTCTTGAAAGCCCGAACCAGCGGCTCGAAAACGCCGGAAGCAACCGCCTGCGCCTCGGACTGATAGTCTATCTCGAGAATCGACATGCTGACGCGCTGGCGCATGATTGCGAGCTCGGATTCCTGACTGTTGATGGCGCCTTGAACTCGCGCCAATTCGCGCTCGACCTCAAGGAGATCGGAAAGTTTGCCTGGCCGCGAGGCGAGCAATTCCTGAAGGCGCCCGCGCAAGGTTTTTTGCGCTTTCAATTGAGCGGTCGTATCGACGATGGAGCGCGTCAAATCTTCGGAGGTAACGGAATCGGACCGCACCCGGCCATTGGAATTCTTAGCGTCGGCTTCAATTTGTGTACGGAAGGTTGTGAGCCAGGCGGGCGCGGCGCGCAGCGATAGATGCGCGTTCATTGAATCGTCGCCGGATGATGAATTCGTCGCGCCGAGCACTTGGCAAGTTTGTGGGCCAGCGGCAAGGCAGGCTTTTTCGTGCGCCTTGGCGAGTGCGGGCACATTCTTCAACGGCGCTTCGATCGCCATTGCATAGGCATAGGAAAGCATAACGGGGCCTGCGGGCGTGTTCTGCCCGGGCTGCTGCGGTCTTTGAGGCGTTGCGTCCTGTGGCGTTTCTCCGCCGGCGAACGAGTCCTGCGACATCGCCAGCGTCGCGGGCGCTGAAGCTTTTTCAGCATAATTATCGGATGCGCTGCGCTGGCATGCCGCGAGGCTCAGCGCGATCGCAATCGGAACGAGAACGAAGTGGAAACCAGAACGCTGGGAAGCGCGCCAGAACGCAGACATGAAGACGCTCCATTACAGAGCATTCAGAAAACCTGCCGATTGTGGCTAATTCAAGCGCTTCCGCTTCTTTGTGGGCACAACGGGTTCTGGCAAAGGCGCCACGGGAATGCCGTCCTCGATGAGTTCCTTCGCTTCGTCAGGAGTCGCTTCGCCATAGATTGGGCGCTCTTCGATTTCGCCGTCATACATGGCGCGGGCTTTTTCAGCGAACTTGTCGCCGACGTCTTCAAAATTGTCTTCGACGTGTTTACGCACCGCCGCAAAGAATTGCTGGCGCTGCGCGGGCGTAGGGCCGGATGGCTCGCGGTCGGTGCGCGCGATATTGGGCGCAACGATCGCTTTGCGCACATGGCTGTCACCGCACAAAGGGCATTCCAGCAAGCCTTTCTTGGCCTGCTTGTCGAAGGCCGCGGAGTCGCTGAACCACGCTTCGAATTCGTGTTCGGACTTACAGATGAGGTCGTATCGGATCATATGGCGCTTAGGGCCCTGTGAATGCGCGGTTTAGATTAAGGGCTGGCACCTTGCGCCGCGCCTCAGCCGCTTGGTCAAGATCGATCTCAGCAAAAATCAGTCCAGGGGCGTCGTCCGCTTTTTGGGCGAGAATTTTCCCCCAAGGATCGATAATCATGGAATGACCCCAGGTCGTGCGACCGTCTTCATGAGTTCCGCCCTGTGCGGCGGCGATCACGAATGAGCCGGTTTCAATGGCGCGGGCGCGCAGCAGCACCTCCCAATGGGCTTCACCGGTGGGCCGGGTGAACGCCGCGGGCACAGCCAAAATCTCCGCGCCAGCTTGCGCCAGGCGACGATAGAGCGGCGCGAAGCGCAAATCGTAGCAGATCGACAGGCCGAGCTTTGGGCCGCTCAGATCGGCGATCACGGCCTTGCCGCCCCATTCGATATAATCGGATTCGCGGTATTTTTCCGCGCCCAGATCGACGTCGAACAGATGGATCTTGTCATAGCGCGCGGTGATCGAGCCCTCGGGACTGAAGACCAGTGCACGGTTGAAAATCTTCAGACCCTCCGAAGCGAAGGCCGCCGAGCCAAGATGCAGCCAGAGCCTGTGCTTGCTCGCCAATGCGGCCGCCGCCTGTATCGTGGGATCGTTATCGTCTTTCGCTGCTGCATCGGATCGGCGCTGGGCGTTGCGCTCCAGGCAGGTCGTCATTTCCGGCGTTGACACAAAAGTCGCGCCCGCCTGAGCCGCTTCCGCCACTAAAGGTGCAAGCGCCTCCATATTGCGCGCGGGATGGATCCCGGAGCGCATCTGGATGGCGGCTGTTTTCAAAATGCGGCTCATGCGGCTTTCAGCAGTGGGTCCAGTTTCCCAGCACGGTCGAGGGCATGCATGTCGTCAGAGCCCCCAATATGGCGACCATTGATGAATATTTGCGGGAAAGTATAGCCGCCATTGGAGCGCTCATACATTTCCTGGCGCTTCGCTGGATCGTTCGAGGCCACGATCTCCTGAAAGGCGACGCCCTTCTTCTTCAAGAGGGTCATCGCCATGACGCAATAGGGGCAACCTGGCTTTGTGTAGATCACAATCTCTGGGACAGAAGGCACGCAAGGCTCCATTATTTCGGACCCTAATATGGCGATCCGTTGCGGCCGCACAACGCGCATAAGACAAACCACATCGATCTGTGCGGCGCCCGCCAGCCGTAAGACGCGAGCACAGGCTCGCCACGATCGCCCCAGTCGTATAGATGTCGTCGATCAAAATGCTGTGTTTTCAGTGAATTAGGATTTTCCGGGCTGGATTGACGCGAAACGCGCAAGGTACATTCCGCAAGCGCCCAGCAGCAGTGAGGCCGTGTTGACTGGGGGATCGATCGACGACGGATCAAGGCTTGGGGGCTCCACGCTTTGTTTGTCCTTTGGAAGAGCGCCTGCGCCAACCAAGCGGATTGATTGTAACCCCGCCGGATGAGCCGCATGCCGTGAAGCGGTATGGAGATAAGCGGGTCTGCGTCGCGAACAAAAGGTGCGGCGAGGTCCAACCAGGCCGCAAATGTCGGTAGCCCATCGCGCCGCGCGCCATGCTTGAGGTCGAGCGCCATTTTTCGAGAGGCGTCGTTGTATTCCAGAGCCGCCCGGGCGCGGTCGTAATCGGGCTTCTCCGTCGAACAGACGAGGCAAAGGGCCTGTGGGCCTTGGTCGGCCTCAAACGGAAAGCCGCAAGCCTCACAACAGGGCTAGGAAATAAAGGTAAGCCCGGCTCACTGATCCGGTTTGATGCAGCCCGACCGACCTGCGAACTCGTGGGACAAAAGCGCGTGGGCCGGCCAGATTGAATTCAGCGCGCTGGAGACCAGCCGCCGCAGGGGCGCTAGCAGGCCCTGTAACGCAAAGTCCTTCACAATTGTTCCGTCCCCAATATCGGCGCGTTGGCCGGTTCATTGGATCGAACGCTTTTTTTGCGGCGGCAGCTGCGCCATATCAGGAAGTCATGCAAAAACCGCCCGACCCTTCTTTCATTTTTGACCGCGCATTGGTGCGCAAGCGCCGGGCGCGGGCTGCGCTGCGCTTTGCAGATTTTGCTTTTTTGAAGGATGCAATTTCGGCGGACATCTGCGATCGCCTGGAGCCGATCAACCGTAGTTTCCCCGCTGTTCTGGAGCTTTGCGCGCAAGGCGGCCGCTTCGCGCAGGCGCTGGCGAAGCGGCCAGAGGTCCAAAATCGGGTTGGGTTTCTTGTGCAGACAGATAGCGCCTCGGCATCGTTGCGGGAAGCGGGCGGAGCCGCCGTCGCGGCCGACGAGGAGCGCTTGCCGTTCGCGCCGGAAAGTTTCGACCTCATCGTGGCGGCGGGTGGCCTACACTGGGTGAACGATCTGCCGGGTCTGCTGATCCAAGCGCGGTCTTTGCTCAAGCCGGACGGCTTGTTTCTCGGCGCGATGTTCGGCGCGGGCACGCTGAAGGAATTGCGTGAGTGCTTGTTGGCGGCCGAGGCGGAACTCAAAGGCGGCGCCGCGGCGCGGGTTTCCCCGTTCGCCGATGCGCAGGACCTTGCTGGTTTATTGCAGCGCGCGGGCTTTGCGCTGCCCGTCAGCGATTTGGACGTCCGGACGGTGCGCTACCGTAATCCGGCGCGCCTGCTAGATGATCTGCGGGGCATGGGGGAGACGGCGGCATCGTCGATGCGTCCGCGCCGCTCTCTAAGCAGAGTGATCATTGCGCGCGCCATGGAGCTTTATGGCGAACGGTTCGCCGATCCTGACGGTAAGGTGCGTGCGACGTTCAATGTCGTTACTGCGACCGGTTGGGCGCCGCACGAAAGTCAGCAATTGCCGCTGCGCCCTGGTTCAGCCAAGGCGCGGCTCGCGGACGCCTTGAATGTGCGCGAACGATCTGCGGGCGAAAAAGCGCAAGAGAACTGAGTTTCTTGGCGTTTCACCGCTAGAAATTTCACGGCGCGCCTCTATTTCGACTAAGCGTCTTTCACTTATCCGCAGGTGCGATCACGAGCCCTTGCGCCGAGCGATGCGCGCCGCCACGCTTGCGGTCTTGAGTCGCGAACCCCCTAACCTTGGGGGACAGAAGGGTATTGGTTTTGGTTGCGGTGAGTTTGATACGGAAGGCTTTTGCGGTCATTTGCGTAGCTGCGGCGTTGATGACCTCCATGCCTATTGATGTCGCCGCGCGACCCGCGCCGGACAATTTCGCTGACCTCGTCGATAAAGTCGCGCCAAGCGTCGTGAACATCTCTGTGAATGGCGGCGCGACGGGCGACGCTGCAAGTTCGCTTGGCTCGGGCTTCATCATCGATTCCAAAGGAATTATCGTCACCAATAATCACGTCGTGGCCGACAGCGACGACATCATGGTTGTGCTCTGGAACGGCGAACAATTGCGCGCCCGCGTCGTCGGCCGTGATCCGGCGACCGACATTGCAATTTTGCGCGTAACACCCCGAACGCCGCTCGCCGCGGCGGATTGGGGCGATTCCAAAGCTGCGCGTGTGGGGGAGTGGGTTCTGGCTTTAGGCAATCCCTTCGGCCTGGGCTCCAGCGCCTCCGTAGGCATCATCTCCGCCCGCAACCGCGATCTGCGCGCTGGGCGTTATGACGATTTCATTCAAACGGACGCCGCGATCAATCGCGGCTCTTCCGGGGGGCCTTTATTCAATATGGACGGCGAGGTTATTGGTGTGACCTCGGCTTTGGTGTCGCCTAGCGGCAATTCAGTCGGCGTTGGGTTCGCTGCGCCTTCAGAGGCGGCTCAACGCATCGTCGCTGGCTTGATCGAGGATGGTTCGGTCTCGCGCGGCTGGATCGGCATTACCGCGCAAGATCCAGGCCCCGAACTTGCGGCTGCAGCGGCGGCGCCGGGGCGCGGCGCCTTGATTGCGTCGATCGATTCCAGCGGCCCAGCCGCCAAAGCAGGTCTGCGAGCCGGCGATGTGATCTATTCGTTCGACGCGAAAATTGTAACGGACACGCGCGTTCTGAATCGAATGGTGGCGGACTCGGTCGGCCGCCGCGTACGCATCGATTTTCAGCGCGGGGCGAAGCGCCATTACATTCTGGTCGAAATCGGCGCAAAGGACGGCGCAACGGCGCCTACGAGGCCGAATAATCAAGCCCCGATTGCGGTGCAATTGGAATCCAATGGGTTGACCTTGCTCCCCCTCACGCCCGCGCTACGTAAGAAGTTCGGTGTGAAGGATGTTGTCGATGGGGTGGTGGTGACTGCGGTCGAGCCCAATACCGACGCGGCAGCAAAGGTTCAGGTGGGCGATGTGATCACGAAGGTCGATTTCGATGAGGTCGGCACGCCAGCGGAAGCGAAGCGCAAAATGGAATCCAGCGCCGCCAGCAAACCTATCCTCCTCCAGATCCATCGCGACGGCGCTTTAACCTATCGCTCCATCAAGCGGGCGCAATAATGGCGCGCGACAAACTCATCCCGGCAAGCCCCAGCGACGACGAATACGAACGCGAAAAACGCGGTGAAAAGATCGCATCGTTGACGGGCGAAGACCCATTTGCATTGTTCGCCGATTGGTTTCGCCTGGCGGTCGATAAGGAGCCAAACGATCCCAACGCCGTGGCGGTGGCGTCTGTTGACGAACACGGCGTACCGGACGTGCGTATGGTCCTGATGAAGGATTTCGACGCGCGCGGCTTTACGTTCTTCACCAATTTAGAAAGTGCAAAAGGCAGGCAATTGCTCGGCCAGAGCCAAGGGGCCATGTGCTTTCATTGGAAGTCGATCCGCCGGCAAGTGCGCGTGCGCGGACCGGTGGAAGTCGTCTCGGACGCAGAGGCCGACGAATATTTCGCCAGTCGCGCTCGTGATGCGCAGATCGGCGCCTGGGCGTCCGATCAATCGCGCGAGACCCCTGGGCCGATGGCGCTGGAGACTCGGGTGGCGCAGTTTGCGGCCAAGTTCGGATTGGGCGCCATTCCGAGACCGCCGCATTGGTCGGGGTTTCGCGTAAAGCCCCATACAATCGAGTTTTGGCGCTCCCGCGCCTTCCGTTTGCACGACCGGCTTGTGTTCAGCCGCGAGGCGGACAATCAGCCTTGGCGCGTGGTCAGGCTTTATCCCTAAAGCCAAGCTCTAGCGGCCAAGACAATGCTCGCGGCCCTTTTGAGCGTTTTTGTTTTGGCTCGCCAATTTCGGGTTGTCGGTCAATATGAACGTGACCCCTTGCTGCGCAAACCAATTGTATTGGTTGAAGTCGCCGCTTGCGGCGATCGTCTCATCGTAGGATTTTCCGGGCTCGCCGGCCGTGGTGAAGCCGACCACGACTTTCTTCTTAGCGTCTTTCCAAAGCTCAGGTTTGGCGGCGCCGCTGGTCCAGCCGATCAGAGTATTGGATTTTACATCGAGATCGCGCAGGCGCTTCCAATCGTCGGCGCTGCTCAGATCGAAGCGCACGCCAACCTTTTCCGATAGACGCCGGATTTCGGCGACCTCTACGGGGCTGCGCACCATCGCGATGACCCGGTTTTCGGCGCTCTTTTGCTTCACGGCTTGAATGATCTCGGCCCAGGTTGCGCCCAGGCGCTTATCGACCAGCAAAATTGCCTTGCCGGCGCTCCAATCCAGCGCTTGCTCGAAGGTGGGGATGGGGTGGTCGGTGTCGATTCCGTTTTTGTCCTTGAGACGGAGGAGCTTCAAATCCTCCCAGTAGGAATCGGCGGCTCCGCCGCGACCCGTCGTGGTGCGCTCAAGCGTGGAATCCCGCATGAGATAGAGCGTGCCTTCGACAGACGCCGACACGTCAATTTGCATTGCCGCCGCGTAGGGCAGGAGCTCATCAAGCGCTGCGATCGAGTTTTCCGGTGCAACAGTTTTGCCGCCGCCCAGCCGCGCCGTCACGACGAGGTCTTTGGATCCGCGAAGGCACGACATCACGCTGGCCAGCGGTCTGTCCGCCTTTGGTTTCTTTTCTTCGGCAGACGCGTTTCCGGCGATTGTCAACGCGGCGAACGTGCAAGCGGCGGCGGCGAGCAAAAAGCGCATCAAAGTCCCCAATACCGTATCGCCATTCTCATAGCAGGAGGAATGCGGCGCGCCCAAGACCAGAATGCGTCACCAGCGCCTGTAAGGCGCATGGCGCAATTTTATGAACGGCTTCAGACTCTCAGAATCTCTTTTCAGAGCGCTGTGCTTACTTCCCGTTGAACAGGCCCGCATTCATTTTACCGATCAGATCGAGCGGTGCGTCTCGATAGGCGTTTAGAACGTGCGGCGACTCTGTGATCTCCAAAAGCGGCGCACCCTTCGTTCCTGCGGCTGGCCATTCAACAGCTGCGCTCGACGGAGACCCGGTCTTTGCGAAATTGACCCACGCATCCATCATCAGCGCAGATATACGCCGATCCTGGTCGTCTGCGGCGGGCAGGCCCGTATAACCGGGAAGATGCGTCGTGCCGAAAACGTAGCGCAGCTCGTCGGAATGCATGGGCGCGCGACCAGCCATATCGACGCTGAAAACGTAGCGATAAACGGGCTGACCTGCGGCTGCGACCTGCATCGCGGCATGGCGCGCCGCCGCGGCAAACAAAACATCGCCAACCAGAATCGCGTTCTTCTGCAGAAGGTCGGAATCGCTCGCCGGCGAATAGGTCGCGATTGCCTCGGGCGCCAGCGGTCCCGATACCTTCGTGAGCCGGTCGTCGAAAGCCGCCTTGGTGGGCGGCGCGCCACGATGCGCGAACATCGATCCCTCATCTGCATTGTTGCCGACAATGAGCGGAACCGGATTGGCCAAGTGTTTGGCAGGCTGCTGCGTCAGAAACCACCCGTCGAACACAGGTCCAGGAAGCGGCATCGGCGCCAAAGGCTGCGTGACCGGCACCAGTTTGGAATTCGTCGCGAGCAGCTGATTGAACGGCTGCTTGCGCAGGTCCTCGATCGCGCCGAGCTTCGCACCCATGGCCTCGGCTTCCGCCAGGGTGGGGATGGGGTAGCCGCCCACGGGGCTTTGCGCGATGACCTTCGAGAAGAGCCCCTTGGCCAGAGGCGACGCCATCAATGTCATGACCGCGTTGCCCCCTGCGGATTCGCCGAAAATGGTCACGTTCGAAGGATCGCCGCCGAACCCCGCGATATTCGCCTGCACCCATTTCAGCGCCGCGATTTGATCCAGCATGCCGTAATTGCCAGAGACGTTCTGTGGCGAGGCGGCGGATAGCGCCGGATGCGCCAGGAAGCCGAGCGTGCCGAGGCGGTAATTGAGAGAGGCGACCACCACGCCTTTTTTGGCGAGGCGCGCGCCGTCATAGAGCGGGTCCGAACTGGAGCCGCCCTCATAGGCTCCGCCATGAATGAAAACCATTACAGGCAGTTTCGCGCTGGGCGCCTGCGGCGGCGACCAGACATTGATGAAGAGGCAGTCTTCGGACAGCGGCTCGGTGATGGGATTATCGCCAAAGGGCGGTTGCGGGCAGATCGGCCCAAATTTCGTGGCGTCGCGTACGCCTTGCCACGCCTGGACAGGCTGCGGCGGAGTCCAGCGCAATTCCTTTACAGGCGCAGCGGCGTAGGGAAGGCCACGAAAAATCTGCACGCCATCCTCAACGGCGCCCAGCACAGCCCCGCCGTTGGTTTGCGCCACCTGAGCGAAGGCAGGCTCCGACAGCCCCGCAAGCGCGAGGAATGCGACGATTGCGATCCTCAAATGCATGCGTAACCTCGACTTCGCTGCGGACTGTGGTTCGTCCGGAGCCGCACAATGCTTAGTCGATCGCGCGAAGGCAATGTGTGCCGGTAAATAATCCGCCGAACACGTCGCGCGCTTATTTGTTGAACAATCCGCCCAGAATACCGCCCAGCCCCTTTTGCAACACGCTTGCATCCGGCGCTGTACCGTCTGGGGTCAATTTGTCGATGATCGTCGGCAAATGCGCTGACAATTGCGCGACCAGATCCTGCGGATTGATTCCGGCCGAACCAGCGAGCTTTGACACCATATCCGACCCGAGGACGCTTTGAAGCTGGTCCGCGGAGATCTCGGGGTTTGGACCGGTTGAAATCCAGCCCTTGATCATGTCGCCCATGCCGGCTTGCTCGAACTTCTGCACGAGGCCGTTCAGGCCGCCTTCTTGAGTCAACAATTGTGAGGCGACGCTCGCCAAATTGCCGCCTTTGTCGACACCCAAAGCGCCAAGGGCGCTTTTGGCCATATCGTCGAATAGGCTCATTGAAATCCCCCTCTTACCGGCTTATGCGCGCGCAAGCCATGATCCGTATGGACAAACCATTTTGGGGTTGCGCCTCGAACATGACAATCGCAATCGCTATCTCATGAAAGCGGCGCACAGAATTCGCCGAGAGGGAAGCAATATGCCCATCGACCCGCAAGCCTATCGCCCCGATCCCTCGTTTGAGACGCTAGGGGATGATTTCGCCGATGCGGTCGCGCCGGCGCGTTTTCCAGAGGCAAAAATTCGCTGGCGCAACCAAAGATGGGCGACGCAAGTCGGGCTTGGCAGCTTGACGGATGAAAAGTGGATCGCGCACTTCGCACGCTTCGAGCCTTTGCCGGGCAACATGCCCGCCCCCCTGGCGATGCGGTATCACGGCCATCAATTCCGATCTTACAATCCGCAGATCGGCGATGGGCGGGGCTTTTTGTTTGCGCAATTGCGGGATACGCGCGGCCGCCTGCTCGATATGGGCACGAAGGGGTCTGGCCAAACGCCATATTCGCGTTTCGGAGATGGGCGTTTGACCTTGAAGGGCGGCGTACGTGAGGTTCTCGCGGCCAACATGCTCGAAGCGAAGGGCGTTTATACCTCCAAGCCATTCAGCCTGATCGAAACCGGCGAACAATTGCAGCGCAATGATGAGCCGAGTCCGACGCGGTCTTCCGTGCTGGTGCGCTTGCAGCACAGCCATGTGCGCTTCGGTACATTCCAGCGCCACGCGGCGCATGAACGGCCGGATTTGTTGCGCAGCTTAGTGGATCATTGCGCTAAGGCCTATTACCCGCGCCTCGACAATGCAGACCCGGACGTCAAGACGGCGGGCCTGTTTGCAGAGATCGTTACGGCGACGGCGGATTTGGCGGCGAGTTGGATGGCCGCTGGCTTCGTGCATGGCGTTCTGAACACGGACAATATGAACGTCACGGGGGAGAGCTTCGATTATGGGCCGTGGCGTTTTCTGCCGAAGGCAGATCCTGCGTTCACTGCCGCCTATTTCGACGAGCGTGGGCTATATGCGTTCGGCCGTCAGCCGGAAGCGGCGATTTGGAACCTACAACGTCTCGGCGGCGCCCTAGCGATGATCTGCCCAGAAGACCCTTTGAATGAGGGGTTGCAGATATTCTCGACCAGATACGCTGAAGCCTTCACGCGCCGTTTTTGCGCGCAATTGGGTCTCGCGCCCAATGGAGAATTGGATAAAGACGGCGCGGCGATCACGGAATTGCTGCGCTGGATGCAGGAGCATGACGCGTCGTGGGAGCAAACCTTCTTCGATCTATTCGGCATGAATGCGGCGCGCCTTTCGCGCTCGCCGCAGGCCGCTTTGTATGCAGCGCCGGAATTCGAGCGCGTGCGCGCGGCGCTATCGGGCCTTCAGGAGGTGCGCCCGGAGCGATTCCACCACGCCTATTTCCAACGCGAACGCCCTGTCTCGCTGGTCATCGAGGAAGTCGAATCCGTGTGGGAGCCAATCGCCAAGAGCGACGACTGGTCCGCCTTTGAGCGCAAGCTTGCGGAGATTGAGGAACTGCGCCAAGCGATGGATCTGCGGCCTGAGGAGCGGAGTCTGGGGTGAGGGCGTCGAAGCGCATTTTATTGGGGTTGCTGGGGGCGGCGGCAGTTTTCCTAGCCGCCTGCGTGACCGCCACGCCGCGCAATGACCGCGAATGGTATCCGTATCTGGCGCGGCAATCGCAGGTCGTGATGGACCAGTCGGCGTTCACTGTGGATCCGGTCACGGATTGGACCTATGCCGAAACCGGCCCCATTGCGCAGGATTATCAGGCCGAGACCTATAATTTCGCCGATCTCCAGAATGTTTGGTTTGTGCTGGAGCCTCAGCCTGGCATGTCCGCCGCTGCGCATACGTTTTTGTTGTTCGAGTTTAAGGGCGATCGACTCCTGGGCGTAACGATCGAGGCGCGGCGCGAGGTAAAAGAGGATTACTCAGCCTTCACCGGTCTCTTCAACAAATATGAGCTGGCCTATTTGTGGGGGGAGGCGTGCGATCTCATGACCCGTCGCGCCATCATGTTGCAACACGAGACTTATATTTTTCCGCTGCAATTAAAGGACGAGACCGAGCAATCGCTGCTGCGCAATTTGCTCACGCGTACACAGGCTTTGCAAACGGCGCCGCGCTTTTACAACACCTTGGGCTCGAACTGTACGAATGAGCTGGCCAAAGCGGCGAAGCTGGATTGGCATTACTCATTTGTATTCACGGGCGGCTCTGCGAAGCATCTCTTCGAAATGAAGGTCATCCCTGGCGTTGATTTCGAAAGCGCGCGGGCCCAAGCCGATATGACTGGATTTGTGAAAGGCCTTGGTGCGCAGAGCAACGCCGCATTTGACGCGGCAGTGTTGATGGAACTGCGCCGCCGGGAGGCGGAGCGGCGCTAATCGCCCCGGAGCCCGCGCGCTTTATCGGCCAGAGTCTTTAGGCGCGCCATGCGTTCCGGCGGTAAAAGCGCGGCCGGATTATAGGCAGCCTCGAATGCGGGCACGCCTTCGGGAAGGGCGACCCAAGGCATTTTATTCGCGACGAAGATCGCGGCGTCAGGCCTGAATGAGCTGGAATCGTCGAGCGAACCGACGCGTAGACCCAATCCCAATTCACCAAGTCACGGATAATGGCTGAAGATCGCCGTGCGGCATTGGCTGCAGCGATAGATTGCCTGCAGCTTGCCGCTGCCCGCTAGAACTTGGTTTATACTCAATTCGCCGGACGTGAGTTCGAAGCGGTCCGTTTCATAAAAGGCGTTCACGACGGAGGTGGAGCCGGTCTGCCGCTGGCACAAAGTGCAATGGCAATTGTTCACGAAAATTGGATCGCCTTCGACGCGATAGCGCAAGGCGCCGCAAGCGCAACCGCCTTCATGTTTGATATCGCTCATGAGGAGCTCCGGGAAATTGGAATCTTGAATATTGAGGTTCAATGATCCCTTCCGGCCCATATCTTCTCAAGCGCATCGATGTCTTGACCCAGAGCAAAAACAAAAACGCCGCGGATTGCTCCGCGGCGTTGTGATCGCATCGCGCGACGCTGACCTCAAAGGCCCGGCAAACGAATGCCGGTTTTTTTCGGTTCGATAACGACAGGCTTGCCGCCCGTCGACGCGTCGCCGGCTAGTTTGTCGGCTTCGGACTGAGAATCGAGCGCTGCGGGTTGGCCGCCCGCACTGGTCTTCGGACCCTTGTCGCTCCAGAACATCACCTTGTCGGCGAAGCCCGACGATTTCTTCGAAACGTCCGCGCTTTCGAGGTCCACTTGCGTGCGAATATCTTGTTCAGTGCCGCCCGCGGCCGCGGACGCTTGCGTAACTAAACCGCGTTCGCCCGCGCTCATGGGGGTTGTGAATTCGGGGCCGAGCAGCGCGGACCGTGCGGCGGCGGCTGGGGCTAAGTCTTGCGGCCGCGCTTCACCTGGCTCGGGCGGACGCAGATTGAAGTCTGGTGGGATAACGAGCGGCGCCTGGGTCACGACCTTAAATTCGTCCGGCGCAACTTTCTCGACGCCCAGTGCTTTTCGCATCCCGTTCGTGCAGCCGCCCGCTGATACGGCCAACGCTGCGGCGGCGCCGATGGTAAGGATTGGCGTCAGCTTCCGCCGGTTTCCACCCTTATGGTCTGTCATGCGCACTCCTCATGCCGCCGGGGCGCCATCGGAACCCCCAGCCCCCGACGCGGCGGCTGCTCGCTCTTCGCGCGCCTCGAGCAGGAAATCAAGCGCGAGAAGCGCTGCACCTACAGTGATGGCGCTATCGGCGACGTTGAAAATCCACGGAAAGTACAATGCGGAGAAGTCTAGGAAATCCACCACAGCGCCGTAACTAACGCGATCGACGAGATTTCCCAAGGCCCCGCCGACGATTAGGGCCAAAGCGGCTGAGGCCAGTTTCCGGCGCGTCGTCCACATCCACCACCCAAACCAGCCGGCAATGCCCAGCGACAAAATGATCAGCGTCCAAAGGCCCAGATCACTATCGGCCTTCAGAGCACCGAAACTGACGCCGCGATTCCAAGTAAAGGTCAGGCTAAATATTGGGGAGACCTCGATCCGGCCAATTTCCGGCAGCTTAATATCGTTTAGAATCCATAGCTTACTAAGACGGTCGGCAATCAGCACCGCCGCCATCAAGGCAAGGCTCCACGTCCGGCGCAAACGATCACTGCCCAAGGGCGTGTCGACGGGCTCATTTGCGTCAGCCATGCAGGGAATCCCAATAAGCGACCGAGTCGGCGTCACGCGGCGATAGGTCCGGATAGCGGGCATCTTTGCCGACATCCGGGGAGATTTTCCAGGACCGCGCGCATTTTATGCCCGCTGCCCGTTTTGGGACCACAGCCACGCCAGGGGCGTCGTCTGCGCGGAAGGCGTCGGCCGGACCCTCCGTGTGAATTAAGGTCGCGGTGGAGGTGATGCAGATGTCGGCCAGGTCTTCGCCTTCCAACGCGGCGGCGTAGATTGGGTCGGAAATGTAAACCTCGGGCGCGGCCTCCAGGCTCGAACCGATCCGCTTTTCGCGGCGCTCGATCTCAAGGGCGCCTGTGACCGCGCGGCGGAGCGTGCGGATGGTTTTCCAGCACTCGGCCAATGCGGGGTCTCGCCACTCCGCCGGCGCGGCGGTGAGCATCTGCAAATGGATCGAGTTCGACCCCGTATCGCCGTGACGCGCCAGGAAGGCTTCCTCGGTGGTGAAAGGCAGGATCGGCGCCAGCCATAAGGTCAGACGCTCGAATAGGATTTCGAACACTGTGCGGCACGCGCGCCGGCGGATCGAATCCGGCCGGTCGCAATAGAGCGCGTCCTTGCGGATGTCGAAATAGAAGCTCGACAATTCGACGGAGGTGAAATTGATCAGTTCCGCGAAGATGCGCTGAAAGTCGAACTTCTCTTGGCGCTCGTGCACCAGCGCATCCAATTCCGAGACGCGATGCAGAATGAAGCGCTCCAAGCTTGGCATTTCAAAAACGGGCAGCTTTTCCGATTCTGAGAAATCCTTCAGCGCACCGAGCAAATAGCGCAGCGTGTTACGCAATTTGCGATAGGAATCCGAATTAGACTTCAGGATTTCCGGGCCGACCCGAAGGTCGTCGGAATAGTCCGTGGACGCCACCCAGAGGCGCAGGATCTCGATGCCGGAAGAATCCGCGATCTTCTGCGGTTCGACGACATTGCCCAAAGACTTGGACATTTTCAGTCCCTTTTCGTCGAGCACGAAACCATGCGTCAGCACGGCCTTATACGGCGCGACGCCATTTGTGGCGCAGCTCTCCAGCAGCGACGATTGGAACCAGCCGCGATGCTGGTCCGACCCTTCCAGATAAAGGTCAGCCGGGAAGGGCAGCGTGGTGCGCTTATTCAGCACGAAAGCGTGCGTGGAGCCGGAATCGAACCAGACGTCGAGAATGTCGATGACCTTCTCATAATCGGCGGTGTTGTAGTTCGCGCCTAAAAACTCACGATCCGGCACGCTCCACCAGGCATCGGCGCCGCCTTTTTTCACTGCGTCGAGGATGCGCGCGTTCACCGCGTCGTCTTGTAGAATCTCACCAGTCTCTTTGTTGACGTACAAGGTCAGCGGCACGCCCCAATTGCGTTGGCGCGAGATCAGCCAATCGGGCCGTGTCTCGACCATCCCGCGAATGCGATTGCGCGCTTGCTCCGTCTGCCAATCGACCTTGTCGATCGCGCTGAGCGCTTCTTCGCGGAGGCTTTGGTTGCGCACGCCGGGGCGATCCATGGCGATAAACCATTGCGGCGTATTGCGAAAAATCAGCGGCGCCTTCGAGCGCCAAGAATGCGGATAGGAGTGCGTGAGACGGCCACGCGCAAGCAAACCACCCGCGTCGATCAGCGCCTTGATAACCGCTTCGTTTGCGGGGCCGTCTTTGCCAGCGTCTTTACCCACGAGCTTCAGGATTTCCAGGCCTTCGAAGCCGGGCGCTTCCTTGGTCAGCTTGCCGTCTTTGTCGACGGTGTTCGGGATCTCTTGCGTCGAGAAACCCTTTTTCACCCAGATCACATAATCGTCCTGGCCGTGGCCGGGCGCGGTGTGGACGAAGCCTGTGCCGGCGTCATCGGTGACGTGATCGCCATCGAGAAGGGGCACGTCGAACTCGTAGCCTTGGCCGCGCAGTGGGTGCGCACAAACGAGGCCGTCCGGATTGACGGCTTGAAGCTTGGTCCAGGTCGCAGCTTTCGCCGCTTTCAACACGTCAGCCGCCAGCTTATCGGCGAGAACAAGTTTATCGCCCGACTTCACCCAAGGCTCGAATTTCAGGTCGGCCTCAAGTGCGGTGATTTCGTAAAGGCCGTATTCGATATCCGGATTGAATGAGATCGCGCGGTTGCCGGGGATCGTCCAGGGTGTGGTTGTCCAGATGACGATACGTGCGTCTTTGACATCCGCAGGGCCCTTCACGACAGAAAACTTCACCCAAATCGTCGGGCTCACCTTGTCGTGATATTCAACTTCTGCTTCGGCCAAGCTTGTGGCTTCCACCGGGCTCCACATCACGGGCTTGGAGCCGCGATAGAGCAGGCCTGAGCGCGCAACCTTTTGGAACTCGCCGACAATGGCGCCCTCGGCCTCGAAGGCCATGGTCGTGTACGGATGATCCCAATCGCCCGTGATGCCGAAGCGCTGGAATTCCTTCTTCTGCACTTCGATCCATTTGGCCGCGTAGGCGCGGCAAGCGGCGCGGAATTCGGCCGGCGGCACTTCGTCTTTTTTGCGCCCTTGAGCGCGGAATTCTTCTTCGACTTTCCATTCGATGGGCAGGCCATGGCAGTCCCAGCCGGGCACGTAATCGCAGTCGAAGCCGGCCATCTGGCGGCTGCGCACGATCATGTCCTTCAGGATTTTATTCAGCGCATGGCCGATGTGCAGATTGCCATTGGCGTAAGGCGGGCCATCATGCAGCACGAAAGTCGGCCGGCCTGCGCTGTGTTTGCGCTGCGCGCCATAGAGATCCATGGCGGCCCAGCGGGCCAGCAATTCCGGCTCCTTCTGCGGCAGGCCGGCCTTCATGGGGAAGGGCGTATCCGGCAGGAACAGGGTCTGGCGATAATCGCGCCCGGATTCAGATGCAGTATCGGATTTTTTGGTGTCGTCGGCCATGTCGGTCCCGAGAAATAGAAAAATGGATTCGCGCGCAAAAACTCCCGGATCGCAGACCGCTCAGGTGATGAGCGGCCTCAATCCAGCCGGCTAATTCGGGACCGAAGGGCGCGGTTGAAAGACATGCGTTTCGACTATCAGAGCCCGTAGTTCAAATCCAGCCTCAGGGGTCAGGCCTTGGGTTCGGTCTTTGGAGGCTGGGTCCGGGCCAGGATTTCCCGCGCCAAGGCGCTATCTTTGTGCATTTGGTTGATCAAATCCTGCAGGCTGTCGAATTTCAGCTCGTCACGCAGGAAATGGATGAGCTGCACGCGCAGCACCTGACCGTACAAATCGCCGTCGAAATCGAAAATGTGGGTCTCAAAGACCGGCGCGCGCAGGCCTGTCGTGGGCGTGCGGCCGAAATTGGCGACGCTATTTCGCCAGACGCCGTCGGGCGTTTGAATGCGGGTGGCGTACACACCGTGGCGGGGGTGGATAAGCGGCCCGAGCTTCATGTTAGCGGTGGGAAAGCCGATGGTGCGGCCGCGCTTTTCGCCGCCTTCAACTTCTGCTTCGATCTCCCAAATACGGCCCAGCAGAGTGGCCGCTTCGTCCATATGCCCTTGCCGGATTTTGTCCCGGATATGGGTGGAGGAGGCCTTTTCGCCGTTTTCTTCTGTAACGCGGTCGGCGACCACGACGTCAAAGCCGTCTTCGGCTCCAAAGGCGCGCAATGAGTTCAGATTGCCAACCCTGCCCTTGCCAAAATTGAAGTCAAACCCGACGGCCAGGCAGCTAGCGCCAATGTCCCGGGCGATGACGTCCCGGCAAAATTCACGATCCGACAGTTTGGCCAAAAACTCGTCGAACGACAGCTCGATCAGGATATTGACCCCCATATCGGACGCCAAATGCCGCCTTTGCTCGCGGGTGGTGATCCGGAGGGGGGTGTTTTCGGGCTGAAAATGCTCCCTCGGCAGGGGCTCCAGGACGATGATCCCCAAAGGCGCGCCCCGCTTCTGGGCTTCCTGGCGGGCCAGTTCGATGACGGCCTGGTGTCCGGGATGCATCCCGTCGAACGACCCCATGGCATAAACGCCGCCGCGCACATTGGCGGGCAGGACCGGGTGACCCGGGAATACGCGCATGTTCTTGATGGTGATCATTCGAGCCGGTCGTTCAATTCCTGGAGTCTGATCGCTTGAGAATGAATCAATCTCAAGCGTGAATCAGGCTCAGATTCAAAAATATAGAGCGTGATGGCCGCCAAAACCGGAAGCCGCTTTTGGCGATCACGCTCTCTCGCCGGGTTGGGATCAAGACCCGCATACCGGCTGCTGCGGGAGGAATATGGTGACTAATGATTAAGGTCAGCCTTCAGCCGATAACGCCTGATCAATACTTGGTAGAAACTTCAGTCAAAATTGACGATCATTTTATCGCGCAATTTACTCAATATTATAATCAATGGGTTAGCTTCGTCTTATGAACGAGATCGATGGCGTACTCCAATCCGCTGCGATCCCGCGCCAATAAAACAAGAATAGGCGCGCAAAGCCTTCGGGGCAGTGGGGCATAAAGAGCGGGGGTTCGCTGCGGGCGGGCCCCCGCTTTCATTTTCAGGCCAGTTCACGCATTGCATAATTAGTGCGGACGCCGGACTTTTCCAGCAATTCGCCAATCGCATGCACGTCGAGCAGGCCGTCCACATCAAATTCATGACCGTGGATCCCATGCGCGACGAACAAATTGTCGAAGCCTTGGTTATTGGCCCCGCGCACGTCCGTTGCGACGCTGTCGCCGATGGTTAGCACGCGCTTCGGCGGGACCGGCCCAGCCAATTCTTCGACTTTGCGCATGGCGGCCTGATAAATCGGCCGATAGGGCTTGCCAGCCTGGATGATCGCGCCCCCTCCGAGCTCTTGATAGAGCTGGGCCAGGGCGCCGGCGCAATAATAGAGCTTGTCGCCGACTTTCACGACCATGTCCGGATTGGCCGAGACGAATTCCAGCTTGCGCGCCGCGGCCGCGCTCAGGATGGCCCGATAGCTTTCCGGCGTGTCGTCATCATCGTTCATGGCGCTGCAGGCAATAAAGGCGGCTTTGTCGAGGCTGGCGAATTCCAATCCCAAGCCTTCGAAGAGGGCGTCATCGTGCTTCGGCCCAATACGATAGGCGGGGCCGGGCGCGCGCGCGCTCAATTCTGCGCGCGTGACATCCCCCGACGTGACGATGCCGTCATAGAAATCGTCTGTGCCGCCAAGCCTTAAAATGGGCGTGCGCACGCGATGGCCCGGGACAGGGGCGTTGGAGACCAGGATCACCGGTCCCCGCGCCGCTTTAAAGCGCGCCAAAGCGGCGGTGGCGGGTTTGAAAATCTTAGTGCCGTCATGCACCACGCCCCAGACGTCGCACAGGATGGCGTCGTAATCGGCGGCGATATCGTCGAGGGAAGTCAGGAGGCGGAGGGTGGCCATATGTCTTGCCTAACCTGGAAGCGGGAGCGCGGCAATTGATAGCGGCGGCGGAGGCTCAAGTGCGCAAATAATCTCGCGCCAGCGCCAGCAGCGATTCCGCCGCGAGATCGAACGCCGCGCCGTCGCGGCGTACGCGGCTCATCACCAGCGCGCCTTCAATCGCGGACATGGCCGCCGCCGCGAAGCGCTGGGCATGAGCGTCGTCCATGCCCCAGTCCTGCGCGGCGGCCGCAACTTCAGCTTCCCACCGCGAAAACGCCTGATTGGCGGCCTCCGCCATTTCGGGTGAGCGCGCACCGAGTTCGATCGCCGACATGGCGACGATGCAGCCCAATTCAAAATTTGCGCGTTCCAGATCGCGGCGCCAGCCCGTGAAGATTTTCCCGATATAGTCCGCGGGTCCGGTGTTGCGTTCGCGCAATCGGGCGAGCAGAGCGGCCACCCGCTCGGAATCCTGGGCGACGGCCTCTTGCGCGATCTGTTGCTTGCCGCCGGGGAAGTGAAAATAGAGCGATCCGCGCGGCGCGCCGGATTCGGTCAGCAATTCTGCTACGCCCACGCCCTCATAGCCGCGACTGCGAAACAGTTTGATGGCTGCGGCGATCATATTGGTGCGGGCGTCGACGCCCCTCTTTGTACGCATCGTTGCAAAATAGGCCTTGTATGACGATCGGTCTAGAACTATAAAGTATGATGACTGTCATACATATTTTCCTGGGTGGCAAATCTTTAAGGGAAGAATAATATGCAAAATCAGAGAACTATGGCCGTGCGTGGGGTAAAGGCAGGCGGCGCGGCGATTGTGGCGGCTCTTGCGCTGTCTATCCCCAACCTAGCCGCTGCAGGCGAACGCGAGGAGGCGCTGTCGCTTTGCCGGGCCAAAATCGCCGAGACGTTTCAGGTGACGGCGGATGAGTCGGGCGCCCATTTCCAAGAAAGCGCGACGTCTGCGCGCGCATATACGATGCGTTTTCAAGTACGAACGGCAGACAACGCATCCCGCGCCGTAGCATGCAAAGTGAAGCGCGGCGCCCTTGTGGTCGTGGCGTTGAACCCGCCAGCAGCAGCGGCGCCGGGAAGCGCCGATAAGACGCCTGACGCCGGTCCGGTTCTTGCGCCGCAACCAGGCCGTTAGCGCCTATCCGCACTGGGGCCGCGCCGTCCTAATTCACAAAGTGGAGAAGCTGAGAACAACCGCCGAAAAACACCGCGCCGGGATAGCGCCATCTCGCAATTACGGTTCATAAGAAGAGCTCAGTAAGGGGACGGAATGATCAGAACACCCGCATGCTTAGCTTTTGCATTGGCCTTGACGATCATGGGCTGCGACAACGCCACAAAACCTGATCAATCGCTTCCGCCGGAAACGGCTTTGCCGGAAATAACGGGTCCGAATGCGCCCGAAGCCAGCGCATTTAAACCGGCAGGACAGCCGGAAACGATGAAACCCGCAATTGAGAACGGTCTGCAGGGCGCTGCGTCCGTTGTTGAACTCACCTATCTGCTGAAACAGGGCGAGTTGAGCGTCAAATTGTTCGGCACGGCCGGCGGCGATCCAGCCATAAACGGGCTATACACTTACGTCGCGTTTTTCGTGGGGTCCGCCAATGGCTGGCGCGTGTTCAAGCTCGGGGACTTCCTTGAGTACCGGGTGGTCAATGAAGCGCCTGGAAAAGTCGACCTCGAGATTAAGGAAAGCGTGATCGACGAATCCACCGGCGACATTTCCAGTCGCTTGAGACGGGTCATTCTGAGCTGGGACTTTGCCTCTGGCGGGGAACCGGAAGTGATCAGCGTGACGCCGGCAAACTGAGGGTAGGTCAGCGTGATCGATCGGATTTGGCCGGAAGAGTTCGCAACGGATTGGATCGCGGCGTGGAACGCGCACGATCTAAACCGCATTTTTGCGGATTATGTCGACGACTTCGAAATGCGCAGTCCGCTTATCGTTGAACGTATGGGTTTTCTTGAGGGACGGTTCAAAGGCAAGGACGCCATCGCAATCGCCTATCGGCATGCATCGCGCAGCGTCGACGTCATTGAACGCATAGAATTCAACGATCAAGGCTTGGGTGTACGCGCAGAGGCTCTTTACGGGTCTGCACGTTAAGCGACGCGACACCCATTGAATCAACGCTTCTGGAGGGCTATCTCACGGCCTCCTCATTCAGCGCCCTCCCAAGGATACCGCCCGTGGCCGCCCAATATATTTTTCAGATGCAGAACCTTTCGAAGGCCTATCCGGGCGGCAAGAAGGTGTTCGAGGGAATTTTCCTGTCGTTCTATCCGGACGCCAAGATCGGCGTCGTCGGGGTGAACGGTACAGGTAAATCGACCCTGCTCCGGATCATGGCCGGAATGGATAAGGACTTCACCGGCGAAGCGAAGGCCGCAGCCGGCACAAAAGTCGGTTTCCTGCAACAGGAGCCGGATCTCGATCCCACCAAAAACGTCTGGGACAATGTCATCTCGGAATGTCCCGAAAAAATCCTCGTCGAGAAATTCAACGAGGTCTCGATGAAGCTCGCCGAAGATTACACGGAAGAGCTCATGGAGGAGATGACCCAGCTCCAGGAACAGATCGACGCTGCGGACGCATGGGACATCGATTCCAAAATCGAAATGGCGATGGATGCGCTGCGCTGCCCGCCGTCGGATTGGGAAGTGACGAAGCTCTCCGGCGGTGAAAGACGCCGCGTGGCTTTGTGCCGCCTGCTGCTGTCAAAGCCTGACATGCTGCTGCTCGACGAACCGACCAACCACCTCGACGCCGAATCCGTCGCTTGGCTCCAGCATCACCTTGAAGATTTTCCCGGCTGCGTGATCCTTGTTACGCACGATCGCTACTTCCTCGATCAGGTTACGAAGTGGACGCTTGAGCTTGAGCGCGGCAAGGGCATTCCTTACGAAGGCAATTATTCGTCCTGGCTCGAACAAAAAGCCAAGCGCTCCATGCAGGAGGCGCGTGAGGATGAAGGCCGCCAGAAAGCGCTCAGCCGCGAATTGGAATGGGTGCGCAAGAGTCCAAAAGCCCGTCAGGCGAAGTCGAAGGCGCGTCTCAACGCGTATGAGGAAATGCGCGACGCCGCCGAGCGCGAAAAGGTCACGACGGCAAACATCCAGATACCGCCTGGGCCGCGTCTGGGTCAGAACGTCATCGAAGCCGTCAATTTGTCCAAGGCTTACGGCGACAAATTGTTATTCGAAAATCTCAGCTTCAAATTGCCCCCCGGCGGCATTGTCGGGATCATTGGTCCGAACGGCGCAGGCAAATCCACCTTATTCAAGCTGATCACGGGTCAAGACACACCAGACAGCGGCTCAATCAAACTTGGCGAATCCGTTAAGCTCGGTTTCGTCGATCAAACGCGCGACGCCCTCGATCCAAAGAAGAACGTCTGGGAGGAAATCTCCGGCGGCAACGACATGCTCGATATGGGCGGGCGTGAAGTGCCGAGCCGCGCCTATGTCGGGCTGTTCAATTTCAAGGGCGGCGATCAGCAGAAAAAAGTTGGCTTGCTTTCAGGCGGCGAGCGCAACCGCGTGCACCTCGCGAAGACGCTGAAGGCCGGCGCCAATGTGCTGCTGCTCGACGAACCGACCAACGACCTCGACGTCGAAACGTTGCAGAGCTTGGAAGCAGCGCTGGAAGATTACGCCGGCTGCGCTGTGGTCATCAGCCACGACCGTTGGTTCTTGGACCGCTTGTGCACGCACATCTTGGCCTTCGAAGGCGACAGCCACGTCGAATGGTTCGAAGGAAACTTCGAAGCCTACGAAGAAGATAAGAAGCGCCGTTTGGGCGCGGACTCGCTTATTCCGCACCGGATCAAGTTCCAAAAATTCGCCCGGTAAGCTGAGTTTGGCGGCGCATTGCCGCCAAGTCAGGCAACCTATCGCGTCCTGATGCGTGGAACGGGCGATGAAAACCCGCGCTTCGCCCCAAAGACTGCGATGACCGATTATTTGAGCCGAAACACGCGCGCGGGTCCGGCTTCGAATCTGCGCCGTCAGGTCGAGGCGTTCATCCGCCAACAGGCGTTCCCCTGCATCGGTGCAAAGTCGGCGCTGAAAAAAAGGCCAGATGGCAGTCGTCATCGCGCGCGACATCACCTCTGCCTGGGACGATTTGCGGCTCCACGAAGAAATCAGGCGCTTTGCCGAAGACTACCGGCTGCGCCCGAAAATGTTCTCCAGTTGCGCCGTTATTTTCCGCCGTGCGCGGCATATGAGTGAGGATGCGCTTTGGGGTCGCTTGCAATCCCTGCATGATAAGGATTCTTGGCTCGGCTACGATTACGACAAAAAAGTAGAGTCCGATCCTGCCTCACCGCATTTCGCGTTCTCGCTCGGCAGTAGCGGATTTTTTGTGGTTGGCCTGCATCCGGGCGCCAGTCACAGAGCAAGGCGCTTCGCGCATCCCACCGTCGTGTTTTATTTGCACGACCAGTTTGAACGCCTTCGCGCGGACGGTCAGTACCAAACCATTCGCTCTAAAATTCTACAGCGCGACAAGACCTATTCCGGATCGATCAATCCGATGCTTGCGAGGCATGGAGACGGCTCAGCGGCGCCACAATATAGCAGACGCGAAATTCACTCAGCGTGGCGCTGCCCGTTTCAGCCGCAAGAGGGCGCAATCCCAGCGGAGAAAGCCGATGCTGCCTAGAATTCCGCCACGCAGCGGCGTCGCCTTGCGACTTTCCAAAGGTCAGCGTCTAAAAATCATCGATGTCGAAGATGAACAAGTGTCCGATCTAGTGGCCTTCAACGCGGACGATACGCACGAATGGATATCATCTGGCCGTACGCTCGATTATCTTGGCCGCTGCCTCGTGACCAAAGGCGACGCGGTCTATTCTAATCGTAGCAATGTGCTCTTCGAGATCCTCCACGATACGGTCGGCCGCCACGATTTTTTATTGGCGCCGTGCAGCGCCGAAATGTTCAAAAAACCTACAACGAGCCTGTCCCACATCGGGGCTGCTTCGGGAATTTAGCGGCGGCTCTGGAACCGTACAAAATTGGTCCTGATCAAATACCGGTTACGCTCAATGTCTTTATGAATGTTGCGATCGACGGAGATACGGGCGCGCTCGAAGTACTGCCGCCAAAAAGCAAAGCCGGAGATTTTATGATCATCCAGGCCAGTATGAATCTGGTGATCGGGCTCACAGCGTGTTCAGCCGCACAGAGCAACAATAATGCTTTTAAGCCTATCGACTACGAAGTGCTTTAAAGGGGCGCTCGCACAGGGCGCGCCTGATCTATATGAAGCACAATCGCATCGCTGCGATCGATAGAAACGACGGATACGGTTAGCCAATCCGTGCGTGGAGTTGATGTGTATGCGGGGCGCCTTCGGCCCCCCGCATGCTACCCGTTGCGCTAAACTTTCTTCGTGCGCTTTGCCCGCACCGGCGCGACCGCAGTTGCAGCGGCAGCGCGTGCGTCTGCTTCTTGCGCAACGCGTGCGGCGCGTAGGCGTTCAAGCTTCGACGCGGCGGCGATTGCTTCTTGTTTCAGGATTTCCTGGGCGACTCTTGTGGTTGCATCGCCCTTGGATTCAAACGCCGGCGGCGCTTTTTTGAAGATGTCGGACATTGGTTTTTTAACCATCATACCCTCCGAAAAATTAAAAAGGCCGGGCGTCGCCCGGCCTTCTCGAAAATGCATCTGCGCCCGTTTCCACAAACTTCGCGGTAGGACGAAGCGCCAATTTTCTTTACGCCGCTTGAAGATTTTCAGCGGAGCTGCGGCCGGTGCGGCGGTCAGCAACGATTTCAAACGAAACCTTTTGACCTTCGTTGAGCGAGCGCAGGCCCGCGCGTTCGACTGCTGAAATATGGACGAATACGTCCGGCTTGCCGTTGCCTTGCTCGATGAAGCCGAAACCCTTCGTGGCGTTGAAAAACTTTACGGTGCCGGTGATGGGAGATGCGTTCAAGACGATTTTCCTTTCAAATCGATAGAGTAGTGTGGCGCTTGGACAAGCCAAACGCCGGAGAAACGCGAATTTGAAACAGGAAGATCGTCAGAGCGCCGCGGCGCGAAACAAAGTTCGTCTACAAGTTCGACCAGTATGTTATAAGCAATAAACACCCGAAATACAAGCCGCCCGTGATTCCAAGGCTGCGAATTCGGCTGTGAGGCGAGTGCGCGAGGGGTTAACTAAGTCCCCCGCCGCCACGTCGCTCCGGTCGGGTTGTCCATCACCACGACGCCCATATCCGTCAGTACTTGGCGAATGCGGTCCGCTTCAGCCCAGTTTTTCGCCGTGCGTGCTGCGACGCGGTCGGCGATCAGCGCGTTGATTTTGTCTGCGTCCGGATCGTCGCCAGTTGAGCCAAGCCATTCGGATGGATTTTGCATCAATATTCCTGTCAAAGCGCCGGCGGCCAACATTGCGCCCTTTAGCCGCGCGATTTCCTGCGGGTCTTCTGCCTTATTGAGTTCACCCGCCAGTGCAAACAACTCAGCGAAGGCCCGCGGGGTGTTGAGATCGTCGCCCAGCGCCTCAAGAAACGCGGTGGATGGCTGCGGGTCAGGCGCTGCCGGAGTCGACTGCACCCGCTCTAGCGCGCGATAGAGCCGATCCAGGCTCTTGCGCGATTGATCGATCAGCGCGTCCGTCCAATCGAGCGGCTGGCGATAATGCCCCGACAATAGGGCAAACCGGATAACCTCGCCCGGGGTTTCTTTCAAGAGTGCGTGCACCAAAAGTACGTTGCCGATCGACTTCGACATCTTCTCGGAATTCACATTCAAGAATCCGTTGTGCAGCCAATAGCGCGCCAGAGGCTTATCGTTGGCGCATTCGGATTGCGCCAGTTCATTTTCGTGGTGCGGGAACGTTAGGTCAATGCCGCCGCCATGAATGTCGATGGTCTCGCCAAGCTTGGACTTGATCATCGCCGAGCATTCTATGTGCCAGCCCGGACGTCCGGCGCCCCAAGGGCTGTCCCAGAAAGGTTCGCCGGGCTTGGCCGCTTTCCAGAGGGCGAAGTCGGCGGGGTCTTTCTTGTCTTCAGCGGGGTCGACGCGCGCGCCGGCAATCATGTCGTCACGGTCGCGCTGCGCCAGCTTGCCATAATCGGCCATAGACGGAACGTTGAAATTGACTCCCGAGGCGTTCTGGTACGCGTGGCCTTTACGTTCGAGCGTACGGATCATGTCGATCATATCGCCGACATGCTCAGTCGCCCGCGGCTGGAGATCCGGCCGCAGCACATTGAGAGCCGCTGTATCTTCTAGATAAATGCGCGCGAATTTATCCGTGATGGCCTCTATGGGTTCGCCGGAGGCCTGCGCCGCCTTGATGATTTTATCGTCGATATCCGTGAAATTTCGGGCGTACACCACGTGCTCAGCGCCGTAGACGAAACGCAGCAGGCGATACAAGGTGTCGAACACGACGGCCGGGCGGGCATTCCCGATATGGGCAAATGAATACACCGTTGGGCCGCAGACATACATGGTCACGCGATCGGAATCGGTGGGAATGAAGGTCTCTTTAGACCGTGTGGCGGTATTGGTCAGGTGGATTGTTGGCATGATATTTCGTGTATCGTGTGAAATGTTTTTCAGGACTTGCGTAAAATAAACGCGTCGAATGCGCTGTCAGGCAATTGGCTCTCTTCTCCTATATGGATTAGAGTTCGGCTCATACAGAGCAATAAAACTGAGGGCCCGAAAGCGGGCGGGCGTTAAGACCGGTTTACCGGCTCGACCCTCGCCCTCAGACTAGGAGAGGTTTCATCATGGATTCAGCGGTTAAGCGTCGCTCCACGGCGGCCTCATCTGCTTTGCGCCGTCCGTCTCGCGACGAAGCGATGGCGGCCGTGCGTACACTTTTATCGTGGGCCGGCGACGATCCAGCGCGCGAAGGCCTGCGCGACACCCCGGCGCGTGTCGTCGACGCTTATCGGGAATGGTTTTCGGGCTACGACCGCGACCCTGCGGATGAACTCGCCAAGACTTTTGAGGAAGTTGGCGGCTACGACGACATCGTTCTCTTGAAGAATATCGAAGTCGAAAGCCATTGTGAGCACCATGTGGCGCCGTTTCTCGGAAAGGCTTTCGTCGCCTACATGCCGAACCAGCGCGTCGTGGGCATCTCCAAGATCGCGAAAGTGGTCGAGATTTTCGCCAAGCGCTTGCAAACCCAAGAAACCATGACGGCGCAGATTGCCGGCGCCATCACCAGCGCTCTGGAGCCGCTGGGCGTGGCGGTTTTGATTGACGCAGAGCACCAATGCATGATGACGCGTGGCGTCGGCCATCGGCATGTGACCACGGTCACGACCCAGTTTACTGGAGTGTTTAAGGCCGATCGTGCATTGCAGGATCGATTCCTGAAGCTCTGCGATAAGGGCTAAGAGGAGTCCTTGCGTCGAATAGAGGTCGGCTAAACCGATCTTTGACGCAAACTGACGAGTCTGTAGGCTAGGAAGCACAGCGTCGCCTGGACTAAAGCGGCGTGCGCGCGCTCCATCGGAGCGCGCGTTCTCCATTTTAAGAGGTCAGAGGTTTTTCGTGGCGGAGTTGAACGGCCAATTTTACGAAGACGTGCTCTGGGTGAAGCATTGGACGGACCGTCTGTTCAGCTTCAAAATCACCCGGCCGCCGAGCTTTCGCTTTCGCTCCGGCGAATTTGTCATGATCGGGCTGCCGCGCGAGGAGGGGAAACCCATTATGCGCGCCTATTCGATCGCCAGCCCATCTTATGCTGAAGAGCTCGAATTTTTGTCCATCAAGGTGCAGGATGGCCCGCTGACGTCAAAGCTCCAGCTGATTCAGCCCGGCGACAAGGTGCTGATGGGCAAGAAGCCGACAGGCACTTTGGTGCATGACGCTCTGAAACCCGGCAAGCGGCTCTTCATGTTCTCGACGGGTACCGGTCTTGCGCCGTTCCTCAGCGTCGCGCGGGACCCCGAGACCTATGAGAAATTCGAAAAAGTCATTGTCACGCACACGGTGCGCGACGTGGCCGAGCTCGCCTATCGCGAGCTTTGGGAGCGCGAGATATTCGAGGACGAATTGATCGGCGAGGAAGCGCGCAAGCAATTCCTCTATTACCCATCGGTGACCCGCGAAAGTTTTGTGCGGCCTGGCCGCATCACAACCCTGATCGAGAGTGGTCAGATTTTCCACGACCTTAAGCTCTGCGTGGACGGGTTCAATCCGGCGGAGGATCGCGCGATGATGTGTGGCTCCATGGCGATGATCCAGGACGTCGCAGCCTTAATGGAGAAAGCGGGTCTTGAAGAAGGGTCTAACGCTTCTCCAGGCGATTACGTCATCGAACGCGCTTTTGTGGGCTAACCCTGCGCTTGATTTCGCAGGGCGGGGTCCTAACGCTCAATGATAGAGGACACCCATGAGCAATTTTTTTTCTGAAGCGACCTCAATCGAAGCGTTGGAAAAAGGCGGGGACCTGACGCCGCGTTTTGACACCAACGGCCTCATCACCGCGATCGCGCAGGATTTCGCCACTGGCGACATCCTGATGCTGGCGCACATGAACGTCGAAGCGCTATGGAAAACGATTGAGACCGGCCAAGCGCACTATTATTCTCGTTCGCGCGATCAGCTTTGGTTGAAGGGTGAAACGTCGGGCCAGATTCAGACCGTCGTCGAACTGCGCACAGATTGTGATCAGGACGCCATTTTGCTCAAGGTAAAGGTCGGCGGCGACGGCGGCGCCTGTCACGTTGGGTATCGCTCGTGCTTTTACCGTGTTCTGGAGGCCGCGCCGGATGGGACGCAGCGCCTCACGATCAAAGACGCGTAATCACGGCGCATATCTGCACTGGTGTGAGCTTGGAACAAACAAGCCGCTTCCACGTTTTTCCCTACAGCAAAGAGCGTTGGTCGCCGCCGCGAACGCGGCGGCCAATGCAACCAAACGGAGGTTAGCGTGCGGTCCATTCTATTATTTCTTATCGGCGTCCCATTGCCGATCATCCTCTTGGTCGCGTTTTGCACGCACGGCTTTTGAGCCGATACAAAAATTATATCTTTAGTGCGCCTGTGACCAATTTTCAGCGGCGCGCGCCTCCACCACCAATGGAATTGAAAGCTCGATCGCCGGCATGTGGGCGCGAGTCATAACCTCCGCCGCCAACGCACAAACCGCAGCGGCCTCGTCTATTGGCGCTTCAAAGATAAGTTCGTCGTGAACTTGAAGCAGCATGCGCGCGCTAAGGCCTTTTTCGGACAGGGCAGCCGGCATGCGGATCATCGCGCGCTTGATAAGGTCCGCGGCGGAGCCTTGAAGGGGGGCGTTAATTGCTTGCCGTTCAGCAAAGCCGCGCTGTGCTTGATTGGTTGATTTGACGTCGCGAATATGAAGTCTGCGGCCGAAAATCGTGGTCACGAAGCCGTTTTCGCGCGCGAATTCCTTAGCCTGATTCATGTAATCCCGAATGCCGGGAAAGCGCTCGAAATAGCGCGCAATATAGGCTGCGGCTTCGCTGTTTTGAATGCTGAGCTGGCGCGCTAGGCCGAACGCGGAAATCCCATAGATGATACCGAAATTGATCGCCTTCGCGCGGCGGCGGATCATTGGGTCCATGCCTTCGATCGGCACATCGAACATTTCCGAGGCCGTCATGGCGTGGATGTCGAGTCCGTCACGGAACGCCTTCTTAAGCGTCTCTAGATTGGCGACGTGCGCGAGCAGCCTTAATTCAATTTGGCTGTAATCGGCCGAAATCAAAACATGCCCAGGTTCGGCGACGAAGGCTTCGCGGATCTTGCGGCCTTCCTCCGTCCGTATGGGAATGTTTTGCAGATTTGGATCAGTCGACGCAAGGCGGCCGGTTTGCGTCGCCGCCAGCGAAAAGCTGGTATGCACGCGGCCAGTCTTCGGATCGGCGGCTTCGCGCAATGCGTCTGTATAGGTGGATTTTAGCTTCGACAATTGGCGCCAGTCCAGAATGGTCCGTGGCAATGGATGCCCCTGCGCCGCCATGTCTTCCAGAACGCTGACATCCGTCGCCCAGGCGCCGGAGGCGGTTTTCTTACCGCCTTGCAGACCCATTTCGCCGAAGAGGATATCGCCGATCTGTTTTGGGCTGCCGACATTGAATGGCTTACCTGCAAGTTCATGCGCTTCGGCTTCTAGGGCGCCCATGCGTTGGGCGAATTCGCCCGAGAGGCGGTTTAGAACATCCCGATCGACCTTGATGCCGGCCAGTTCCATGTCCGCGACAATTCCTGGCAGCGGGCGTTCGATCGTTTCGTAAATCGTGAGGGCGCCCTCCCGCACCAAGCGCGGTTTGAGAATCGACCAGAGGCGCAGCGTCACGTCGCAATCTTCGCCGGAATAGCGCGTCGCAGAGTCCAAAGCGACATAATCGAAGCTGATTTGTTTTTTGCCTGAGCCGCAGACGTCCGTGAACGATATCGGCGTGTGCTTCAGATGCAGCTCTGACAATTCGTCCATACCGTGCTGGTGTGCGCCGGTTTCCAGCGCATAGGAAATCAGCATGGAGTCGTCATAAGGCGCGACGACGATTCCATAGCGGCGCAGCACCGCCAGATCGTACTTGATGTTCTGGCCGACCTTCAGGACAGCGGGATCTTCCAGCACAGGCTTCAGTGCTGCGATCACATCGGCCAGCGGTAATTGAGCCGGAGCCGCCGGATCTGCGGCGCTTGGCGCTGCGGGCGCCTCACCAAATAGATCGCCATTGGAGACGACGCTTGTGGGGGCGGCGCCTTTATGCGTCAGCGGGATATAGCAGGCGTCATTGGGTCCAAGTCCCAGCGACACGCCGACCAGATTGGCGTGACTGGACGAGAGTGCGTCGGTTTCGGTGTCGACGGCCAACAGACCGCAATCCCGCGCGCGGGCGGTCCAGGCGTTCAATTGGTCCATCGTCAGGATGGTCTCGTAGGAATCGACGTTCACCGGCGCCAACTGACGCTCGTCGATCGCCGCCGCTGGCAGCGTGGACGGTGCGAGCATCGGCGTTGAGCGAGCGGCGCCGTTTGTGGGCGTGGCTGGCGTGGGCGCGGCGCCGAGGCCCAATTGTTCGCGCACGCGGCGCGTCAGCGTCTTGAACTCCATTGCTTCGAGGAATTCAATCAGATGATCGGGTGTGATATCGCGCGCGGCGAAGCTTTCCAGACTCTCCTCGACCGGCACGTCATCTCTCAGCGTCACCAGATCGCGGGACATTCGGATTTGTGCGGCGAAATTGATCAGGGTTTCGCGTCGTTTCGGTTGTTTGATTTCCTCGGCCCGCGCCAGCAGCGTCTCAAGGTCCCCGAATTGACCGATGAGTTCGGCCGCCGTCTTGGGGCCAATGCCCGGCGCGCCGGGTACATTGTCGACGGAATCGCCGATCAGCGCCTGCACGTCGATGACCTTGTCGGGTGCAACGCCAAACTTCTCCATCACAGCGTCCAGGCCCAATGGCTTTTGCTTCATTGGGTCGTAGAGAAAGATTTTTCCGTCCTCGACGAGTTGCATCAAATCCTTGTCGGAGGAGACGATGGTGACGGTGGCGCCCAAGCGCGCGGCTTGGCGGGCGTAAGTTGCGATAAGGTCGTCCGCCTCATAGCCGATCATATCAATTGCGGGCGCGCCAAAGGCGCGCGTGGCGTCGCGGATCAGCGAGAATTGCGGCACCAGATCTTCCGGCGCGGGCGGTCGATGCGCTTTGTATTCGGGATACATCTCGCTGCGGAACGTTTTTTCCGACTTGTCGAAAATGACCGCGAAGTGGGTCGGCTTCTCGCCGTTCTCGAACTCCCGCAACATCTTCCAGAGCATGTTGCAAAAGCCCGCGACAGCCCCGATCGGCAAGCCGTCAGAAGCGCGGGTGAGGCGCGGGAGGGCGTGATAGGCGCGGAAGATATAACCCGAGCCGTCAACCAGAAAGACGCGCGAGCCGGGTTCGATGGGGGCAGTCATTCTCTATTGGTACTGCCCTTCAGACAGAAAGGCGACAGGCTTCAATGCCCGTCGTCGTGACCATCGCCGTCCAGCACAAAGGTGCGGTCGCAATAAAGGCAGGTCACCTGGCCGCCGGCCGGGATATCGTAAAATACCTTCGGGTGACCCAAAGCGCCGCCAGACCCCTCGCAGGAGACGCGGTGGGTGCGCACATGCACCACTTCCGGGGTGGAAGCAGTGTTTGAGTTATCCGAGGCAGAACCGGCGAAAGCCATGGGTCGTCCATTGCGTTGAATCTATGCGAGCCCTACCTAGATGCGTTCCCGCCGTCAATTCGCGCGCATGCATGTCAGCGCGAGATCCTATTGCCGACGGCGCCCTCGGAGTACCGCATGCTTGCGCCCAATTCCCTGCCGGAATTCGCCATTGAAGTCTCCGGCCTGAAAAAAACCTATGCCGGTCAAGGGAAGGCGCCGCCAAAGGTCGCGCTGCACGGCATCGACCTGAAAATCCGGCGCGGTTCCATCTTTGGACTCTTGGGCCCGAACGGCGCGGGTAAATCGACTCTGATCAATATTTTGGCGGGGCTTGTCCGCAAGTCAGATGGCTCGGCCAAGATCTGGAGCTACGACATCGACCACAGCCGCCGGGAGGCCAGCGCTGCGCTGGGCGTCGTGCCCCAGGAATTGAGCTTTGACGCGTTTTTCACCCCACGGGAGACATGCGACATTCAGGCGGGCTTTTACGGCGTGCCGCCGGAAGAGCGCCGGACAGACGAAATCCTCGAAGCCCTCGGCCTAGGCGACAAAAAAGACGCCTATGTTCGTATGTTGTCAGGCGGGATGAAGCGCCGCTTGCTGGTGGCGAAGGCTCTGGTCCACCAGCCGCCGGTTCTCATTCTGGACGAGCCGACGGCGGGCGTGGACGTCGAGTTGCGCCGGCAATTATGGGACTATGTGCGCGTGCTCAATGAGCGCGGCGTGACGATCATCCTTACGACGCACTACCTAGAGGAGGCCCAGGAAATGTGCGATACGATCGCCATCATCAATCATGGCCGCGTGATCGCTTCCGAAAGTAAGGATGAGCTTTTAGCGCGGCTGGACTACCGAAAACTGCGGATCGCGGCGCATAATGTGGACCTGATTTCAGCGCCAACCCTGTTGGGTCTCGGCGCTGTGATCGCAAAAGACGGCCGTATCGAGATCGATTTCCGTTCCTCGGAGCATTCATTCGAGGAAATGCTGGAGCGGGTGAAATCTGCCGGCATCGACGTGAACGACATCTCCATAATCGAGCCGGATTTAGAAGATGTTTTCGTGCATTTGACAGCGGCGCCTTAGCAGGCTGACCGCCCTCTAAACACGCACGCAATTTGTCAGATGCGCTCCTTGTGAACTTTTATCCTAAAACAGGCCCGGAGTGGACAGCAGCCTTCGGTCTTACTATTCTGCAATGGGTAGGCGGCATGACTGCGGGTAAACAATCTTTCGTTGAAAACGAGGAAGGGCGCAAAGGCGTTTCTATATTTGACGAGCAATGGTGGTTTAACGCCGCTTGCCCGGGGGCTTGGGACAGACGTGAGGTCCGTCGCGACAATCAGCTTTTGGCGTCTCTCAGCTTTCACACGTTCAAAAAGTTCGGTATGCGGTATATTCAGATGCCGCATCTGACGCGCACGCTTCAGCCAGAAGTGTGTCCTCCCGGGCAGAAGCCGGTGAGCCGCTTGAAACATCAAGTTTCTCTTTTAGGAGAGTTGTACAAATCGCTACCCCGGCATGATCGATTCGAGCTGTGTTTGCCGCCGGAAACGGATTTGGCGTTCGCTTTTGTGCAATCTGGGTTTCAAGCCAAACAGACATACACGTTCCGCGCGGCGCCGCATTCTTCCGCCGATCCCTTAGCGGCCATGGAGCAGAAAACCCGCAACGTCATTAAGACCGCTGCGAAGCGTTTTTATGTCGAAGAACATTGGGACATTGAGCGCTTCATGAGGCTGTCGCGGATTGAGCGCGCCAGCAGCGGGCAGAAAGATCGATTCGATTATCCGGCGATAACGCGGATTTTTGAGGCGTCGCGGCTGCGCAATCGCGCGATGATCATTTCTGCAGTGACAGATCAATCGATAGAGGTTGCGACCGCAATATTGGTCTGGGACGAACGCGTCGTTTATTATTGGCTCAGTGTACGGAACGCCCAATTGTCTGGAAACGGCGCGAACTCTCTGTTGCTATGGCATGCGGCAGATTTCGCTCAACAGCGCGGGGCTATTTTTGATCTTGATGGATTCCTGACGCCGCAAAATGGCATGTTCCTCGCCAAGTTCGGGTTCAAGCCGGTGGTGCGGACATTCGTGACGCGGTCGACGCCGTTTTGGGATGGGCTCTTTGGGTTAAAGTCCGCTTTTGCGAGCGGCGGTTCGGAATTGCGTTACCGCTGATTCACTGGACGCGATCCACACGATAGCCCCGTTTTTCCAGCATGGCCGGCACGCCGTCCTTCCCGGCGAGGTGCCCTGCGCCCACGGCGATGAATATAACGGCGCCGTTTTGATCGGCCTGCATCAAGGCGTGGATTTGCTGGGTCCAATTGGAATTGCGATTAACGAGGATCGCCTTGTAAACGGCCATATCGAGGCGACGCATATCGCCATTGACAAAATTGTCGAGCGTTTTGAGGTCTCCATTGACCCAGGCGTCGTCGAGCTTTTTGATGAGGGCGGGCCCTTCCTCGATGTCGTCGAGCGATGCGATCAAAATCGCCTTTTGCGATTGCTCGCTCAGTGTGGCGAATAGGCCTAATTGTTCGTCGATCGTTTCGAAATAAGCGAGCGTCTTTCCGGTCTTTGCTGCTTCGGCCTCAATCACCTTTTCGACGCCCGCGTCCGGATCCTGACCGGCGTCCATCATGGCGCTGAGCGACACCATGATCGCGGCAAGCCACGGGCGCATAGGCTGAAGGTTTTCAATCGTTGTGCCTGCCTTCGTTGCGGCGCTGCGCAGACGTTGTTGCTCGGCCGGGGTGAGATAGGAATCGAGGGTAATTCCAGGCGGGTTCATGCCCAGGCTTTGCGTGAGGGCGATGGCGCGCGCCTCCGATTCCGGTCCGCTCGGCGTCTCGAAATAGATGAGGTCCGCTTGGGTGAGTGCGTCATCGAACGTCTTTGTGCGCCAATTCAATTCCGGCGGCAGGATATGAACGGTGCCGAAGAGGTAAATTTGGCTATCGGAATCGGCCAATTTAAACATCGCTGGACGCGGCTGCGCGACACTCGCCGCCGATGGAGCTTCGCGGCAGGCGGCGACGCCCACAGCAGTCGCCAAAAGCGCCAGAGGTACCAGAACAGGGAGTGCAGTGATGCGAAACGAGCGGCGCACTTGGTGGAATAATGTCGAGAAGCGCACGCGCCAGCCATCCCTTCGCACTGGGCGGGTCGCCCGGGAGGGGACAAGTGATCGGTTCTGTAAGATTGCGCAAGGCGCCGGTTTCAATTAAGCAGCGGCTCTTAAGCACCCGTAGCTCAGATGGATAGAGCGCTGCCCTCCGAAGGCAGAGGTCACAGGTTCGAATCCTGTCGGGTGCGCCATAAAATCAAAGACTTAAGCGGTTTTCTTGGTTCCTCCTGCGGTTTTGGTGGGCACGTGGTGGGCACCGGCACGCGTAAAGCGCAGCTATCTTCGCCAACGCGTTCCTATCGTGGATTGCTTTGTCTATCGGGTGGACTTTGAGACTGCGCATTCAAGACGCCATCTCGTGCATTGCAACGTGCACGGATAATTGAGCGGCGAGTGAATGCTGAAATTGCTTTGCTATTCAATTGGCGCTGTTCGTCCAAATACAATCGTGGGAATTCTTCGGACCAAAAAGCGGAATGATAGCTCTCCCAGGTGCGGTCACGTACGGGATGCTGAAATCGAGATTAACTCGTCTATTCAGGGTTTTAACGGTAAACCGGCTTGTGTCCCATTGCTGCAAGAACAACGCACTAAAAGGGCGTTGTAAACCCTGTCTGTTCGAAATTGGTTGTTTCGATCAAGTCGTGGGACCAGCCTACGCCCGCCAAGAACCAGACCAGCTATTCCCAGACGCCGCCACCCTCGATTGTGGGCGGCAAATGCTGCTTGCAGCGCTCCAGCTCGCCGAGGCGCCGAATATAATACCCAATTATACCCAAATAGATCTGGTCTAATCGGTCAAAAATCGGGTATTATTGGGTATGAAATCAGTTATCAGGGTCACCAGATGAGGGAGCCCAAGCTCACAATCGGCTCCGACTTTGTAAAGCTCATCGCCGAGATCGATGAATTCAAGGGGAGGTGGGAGGCCTTGAAAACGCTCTCGCCGGATCGGCTCAGCGCGCTGCGCAAGGTCGCCACGATTGAGAGCGTCGGGTCTTCCACGCGAATCGAAGGCGCGAAGCTCACGGACGCGCAGGTCGAAACCCTGCTTTCGAACATCGCGATCAAATCCTTCAAGACGCGCGATGAGCAAGAAGTCGCCGGTTACGCAGAAGCGATGGACCTCGTGTTCGAGGCGTTCCCTGACATGCGGCTCACCGAGAACCATATCCGCCAGCTTCACCAGACGCTCCTTCGCCACAGCACGAAGGACGAGCGCCATCGCGGCGACTACAAAACGCTGTCTAACAACGTTGTCGCCTTTGATGCCGATGGAAAAGAGATCGGTACCGTTTTCGAGACCGCGACGCCCTTCGATACGCCCCGTGAGATGGAGGCGCTCGTCGCCTGGACGCGTAAAGCGCTCGACGAAGAAGCTCACCATCCGCTTCTCATTATCGGCGTCTTCGCCGTGACGTTCCTTGCCATCCACCCCTTTCAGGACGGCAACGGACGGCTCTCGCGCGTTCTCACCATGCTTCTGCTTTTGCGGGCTGGATATGCCTATATCCCATACACATCCTTGGAGCGTGTGATCGAGGAAAACAAAGACCTATACTACAAAGCACTCCGACGGACGCAGACGACGCTCAAGAAGGATAAGCCCGATTGGGAGCCATGGCTCGGCTTCTTCCTGCGCGGCCTGAAAAAGCAAAAGGACGGGCTTGCTCTGCGCTTGGAACGCGAGCGCGCTGCACAGGGCAGCGACGAGAGCCTTCCCGCGCTATCGCTCCAGATACTCAAGGCGCTCGAAAAGAAGGAGCGCTTGAGCATCGCGGAGATAACCGAAATGACCGGCGCGAACCGCAACACAATCAAGGTCCGGCTGCGGGAACTCGTAACTGCTGGCCGCGTGCGTAAGCACGGCAAGGCACGAGCCACATGGTATTCGTGTTGAGACGATAGAGAAGCGCGGTTGTCATATTGGCGCCGCCGAATACACTGGGCCACTCGCAGAAGGCGAAGATCGTCGTGACCAGGATTGAGGTTTGCCCTTGAGCCCGCGGATCAGGTGGAAGAGCGGCTGGCCGCCGGATTGCCAAAACCGCAAATAGCCAAGCTCATAGAGGATGAGCGGATCTATGCGCGACAGGTGATCGGCGATGTGTCCTTGCCGGCAGGTCTCCGCTTCCGTTCCGAGCCGTTTCACGAAATCGACCACGGTTTAAATGCGGCCGCGTGCGCGTGCGCGGATGCGCGCAGATACAGCCTCCGCGAATGACACAGCCGCACTGGGGCATTCCGCTAACCTTCCGGCCGTTCCAGCTGCCACGCCAGATTCTGCAGGAAATGCTCAAACCTTGCCTCCGCGTCCGCTTCCAAATCGGGATCGTCATCTTCGGGCGGATCGTCATCGACAAGCTCTATTCGTATAGCTCCGCCAGGCGAGAGCTGGGGATGCGGCACAAGCACGAGCCCGGCGGTGCGAAGGAAGCTGCAACATCGCAGCTTGCAGAAATTGGAATATGTTCTAATTGTTGAGAGGTGATGGAGCACGTTACCGACCTGCGCCCGCGCTTTCTCAATTCAGATGAACAAGTATGACTGTTGAAGTAAATTCTGCAGATTTCATCGAACAGCTTGAGAGCTGGTACCTACGGCGTCATCGGGTTAATGGCGCAGAACTTTCAAACCTCTCTCGCCCGATCAGCGGGGTGGTGAACGACACAGTTTGCTACTGTATTAGCTTCGTCGAAGGCGACGATCGAAGCTGCGTCGGACACGTCCTGAGGCGTCAGCCCGAGGGGGAGAAACCGATCGCTCGAGTGGATGTGCTGGAACAAGCTAAAACGCTCACGGCCCTCCAAGGCATTAGCTCGATTCCGACTCCCATTGTGTTTGCCAGCGAAGACGATCCGTCCTGGTTGGGGTGCCCTTTCTTTGTGATGGAACGGTTGCCGGGTGAACCGATCTTCGACCTGAACAAGCAACCGCCCGATCCGGTTTCGCTTCGCGAACTGTTCGACAAAGCAATCGACACACTGGTCTGCATCCACGCAGTTAATTGGAGGGCAGCTCCTTTTGCGCATCTGGCAGGTCGTGACGGGCCAGATTCATTGTCCCGCCAGATCGCTAGCTATCGCACGATTTACAATCAGTCTCGCGCCGGCAAACGCTATAGTTTGATCGAACAGGCCCTAGATTGGTTGGAAGAGAATGCGCCCACGGGTCTTCCTCTTGTACTCAATTGGGGCGATGCTCGTATCGGCAACATGTTGTTCGATGGACAACGATTGACCGGAGTGCTCGACTGGGAAATGGCGGAAATAGCCCCGCGGGAAGTCGATCTTGGCTGGTTCCTTTTTTTCGAGCGGTTCTATTGGCCGGAAGGAGCGCGAGCTCGGCCCGGTGGGCCAACGAGAAAAGAACTGATCGAGCGGTATCAAGCTGCTTGCTCCGCCCCATTGGCTGATCTGGATTTTTTCGAACGCTGGGCAGCGCTGCGCCTGGCCATAATGAGAATGCGGGCCGGCCGGATCGCTATCGCCAAAGGTGAGTTTTCTGCGGCCGAACGCCCGGATGAAATCAATTATGCCACAACCCAACTGGCTCGTGTTTTCGGGTGGGAGGAACCCACATGACCTCGCCGCCACAAAGCGCGACCGCCCCGGCACTACTGACTGCCCTTGACGACTTCTGCGTGCATCAGTCGGCCAACGTCGTGCGACGGCCGGTGTCCGACAGCCCTAACGTTTACGACCGATATTTTGCTAATGGCTTCGCCCGAGACGGTAGCTATTATTTCGCGATCAGCCTTGGACGCTTCGCCAACCGGCAAGTGATGGATGCAGCAATTACATTCCAGTTAGGTGGCGTTCATCACTCCTTCTTTGCTTCGCGCCGCGACCCTGAGGATCCGACCGAGATGCAGTTCGGGCCGCTCAGCCTGACCATTGTCCGGCCGATGCGTGAAATGCGGGTTCGGCTTGAAGCGAATGATAGCGGCTTGTCTTGCGACCTACTGTTTATGGCGCGTTCGGCCCCCATTCTAGAAAGCCGCAGCACATCTGAGGTCGGGGATCAGCAGGCGATGGATCTTACGCGCTGGACCCAGTTTGGTTGCTGGACCGGGTGGTTCGAGATTGATGGACATCGTACCAGCATAAAGCCAGCCGCTTGCGCCGGGGTGAAGGACCGGTCTTGGGGGCAACGCGACTATGGTATGAGCGATGAGGCAAACGTTGGCTCCGCCGCGAGGCCGTCATCATTCTGGAACTGGATTCCTCTCCAGTTTGACGATTTTGCCATCCATTCGCTGCGTTTCGAGAAGGGCGAATCCGATCAAGTGCTGCAAGAGAGTTTTTACGTGCCGCTGGCCCAGAACGGAGAGGATGTGGTGCTCAACGATACGCGCATCGTCCGATCTGACAGCTGGCGGCATGACTATCAGGTCGATGCACCAAGGCGGCAAATCATCGGTGGTTCGTTCACGATAGATCCGGAACCAGGTGGCACCCGACCTCGCCGGATAGAGATCGGCGAGACTCTGCTGACCGCCTGGCCCTATGCCATCGGCTATCACCACCCGGTCTGGCGCCATGGCAGATGGCATGGCGAGCTTGCGACGGGACACGAGCGCTGGCATGTGGATGAGGCTGACATGACCAAAGAGGCCTTCGTGCTCATGCACCGTATCCTTCATGTGCGTTGCGAAGGGAAATCCGGATTTGGCTTTATCGAACAATCTTTCAGTGGCCCCTATGCCCGTTATGGTGTCGAATGAACATTGGGCGGCATGACGACCGACGGGCCTGTTGGTGCGATCACATTTCGCAGCTGTAGGACTGTACGAACTCGCGAGACAGCTGGTCGTTAGAGCCAGCAAAGTGCCATTCCGTGAGCCTGTAGTGAACAACTATGTTTTGCCAAATCAACCAAGGTAAGGCGTTTCGTACCTTGCCGGTCAGCGTCAGCTTATGACTCAACCGATACTCTATTCTGAGTGACAGCCGGTTGGTGAGACGCCGTGTACGCCATATTGAACGCCTTGCTCATCCGCGCTCAGTCACTGTCCCCGAGCTAGCGGCGTGTGTCGCCTCTCGGCGATATCGTGCCGCCGGCGCCATGACAGTAAGACCGTATGTCCGCTGAGCCGAGGTGGCTCGCCCTACACTGCGTCTTCGAGGGTTGCTCGGAGTGGCCGAGCCAATCCTCACCGCAGGAGGACGAGCCGTGGAACACTGTAGCGAAGTTTTTGTCGGGATCGTTGTTGCGAAGGCGCGCAACGCCATAGCGATTGCTGACGGCGGGCGCGGGGGCGAGGTGCGTTTCGTCGGCGAAGTGGACGCCTCGGAAGATAGCATGCGCAGGATGGTGAAGCGGATCGCCGCGACCTGCGGCCGCGCGCACTTCTGCTACGAGGCCGGCCCCACCGGTTACGGACTGCATCGTCTCATCATTTCGCTCGGTCATCCCTGCACCGTGGCGGCGCCATCGCTAATTCCGAGGAAGCCAGGTGATCGGGTCAAGACCAACCGCCGCGATGCGGTTGCCCTGGCAAGACTGTTCCGGGCCGGCGAACTCACATCGGTGTGGGTCCCAGACGAAGGCCATGAAGCGATGCGCGATCTGGTTCGCGCCCGCGCCGCTGCGGTTGAGACCCTGCGCGTACATCGCCAGCAAGTCAGCGGCTTCATGCTCAAGCATGGTCGCGTTTTCCAGCGACCGAGGGCCTGGACCATGCGCTATTTGAGATGGCTACAGGAGCAGAAGTTCGACCACCCCGCCCACCAGATTGCATTGCAGGAAATGGTTGAAGCAGTCAGGATCTCGAAGGAGGGGTCGCGCGGCTCGAGGCGGCAATCGAAGCGTTCGTGCCGACCTGGTCGCTGGCGCCTGTGGTTCGAGCCCTTCAAGCTTTGCGCGGCGTCGACCTGATCGTGGCCGTGACCTTCGTCACCGAAGTCGGCGACCTGAGCCGCTTTGAGAGTCCCCGCCAGCTCATGGGTTATCTCGGCCTTGTGCCGAGCGAGCGCTCGACCGGCGATACAGTCCGGCGCGGCGGCATCACCAAGGCCGGCAACGGTTGTGTACGTCATATGCTGGTCGAGAGCGCCTGGACCTATCGTCATCCGCCGCGGATCGGAACGAAAAAGCTCTACAAGTTGGAACAAACCTCGCCGAAGGTCCGTGAGATCGCCTGGAAGGCGCAGACGCGACTAACGGCGCGCTATCGGCCCCTCAGCGCTAGGGGCAAGAAAACAACGGTCGTCCGCACGGCAATCGCCCGCGAGCTGGTCGGCTTCATGTGGTCCGTTAGACGGGAGGTCCAGTCCGTCTAAATCCTCCGTCGCCTAAAACGGCGACGAGGCCATAGCTCGCGCACAAGCGGGGGCGGGGCCACGGCAGGGGAAACTCCCGTCAGACGCTTTGTGGCCGGGTCTGCCCGACGCCCGCAGTAAGACAGGGAATGCCCCGGACGCACACTCGGAACTGCGGTAACCAACCCGCGCATCAGAGCTTGATCACCGACGTCCTTCAGGCCCCGCCTCCACCTGTGCGCGATGACTTGGACCGCTCAGCCGAGCGAACGCGAATCTGCGCCCGAGCCGTTGACAGCGGACATCAGAGCGTTCCGTAAGCGCCAATCCTGACCAAGCGCTTGGGTGCATTGCGTCCGCCGCCATCAGCACGATAGCGGATGATGAACGACTTGCGTCCGGACACTTCAATCCGCAATCTTTCAATTCGGAATCCCATATCTCATAACGGTTTTCGCGCGGCGCGGCGTCGTCGACTGCCCGCTTTTCGAGTCGAACCGGAGGGGATAGTCCCTTGCCTGCCATGGGTTTTTCGTCCGAATCTTGGTGGGCACTGTGATCAAAATTAGGAGATCACGCCAAACATGGCGACGCAATCAGAATGTTGATTTAAAAGGAAATTCATAAGCCGTTACACGGCGAAGCGAGGCGAAAATGGCTCCCTCCACCTACTCCGAAGGCAGAGGTCACAGGTTCGAAACCTGTCGGGCGCGCCATTTTCCTGGATTCACGCGCCGCAAGCCAAATATTGAGGCTCAGCGCTCCTTTGGGGACGGCTTCCGCTTTTAAACCAACTCACGCACCGCAGCTGATCGTTTCCGGGCGGGCCGCATCCGTACGCCCGGGATTCCGTCGCGAAGCTTGAAGTTCTCCGCGAGTGTATATTCGCGGGACTTTTGTAGCTTCAGGGCCTTGAAAAGGCGCGCCAGGCCAAATTTTAAGAACACGCGGGGGTCTAGGCCTGATTGAATTGATGGCTTCATCCCCCACCGGCGGCGCAGGATGCCATTTGCGTAGATGACGTTGGCGCGCAGCATTGCCGCCGGCGTCATAAATTTCACCGACAACGAAACATTTACCATCGGCCCGTTTACGATCCGGTGGGGCGCGTTTTGAGGCCAAGTCACCATCATGCCGGGTCTCAGCATTATTTCCTGGGCATCAGAATCCCAAGCGAGATCGAACGGCATTTGCTCATCGGTTTCTCTTAGGACGCCGGCCTCGATTTGAGCAGGTCCGGCAAACGGCGCTTCTGGTTTATAAACGCGAACGGACTTGGTTCCGCGAATTTGCCAAAGCGAAACAAGCGGTGAGTCCAAATGATAGAATACTTGAGCATTGGGAGACGAGATCAGCACGCCAAGGTCGCGCTTGAGTGTCCTCAGGCCGGCGACATGGGTTTCTTTATCGGCAAAGATCTCATCTGACAGGGCTGCGAAATCCGCCAGATAGCGGTTCGCCATGCGAAGGTTCAGCCAGATGCGGCCTGTTTGAACAGCGCGAAACAATTGGGCGCCAGAAAAATCGTCAACGCTCCCGCGAGACCACGACGTCCAATCGACCGGGTCCGTGCCCATCGTGAAAACTTCAAGCCTATCGCGAGGATATCGATCGAGGAGCGATATCAACCCTGCTTCGCTGAACATTGGCCTTTGATGTAGCTTGTGATTGAGCACCAGAGTTTCTTTGGAAAAACGCGCAGCGACGTCTTTCGGCCATTTCACAATGCTGGTTTTCGTGGTCATGCTCATGTCCGCACATTGATGGTTAGGCAGGGGCCTAACGAACACCCGCTGATGTGCGATTGAAATCAGCGCCTTCGCCGTTTTTCAGAAAACAGAGAAGGGCCTGTCTCCCAATCGCGCGTTTCGTTCATTCAGCAGCCGCGTTGATCCGGCCTTGGACCATGTGTTTGCAGGTGCGAATGGCGTGAAAACGCGAGGGAGATGAGCAAGGTCTATGCCAAGACCGAGCAGCGAAATCGTAAAAATTTGGTTCGTTCTAGACTAAAAGAAGTGGTCTGAGCATGGAGCGCATATGCAATCCTGATCCAAAGGGCGTGTGCTTGCCCCAAAAAAGAAGCAAGGCGGAAGTCAGTGTTCTGAGCGCAATGCGATGGGCTATGCCCGCCAAGCCATTCGGCGAACGGCAAGGTGGCGCGAGCGTACGAAACGCTCGCGCCAGTCAGTCACAGATCCGTGCCGCAGGTGAGGTCGCGATTTTGCTCCATCGCTTCCAGGATCGATTTCATGCGATCGGTGATGGCGGAATAGGCGTCCGGTCCGGCGATCATCTGCTTCGGCGGATTTTCCATCTCAACGACGGCCACCACCAGCTTGGCGAGTTTCACGGGGTCGCCACGCTGATGCCCGTCGACGGATTTAACCAGATTGATGCGCGCGCCAGCGCCGTCGTCGTAGTCGCTAACGCCGCTCTGCTTGAGATGCAGATTGCTGCCTGAGAAAGCGCTGCGGAACATGCCTGGTGCGATCGAACAGATCTTGACGCCCAAAGGCTCCACTTCGCGCGCAGTGGCCTCCGAGAGTGCCTCCAGCGCGTGTTTGGAGCTGGCGTAATACCCAGTCGCGGGATTGGCGATGCGGCCTGCAAGGGACGAAATCTGAATGATCCGGCCCGAGCGTCGCTTCCGCATGTCCGGCAATACGGCCTTCATCATCCGCAGGGCGCCGAATAAGTTTGTTTCGAACAGCGCCTTTACTTCGGCGATGTCGCCTTCTTCGATCGTGGAGATGTAGCCGTAGCCCGCATTGTTCACGAGTACGTCCACGGCGCCGAACCGTTCCATGGTCGCAGCGACCGCCTCGGCGACTGAATCGTCACTCGTGACGTCCAGCGCTAAAGCGAGCGCGCGATCGGGCGCGGCCGCGACGATGTCTCTCACAGTCTCGGGTTTGCGCGCTGTCACGGCGACATTGTCGCCGATGCTCAGCACATATTCGGCGATTGCGCGGCCAATGCCGCTGGAGCAGCCGGTGATGATCCAGGTGCGGCTCATTCCGAAATCCTCCAGAGGTAGCTCTTTGCGCGCGTTTGAAGTTGCGTCTTGCGCTCGGCCGCCGACACCTTCACGGATTTCGGCATTTCCTTCTCGATTTCAGCAAGCTTGATCAGGCGCCCTGTCGCTTTTAGGTTCGCATTTGGGCGACCAGTTTCGAACTCCGCCCAACGCAAAGTCATAATGCCGTCCTGCATGTCATTGGTGTCGAGCCAATTCCAGATGCCGGGATCCTTGCGCGAGACCAGAAGCCGCACTGCGCCGTCTGAATCGCGTTTCATCTGCGTCAGATTGAGGCTGCCATTTTCTGTAACGATATTGTTGGTGGTGCCCCAGAGATTGGTGATGGGCGCAATGAAATAGGCGGCGCCGCCCAGATCCACATCGATCAAGAGGCCTTCGTCATCCTGCAGATTAAAGTGGCCCATGATGTAAACTTGGTTGCGTAGCGCGCCGTCCGTGTCACGGTCGATGAGAAAGTCGAACATATTTGCCGGCTTATCGAGCGCTTGCCTGTTCCAGCGCATCGTGTTGTCGACGTTCTTGATCACCAGCGCTTGCGCGGCTTCGACTTTTTGATCGAAGGTGCGCTCGGGCTTTAGGGGCGCGCCGCCAAGCCGTTCGATTGAAAGGTCGTTGATCCGCTCATTCGCCCAATCGGTTACAACATCGCGAATGTAAAATTCGACCGCTTCGGGCGATGACTTCACATGGTTCGCCCGGTCGCCTTTCTCGTCGGAATCGACGAAGATTTCAAAATTATCATCTTTGTCGAGAACCAACGACTTCCCATCGAGTACGTCCACCGTGCCCATATGCGCGTTCCACAACGTGAAGTAATTTTCGGTGAGGCGCGGGTGATGCACTTTTCCGCGGATGACGTAGCGTTCGGCGCCGGAGATCGGGATGGTGCGATAGACGGAGTCAGGGTTGTCGATGCCCCAGCGCGTGCCTGGAATCTGCACATCGCCGATCTTGTGCGGGATGCGGGAGATGGTGAGGACGGCCGGGCGCTCCGGGTCTGAATTGAGCGTCCATAGGATTGCACCGAATACCACCTCCTCGTAATGGGTATCGAAGGCCCGCCGTTGGCCGGGGCTCGGCTGCGCGTGTTCCAGCCAATGGGTGCGGCGATCCTCAATCGTCGCCTTCATCCGGGGGTCCGCATAGACCTTCAGGGCTTCCAGCTCAATTCGGCGCTGGTCTTGGGTGTCGATCGGATTGGGCATGTTAGCCTCCCTTTACAATTTATAGGTATTTGTCACGCGTTTGGCGCCTCTGGGGCAATCCTGAACATGGCGGCGATGGCGCCGTTCTTCGGCTTTAGCGCCGCATAGTCAGAAAGCCTAACCGCCTGAAGTTTTTGCCGCGAGCCGTAAGACAAGATAGTCTACCCGAAAACCAAGTCGGACCAATAGAAACATAAAGGGTCGGAGACGTGCAGGGAGCGATGCAGATTGAAGATGTGGTCGATCTTCCGCATCTGCGAATGGAGCGGGTGTCGCAGGACGCCAGCGGACCATTTTTCCGCGCGCACCAGATCGATGAGCCGTCGCTGATCTACATTCCACCACCATATCGTGAGTCCGCGCGCGGTTCATATGGCGAGCCAGAATCGCCCAGCGCTTTTTTATCTTTTGGCGCCGCCGTGTTTCTGCCCGGCTCCATGTCTGTGCATATTCAGTCGCCTGGTTTCTCAAAGCGCACCATGCTCGTGCTACGTTTTGTCGACGATGAACTTAAAAGTCTTATCAGCCAATTCAGCGGCGAAGACCGTAGCTTACTGATGAAGTTCGCTGATATTCGTGAAACGCGGATCATCGAAATCATCGATCGCCTTTCACAGGAAATGAATAAGGACGCCGTGGGGCGCGACATTATTCTCAAGGGCTTGGGGTTGGTGCTTGTCGGCGAGATGGCGCGATATCTCGCCCGCATCTCAAACGACACACTCTTGGAGAAAGGCACACTCGCGGATTGGCAGATGCGGCGCATCGCCGAGCGTCTCGCCGATGAAAAAAAAGCGCCGCCAGGCGTCGCCGAGCTTGCGGCGATTTGCGGCCTCGGCCGCCGCCATTTCATGCGCGCCTTCAAGGCGAAGACCGGCATGACGGTGATGGAATGGGTGGAGCACGGAACATTCGACCGCGCGCTGCGCCTGCTGATCGGGCCGGACTCCATCAAGACGATCTCGGCGAAATTGGGTTACGCTCTTCCCGGTAGTTTCGCCACGGCGTTCGCCCGCAAGTTCGGCGTGCCGCCGCGGCAATGGCGCTGCAGGAATGGCGGCGGTCGCTAGCGTTCAAGAGACTGAGAGATGCGACGCATTTAGTCGCCAGCGACGCAAATGTACGCCGATAGGTCGGACTGACGCGTTTCTGTTTCGTAACGGACCATCGAGTGCGGCCATTGCGTCACTATGAGTCCGGATTCCGCCCGATAATAATCGTTCACGCCGCTATTCCATACGGCGACTTTCGCCAAGTCTTCTTGTAGTTTTGCGTTGTAGGCGGCGTGGCTCTCGGGCGTCACTTCTATGGTATGGATGCAATGTTGCTCCATGTCCGCGAGCTTATTCAGAATATAGTCCACCTGGCACTCGATCTTGTGCAGAATCGAGCCGTTATTGGTGTTCGGGCCATAGAGCATAAACATATTCGGAAAGCCCGGTGTTGTAATGCCGAGATAAGCCTTCGCCCCATCGGCCCAGTCATCGGACAGAGAGCGTCGATCCCTGCCCGTGACGGGAATTGCCGACAAAAACCGCGTGGTTTGAAAGCCGGTGGCGAGGATAATGACGTCGAAGGCGCGCTCCACGTCGTCTTCGGAGGCAATGCCTTTATGGGTGATGCGCGCGACGGATTCGGTGACGAGTTCGACATTGTTCCGGTTGAAAATCGGATACCAATCGCTCGACACCAGGCCCCGCTTACTCCCGAAGGGATAATCCGGGGTTAGCTTTTTGCGGACGATCGGGTCGTTCACTTGGGCCAGATTGTCCATAGCGGCTTTCTTGAAAGCGGCTAAGACCTCTACATTATCGTACGTGCAGACTGCATCGAGCCAGAAGCCGAGGGTCTCACGCTCCTTGCGCATCGCCGTCTCGGGGTCTGCCCTCAACGCCTCCAAGAATAGTTCGTCGAAGGCATTCTGGCGCGGATTCACATAATTGGGCGTACGCTGATAGATCGTAAGGCTCTTGGCGATTTTTGCGATTTCAGGCGCAAACTGTACGGTGCTGGCGGCGCTGCCGATGACGCCGATGCGTTGATTTTCCAGCGTGATGGAATGATCCCAGCGTGCGGAATGCATCATCATGCCTTGGAAGTCGGCGAGGCCAGGAATGTTCGGATAAGCCGGTTCGTTAAACAGGCCGAGCGCCCCGATGAGAACATCGCCGACAAATTCTTCACCTCTGTCCGTGCGCACGGTCCAAGATTTCGTCTCGTCGCTCCATATTGCGGCGTTTGCCCGGGTGTTGAGCCTTATATGCGGCAGCAGATCGAAGCGCTCCGCAACGTTACGCATGTAATTCTGGATTTCCGGCTGAACCGCATAGGGCTCCGACCAGTCGGGCTTCAGCGCGAATGAAAACGAATACAGCACCGAAGGCACATCACAGCGGCACCCAGGATAGGTGTTGCGCCACCACGTGCCGCCCACGCCGGACGATTGCTCAAGAATGACGAAATCGTCAAATCCAGCTTTTTTCAACTGAACGCCGGCGCAAATTCCGCCGGGACCGGCGCCGATCACTACGATGCGTTTCATCCGTGTTTCATTCCCTAAACGCTTTTTATTCGTCCGAGGCGCTGCGTCTGTCACCCGGATTTTGGGCGTCGTCGACACGCCGCACGGAAAGTAAACCACGCTCGCCGTAGAGAAAAAAGTCACGCGCGTTCAGTGGCGCGTTATGTCCGCAGGGTCCCCCAGTCTTGGGGTTTCACGGGCAAAGATCGGTGAACGCCCGCTCAGCATCAGCGCTGCTGATCCCAGACGCCCCCAGGAAGCGTCAGGTGTTTGACGTGACAGGCAATTCCGCTGCCGCTGGGTGAGCGCTTTCACCCTTGACGCGCACTATAGTTTTCATCATGTCGCCGCGGATATAGATTTCATTAAAGGACGGCGGATGCGCCCGCACGCGCTCGGAGAGAGTGCCCGCGCCGATCAATCGGACGTTTCTGCCCTTGACTTCGTACGGGACGTCGAATGGATCGTGGACATGGCCGGTGAGGACGGCATGCGCCCCCGCGGCCACCAACGCTTCCAACGCCTTCTTACCTTTACGGGTCTTGGAATTCATACTGGTGCCCGCCTCAACCAATGGATGGTGACACGTGACGATCACCAGATTGCCTGCAGGCGTCGCTTTGACCAAATCGAGAGTCGCTTCCAATGCGGATCCACTGACATAGCCTTTCGACCAATTGAAGCGGAACTGAAACCGCGCGGTCGTCTTCAATGGGACGATCGAAACGCCCTTAATATTAAGCGGTTTCTCGATTAAGCGTTTAAGTCCTTCAAAGCGCCGGTATGGCGTGACGAAACGGTCCCATAGATTGAAGTAGGGCAAATCGTGATTGCCGACTTCTACGGTCACAGGCCGATCGAGACTCTCTAACCATTCAAACGCCTGGGCGAATTCCTTGTCCAGCGCACGCAAGGTCAGATCGCCGGTGACCACCACAGCGTCAGGCTGTTCCGTCTTTACGATATGACTGAACCACTGAATCGCAGCTTGGTCTTCGCCGCCAAAGTGAACGTCGCTGACATGAAATAAGCGGATCAAGGCGTGACGTCCCGAGTTGAGATGAATCCCTGATGCGTTACGCCGCCGACAATTTGCACACCCGGTTCGAGTCGAACGGGCTCTCCATCGAATAGTGCGTGGATGGCGTGTTTCCCGTAAACTTGTAAGGTCATAGCGTGAGATTTTGTCACCGCGCGCGCAGCGACCCAATCTCCTGTGAGCCAGTCCCAGCCCAACTCAGCGATAGAGGTCCAGTCACGCGCTTCGATCGCGGCGACGTCCAGCCCTTTGTCTGCGGCGGGACTGATCAGCACGGCCTGATACCGCTCACGCAAGCCTTTGGCGCCGCCTATTCGAATGCCCCTGCCAAACGTTTTTCTCCAAGCGATGCGAATAGCGGGCAAAATGCGCCCTAGACGGCCTTTGCGCACAGCTTCGCGTGCAGTCACCCAATGACCGACTGGCCCCAAGATCAATCCGACATAGGCGCGGTTGCGACCCGCTTCGACATAGGGCAGCGCCACCCGGTGACTGGAGGTCTGAGCGACGCGGACAATTGTAACCGGATCGAGTTCTGTGTGGAGCGCTTTGGCCAGAAGGTTCATCGTGCCGCCCGGTAGGACAAGAAAATCGCCGCGCCAATTGGCGAGTTTAGACAAGGTGGCGTTGATTGTGCCGTCCCCAGCGAACAAAACGACGGTGTCTACGCCGGCGGCGTCCAATGCCGCCGCTTCCGGCAATACGTCATCGGGAAACAAAGTGCGGCCCATGAGTTTTAGGCCTTGCGCGGCAAAACCGGCCTCTATGGCATCGCATTTTTCCTGCGACGTAGAGCCGGAATTCGGATTCGTGATGAACCAGAGCGTTTGCATAGCGCGTAGTGTTGGCACAATTATATCCCCAGCGCCGCTCCGATGGACCCGCTCGTCTGAGTTCAATCAAAACGGGCGCAGAAGCTAGCAAATCGTGAAGACATATTCGGTTCCAGGGTGCGGTCGAAGTTCCGGCCCGCGGGAGTTATTTGTTGCGAGGGCGGGGAACGTAAAAGTGGGCGGCTGGTTTAGAGGGTCGAAGCTTTTGGAGGCGAACATGAAAAATCGACTTGAACGGGCGGGCGTTACCGACGCTTTTGCTAACCTATTGTCAGAACTCAAGCATGACATGAAGGATGTTGCTAAGCACAGGGGGAGACGACGCACGCGAAACTCTGGCGACGATGCTGGATGACGTTGCAGGGAAGGTTCGGACAAATACGCGTAGGGTATCATCGCATTTGCGCGGCCAAGACTCTGGCTCAAATATCGGAAAAGTGGCGTTGGTTTTGGGAGTCGCCGGTCTTGTCGGCGTCCTTTTAGCGGCGGGCGCTCGCCACGCCGATACGCCGCAAACCAACCCGTAGAGCGCCTTGCGCGCGTCTGGCTATCTGGTCGTTGCCATTTCTGCTTTTACAGGCGCGACCGTTTGAAGCACAGGCGTTCGACTGCTTTCGCTAAGCGCGGCGAGCGCGAGTGTGGTCAGCCTCAGACCAAGATTGACTGCTAAGGCGGCGGCGCTCCACGCGTCGTCGCCGCACCGCACGACGTGCACAATTGGAACCAACAGGGAGGCGATCGCCGCAGCGGCGGGGCCGACCCATTGCGCCGTTCGCTGTGGAACTCAAATCCCGGCTGCGCTGACGACGAGCAGTCCGATCCAGAATATCGGCAAAGACGCCGCCGCCGCCGCGAGCGACAGAGCACATGCACCGCCGCGTATGGCGGGTGTGCCCCAGAAAAAGAAGGTCCAGGCTGACTGAATGCGTGGGTGGTCACGGCCGCGCGCAGCGGCTTTCGCCAGTTCGGCTGTGGGTGTGGGGCGGCGGCGGCAATGCGGCTCTAAGTGCACGTGCGACGGCTAGATCTCCCACCGATCTTGCTGCATTGCAGCAGGGCGGGGCGCTATTTCTGGCGACCCGCGTAACAAGCGCCTATCCGCGCCTCTTCCCTCACGTCTGCAATTCTGCAAGTCTCTTGAAAAGCGCGTCTTGGAGAACGCGACTGGGAGGGAAGTCAGAATGTCCGACTCTAACACCAAAGCGGCTGCCGGCATGAAGCCGATGCAAGCGCTGCTCATGCTGCCTGCGGTCATCGTCGTGATTGTCGGCTTTATTGCTCTGAATTTTGCGGCGGGAACGCACGAATTCTATATCGGCTTCGTCTTTCTTCTCTATTGGTCCTCAATCGAGCACTCGAAAATGTCCGCCCTCGCGCCCACGGCGCTCGGCAGCGCGTTCGGTTTGGCGCTCGGCTTAGTGATGAGCTACCTGTCGGCGACCTACGGTCAGACCGGCGGCCTCATGTTTATGGCGGTGGTTCTGCCCGTGATTTTCTGCCTGATGATCGGTTTCCTTCCCCTCATCATCAACACGGCCGCAATGCTGATGCTCACCGTCGCAACCATCAGCCATGTGCAGGCGAATGCGAACTTCACGCACATGTTCATGAGCTTGGGAATTGGCGTGGCCTTCTTTGGTCTTTTGTTCTGGGGCGTCGGCAAGTTATCGGCCCCGAAAGCCGCTCCCGCCGCTGCGGCTGAATAAGAGCGCGCCATGACCACATTGCAGGAAATGGTGGACGACCGTGACATCCGTCACGGTCTCTCCCGCTTCGCGCGGTTGCTCGACACCAAGAATTGGACGCATCTCAGCGATGTGTTCGCCGAAGATATTGCCTTCGATTACGGCGCGGCCGGCGAGGAAAAGGGGATGGACGCGTTGCGCCACAATATGCGCAAGCATCTCGACGTCTGCGGCCCGTCGCAGCATTTGCTTGGCAGCATCGTTATTACGATCGACGGCGATACGGCCATCAGCCGCGCTTATGTCCAGGCTCGTCACGTGGGCGTGGGCGACAAGGCGCATGCAATCTTCGATTCCAACGGCGAATATATCGATCGTTGGGCGCGCCAGCCGGAAGGCTGGCGCATCGTGCGCCGCGACGCCAAATGGTTTGCGCATTACGGCGACCCTGCCGTGATCGGTATTGGCGTGGATGGTCTGGGATGAGCGATCAGGGTTTCTTGCATTATTACGGCCCACGCGCGCTGGTCCTGGGCGGCTCCGAGGGTATCGGCGCCAGCTTCGCGGAAATCCTTGCATCGAAGGGCTTTGGCGTGACCTTGGCTGCGCGCAGCCAAGGTCCGTTGGAAGAGACAGCCGCGACCATTCGCGCGGCGCATAAGGTCGATGTGCAAACCCGTACTCTAGATTTGACCGGACCGGATGTCGCGAGAGCGGCGGATGAAATCCTGGCGGGCGGCGAATATGGATTGGTCGTCTACAATGCCGGCGCCACCCATGGCGTCGGCCTGTTTCTCGATCAGCCGGTAGAGCGCGCGCTGAACTTGGTGCGCCTGAATTGCGACGGCCCGCTGATCTTCGCGCATCGTTTTCTAACACGGATGCGTGAGCGGAGGCGTGGCGGCTTTATTGTTTTGTCTTCGATGTCGGCCATGTCTGGCGCGGGGTATGTGGCGGCCTATTCCGGCGTGAAATCGTTTGAAATCAATCTGGCTGAAGGGCTGAATTGGGAGCTGAAGAAACACGGCGTTGACGTTCTGTGCGCCGTTGCGGGGCTTACCGACACGCCGGCCATGGCGCGTTCCGGCATGATCGTCGATGGCAGCACAGGCTTCGCGCCAATGCGGTCTGAGGGTGTGGCCGCAGGCGCGCTCGCCGCGTTGGGAAAAGGTCCGGTTTGGTTTGCGCCAGGCGCAGACGCCGCCGCCGCCATGCGCGCGGCGCCGCGCGACCAATTGATTGAAAGCATGTCGCAGGCATCCGCCGCTTTGTGGGGCTTAAAGCCGTAACGACGAGATTTAGGGGAGATGGGGATGGATACAGCGGTAAAACTTCTAGCGATCGAAGAGATCAAGGCGCTGAAGGCGCGCTATTTCCGGTGCATGGACACCAAGGATTGGAAAGGTCTCGAGGACGTCTTCACGCCGGATGTCACGACGGACTTCCGCGACTCCACTGGTGAGCGCAATGAAGCGATGCTGATGCAAGGCGCGGCCCAATATGTCGCTATGCTGTCGCCGATCCTGCAACCGCTCGTGACCGTGCATCACGGCCATATGCCTGAGATCAGCGTCATCTCGCCGATCGAGGCGAAGGGCGTCTGGGCCATGGAAGACAAGCTATGGGCCCCTGAGGGCGCAATGCCTTGGCGCTGGATGCACGCTTACGGACATTATCATGAAACCTACGACAAGAATTCCGGCCGCTGGATGATCAAAGCCATCCGGCTGTCGCGCTTACGCGTCGATATCGGCTGAGGTGCAAGATGATCAAGAACATTGCTCTGCTGAAGCGCAAGGAAGGCCTCACGCGCGATCAGTTCATCGACTATTACGAAAACAAGCACGCGCCTTTGATCTTGAGGCTCCTGCCGGGCATTCAAAAATACGTGCGCAATTTTCTAGGCGACGACGGCAACCGATACATCTTTCCCAATGCCGGGCCGATCGACTTTGACGTCGTCACTGAGATCTGGCTGAAGGACCGCGCAGCCTATGATAGGTTCGCCGCCGAAGCGGCGAAGCCGGAAGTAATGGCCGCAATTTCCGCCGATGAAGCGAACTTCCTCGACAGCTCGTACACGCGCATGTTCGTCGTCGAGGAACGCGCCTCTAGCCTCTAAGCGGCGTTATTCCGCGGCTGCGCGCACAGCGGCGTCTTCCGGCTTCCAGCGCAGCTTGGGCTGACGCGCGGCGCGCGTTTCGTCCAGACGGCGCACCGGCGTCAGCGTCGGGGAATTCTTGAAGAACGCCGCATCGCCGGACTTGGCGCGGTTCGCCAGCGCGATCATCACATCGGCGAAACGATCCAACTCACGCTTGGGCTCAGTCTCTGTCGGCTCAACCAGCATCGCGCCGTGCACCACCAGCGGGAAATAGGTGGTGAAGGGGTGATAGCCTTCGTCGAGCAGCGCCTTGGCGAAGTCGATCGTCTCAATGCCTTCGCCCTTGAAGTTCGTGTCGTCGAACAAGGCCTCGTGCATGCAAGGACCGTCGCCGAACGGCGCGTTGTAATGGCTGCGCAAGCGGGCCAGCAGATAATTGGCGTTCAGCACGGCGTCCTCCGCCACTTGCCGCAAGCCGTCCGATCCGTGGCTGAACATATAAGTCAGCGCGCGCACAAACATGCCCATCTGACCGTGGAAGGCGCACATGCGGCCGAACGGGATGCGGCCATCGCCTTCGACGTCGTCGGCGTGTTCGGCGAGATCATAAACAGATGCGCCGGACTTTGAGGTCATATTCGCCACGATCAGCGGCAGCGGCGCGAACGGCGCGAGGGCGTTCGACAATACGGTTGGACCCGCGCCCGGGCCGCCGCCGCCATGCGGCGTCGAAAACGTCTTGTGCAGATTGATGTGCATGGCGTCGATCCCGAGATCGCCCGGCCGCACGCGGCCAACGATGGCGTTGTAGTTCGCCCCGTCGCAATAAAAGTATCCGCCTGCGCCGTGGATGAGATCGGCGATCTCTTTCACGTCGCGTTCGAACAGGCCGCAGGTGTTCGGATTGGTCACCATCACGGCCGCGACGTCCGGGCCAAGCTTTGCCTTCAGCGCCGCGATGTCGACGCGCCCATCGGCGGTGCCCGGCACTTCGTCGACCGTAAAGCCACAGGCGGCCGCCGTCGCGGGATTGGTGCCGTGCGCCGAGGTTGGCACGAGAACGCGCGTGCGGGTTTTCTCCTCGCCCCGCGCTTGCAGTGCTGCACGGATCGCCAACATGCCGCAGAACTCGCCATGCGCGCCGGCTTTCGGCGACAGCGCCACAGCGGGCATGCCAGTCAGTTCCGTCAACCAATGCGCCAGCACATCCATCAATTCGATCGCGCCCTGCACGGTGGAAATCGGCTGCAGCGGGTGCAGATCGGCGAAACCTTCCAACCGCGCCATACGCTCATTGAGCCGCGGATTGTGCTTCATGGTGCAGGAGCCGAGCGGGAACAGGCCCAGATCGATCGCGTAGTTCTTTTGAGATAGGCGCACATAATGGCGCATCGTTTCAGGCTCGGAGAGGCCGGGCAGATCGAGTGCGCTCTTGCGCTTCAGTCCGCCGAGGCGGTCCTTCAAACCTTTCGGTTCGGGCAGATCGACGCCCGTCGTTTCAGCGTGCCCGACTTCGAAGATGAGCGCTTCGGCCTGTTGCAGGCCTTTATTGCCGGAGGTGGTTTGGACGTTCATGCCAGCACCTCTTTCAACGCGGCTGCATAGGTTTTGATGTCGTCGTCGGTATTTGTCTCGGTGGCGCAGGTAATGATCACATCATCCAGGCCCGATTTCGGATTGAGGCGGCTCATGGCGACGCCGCCGATCACGCCTTTGGCGGCGAGGGCGTCGATCACCTCTTGCGCGGGCTTTGAGACGCGAGTGGCGATCTCGTTGAAGAAGCGTTCGGTGAGGACCGTCACGCCCTTCACCTTGGCCAAACTATCTGCGAGTTGGATCGCCTTTTCGTGATTGAGTTGCGCCAGGCGCGTCAGGCCAGCCTCACCCAGCAGTGTAAGGTGGATCGAGAACGCCAATTGGCAGAGGCCGGAATTGGTGCAGATGTTCGAGGTCGCTTTTTCGCGGCGGATATGTTGCTCGCGCGTGGACAGCGTCAGCACGAAACCACGTTTGCCGTCGGCGTCGACCGTCTCACCCGCCACGCGGCCGGGCATTTGCCGGATGAATTTTTCCTTGGTGGCGAAGAGGCCGACATAGGGTCCGCCGTAGTTCAACGCATTGCCGATCGATTGGCCTTCGCCGCAAACGATGTCCGCGCCCATGGCGCCGGGACTTTCGATCAGGCCGAACGCCACGGCTTCGGTGAAGTTCGCGATGACGAGGGCGCCCTTGGCGTGCGCGGCCTGCACGATCGGGGCAAGGTCCGTGATCGTGCCGAACACGTTCGGCGATTGCACGATGATTGCGGCCGTCTTGTCGTCGATGAGCTTCAGGACATCCGCTTCGCCGTCGATTGCAGCCGGGGCGGAGATGATTGCAATGCCCTGTGCTTCGCAGGCGGTGCGCGCCGTCTCCAGATAATGGGGGTGCACGCCGCCGGAAAACACCACGCGCCTTTTCTTCTGCACCCGCGCGGCCATCATCGCCGCTTCGGCGCAGGCGGTGGAGCCGTCATACATTGAGGCGTTCGACACCTCCATGCCGAGCAACATCGTCACCTGGGTCTGGTATTCGTACAAAGCCTGCAAAGTGCCTTGCGCGATTTCCGGCTGATAGGGCGTGTAGGCGGTGAGGAATTCCGAACGCTGGATCAGATGATCGACGCTTGCCGGCACGTGGTGCCGATATGCGCCCGCGCCGAGAAAGAACGCCGTTCGGCCTGCGGGTGTATTCTTCTCAGCCAGTTTCTGGATGGAGCGCGTGACTTCCAACTCGCCTTGCGCATTGGGCAGGTCGATTAGCTCTTTCAACAGCGCCGATTTCGGCACGTCGCGAAAGAGCTCATCCATGCTGTTGGCGCCGATCACGTCCAGCATCTGGCGCCGGTCGGTCGGGGTGAGGGGCAGGTAGCGCATCAGCCGAGATCCTTCAGAAAGGCCTGATATGCGGCCTCATCCATCAGCGCGTCGAGTTCGGATGGATTGGATAGTTTCAGCTTCACGAACCAGCCGGCGCCTTCAGCCTCTTCATTGACCTTTTCCGGCGCGCCGGAGAGCGCATCGTTCACCGCCACCACTTCTCCGGAAGCGGGCGCATAGACATCGGACGCAGCCTTGGCGCTTTCGACCACAGCCATGTCGCCTTCGGCGGTGACTTGTTTCCCGACGTCTGGAAGTTCGACATAGACCACATCGCCCAATTGCTCGGCGGCGTAGGCGGTGATGCCGACGGTCGCCACATCGCCCTCAAGCTGGAGCCATTCATGTTCTTTGGTGAAGAATTTGGTCATGTTAGGCCCCCTTCTTTTTGTATTGGTGCGGTACAAATGGCAGCGGTGTGATTTCCGCCGCGCGCGCTTGTCCGCGTACGATCAAGTCCACTTGCGTTCCCGGCGCGGCGAAGGCCGCATCGACATAGCCCATCGAGATCGGCGCATTCAGGATCGGCGAGAAGCTGCCGGAATTGACCACGCCGATCTTTTTGCCGCTCTGCTGGATTTCGACGCCTTCACGCGCCGGGGCGCGGTCCTTTGGGCGGATGCCGACGCGTTTTCGCGCAGGGCCGTTTTTCAACTCCGCGAGAATGCGCGTCGCGCCGGGAAAGTCCGCAGCTTCGCGGCGGCGCTTCTGGATCGTCCAGGCGAGGTCGGCTTCGATCGGCGAAGTGGTTGGATCGAGATCATGCCCATACAAACAAAGCCCGGCTTCCAGACGCAAACTGTCGCGCGCGCCTAGCCCGACGGGCTTCACAGCCGGCTGCGCCAAAAGCTTTTCGGCGAAGCTGGTCGCAAATTCCGGGCGGATCAAAATCTCAAAACCATCTTCTCCGGTATAGCCGGAGCGGGTGATCGTCAGGCGGCCATGCTCCGCCGTCTCGACGCGCATGACATGCATGAATTCGGAATTGCGGAGGTTTTGAATATCCGCATCGGCGAAAGCGGCGAGCAAGGCGGCTTCCGCTTTCGGCCCTTGCAGCGCCAGCAAAGCGCGGCTGTCACCCCGCACAAGCGATGCTTCATCGCCGATTGTTTTCTCGATCAGCGCCCAGTCTTGATGCTTACAGCCGGCGTTCACGACAATGTAGAGATCGCCCTGGCTTTCCGGCTGGGCAGGGCGCGCGATCATCAGATCGTCCAACACGCCGCCTTCGGCGTTTAACAGCATCGTGTAGCGCACTTGCCCAGGCTTTAGGCCTTGGATGTCAGCGGGGACAAGGCGTTCGATAATCTTGGCGACGGCCATGTGCGCGTCGTCGCCGGTCAGGCCATGCCCCTTTGGCAATGCAAAGAAACAAGGCCCCATATGCGAGACGTCGAACAGACCCGCATTGGTGCGCGTCCAATTATGCTCGGCGATAAGGCCTTCGAATTGGATGGGCATGTCGTAGCCGGCGAAATCGCCGAATTTCGACGTGCGTGCGCGCCAAAGCGCGTCGAGCGGAAGTAGAATCAAGCCGTGATCGGCCATTTTGGCGCCCAGTCTAAAAACGTTCGGCGCAAAGCATGTGCTTCGACCGAATGCCCCCGCTGTCCTGGGCGCCTGAGAGATTCACGAAGGCGATCCATTTTGGATGCTTCGCTTGCTCCTTCGGCGGCTCGGCGCTTTCGCGCCGCGCGCTTTCCAGCGTGTGTATCCCCGTGCGGTCCGGTTCCCTGAGAGTTTCCGGGGCGGTTGCTCCTTCGGGGCCAGCTCGAAGCTGGGCTCTCCCGCGCGGTTCTATGGCCAATTCAACGCCAGCGCTGAATCGTTAACCCATGAGTGGCGCGCCCTTCATGAAGAGTCAATCGCGACGGCGCGCGCGGGCTCACTTGCCTGTGAACGCGCTGCATTCCTTCTCGAGGTGATCTCGGAACGTCTCCAAGGTCCAGGCAGCCGCAGGACCTAAGGGTGAGTCTTTTTGCCATAAAGCATTGAGTTGATAGGCAACGCCGGTGTTCTCCGGCAGTTTCAACTCGACCAATTCACCGCGTTGCAGATCGGCGGCGACGGTGTGTTTGGGCATGTTGCCCCAGCCGATGCCCTCGCGGAGCAAAGCGTGTTTGGCGCCCAAATCCGCTAACCGCCAAGTCCGCGCAGCGACGACAGAGAATTCCCGGCCGTCGGTGAGGGGCGAGCGGTCGGTGAGCACCAATTGCAAATGTTTGCGTGTTTCTCCCGGGCTGATGGTTTTTGCGAGAGCCAGCGGATGCGACGGCGCGGCGACTGGAATCAGGTCAACCGAACCAATGCGTTGCCGGGACAATTCCGGGAGCTCGGCGATCATATCGCCGCCAAAGCCTAAAGTCGCGCGCCCATCCAATACCAGCGCGCCAATAGCGCCTAAAGCCTCGACATAAAGTCGCAAGGTGACCGTGGGGAACATTCGTTGGAATTCGCGCAAAACACTGGCGACCACTGTGTTTGGAGTCATCACGTCCACTGCCAAGGCGAGTTCCGCCTCCAAGCCTTGGTGCAGGCTCCGCACCTTCGCCAGCAACGCATCGACATCGTCTGCGACGGCGCGGGTTTCAGCCAGCAGCGCGAGGCCTGCTTTGGTGAGCTCAGGCTTCCGGGAACCCTCCCGCGCGAACAGCGTAACACCCAGCTGGGTCTCAAGATTGGCGATGCCGTAGCTCACCACGGAGATGGCCCGGCCAAGTTTTCGGGCGGCTGCGTTGAAGCTGCCTTCGTCGGCGACTGCTAGAAACAGGCGCAATTGATCGAGACTGGGTTGACCGACATTCATAGCGGAGAGTCCAATGTTCAACTTTATAGAACATTATGACGAGATTTATCGTAATTATATGATCGAATGACAATCCCTATTTACCCGTCGACACCAATCGCAGCCAGGGAGCAGCGACATGATCGAACTTCGCCCCTTCAACACCTTAGGCGCCGCCAACCATGGTTGGCTCGACGCTCATCACCATTTCTCGTTCGCCGAATACCATGACCCTGCACGGACCAATTGGGGCCAGTTGCGGGTTTGGAACGATGACGCGATCGCAGCGGATTCCGGCTTCCCGCCACACCCACACCGGGACATGGAGATCATCACCTACGTCCGGGAGGGCGCAATCAGCCACCGCGATAGCCTGGGCAATGCCGGCCGCACCGAGGCGGGCGACGTCCAGGTGATGAGCGCGGGGTCGGGCATCCGGCACTCTGAATACAACATGGAAAATGAGACTACACGTCTCTTCCAAATCTGGATTTTGCCCGATGAACGCGGCGGCGAACCTTCTTGGGGCGCCAAGCCCTTCCCGAAAGGTGATCGCGCGGGCCGTTTCGTGACTTTGGCGTCGGGTATTCCCGGCGACGAAGACGCGCTGCCGATCCGCACCAATGCACGGGTTGCGGGCGCCACGATCAATGCGGGTGAAAGCGTCACCTACACGCTCACGCCGGATCGCCACGTTTATCTGGTGCCGGCGACAGGCCTGATCCGCGTGGACGGCGTGCAAGCCAATGCCCGCGACGGCGTCGCGATCACCGGCGTACAGTCCTTCACGATCAACGCGTTGGAAGACGCGGAGATCGTCCTGGTCGACGCTGCCTAAGTTTCAACTTTCCTCCTCCTGGGCCGGCTTGCGGGCCGGCCCTTTCTTCTCTCAAGACCTCCCCCACTGAAAGGAAAGTCCCATGTCAGACCGTAAAGCCCATCCCCGCGTCGAAAAACTGTTCGTCGACAGATGGTCGCCGCGCTCTTTTGACGGATCGGCGATCCCTGATGAAGATTTGAAAGTCATATTCGAAGCCGCTGGCCTTGCGCCGTCGGCCTATAATTATCAGCCCTGGAAATTCCTCTACGCGAAGAACGGCGATTCCAATTGGGGACGCTTCTTATCGTTGCTTATCCCGTTCAATGAGGGCTGGGCCAAGACTGCTTCGGTTCTCGTTTATGTGGTCTCCGACACGAAGATGCGAAAGGCCGACGGCACTGCGAACCCAGCCTACGCGCACAGCTTCGACGCCGGCGCAGCCTGGACGCAAGCGGCGCTGCAGGCGACAGCGCTTGGTTATCATGCGCACGGCATGGTCGGGCTCGACTTCGAAAAGGCGCAGACAGAGCTCAACATTCCTGCCGATTACCGTCTTGAGGCGGCCTTCGTGATCGGCCGTAAGGCCTCGGCGGATCTGCTGCCCGAGGGCCTCCGCGACCGAGAGGTCCCGAGCGGCCGCAAGCCGGTTGCGGAAATCGTAATTGCGGGAAATTTCCGCTAAGTCATTGAATGAGTGCGGCGCCAGGATCGGACTGGCGCCGCAGCCTCATTTCGCCTTTGACAGGAATCTGGGCTTAAAACTCGCAATCTGGAATTGGCAAGCTCGCCTGTAACAGCGCTGTGATCGACATCGGGCATTAGCCGAGTATGATGGCGGGGCCTGCGGGGTCGCGCGGCTGGGAATAGGGGCGAACCTAATGTTGCTGAGTCTTATCGCGAATTTCATGCACAAGAGCTTCTGGATCTTGGGTCCAATTTGCTACCTCGTTGTATTTGGGGTCGTGATGGTCGAGACCGCCAGTTATTGGTCGCAATTCTATTTTCACAGCCCGCTGCTCGAAGCGTCCAAGTCCTGGCTCGCTTGGGTGGTCGGCTTTGTCTTCGGTTGGATCGTCTCGACCGTCTTCATCGGCGCGCAGATTCTCATCATGGATCTGCGCCGCGAGCTCATCAATTACGTAAAGCACCATCCGGCTGAGTGAACGCCGTGAGACGCAGCGTTAGGCTCGCCGAATTCAATAAAATGCTCCAAGACATGCAGCCGCGCCCGCCCAAGGACGCGGCTGTTTTACTTAGTGCCGTGTATCTGCCGTGCGGGTCAGCGCCTCAAAGGCTGAACGCTGCGCATCAAGCCACGCGGCCCCCAAGGATTCATAAGCGTGCGATGTGCTTTCCATGGTTTGAGCCAATACGTCAGGGGCAACGGGCGTTGCACCTTTTCGTCCGACCAATTGTGCGCGCGCCAATTCGAGTGCGGCGTCCTGCTGCATCCGCATGAGATTATGCGCCGCATCGAACCAAGTGCGCCAAATATGCATTTGCGCATTCATTGCGTTGAGGCCAAGCAACACAGACGCCGACGCCAGCGGCGGCGCGCCGAATTTCAACAGCGTGTCGTGACCGGCAGAGTTCAAGGATTCGGAATTGGATTTAACGCGGGTCGTCATAACGCAACGCCTATGCTGGATGTGCGTGCATGAAAGGGGCAGACGCCAACGGCGGAACCATAGCCGAAATGACGTACCCGGCCAAGGCGCAGCGGAGTGGCAGCCCGCAATTTGTATTGGTATTTCCCGAAGAGTGGGAAGAAGTCCGTGCAGAGATCAATGAAACACCCCCGGCGCCAGCTGCCGGGAGCTCAATCCTGTTCTTCTCGATCTGAGGCGAAGTTTGAAGTTCCGCGCGTTTTACAAATAGATTCCGACGGAGACTTCGATCCGTTGGGCGTTAATCCAGTTTGTGCCCGGCGACAACAATGCGGCAATGGCCCCGCCAATATCGTCCGGCACGCCGACGCGTCCCAAGGCGGTGTCATTGGCGATGTGTGCGTTGATGTCTTTGTTGTCGCGCACAGCGCCGCCGCCGAAATCCGTCTCGATGGCGCCCGGCGCCAGGGCATTCACGGAAATGCCGCGCGGCCCCAATTCTTGCGCTTGATAGCGCGTCAGCGTTTCCAGCGCGGCTTTCATCGCGCCGTAGGCGGCGAAGCCGGGTATTGAGAAGCGCGCCAGGCCGCTGGAAATATTCCGGATGCGGCCTTTATCCACGATCAGCGGCAGAAGCGTCTGCGTAAGCAAGAATGGACCTTTGAAATGGATCGCGAACATTTCGTCGATCTGCGCCTCGGTGGTTTCTGCGAATGAGGCGCCTGTGCCTGAGCCGCCATTATTGACGAGATAGTCGAACTTCGCGGCGCCCCAGCCTTTCAGGACATCGGTCACGATCTTGGCGAAATCGGCGAATGTTGCGGGCTTTGCGACGTCAAGTTGCGCGATCGCGGCGCGGGCGGCTTTTTCCTCGATCGCTTTCGCCGTCGCGCGGGCCTCCGCTTCATTGCCGCGATAGGTGAGGATGATGTCGACCTTGTTGGCCGTTAGATGCAGCGCGGCATTTCGGCCCAGCCCTCGGCTGCCGCCTGTGATGATCGCGATACTCATGTGATTGTCCCGTTTTTTCCCTGACTCGAAAAATTTATAGGAAGGGGGTTTTTATGCGCAACGCGGCCCTCGGCGGGTGCGCATAAACCTCGATCGTCACGCTCCCCTTTTTACGAAAAGGGGTTAGCGTGCCCGCTCAACAGAGATTCGTGAAAGCATATCAATGGGTCCGGTCGTCCGTCTCGATGCGGTGGTGAAGAGCTTTGGCGGCAGGCCGGCGGTGCGGGGCGTCTCGTTAGACGTGGAGCCGGGTACGATCTTCGGCTTTCTTGGCCCCAACGGCGCCGGCAAGACCACGTCCTTGCGGATGGCGCTTGGGATCATCGAGCCAGATCAGGGATCCGCTTTGCTTTTCGGGGCCAAGCCCGCCCCGGAAACGTTGGATCGTGTGGGTTTTCTTCCGGAAGAGCGCGGTCTTTACCGCAAGATGCGGGCTGAGGACGTCATCGTCTATTTCGCGCGTCTCAAAGGCATGAAGGCGGCGGCAGCCCGTCTGCGCGCGCGCGACTTGCTGACGCGCTTCGGGCTCGGCGACCAGGGCCGCAAGAAAATCAAAGAAATGTCAAAGGGCATGGCGCAGAAAATCCAGGTGCTCGCAGCAGTCGCGCACCGTCCAGAACTCGTGATTCTGGATGAGCCGTTTTCCGGCCTCGATCCGGTCAATCAGCATGCGCTGGAGGATCTGGTGCGGGAAATGGCGTCCGAGGGGCGCACGGTGATTTTCTCAACGCACGTCATGGAGCACGCCGAGCGTCTTTGCGATCGCATCGCGCTGATCGCATCGGGCCGCAAGATTTTCGAAGGCGAGGTCGCCGAGGCGTTGAGCCAGTGCCCGCGCTGGGTCGAGATCGAAACGCTGCCAGGCGCGCAGGTCGCCGCGGCTGCCGCCATGATGGGCGCGAGCGCGCAGCAAAGCGCGGAGGCGGCCCAAGACCCCGACGCGGTGCGCTGGCGCATCGCCCTGCCAAAAAATGTGGAGCCTTCGGTCGTATTGCGCACCTGCATCGCGCAGGGGCTGGATGTTCGGGCGTTTGAGCCGCACCGGCCAAGGCTACGCGACGCCTTCGTTCAATTGGTCGGGGAGGCCGGCGCATGAGAATGAGCAGCGTCTACCTCATCGCCCGGCGCGAGTTTGTCGCTTACGTCACGACAATTGGGTTTTGGCTGTCCGTGATGCTGGTGCCGGTCTTCATGGCGTTCGGCGCAATCATGCCGCAGATCCTGGCGGCGGCGAAACCGCCGACGCACTTCGCCATCCTGGACGAGACGGGCCGCTATTCGGATATTGTGCGTAATGCCGTGTCGGTGACGCGCCGCGCCGAATTGCGCGCGGACTTGCAGAATTTCGCGGCGACGCAGCTGAGCGCCGACGACGCCAATGCAGCGCTCGCGAAATTTGATGCCGAAAAGGGCGCACCCGAACAGGCCGCGCGCGATGCTCTCGCAGGCCTGCAAACCGCAGCGGCGGCGTTTTCGCCTTCGAAGCCGCGCGCCATCGAAGTTCAGGTAGACGGCCGCACGCCCGATGAATTGCGCGCCCAGATGCAACGTGCGGTGCAGAACAAAACGGCGCCGCCTTTAGATGCGTTTTTGGTGATCCGGAATGAGGCGAACGGCCCGGCCGTGGATTATTGGAGCGCCAATCTCGCCGATAATCGATTGCTCGGCATCGCCGAGCGGGCCGTGGCCGAGGCGATGCGGATCGACGCCTTAAAGCGTGCGGGCGTCAACGTCGCGCAAGTCGCCGCCGCCGAGGCGCTCCGCCCGCAGACGCGGCTGCTCAGCCCAATCAAGAGCGCCGGCGCCGAAGTGGTCACGCGGCGCGATGAGATGCGTTTCGCCGCAGGCGCGCTCTTGGCGTTCCTGTTGTGGATGCTGGTGTTTTCCGTCGCCAATATGTTGCTCGCGAGCGTGTTGGAGGAGAAATCCACCAAGGTCATGGAATCGCTGCTGGTCTGTGCGCGCATGAGCGAGATCCTGGCGGGAAAGTTGCTCGGCGTCGGCGCCATTAGTTTTTGCCTCTTGGGCGTGTGGGCGGCCTCGACCTTGGGGCTCGGCATGCTGGCGGCGGGGCAGGGGGACGGCTTCGCTGACATCATCGCCGCCTTCGCCGACCCGCGCATGCTGGCCGCTTTCGGGGCGTGCTTCGTGGCGGGCTATTTGATGTATGGCGCTATATTCTTGGCGGTCGGATCGCTGTGCGAGTCGCCGCAGGAGGCGCAGACTTTGATGTCGCCGATCATTTTCGTTCTGATGGCGCCGCTGATCGGGATCCTGGCGGCGATGGATAACCCATCCTCGACCTTCGTCACGACGATGGCGTGGATGCCGATCTTCACGCCGTTTCTGATGCTGGCGCGCCTGCCATCGAATCCTCCGGCGTGGGAGATCGTAGCAGCCGTCGCGTTGATGGTGGGCACGGCGTTCGCTGTTTTGGTCCTAGCGGCGCGCGTGTTCCGGGCTGGCGTGCTCGGCGGGGGCAAGTCCGTCTTGGAGGGCACGCGCTTCGCCAAATGGTTGCGCCGGCCCGCGAAAGCCGAAGAAGGCTAAACCACAAACGGCAAAGGGCGCTGTTTCCAGCGCCCTAAAGGTCGTTCAGATTCGACAAGGTTTATTAGACGCGTGGCTTCCGGACTGGGCCAGCGATCAAGCCTTCGCGTTGCGCGCGCTTGCGGGCCAGCTTACGGGTGCGGCGGACGGCTTCTGCAGCTTCACGCGCACGCTTTTCGGACGGCTTTTCGAAATAGGACCGGCGCTTCATTTCGCGGAAAGTGCCTTCCCGCTGCATCTTCTTCTTGAGCGCCTTCAACGCCTGATCGACGTTGTTTTCACGGACGAAAATCTGAACCAGGACGAATCCTCCTCGTTGCGGCTATGGGAATATCTGCCGTCCCGCACGCCGCTGAACTGCTAAGAAGCCGCCCGCATACCAAAAGGTTCCAGCCCTGTCCATCGCGCATCCGCCCAAGATTAAGGGAAATTTTCCCAATTTGAGCTTGGGCGAGGCGGATGTCTTGGGCCCGACGGGCCGCATCCCGCTGGCATATGGCGCGATCAAGCCAAAGCGGGTTCAGGGTTGAATAGCCCTCTAGAGCTTTAAATGAGACCCTGTCTCATTCGGACAAATTCAATTTGATCTGGAAAGGCTCTGGCGCGAACCGTGCTATATCATGGTCACCATGACTGAAACCCCACCGCCCAGCGCCCAGTGGCGCAATCGCCTCCTGGCCGCCGCTTTGGAAGAAGCCCCATTTTCGGGCTGGACGACCGCCAGCCTGAAGGCCGCTGCAAACGCCGCTGGTTTGTCGGACGGAGAGGTCAAGCTGGCTGCGCCGCGAGGGGCGATCGAGCTTTTGGACCTGTTCGAGATCCAGGCGGACGCGGCGATGCTGGCCAATGCCCAATTCGGCTCCAATTCCTTGCGCGGGCGGGTGAAGACCTTAGGTATGGCCCGCTTTCGCCACATGCAGCCGCACCGAGAGGCCTTACGCCGCGCCGCGCCGCATGCCGGTCTCGCTGCGCCGGGCTGGATGTGGCGCACGGCGGACCATATCTGGCGGGCTTTGGGCGATCCCTCGACGGACGCCAATTTCTATTCCAAGCGGGCGATCCTGACCGGAATCCTCGCCGCCTCGATGCTGGTGTTCCTGGCCGACGAGACCGATGACCTCTGCGAGACCGAAGCGTTCCTGGCCCGCCGCCTCGATGGCGTCATGGCCTTCGAAAAAGCAAAGGCCGCAGCGGCGAAAATCGTCCCCCAATCTGGGCCGGTGTTAGACGCTTTGGCGCGGATGCGGTTTGGTCGCTAAGCGCCGTTCGCAATGATTTGATTGTTTCCGGCCCCGCCATACCGTTATCGAGAGGCAGAGGAGAAATGCGCCATGAGAAAAATCCTGAGTTTCTTTGCCGCCGCAACGTTCGCAATCGCACTGAGCGTTTTCAGCGCCACGCCAAGCCTCGCAAAGGACGCGCAGGTGGGCAGCGCTGCACCAGTCTTCACCACGCAAGGCGCACTCGCCGGCAAGGTCTTCACCTTCAATCTCGCCCAGGAGCTGAAGAAAGGCCCGGTCGTCCTCTATTTCTTTCCGAAGGTGTTCACCAAAGGCTGCACGGCCGAAGCGCATGAATTCGCCGAGAAGCACGATGAGTTCGTGAAGGCCGGCGCGACCGTCATTGGCCTCTCCGGCGACAAGATCGATGAGATCTCCAAATTCTCGGTGTCCGAGTGCCGCAACAAGTTTGCCGTCGGTCAAGCGAGCCCGAAAATCATCAAGCAATATGACGTTGCATTCATGCCTATGGGCGGCATGTCGAACCGCACGAGCTTTGTAATCGCAAAAGACGGCAAGATCGCATTGCGCCACACAGACCTCAATTATATTGGGCATGTTGAAAAGACGCTGGCGGCCGTAAAATCTCTGGCGGCCGGACAATAATTCCAGGGTCGGCGCCCGGCCTCGGAGCGGAAAGAAGAGGCGGATCGTCAGCCTCGCTGCATTCCACGATGATGGCGATCACAAACTCGTGATGGCGCACGCGCGCGAAGTGAACGGCCGGCGATTTCTATCCTTGTCACGGCGCGCTAGCGTCGTTCTGTGTTGATCACCAACACTTTCGGGGAGTTCGGAATGCGCATTTTACGGTTGGCCGCGTTATTGCTCTTTTCTGTGTTTGCAGGCTTTGGGGCCGCGAACGCCGCGAGCTTTGAAAAATTCGACAAGGCCGCCTTCGCTGCAGCCCAGCAACAAGGCAAACCAATCCTTGTGGATGTGCACGCAACATGGTGCCCGACCTGCAAAAAACAGGAAAAGGTCTTGGGCGCATTAAAGAACGAGGCGGCCTACGCAAATCTGATCATCTTTCAGCTCGATTACGACAAGCAAAAAGACGTTTGGAAGTCCATGGGCGTGCGTAAGCAATCGACTCTGATCGCCTTTAAGGGTTCGGCGGAAACCGGACGCTCCGTCGGCGTCACAAAAAAGGAAGAAATCCATGCCCTGATCGCCACGGCGATGAAATGACAAGTCCGGCGGATTTGTCGCTTGCGCTCGCGCTTGTCGCCGGCGTGCTGACGATCCTTTCGCCTTGCGTTTTGCCATTGGCGCCAATCCTTGCCGCCGGCGCCGCTGCGCAGCATAGATTGGCGCCGGCCGCGCTGGCGCTTGGCGTGGCGTTGTCTTTTTCCTTCGTGGGCGCGGCGGTGGCGAGCGTCAGCCAGTCCGTTGGTTTTGACCCGCAAGCGTTCCGCATTTTGGGGGCGGTTCTGATGATCGCCATCGGCGCGTGGTTGCTGTTCCCACCCGTCCAAGCGATGTTTTCACACGCCTTAGCGCCAGCGTCGAATTGGGCGAATGAGCGTACGGCCTCCTTCGAGGGTAAAGGCGTTGCCGGTCAGTTTTTGCTGGGCGCACTTCTCGGCTTGGTGTGGAGCCCATGCGTCGGTCCGACCCTAGGCGCCGCGACGGTGCTTGCGGCGCAAGGAGAGAACCTTGGGCGCGTATTTCTTGTCATGGCTGTGTTTGGCCTTGGCGCAGCGGGCAGCCTGATCGCGATCGCTTACACGACGCGCGCATTTTTAATGCGCGGCCGCAAGACGCTTCAAGGGGCCGGTTCCATGGGAAAAACCGTGCTCGGCATCGCGATTTTGCTGGTCGGCGTTATGGCGCTCACAGGCTTAGACAAAGCCCTTGAAGCCGCCTTAGTCCAGGTTTCGCCGGATTGGCTCACGGATCTGACGACGCAATACTGAGCATAGGTCGACATGTCTCTCCCACGCCAAACCGAAATTCTGTCGGAAGCTTTATGCAGGCCGGCCGTTCCAAAGGCTCCCGCGCCGAAAAGGTGCGCACGAGGAGAGAAAGAATGGAGTCCAAATCCATCCTTCTCATCGGCGCCGCGAGCGTCGCCATGGGATTCATTGCGCCCGTTGCATTCGCTGCCGATACGGCGACAAAGCCTGTCGTCGCTGCTGCCGATACGTCGCCGCCAAGCGCAATGGAGCATGGCGCCGCGCAAGCCGGTACGAACATTCAAAAAGCCGTCGGCGCAAAAGATACCTTCACAGCCGAACAAGCGGCCGCATTGGTTGCTATTACGTCCGTAGACAAATCAGATACCACATTGATGGCGGCGAAGGTGGATGATCCGCAGAGCAACGTCATTGGAACCGTGAAGAAGGTGAAAACGGATCAAGCCGGGCGCTTACCGGCGGTGCATGTCGATGTCGGCGCATTCCTGGGCGTTTGCGGTCGCGTGGTCGAAATGTCGGCGGCGCAGCTGAGCTATCTGCCAAGCCGCAATATCGTGTTCACCAACGCCACCAAGGCGCAAAAAGAAGCCATGAATCCGGTCCCGGACAAAACCCCAAAGGACAAGGCGACCTAAAAATACAAAGATCGTCTTGCTAAAACGGATAAGCGCGGTTTTTGGGCCGCGCCTTCTCATTGTAGCGTTCTCAAGATACCCGTTCTTGAATTGTTCTTTCTGGCGATGTCTGGTACCGTCCCACATTGCGGACTGATTCGGCCGCGCTTCGGATGACAGTCCATGGACCTCACGCTCGTTTTTGCGATGGCTTGCGCCGCTGCCGCCGGCTATTTCTTTTGGCGGTTGCAGGACGCTGATAAGCTGCGCGAAAATGCTGTCCGGGAATGCGCGGTCGCTTTGGAGCGCACCCGGCTTTTGGAAGACGCCGATCGCCGCGCGAAGGAATCCGAGGCGTCGGCCGATCAAGCGCGACTTCTGTTGGAGCGCGAACGCGCCAAATCCGAGGAACGCGCCAAGGCCGCGGAGGAAAGCAAACTCGCGCTGACCGCGATGAAGTCCGAATTCGAAAACGCCTTCAAAGCCTTGGCGTCCGACGCCTTACAGGGCTCACAGAAGCACTTCTTGAGCGCCGCCACCGAAATGTTCGAACAACGCAAGGCGGCGCAGGACGAGACGCTGAAATCCATCCTTGAGCCGGTGAAAGAGACCTTCGCCCAATTCAAGGAAAAGATCGAAGTCGTCGAAAAATCCCGCATTGAGGATAAGTCGCTGCTCACCGAACAGATTCGCGCCGTTGGCGAGACCATGGCGCAGACGCAGGCGCAAACCGGCAAGCTGGTGAACGCGTTGCGCGCCGCCCCGAAAACGCGTGGCCGTTGGGGCGAGGAAACCCTGCGCAATGTGCTCGAATTGTCAGGCATGGAGCGCAATGTCGATTTCCTTGAGCAGAAGAGCGTCTCGACGGACGAGGGTATTCGTCAGCCCGACGTGGTGGTCCGTCTGCCGGCCGACCGCTGCATCGTGATCGATTCCAAAGTGGCGATGACGGCGTATCTCGACGCCATGGATGCGCCGGACGAGATCGCGCGTGAAGCCTTGCTGGTGAAGCACGCACAGCAGATCCGCACCCATATGCAACAGCTATCCCGGAAGGAATATTGGCAGCACGTGCCTACGACGACGGATTTCGTCGCGATGTTCGTGCCGGGGGAGAATTTCTTCGCCGCCGCCGTCGAGCGCGATCCTGCGCTTTTGCAGGACGCCATGAAGAACAAGGTGCTGCTGGTCACGCCTGCGACCCTGATGGCGATGCTGAAGGCGGTGGCCTATGGCTGGCGTCAGGAACGCATCTCTCAGGACGCGCAGAAGATCGCCGATCTCGGCCGTGAATTGAGAGATGCGTTCCTG
>Ga0247831_1000585_pt1 | contig 79009 bp, 76 predicted proteins | sample LaCruzMarch2015__9_FD_192406 | JGI IMG/M metagenome (GOLD analysis project Ga0247831, IMG submission 192406) | Freshwater microbial communities from meromictic Lake La Cruz, Castile-La Mancha, Spain - LaCruzMarch2015_1m | ecosystem: Environmental > Aquatic > Freshwater > Lake | place: Spain...
TCGGTTCGGGAAAGTCCTGAAGGACCGGGGCGGCTCCGTTGCCGGAAATCACTGCAGCGCGCATGGATCTGGCTCCTGGTGTCTGGGATATGAGGCGAGCGCTGGCGTACGCCCGGCGGACCAGGCGACACCGACACGAAGTCGCGTCGCGTCAGAGGAAGATGGCGAGGTTCGGGAAGCCCAGCACCGTCTGGTCGACAATGATCTCGCGACGCGCCAGCTTGAAGCTGTTGTCGTAGCGGCGCAGCAGGTCGTTGCGGACGCAGCTGAGCATCAGCAGCGCCGTCTCCTCGAACCGACTGCGGCTGCACAGCAGATAGCTCTTCACCTCGAACTCGTCCGGATCCTCGGTCGATTCGATCAGGATGTTGGTCACCAGGCGGCGTGTGCGCGAGGGCGGATCTTCGGCCCAGGCACTCTTGGTGTCGGTTATACGGCCGACACGACCCCGGATCGACGCATAGGTCTCGTCGAAGTGCATCACGGTGCGGACGATCGACTGCGAATGCTGGGCAAGGGAACGGGTCTGGCGCACCGGGCAGGTATAGCGCAGGTCGATGTCGAGCCGCGCGACCCAGTCCTTCAGACGGATTTCGTCCAGTAGCCAAGCCTCCTCATAGAGAAATTCGGCGATCTGGTTGTAGTCGGGCGACCCGACCGGCACGCGGTTCGGGCGGAAGGGAGCCTCCGGGGCGACACTGACGTCGGTGGGGATGACGGCGTTCATGGTCATGGCGATGTGATCCTGATGATGTCGGCTATGATCAAGCGGGGGCGTTCATCAGGTCGCGATAGGCCAACCACCAGTTCCACTGGGTGTCGTCTTTGGTGAAGCCTTCATAGACAAGGGCCGGGCCGGGCCAGTCGGGTCGGGGCGGGGTGGTGCAGACGGCCTGATACTTCATCGTGACGTTGCGGGCGGCGGCGCCCTTGGCCGTCTGGGTGATGTGGGGCCAGGTGTCCGAATCGTCCTGTTCGACCATGCCGGAGGTGCCCAGCATCCGCACCGCGAACTGCAGGGCCTTTTGCTTGTGCTCCTCGGGCGCGTCCTTTTCGGCCAGGATATAGTTGCAGAACTCCAGCTCGTCCGGGCCCTTGGGAATATAGGTGTGCAGGGATGTCAGGCCGATGATCTCGCCGTCCGGCTGTGGAACATAGATGAAGGCGATCAGGACGTTGGGGAACATTCCTCCGACCTGGGGCGGGCTGTCGACCAGCAGGCCCAATTGCTCAGGCGAGAGATTGCGGACCAGCTCGGGCAGCATCTCCTTGGTGATGCCGGGCGGCGGAACGATGGCCAGCTTCTCTGCCAGCGTCAGATTGCCGTCCCGGAAGCCCGCAGCCTGTTTGAACTTGTTCGCCACGGGCATGCAGCGCAGGGAGTGCCCCTGCAGAGAGCTCACTTCGGTGCCGTACATCGAGGTGGTCAGGTCGCCGTCGCCGAACTTGGCGAACTCGCCCAGCCAGCGGTGGAGCGTCAGCGTGTGGAAACCGTCGGAGGCGGATTGCTCGCACGCGGTCTTCCAATTGGCCTTGATTGTGAAGCGCTGCGGCGGCCCCAGAACCTCGAGGCCCTTGTCGGTCCGGCAGAACAGCATATCGTAGTACCACTTCATCTCGCCGAGGAACTCGTCGAATGTGGGGCCCTCAAAATTCCAGGTGGCGAAGATAAGGCCGCCATAGATGTGGACACGTGCCTGGGTGAGGCCGAGCTTTTCCTTGGGCAGGATTGAGCCGTGCATCTGTTCGGCGGCGACAGGTGCACCGATGAAATCGCCGTCGTTCTTGAACGCCCAGCCGTGATAGATGCAGGTGTGGACCTTGGCGTTGCCGGCGTCGTTGACGCAAACCCGCATACCCCGGTGGGGGCAGACGTTCAGCATGACCTTGATGGTCTCGTCCTTCTGGCGCGTGATCAGCACGGGGTCCGATCCCATGAGCCGGGTGATGAAGTCACCCGAGTTCGGGATCTCGCTCTCGTGGCCCAGCAGCAGCCAGGTCTTGGCGAACACCTTGCGCATCTCGATGTCGTAGAGTTCGGGATCAGAGATGGTGCGCAGCTGTACCTCTCGGGTCTGCACATTGATCAGATCATCGATCGTGGTCCCGTCCGATAGCGTCGCCCGTGTCCGGTCCAGCATGATTGTCCTCCGCGGCGACTTGCGCCATATAATTTTGAACAGAGGTGGCATTTCTGTATAGAAAATGCAACTCTTCGATTCAATGAGGAGCGACGGACCGAGGGTCCCCGGAGAAGTCCCCAAGGGACGCCCGGCACGGAGGATGACTATGAGTTCAGAAGCGATCGCCCATCGCGTTGTCGCGGATCGCAGTGCGTGCTGCGGCTACGGGACCTGCGTCGAGATATGCCCGGAAATCTATCGGCTTGAAGGCGGGCTGGTGGTTCTGACGATGGACATCGTGCCGCCAGAACTGCTGGAGCAGGCCATCGAAGGTGCCGAATCCTGTCCGCAATCGGCCCTGGTCGTGGAAATGGTCGAGGGATGACCGCCCCGTCTGTCGCCGCGAACCCGGCGACCAAGACAGTCAGCGACCGCAGGCTTCCGGGTCTGTTGTCGCTCTCGCTCATGGGTATTCCGCTGACGGCTCTGTCGTTGCCGCTGGTGGTGATGATCCCCGAGCATTACGCCACCGTCCTGGGCCTGCCGCTGGCCATCATCGGCCTGATCTTCACTGGCGTCCGAATCTTCGACATCGTCGTCGATCCTCTGATCGGTGCGGCCATGGACCGGACCCGCAGTCGCTGGGGCCGCTATCGGCCATGGCTGATCTTCGGGGCGCCGGCGTTGATGCTGGCGGTCTATCTCCTGTTCATGGCCAAGCCGGGTGTCGGCCCGATCTATCTGCTGCTGACGCTGACGGCGGCCTTTCTGGGCTGGTCGGTCCTGTCCCTGGCGCAACTGGCGTTGGCGTCAGGCCTGGCGGCCAGTTACGATGGGCGGTCCCGCGTCTACGCCTGGCTGCAGTTCGCGTCCCTGCTCGGCATTCTGACGGTCATGGGCTTTCCCATCCTGCTCAAATCGCTCGGCGACACGGGCATGGCCCCGACCCAGATCATGGGCTGGATAATCATCGTCCTGATGGCTCCTGCCGTCGCACTCGCCGCTTGGAAGGTGCCGGAAGCGGCCGTGTCCGCCCAGCGTCACATCGTCGGCGTCAAGGAGTATCTCGCGGTCGTGGGACGCAAGGCGGTGTTCCGCATCGCTGCGATCGACCTGCTGTTCGGCCTGGGGTTCGGCACCGCCTCGGCCATGCTGGTCTTCTTCGTCACCGCCGCCAAGGGCCTGGACCGTAGCGCGGTCGGCCTCGTCCTGATCGCTCAGGTGGTCACGGCCATGATTACCGTGCCCGCTGTCGCCTGGCTGGCAAGGCGGCTGGACAAGCATTTCGTCCTGGGCATCACGGGCCTGTTGGCCGCCATCGTCAGTGTCGTCTTCGTCTTCCTGCCGGACGGCAACCTGCTGGCCGTTTCATTGGGCATGATGGGCTGGGGTCTGTCGTTCGGCGCGTTCAATCTTCTGCCTCGCGCCATGATGGCTGACGCCGGGGACGAGCTGCGGCTGGACACTGGCTCGGACCAGACCGGCGTTCTCTATGCCCTGCTCATCAGCAGCTGGAAGCTGGGCGGTGCGCTGGCGGTCGGCCTGTCGTTTGCCGCGCTCGCCTTGGTCGGCTACAAGCCCACTCTGATGGCGGCCAACACGCCTCAGGCCATCTCGGGACTGGAAATGGTGTTTGCGGGCCCGTCGGCCCTGCTGTTCGTCATCGGGGCCTGGCTGTCCTTCACCTATCCGCTGACCCGCGAGAAGCACGCCGCCATCCGCGCCTCACTGGACGCCCGCGACGCAACCCCGGCGGTGCCCACATGACGCGCCGTCTCGAAGGTCGGGTCGCCTTGATCTCCGGCACCGGGGGCGGGCAGGGTCGAGCGGCGGCGCTCAGGTTTATTCAGGACGGTGCGGTCATCGTCGGCTGCGACGTCAACGGCGAGGCCGATGCTGAGACTGCAAGTCTGGTCGCGGAGGCCGGCGGCGTCATGACCACCATGGTCTGCGACCTCGGCGATCCCGAGGGCGCAAAGAGCTGGATCGACAAGGCGGTCTCGGACCACGGCCGGATCGACATCGTCTACAACAATGCCTCGGCTGCCAGGTTCGGCTCCATTTCGGACCTGTCCGTCGAGGACTGGCGGTTCACGATCAGGAATGAGCTCGATCTCGTCTTCCTGACCACCAGATATGCCTGGCCGCATCTTGCCAGACAGGGCGGGGCGATCATCAATATCGCTTCGACGGCTGGCTGGCAGGGGTCGCGCGGGAACGGCACCATCGCCCATAACGCCACCAAGGGTGGTGTGATTGCCATGACTCGACAGATGGCGCTGGAAGGCGCGCCGCTTGGCATTCGCGCCAACAGCATCAGCCCCGGCTTCGTCATCACACCCGGCACCCGCGCCTTCGTTGAGAACCCGGCCGTGCGGGCAGGGCTGATCGCCGGGATTCCCATAGGCCGACCCGGCGAGCCAGAAGATGTGGTCGGCATGGCCGCGTTCCTGGCCTCCGACGAGGCCGCCTTCATCACCGGTGCCGACATCATCATCGATGGCGGCACGATCGCCTGCTAGCCAAACCAACGACATGAGGACCTGACCATGGATATCCGGGGTATCGGCTATCTGGGCTTTGAAAGCCCCAACATCGACGCCTGGCGCAGCTATGGCCCGGAGGTGCTTGGCCTCGCCCTCGCGCCGTCTCCCGAGGACGAACCCGACGCCCTTTATCTCAAGATGGACGACCGGCGCTATCGCTTCGCCTTCCAGCCAGGCCCGATCGACAAACTGGCCTATGTCGGCTGGGAGTGCGTCAATCGGATCGCCTTCGAGAAGGCGGTCAAGAAACTGCAGGACGCCGGCATCGCTGTCGAACAGGGCAATGACGACCTCAAGGCCCGTCGCGCCGTCCGCGATGTGGTCCGCTTCAAGGATCCGGTCGGTTATCAGTACGAACTGTTCTACGGCCAGAAGGGTGAGCCCGATTCTTTCGTGCCCGGCCGTCGCCACGGCGGGTTCAATACCTACGGCCGGGGTTTCGGCCATGTCGTCCTCATCACGCCTGAGTACGGGCCTGAACTCGACGACTTCCTCATCAATGTCATGGGCTTCCAGTGGTACGGTTCGGGCGCGGGCAAGGGCAAGACCGGCTTCTATCGTGCTGGACTGAACAACCTGACCAGCCACGACATCGGCTATGGCCTCGCGCCCGGCCGGATGGGCATCCAGCACGTCGGTCTGCTGACCGGCGACCTGCGTGACGTCGGCGAGACCTGGGACATCGTCAACAAGCGCCAGATTCCGATCCAGATGACCTTGGGCCAGCATACCCAGGACCCACACTTCTCGTTCTATCATTTCAGCCCGTCGGGCTTCGCGGTCGAGGTGATCGCCGAGACCCATCCCTGGCCGGGCGATCCGTTCGAGCTGAACGCCGAACGCCTGAGCTACTGGGGTCATGAACTGCTCGGCCCGATCCTGGGCACGACGGTTCGTACGCCTGCCGAAGTGCTTTGATGGGATTGCTGGACGGCAAGGTCGCCCTGGTCACCGGCGGAGGCGGCGGCATCGGACGGGGCATTGCGCGCAAATTCATCCGCGAGGGGGCGACCGTCGTCGTCGCCGAGTTCAATGACGACTATTGCGCCTCGATCAAACAGGAACTGACCGAGGAGCTGGGGGGCCGTGCTGAGGTCATCAAGGCCGACGTCCGGGTCAAGGATCAGATCCAGGGCGCAGTCGAGAGGACAGTCGAGCTGTTCGGCGGCATCGACATCCTGGTCAACAACGCCTTCACCCTCAGCCCCAAGGTGCTGTTGGAGCAGAAGACCGACAACATGCTGGACGCTACCCTGCATTCGGGTCTGTGGGCCGGATGGTGGTCGATGCAGGCCGCGCGTCCGCACATGGTGGCGCGCGGCGGCGGGTCGATCATCAACTTCTATTCGATCGACGTTGAGACGGCCGCCTGGCTGAATTCCGACTACAACATCACCAAGTCGGCCTTGCGCGGCCTGACCCGCAGCGCGGCGCATGAGTGGGGCCGGTTCAACATCCGGGTCAACCTGCTGTCGCCGGCAGCTATGGGGACGGTCTTTCACCGCATGGCCGAGGCCATGCCCGGGTTCGCCGAGATGGCGGCGTCGAGAAAGCCGCTACTTCGCAACGGTGATCCCGAGGAAGACATCGCGCCCGTCGCGGTGTTCCTCGCGTCGGAGATGTCGCGCTTCGTCACTGGCGAGATGATCAACGTCGATGGTGGCCTGCATATGCCGGGCTATCAGTCGCGTCCGCCGAACGTGGCCGAGATGGAACAACAGGGCGGCTGAAGCCGACGTATGACTGGGAGACGACTCCATGGGACTGCTGGACGGGAAGGTGGCGCTGGTCACCGGCGCGGCGGGATCGATCGGCTCGGAAACAGCCCTAGCCCTGGCCGAGCAGGGCGCGCGCGTCGTGCTGACCGATCTGCGCGCGCCGGAGCTCGAGGCGGTGACCGATCGCCTGAAAGGACAGGGGTGCGAGGTCGCGGGCAAGGCCGGGGACATCACCTGCGAGGGCGACATCCGGGCCGTAGTCGAGTTCGCCATCGCCATCTTCGGTGGCGTCGACATTCTCGACAACAACGCCGGGGCGACAGGCTTTTCGTCGCGCGATCTGGACATACCCGATATGGCCATCGAGTTGTGGGATCAGGTCCAGTCGATCAATGCGCGCGGCCCGATGCTGTTCTGCAAATATGTCATCCCGTCGATGCTGGCACGGGGCGGGGGCTCCATCATCAACATCTCGTCGGGTCAGTCCTTGTCGGGCGATGTCAGCAATTTCGCCTATGCGGCCTCCAAGGCGGCGGTCAATTCGCTGACCAGGCACATGGCGACGGGGTACAGCCCCAGGGGCATCCGGGTGAACGCCATCGCCGCCGGTCTGATCATCCAGCCCGGCATGGAGCAACGTCTCCCGGCCCACATCCAGGACATCTTCCTCAGTCATTGCCTGGTGCCGCGCCTCGGCGTCCCACGCGACATCGCCAACATGGTGGTCTTCCTGGCGTCGGACCTCAGTTCCTATGTCACCGGCCAGATCCTGTCGGTCGATGGCGGCTTTACCGCCCATCTGCCCAGCGTGGCGGATATGCGTCCCATCATCGACAGCATGAAGAAGGCGCCCGGCCAATGGAGCTGAACGGAAAGACCGTCGTCCTGACCGGGGCGTCCGCAGGCATCGGCGCCGCCACAGCGCTCGAACTCAGCCAGGCCGGCTGCAATCTGGTCCTGACCAGCCGCCGGATGGAAAAGCTGGAGGCCCTGGCCGCGACCCTGCCGGGGCCCAGCGCCCTGCTGGCCGCCGACATCGCCGAGGCGGGCGTGCCGGAACTGCTTCTGGCTCTGGCCAAGGATAGGTTCGGCCGTGCCGACGTCATCATCAACAATGCCGGGGTCATGGCGGTGGGCACGATGGACACCATCGACTTGGACGCCGTCAGCTACATGATCCGCGTGAATTTCGAGGCGGTCGTACGCAGTTCCTACGTCTTCGCGCGTGAGTTCCGCGGGCAGTCGTCGGGCGCGATCATCAATGTGTCGAGCATCAGCGCCTATCTGATCTCGCGCGCGGGCGGGGTCTATGGCGGGCTCAAGCACGCGCTGGAAGCCTTCACCCAGTCACTACGCATCGAACTGGCGGGTACCGGCGTCAAGGTCGGCACTATCGCGCCGGGCTCCACCTCCAGCGAGATGTTCGACAAGATGATGGCGGCGGCCAAGGTCGAGTCACCCGTGGCGCTCGATCCGCAGGACGTGGCTCGCGCCATCCGCTTCATGCTGGAGCAGCCGGACCGCGCCAACATCGCCCGCCTGGCCCTCTACCCGCAGGGCGAGGGCCACTAGGTCATTCTGCGGCCAGGACGGCCTGACGTTCCAGACCCATCTCCTGCATCTCGCGCTTCAGCGTGGGGTAATAGGCAATCGCCCCCTGTAGCCCACCCGAGACGTCGATCGACGCCGCGCTGAGGAAGGTGGCCAGGTCGCTGGCGAGGAAGACGCAGACGTTGGCGACTTCTTCCGGCCTTCCGAACCGGCCCAGGGGGACGATCTTGACGACCATCTCCAGGAACTCCTCGCGCGTGATGGTCGAGGGCATTTCCTTATAGTGGCGATCCCACTGGCCGGTGTCGATCCAGCCCATGTTGAGACTGTTGACCAGGATGTTGTCCTTGGCCAGTTGCTGGCCCAGCAGTTTGGACAGGGCGATCCCGGCCGCGCGGTTGGTCACCGAAGGGATGCCGTCCGGCGTCGGCAGGGCGCCGGCCAAGGCGTTGATGTTGATGATCCGGCCCCACCTCTGCTTGCGCATATGGGGCACGACAGCCTGGACAAAACGGAAATGGGCGACCTGGATATTGTTGGCGTGGTCCAGGATGTCCTCGGGCTGCAGGCTCTCCAGGGTGCCGCCCTTTCCTTGGCCGGCGTTGTTGACCAGCACGTCGACGCCGTCCCAGGCTTCGGCGACCTGGGCGACGAAAGCCCGCACCGCATCGGTATCGCCAACGTCCAGCGCGACCGCGATGACCTCGGCAGCGCCGAGAGCCCGCATCTCGTTGGCGACGACCGACAGGGTTTCTGGGCCGCGTGAACAGATCGCCAGCCGCACGCCTTCGCGGGCGAAGGCCGCGGCCGTTGCGTATCCGATGCCCCGGCTGGCGCCCGTGACGATGACCCGTTTGGCGCTGAGATCGATATGCATGGTCTGATTTCCTCGTGGGCTTCTGGCGAGCCGATCTATGAGTATTTTCTAGTCAGAAATCGCATTTCTGTCTCGAGTTATCTCGTCCGGGGTATGCGCGGTTTGCGATTCCGGCCCCTGCGAGCTACCCTTGATGTCGATTCCCCGGAGCCTTCACCACATGACCGTCAGCGCCCGAAAGGCCCGCCCCGAGGCGACGGCCGAGCGCCCGGCCAGCCGCACCGCGCCGCAGGCGCCTCGGCCACGCCGACCGGACCCCCGCGCGGCCAAGACGATCGAGAACATCGTCAATGCGGCCCAGAACGTGATGATGAATCACGGCACCCCCCGCATCACGGCCCAGGAGGTCTGCGACGCCGCCGGGGTTTCGCGCGGGACGCTATACCGCTATTTTCCGTCGATGGAGGCGGTGCTCGAGGCCGTCGTCCTGAGGCTGCGGACCGAAACGGACGAAGAGCTGAACCACGCCATGGAGGGGTGTGAGACCCCGACCGAACGGTTCGCGGCGTTCCTGAGATACAGCGTCTCGAACAACGAGACCCGCCGGGGTGCTCAGTTCTTGCACGTCGAGCCGGTCTTCGTGATCCAGTATTTCCAATCCAACTTCGACCACTTCATCAAGCGCGTCCTGATCGCGCTGGAGAGCGTGTTCGACGCCTGGGAAGCGGACATAGGGGCGACGGTCGATCGTACCGCCATCGCCGAGATGATGGTTCGTCTGGCGCTCAGCGAGACCGTGGTTCCCCCCAGCGACGGCAAGCCCCTGGCGTTGCGCCTCCAGAGCACCATCGATGTCATCCTCAAGACGCTGAACCGGCCCTAGACGTCAGCCCTTGGGGGCGATGACGTTGCGCAGTGTCCCGACGCCTTCCAGCACAACCTCGACGACATCGCCTGGGTTCAGGTAGCGGCCCGATCCCTGGCCGACCCCCTCGGGCGTGCCGGTGAACAGAAGGTCGCCGACCCCGAAGCTGACCCGCTGCTGCACGAACCGGATCAGTTCGACAACGTCCCAGGTCATGTCGGCGGTTGTGCCGTCCTGGCGAACCTCGCCGTTGATGGTCGTCGATAGTTTCAGCGCGGGGCTGCCTGGCGGAAATTCGTCGCGAGTGACGATCCATGGACCCACAGGCGTCGCCCGGTCCTGACTCTTGGCGGCGTACAGGTCCATGCCGATCCCCGGCGGGCCGCTGCGCTGGAGATCCCGCGCGCTGACGTCGTTGCCGGCGGTGTATCCCAGCACCGAGGTGAGAGGGTCGTTCAGGTCGATGGCATCGTCACCGATCACGACGACCAGTTCGCACTCGTAGTCCAGCTGGTCGGTCAGGGGAGGATAGCGGATCGGATCGTATGCGCCGATCAGGGCGCCGTAAGCCTTGAGGAAGGCGATCGGCTGGGACGGTGCGGCGACGCCGAACTCGACCAGATGCTTGCTGTAGTTGGCCCCGGCGATGACGACCTTGCTGGTGTTCTCGCACGGCGCCAGCAGCCGCAGGGTGGAAAGCGTCAGGGCAGGTCCCCCAAATGTCAGCGCGGCCTCGCCTTCACCGCGAGTCACAGCCGGACCCCAGTCCGCCATGCCGCCCACGATCGGCCGCGCCGTGTCGGTCTCTGGATCGACCATGGCCCAGAAGGGCGCGCCGCCGTCGGTGCATCGGGCCAGTTTCATGGGTGTGTTCCTGATGGGCTGAAGCAGTCGCGCAGCTGATCGGCGATGGCGCGGGCGCGGTCCCGATCCTTGTTGGCAAACCGGGCGAGGAGGGGCGCATTGTCGAACACCGGCGCGTCTCCCGGCTTGCGGCCCAGCAGCATGAAATGGGTATGGATGGCGTTGTCGCCCAGATAGATCACCGAGACCTTCTCGAAATCGCCGGTTGCGAGCAGCCCCGCCGACAGGGTCTTGAACAAGGGACCAAGCTCGGCCGCTGCGGCGTCCAGGATCGTGCCGACGCCGCCGTCGTGGTCGCGGGTGAAGGTCATCAGCATCCCCGGAACGTCCTGCATGGCGACGACGCCCCAGACGTCGCCGGCCAGCACGACATCCGCTGGCGCTGCGACGTCCAGCATCGTGCAGATCTTGCATCCAGGGTGCGCGGTCATGGAACTCCTGGCCGATGGGGCCCATAACGACGAACGGCGACCCCGCTGGAGCCGCCGCGCTGGGTGACGAGGGATCAGGCGGCGAGCGGCTTGGCGGCCCGGCCCATCTTGTCGAGGTCGATGTGCAGCAGTTCGGCCGCATTCTTCCAGCGGATCTTCTCGAGGTCCTCGGGCGAAACCCGCAGACCCGTCGTCAGGTCACCCCGGATCGCGTCCGACCCGCCGAAATTGGTGCCGTAGACCAGACGATCCGCGCCGATGACCTCGACCAGGGCCTGGCGCATCGGCAGTTCATGCAGTTCCGGGTCGAACCAGAAGTTCGGCAAATACTCCTCGAGGTCCTTCTTGTTGTGGACCACGTCGAGGTTCTTGATCGTCTGGGCCAGTCGGCCCAGCTGGTAGGGCACGAATCCGCCGGCGTGGGTGATGTAGACCTTCAGGTTCGGGAACCGGTCCAGCACACCGCCGCAGATCAGGTACCAGAAGCATTTGGTCTCGTCGTAGTTCATGCCGACGATGGCCGTCGTCTCGTACTTGTCGGTATTGGCCTTGGGCCCCCAGGTCACGGACTGGTTGTAGCCGTGCACGAACATGGGCAGGTCGAGGTCGCACAGGACTTCCCAGATCGGGTCCATGCGCGGATCGTCGAACTCCATGCCGCCGAAGTTCGAGCCGCCGGCGCTGAGGCCCTTGGCCCCAAGCTGGGTACAGGCACGGCGGATTTCCCTGGCCGCCTCGACCGGGTCCTGAAGCGCTGCGGTCGCCCACATCATCAACCGGCCGCCCGAGCGGTCGCAATACTCCGCCAGGGTGTCGTTGACCGTGGTTGAGAACTTGTTCGCGAAGGCCGGATCGGCCCAGTACATGTAGCAGTGCGACGGCACTGACAGCACCTGGGCATCCTGGCCGAGTGCATCCATGCCGGCCAGGCGGTGCTTGGGGTCGTTCCATTTCGACATGAACTCGGAGACTTCCATGGTCTCGCCACGCAGGACCGCCGCGCGGCGTTCCGGCGAGCCGAGCGTCAGGATCCATTCACCGACCCGCAGGCGGATATGGCCGTCGTCATGCTTCTCGAAGAATGGGCCCCAGTGCGGGTCCTGATTATAATAGCCCGGCAGCGGGGCGTGGGCGTGAAGATCGATCAGCATTCGATGTCCTTCCTGCGTCGAGGCCCCTTCATGGGACTCTTCGATCCAAATGGCGTTTCCTGAGGACCGATCATCGCATATTTTGAACGATCTGGTCGATATTGTTCAGTCTATTCTGTACCGCGAATGGCTTTCGTGTGTCAAAACAAAGGTTGGCGGATCCAAGAGGGCGTGGCCGGCCCTGTGCCCGTGCGAGCGTTGGCTCGCCAATCTCACTTCTGGGCCTGTGGCCCGTTTGGGCAGGGCTGAATCCACACTAACAGTCCAAGAGGCCCGGAAGGTCGAGGTCGAATACCCTGTCTGAAGGTTGGGCATGCAGGTTCAGGCCGCCGCCGCGGCGCGGGGCGTTTCAATCTTGAGCAGTTTGATCGCATTGCCGCTTCGGATCTTGTCGCGATCGACGTCCGACAGGTCGATGCCGGCGGTCAGGTCGCCGTAGTCGTAGGCCCCGCCGAAATTGGTGCCGTAGAGCAACTGGTCCGCCCCCACGACCTCGGCCACCGCACGGCGCAGGGCCGGGTGGTGGACGTCCAGGTCGAAGTAGAAATTCTTCATGTAATCCATGACCGGGCGCTGGTTCTTCGAGTCGGGCGCCATGACGCCGTTCAGTTCCGACAACCGGCCCAACTGGAACACGGCCATGCCCCCCGCGTGGGTGATATAGGTCTTGAGCGTGGGATAGGCGTCCAGCGCCCCGCCGCAGATCAGATACCAGAAGAACAGGGTCTCATCGACGCAATCGCCGACGATGGAGGTGGTCTCGAACCGGTCCTCGTGGTGCCGCTCGCCCAGATAGATCGACTGGTTGAAGCCGTGGACCATGATCGGCACGTCCAGTTCGGCCAGCTTGGCCCAGACGGGGAACAGTCGCTCGTCATAGGTCTGGATGCCGGCGAAATTCGTGCCGCCGACACACAGCCCCTTGGCGCCCAGCACCCTCACGGCGCGGTCGATCTCCTCCACCGCCGCCTCGGGGTCGGCCAGGTTGGCATGGGCCCAGAAGTCGAACTTGTCGGGCATGACGCGGCAGAAGGCGGAAAGTTCGTCATTGCAGATCCGGGCGTATTCGTTCCCGAACTCGCCGGCCCAATACATGAACGCATGCGACGGCGTGGACAGCACCAGCTTGTCGACTCCGCGCTGGGCCATGATCTCGAGCCTGGCGGCGTGGGTCATCCGCGCCAGCAGATTGGCCTCTGCCTCGGCGTCGTTCGCGGCCTTTACCGGCTGTTTGGTGCCCAGCGAGAAATGGCCGACGGTCAGTCCCTGCGGCTTCATGAACGGCCCCCAGAACGGGTGTCGATTCAGCATCCCAGGCGTGAACAGGTGAGCATGGACGTCAATCAGCATGGCGCTTTCCCGTATCTGTTATTAGATTGATATTCTCACTGTCGAATGTTCTGTGGCAAGGCGTCCCGGCATAATTGATTTGCCCGAGTGGATGGAGCCGGAAGCGAAGATGCAGCGACAGGGCGAACGCGGCCACCGACTTCTGCTCGCGGCGGGGATCATCGGCACGGCCTTCTGCCTGAGACTGGTGTTCGCCAGCCTGTCGGTGCGGTTGCCCGAGGTGGTGCTTGCGACCGGGTTGGCGCCCTGGCAGGTCGGGCTGCTGACAACCCTGCCAGTACTGTGTCTCGGTCTCTGCGCGCCCTTGGCGCCGCGGTTGGCAAGGCGGTGGGGTACGGAGCGCAGCCTGTTCGGCGCGCTTCTGCTGATCGGGCTGGGGACAGTGTGTCGTGTGCTGGGACCGGTCTGGGCGCTGTTCTCGTTCTCGATACTGGCGGGCGCCGCCATCGCCATCGCCAATGTACTGCTGCCCACCTTGGTCAAGCGTCACTTCGAGGATCGAACCGCCCTGCTCACGGGGGGCTATGTCACGGCGATCTCGGGCGGAGCGGCCCTGGCAGCCGCAGTCACGGTCCCTGTGGAGAGGTGGCTCGGCGGCGGCTGGCAGGTTGGACTGGCGATGTGGGCCGTGCCGGTTGCCGCGGCCGTGTTGCTCTGGTCCTCGCAGTTGGGTCGAAAACATGCGGGGATCAGCGTGGTCTTGCCGGTTGCCGGCCTATGGCGCGATCCTCTGGCCTGGAACGTGGCCCTGTTCATGGGGCTACAATCGGCGCTGGCCTTCAGTGTGCTGGGTTGGCTGGCCCCGATTCTGAGGGAGCGGGGCCTGGATGCCGTGACGGCTGGACTGGTTTTGTCGGTCCTGATCGTGGTGCAGCTTGCGACCTCCCTGACGGTTCCGTCGATCGCGACGCGCAGGCCGGGACAACGGATGATCGCCGTTGTGCTGTCGATCGCGGCGACGGTGGGGCTGGTGGGGCTGGTAGTGGCGCCGCTTTCGGGCGTGTGGGTCTGGGCTGTGGTTCAGGGACTGGCCCAGGGCGGATTGTTCTCGCTGGCCCTGACGATGGTGTTGCTGCGCTCACCCGACAGCGATGTGGCGTCTCACCTGTCGAGCATGGCTCAGGGTGTCGGATATGTCCCGGCTGCCCTGGCGCCGCTGGCCGTCGGGCTCCTGCACCAATGGACCGGAGGGTTCGAGGCGGTGGCGGGGTTGGTGGGGCTGATCGGCCTGGGATTGGTCATCACAGGCCTGATCGCAGGCCGGCCGACGGTCGTCGGGGCGCGGGCCGTCCATTCATCGGGTTCGGGGTTGGCCGAGGCATGACCGGATCCACCAATCAGGGAACATGCGCGATGCGGTTCGCAGACAGGGTTGCCATCGTTACCGGCGCAGGCCGCGGGATCGGGCGAGCCACGGCCCTGTTGCTGGCGCGTCAAGGCGCGACCGTCGCGGTTAACGATCTGGACCCCCGCGCGGCAGAAGCCGTGGTGTCTGAGATCGCTTCGCAGGGTGGCCGGGCGATGGCCATCGCAGGCGATGCCGCCGACGAAGCCTGTGTCGACGACGCCGTCGCCGAAGTCATGAGCGTGAAGGGTCGGATCGACATCCTGGTGAACAACGCGGGCATCTCAGTGGTCGCCCCCGCCGAGGACTTCGTCGCCTGGGACAGGGTAATCCGAACCAATCTGTATTCGCAGTTCTTCTGGTGCGGGGCCGTCGCCAACGCCTCCATGATCCCGGCGCAGCGGGGCGCGATCGTCAACGTCGCCTCCATCGCGGGTCTGGCTGCCGTGCCGAACCAGATCGGCTATGTCGTGTCCAAGCACGGCGTCGTCGGCCTGACCCGATCGCTGGCGGTCGAGTGGGGGCGATACGGCATCCGGGTCAACTGCGTCTGTCCAGGCATCACCGCGACCGAAATGACGACGGGCCCGACCGGCATGGACCCGGAAAGGCTCAAGGCCCGGGTCGGGCGTGTCCCTTTGGGCCGGATGGGCACGGTTCAGGAACAGGCGGAGGCCATCGCCTTCCTGGCGTCGGACGAGGCTTCCTATCTGAGCGGCGTCATCCTGAACAACGACGGGGGTCAGCTGGCGCTGCATTCCGGCGTCATGATGTGATCGCAAATCCTCAGGTCAGGTAGTCGAGCACCCGCTTCGCCACCAGCCGACCGGGACCGCCCGACACCCCACCGCCGGGGTGGATGCCCGCACCGCCCAGGAACAAGCCACGAGCGATGGGTTCAGGCCCGCCTAGGCCGAACGCAGGCCGTTTGGCTCCGGTTCGTTGAGCGCCAAAGTCAACATGGGTGACGCAGCCTTTGGTCAGGCCTGTGCGCGTCTCGCGGTCGGAACAGGTCTCGAACCACCGGCCCAGTTCGCCGTCGAAACCGTCGTAGTAGTCTGCCGCTCGGGCGATGATGGCATTGGCCGCCGGGGCCTTGGCGCTGTCCCAGCCTGCGTTCACATCGACCGGGAAAACCGGCAGATAGATGTAGGCCACGCCCTGACCGTCGGGCGCGATCGACGGATCCCAGTTGGTCATCGGCGACAGGGAAAAGACCGGCGTCTTCGGAACCAGCCCGCGTCGCGCCTGGACCAACGCCTGTCTCAGTTCGTCAGCGGTGCCGATCAGACCGACCGCCTGGTTCAGGTCCACGCCGTCGGTGCGCCTGTGTCGCTTGAGCCTGAAGGGCTGGGACGAGGCCACGTTCAGGAGCGATGGCCCGACGTTGGCCCGGTGCGCCGGAGCGTACTCAAGGCGGGTGCGCGTGACCCGGTCGAGCCCACCGGGAGTCGCCAAACGCGCGGCGCTGATGGGGTCACAGGTGGCGATCACGACATCTGCCTCAATCATCCGCCCATCGACCAGACACACGCCCTGTGTGGTCCCGTCGCGAATGACAATCTCCGCGACCTCGGCGTTCAGCATCAGTTCGCCGCCCGAAGCCGCATAGGCGCTCACCAGGGTATCGGCGAACATCCGCATTCCGCCGACGGCCTTGGACACCCCGACCCGGTGCAACAGGCCGAACAGGGCGTAGGCGATGCCGTTGCCGTCGGTGTCGAAGGGACCTGCGCCCGCCACGATGCCGAGCAACAGGGCCTGGGTTGCCGGATGTTCGAACCACTCGGCCGCCAGTTGGTCGGCCGGTGCGGCACTGATGAGCTGAAGTTTCGTCTTCAGCGCCCGGTTGCGGATCGCCACCTTGGCGAGCTCGAGATAGTTGCCTGCCGTTCGGACGCCGGGATCGCCCTTGCCCATGGCGCCCGCGAACTGCATCAGGCCGTCGATCAGTTCGATGAATTCGAGATAGGCCCTGGCGTCGGCGCTGGAGTAACGGGCGATATCCTCGGCCGTCCGACGCGGGTCGCGGAACACGGCGATCGAGCCCCCATCGGGATCGAGCCAAGCGTACATCGGGTCGGTCTCGACGGTCTTCCAGCCGTGGCTGCGCAGATCCAGTTCCTGCATCACCGGCGAGGCGCGGATGTGGATCAACTCGGCCGTTCCGGTATTGATCATGTGGTCCGGCGCTTCGGGGATCACATGGTCGGATTGCGAAAGACCGCCCGCCAGGGCTGCCCGTTCGACAACCAGAACCCGCTTGGCCGCCTTGCCCAGATAGGTTCCCGCAACCAGGCCGTTGTGGCCCCCGCCCACGATGACGACGTCGTAGCGTTTGCCCATATCAGGCGTCGATGAAGTAGCGGATCGACAGGGTCCCGTCGCCGAAATCGTAGAGCTCCATCGTCTCGATCACTACATTGGCGGCGTCGATGTGGTTGCGGTGGTGGCAGGCCGCTTCGTGACCATTGATCACCGCCTTGACCGCCTCCAGCCGCATCCCCTTATTGTGGTCGGCCCACATGGCTTCAAGGATGTCCCAGGCGTCGCGGTGTGGCTTGCCGACATAGTCGATGATCAGTCCGTTGCGCCCGAACTCGCGATAGAAGCCGAAGAAGGCCTCGCGGTCATGGGCATTCCAGGCGTCCAGCTGACCGTGCAGGAAGCGTTCGATCTCGCTCTTTGAAATCGTCATGCGATGTCCGAGCCCCGGACGTTGCGGGACGTGCCATTGCGCCGGTCCGTCTCGCCCCAGCCCAGCCAATGTGACGGCTCGCGCGTGTCGCCGACACGACGCCAGCGGCCCTCCTGCTGGGCGGTGATCGGGAAGCCACCCAGGAAGCTGACCATCCGTCCCTTGGGATCGGGCAGGAACTCCCATTCCTCGCTGTCGTCGAGGACGATGCGGGCGGTGTCGCAGAAATAGTCGCCGTCCGGGTGGTGCGACACGCCCTCGATCTTGGTGGTGGTCCGGATCTCACCCTTCTCGTTCTGGAAGATGGCATAGCCGAGCATGTCATGGCCCACGCAAAAGGAGCCGACGTCGAATGTTCCGTCAACATACACGGTGGCGAAATTCCACCAGATGACATGCATGCCGTTGTTGACGATCAGATCCTTCTTGTAGTGGATCGCGCCGCCCTCGGCGAGATAGGCCTGGTCCAGCGAAATGATGCCCTTGACCTCGTGGCCGTCGCAGACGCCGCTGACCTGATAGATCTGGGCGGTATAGAAGGTGCCCCAGTCGACGCCGGGCAGATACCACTGCATCCCCACACCCAGCAGTGTGCCGCAGATCTCGAACAGGCCGTCCTCGGTCCAGGTGAACCGCCCGGCCGAGGCCGTGACCCGCCAGGCGTTGCCCGCATCGCTGTCGGGCGAGCGCCAGACGACGGTGTCGCTTTCCAGGGTCTGGACGGGCAGGGCGGTTTGGGCCTGGGCCGCCATGCGTGGCTTGTCCATGACCAGGGTGTCTTCGCCGAGCCGCGTGGATTGATAGAAGAAGGTGGTCGGGTTGGGCGTGCCGGTCGGGGCCATCAGGGCGCGAACCGGGGCATACAGATGGCCCTCGGCGTCGCGCAACACGCCGTAGGGCATGGTCTTGTTCATCACCAGGCCGAAGAAGCCGCGAGTGTCATTCATGGCCGGGGCGCTGACCTCCATCGGTGCGACCAGCACCTGATAGTTGAAGTCGGCACGCGGCATCGTCCGATTGAACGTGCGCATATCCTGAACAGTTTCCCTATTTTTGTCTAATCTAAGCGAGGAACTGTTCAGCCGTCCAGAAGGGAGTCCCGTCGCGCGGTTCGGGCGGCGTTGAGGAAGCACAACACGGCCACCACGTTCAGCGACATCCCCGTCATGATCGCCCAGCGCAGCGAGTTCGGCCCGCCGTAGACGTCGCTGAGCACGCCGACGAGAAAGGGACCTAGCCCCGTGCCGACGACGGTCGCGACCGTCTGCAAGGTCGCCACGACCACGCCTCGCATCCGGGGACGCAACATGCTGAGCACCAGGGCATTGGCCGGCCCGTTGTGAGCCAGCATCAGCCCGCACCACAGGCACATCATCGCTACGGCAACCACGGCGCTGCCGGACAGGGCGGCCGCGACCCCGCAGATGACCACGCCGGTCATGGTTGTGGCGCTGAGGAGGGCCAGGCGTTCGGGCCGATGTCCCTGTTTCGAGTTCGACAGCCGGTCACCCATAAGCCCCGAGATCAGCGGAATGACGATGCCGAACACCGTAAAGGCCACAGCGATCGAGACCCCCGCAAGCGCCAGGGGCATCTGATGGACACGCACAAGGAACGACACGGACCACAGGGCAAAGGCCGAGCTCATTGCGGCGGCCAGAACGATCCCGGCCATCATGCTGAGAATGGCCGGACGGCGGAGTACGTAGGCGAAGGCTTCGCTGAGGGTGGCGGCCTTTTCAGCCCCTTCGCCGGCTGGCACAGGGCCGACCTCGGACGTGACCGGGGCGACCGATTCCGATCCACCGCGACGGGGCTCACGCACGACCAGGAATAGGATCACCCCCATCACCAGACCGGGAATCCCCGCGACCAGGAACACCGTCCGCCAGCCGAACGCTTGAGCCAGAATTCCTCCGACGAGGAAGATGATGCCTGTCCCGATGGCCGAGCTCAGGTACCAGATGCCGATGGCCGTCGACCGCTGTTTGGGCGGGAAATAGTCCGAGACCATCGACATGGCCGTCGGGGCTCCGCCGGCCTCTGCGATGCCGACCCCCATGCGCGCCAGCAGCAACTGAACGTAGGAATTGGCCGAGGCGCAGACCGCAGTCATGATGCTCCACAGCGCCAGAATGCCGACCAGCATGTTTCGGCGATTTACCCGGTCCACGAGATAGCCCATCGGGATGGCGGCGACTGCAAAAGCAAAGGCGTATCCCAGGCTGCCCAACATCCCCATCTGGCTGTCGCTCAGACCGAACTCCTGACGGATCGGTTCGACCACGACCGACAGCACGTTGCGGTCGATGTGGTGGGTCGAATGCACGGCGGTCAGGACGGCCAGCACCAGCCAGCGATAGTGTTTGCCCGGCGCTTTTGCTAAAGCGGCCGTCAGCGTGTCCGACATCAGTGACGCCCTTCCAAATACTGCGCGAGATCATGGGTATGGGGCTGATGCGCGAGCGAGCCGCCGTTGCAGACGATGGTCTCGCCATTGATGAAGCCTGCGTCCTCGGACGCGAGGAAGGCGACCACGGCCGCCACGTCCTCCGGCGTGCCGAGACGCGGCGTCAGGACGTGGTTCTGGATGATCTCGATCAATTCTGGCACGCCGTCCCTGGCCGCCTCGGTCAGGATCAGCCCCGGAGCGACCGCGTTGCAGCGGATGCCTCGACGGCCGTACTGGGTGGCGACCGAACGGGTCAGCGCGATGACGCCGGCCTTTGAGGTTCCATAGGCGATCCGCGACAGGTCGCCGACCAGGCCGGACGCCGAGGCGGTGTTGACGATCGCTCCGCCCCCAGTCTTCAGCATCTCTGGGATCGCGTATTTGCAGCCGGCCAGATAGCCGCGAAGGTTGACCGCCATGACCCGGTCCCAGGTCTCGAACGCGATATCGACGGCCGTCGTGTCGTCCTTCTGGATCTGCGGCGTCGTGATGGCGGCGTTGTTGAGCAGGATGTCCAGACGCCCGAACTGCGCCACGGTCGATACAACCAGCGCCTCGACTGTTTCCATCTTCTCTGCGTCGTAGAAGGCTGCGGTAGCGCCATGGCCGATCTCGCCCGCCACGGCTCTCGCGCGCACAAGATCATAATCGGCGATCACCGTGACCGCGCCCTCCGACGTCAGTCGGCGCGCGGTCGCCGACCCGATGCCGCCGGCCCCGCCCGTTACGATGGCGATCTTGCCCTCCAGCCTTTTCATGGCGTCACTCCGGCCCGTAGAAGTGATTCAGGAAGTCACTGTGGTAAACGACTCGCTCGCGCCGAAGGCGTCGTGACAGCATCGGATTGTCGTCATCGTCCAGCGCGTTCAGGACCACGGTCGGCCCCTCTCCGAGGTGTTCCAGCGCCACCCGCGCAACATCCTCGGCCAGGGTCAACGGCACCGCGTCCGGCGACAGATTGTTCTTCTCGAACACCGTGCGGAGCTTGGGCGTATCGGTCGCGCCGATCAGGACGTTCAGGACATCGACACCCTTGGGCTTCAGCTCGCGCCACAGGCTTTCACCCAGGTTCAAGGCATAGCCCTTGGTCGCGGAATAGAGCGCCAGCCGACCCGTGCCCTGGAATGCCGCCTCCGATCCGATGATGACGATCCCGCCGCGACCCTTGGCGACGAACGCCGTGGCGCAGCGGTGGCAGGCCTCGGTCAGCATGTCGATGTTGCGTTGAAGCAGTTGGCGCCACTCGGAATAGGGCTTGGCCAGAAACGGTCCTCCGACGCTGTCGCCGCCCGCGTTGAAGACGACGAGGCCCAGGTCCAGCCCGTCAGCGTAGGCCTGGAGCCTTGCGGCACCGTCCGCGACCGTCAGGTCCAGCGACTGCGTCATGACATCGACGCCGAACCGTTTACGTAATGTCGTCGCCAGCACCTCAAGCCTATCCAGCCGCCGGGCGACCAATACGACATTGCATCCCTTGGCCGCCGCGAGGGTCGCCAGCTCCGCGCCCGTGCCCTCCGAAGCGCCGCTGACCAGCACCCAGGGACCGTATTTCGAGACAAAGGTCGGATCTCGCCGGCTTTCGTCAATCATTGCCGACTCTTTCAATGGGGCCGCTCACGCGAAAAAGAAAAGTCCGCTCCCGGCGGGTGGGCCGGGAGCGGAAGGCGGGGTGGTGGGGTCTAAAGCGCGTAGCGAACTTCGAAGCCGAAGGTCCGCGGGTCGCCATAAAGCTGGGACCGGAAGCCGAACGGGGTCGTCCGGTCGGTGGTGTTCAGCAGGTAGTCTTCGTCGGTCGCGTTCTTGACGTACACGCCAAGATCGATGCCGCGACCGCCGATATCCTTCCAGTCCAGCCGCGCGTCGATCAGGCCATAGGCAGGGGCGATGTTGCCGGGCGTGGTCAGGTTGTCGTCGGCGAAGGCAACCTCGTTGATGTAGGCATAGCCGATCTGACCGACCAGTTCGCCGACGCTCAAGGGGTGACGCCAGGTCGCCGACAGGTTCACCGAATCCTGGGGTGCCTGCGCAAAGCGATTGCCGCTGACGTCGCCGAGGATGGCGTTCTGATAGCTGTCGTACTGGGTGTGCAGATAGCCGTAGGACGCCTGAATCGTCAGAGGCTCCAGCGGCCGCGCCAGAAGTTCGATCTGTCCGCCATAGATGGTCGCTTCGGCGGCGTTGAAGTTGCCGGTCACGACCAGGTTCTGGAACAACAGCGAGGTGGTGCGCTGGATGTCGGTGTATTCGGCGTAGAAGGCCGACAGATTGGTCCGGATCGGCATGCCGCCCAGGCTCCAGTCCGCCTTCAGACCGGCCTCGTAGTCGGTGATGAACTCGGGCCGCACGACTTCGAGGTCGGGGTCGTTGATGTTGGCGTTGAAGCCGCCGGCGTTGTAGCCCTTGCGCGTGGTCGTATACAGCAGCACGTCGTCGGTGGCCTTGAAATCCACCGACAGGTTGTAGGTGACGGCGTCCGTCTGGGCGGCGATGCGCTGGGTGCAGGTGGCGATGTTCACGCTGGGCAGGGCCGCCGGAAGATTGCAGCGCAGGCCAGGGCTGAAGCCGAATTGGGCGGTCTTCACATCGTCCTCGGTGTATCGCATGCCCGCCGTCAGGTTAAGGCGATCGGTCACCGCCAGAGTGCCCTGAGCATAGACGGCCCAGGAGTCCGTGGTGGTGTTGCCGCCCGTCTGTTGCGTCGTATTGATGTTGTGGGGCGTGCCGACCGGTGCGAACAGCAAAAAGGCGTTGAAGTTGTTCACGTCGCTGGCCGACGAATAGAGGCCGGTCACCCAGGACAGGCGGTCGCCGAAAGCCGTGCCCAGCAGTTGGGCTTCATGGGTGGTCAGGCTGGTCTCGTTGTCGTTCAGGCCGATGATGACCGGCAGGGGGATCGACAGCTGGCTGGTGAACTGGCGGTCCTCGTTTTCCTGATAGCCGAAGATGTATTTGGCCGTGACCGCTCCGAAATAGCCGCTCAGGACGTTGGTGAACTGCCAGGGCGTCGCGGTCTGGCTGGCGTTCAGCGGGATGGATACGGTGCGGATTCCGCGCGCGCGCTGGGCGGCCAGTTCGACCCCGTAGGCCGCGCCGTAGATGCAGGCCGGCAGGGCTGTCGGGCAGGTCGGCGTCCCTGCGCCCGCGCCGCTGATCTGGGCATAGGGGGTGTCGTCGCGGTCGGCGAGATTGAAGGTCGTGACGTTGCTCAGATACTCATTGGGCGTGAATCGGGCCGAGAACCGAACCGACCGATGATCCAGCTTTTGAAGGTCCGGGCCGGTCAGGTTGTCGATGAGGCCGTCACGCCGGGTCACGCGGGCCCCGAAGCGCAGGGCGAGCATCTCGTTGACAGGCAGGTTCACGACCGCAGTGCCTTCATACAGGTTGTAGCTGCCGACCCGCCCTTCGAGGTAGCCTTCGAATTCGTCCGTCGGCGTATTCTGGACGAACAGGACGGCACGCCGGTGCTGTTCTTGCCGAACAGGGTGCCCTGGGGGCCGGAGACGGCCTGGATCGAGGCCAGGTCCCACAGCATCTGATCGGCCAGGACGGCGTTGACGGGAACCTCGTTGAGATAGCTGACCACGCCGGTGCGAACACCCCGCAGCGAGAACTGCTGCGCCCCGCCGAAAATGCTGACACCGACGCTGAGGGTTGGAACCAGCTTCTGGAGATCGGTGCCGGTCGTGATCGTGCGGCTTTCGAGCTCCTCCGCCGAGATCCCCGTTACGCTGAGTGGAACGTCTTGGAGGCGTTCTTCGGAACGGCGGGCGACGACAACGATGTCTCCGAGTGCGGAGGCCTGGTCTTCCTCGGCCGGTGCCGGGCGGTTCTGGGCCTGGGCGGCACTCAGTCCGACCGACGAAGACAGTAAGAGTGCAAGCGCGCTCGCTCCCGCGAGCAGGGTATGTCTAGCCATGTTTCCCCCTAAGGAAATGATGTTGGCCAGCTCAGGACCGTCTATGCCGTCCTTGATGTTCGAGCTGGTTTGAAAGTCGTCACGTACGCGGGGAACATCGTGTCTCATTGAAATGGACGAAGCGCGGCGAGTCCGCGAAGCCTGGTAGCGAGCACTGATCCCTTGATTTCAGTCTGATGTCAGACTGATCTTCTGAAAAATATAAGTCAAGTGACTTAAGGGGTGGCCTCGACGTGGGCAACGTCCGCCTTGACTCCGCGCTTCCGATCCAGATCGGCCATGTTGATGTATTCGCGCCAGCGGACGATCAGGCCCTCGTCATCCAGCTCGTAGATGGCGATCATCTGGTGCGGGCAGGGCCTTCCCACCAGCACGGCCCAGTCGGATCGTTCCTGGATGACGACGTGCGCATTCGAGACCGCGTGTACGGTGTTGCACCGGTTGTGGCCCGAATAGGCGATCTGACGGTTGATTTCGGCGGCCAGAGCTTCGCGTCCCTTGACCATCGGCCCGCCCGGGACCCAGAGCCGCCATTCGGCATCCGGGGCCATCATCGCCACAATGCGATCGACATCGGGCCGGCTGGTCGGTGTTCCGTCACCCCAGGCCTCGCAGAAGTGCTCGACGAACGCTTGCTGAGGCCCTTGAGGCGCGTGCAGCGCCATGGACAATCCGGTTCCATCCGTCGCCTCCGGGATAGGCGGTCGGCAATCCAGGCCGGATCGCGCGTCAAGGCCCACCAGGCCCGAAAGACTCTCCGGTGAAACGCCTGCCTGCCGTGCGAAATCCAGTCCGTCGAAATAGTCGCGCCAGGCCGTGATGAGTCCGTCGCCATTCAGTTCAAAGGCGCCCGCGACCCACCGCTCAACCGGCCTGCCGTCACGCATGAAGCGGTCGTGTCGCTCTGCGATGACCATGTCGTCGGTCGAGGCGACGAGCACAATCTCCGTCTCGATGGCCGAGATGTATGTCGTCTGCCGTTCCAGTTCAGTCCGGATGGCGTCGTGCCCGACCAGGGTCGGCCCATCCGGCATATAGAGCGTCCAGCGGGCGTCCTCGGAAAAGCTCTCGCAAATACGATCGATGTCGATCGAGCCGTCGCTACTCCATGCCGCCAGCATTTGCTGGACGGCATCTTCCTGTCGGGCGCCCATCGATCAGGCCTCCATCGGCGCTGCGGCCGGCTTGTGTCGGGGGATCAGGTAGTCGAGCTGAAGCTGGGCGAAGGGCAGGGGGGCCGTCATGCCGCCGTCGCATTTGTAGAGCCCCCCATTCATGAAGGTCGCCTCGTCCGACGCCAGATAGGCGGCCAAATTGGCGATGTCGTCGGGGCGACCGAGGCGGGGCGCGTTCTGCAGCTTCATGAAGGCGGCATGCATTTCGGCGCTGGCCCAGGCCTTCATCGCCGGGGTCTCGATCACGCCCGGGATGACCGCGTTGCACCGGATGCCCTGTTTTCCGTAGTTGGTGGCGATCGTCTTGACGTACCAGTTCACCATCGCCTTGGACGCACCGTACGAAAACTGCGCGACGTCGCCGCCCAACGAACTGGTCGAGGAGGTGAACAGGATACAGCCGCTGCCACGCTCCAGCATGTGAGGCAGGGCGTGTTTGGAGGCCAGCACCCCGCCCAGGACGTTGACCTGGACGATCTCATGAAAGACGTCCGGATCGAACTGAAGGAAATCGACATCGCGCTTGCGCTTTCCGGCTGCCGTGTTGACCGCGTTGTTGAACAGGATGTCCAGCTTGCCCAGGTCGGAAATGGTGCGTTCGATCATTCCCTTCAGGGCCAGGTCGTCGGCGACATCGACAGCGAAGCCGATAGCCTTTCCGCCTGCTGATCGGATCTCCTCGGCGACGGCCTCGGCGGTGTCGCCTAGAATGTCGGTGACCGCGACTGCGGCGCCCTCGGCTGCGAATTTCAGGGCGGAGGCGCGGCCGATGCCCGAGCCGGCTCCTGTGATGACGGCGGTCTTGCCGGCGAGACGTGTCATGCTGTTCTTCCGTTCACAGGGGTCGGCCGGGCCTTCTCGGGAGAGGACGGCTATTCAAACTTCTTACCGTCCATGACGCCCTGAATCGGGGACTCGGCCGGCTGAGGCTGGGCGGCTCGGGCGGCCCAGTAGGCCCTGAGCTGGCTGTTGGGATCGGCGACGACGGTCGGACGGTTGTCGTAGATAAAGGTCTCGCGCGTCTGCGGCGTATAGGCTGGCCACGCGGGCGCGCCGGGGATCGTCGGATTGCCGGTACGGGCGAAGGCGGCAAAGGTCGCGCTCATCAGTGCCGCCATCGCGTCCTGCTCGGGCCCGGCGCCGACGAGGCCGGCCGAAACATCGACGTTGTCGAAAATGAAGGGCAGTTCGACCGCGTGGGGCGACCTGAGCTTGCCGCCCAGCACCGGCGAGTTCCAGTCGATCTTGTACATATAGACCGGCGCGGCCTGCTGATCGTATTTGCGCTCGGCCAGGGTGATCGAGCTCGCCGTGAACATCATGTCCGTCATGACGCTGGTGTAGAGGTGCATCGGCCGATCGGTCGGGGCCTGTGCGCGGTAAAGGGCGATGGTGTTGGCCGCCTCGGCCGGGCCGACCATGCCGCCCACCCGGGTCGTCAGATCGGCCTCGGTCATCGTCTGCCAGGTCGGATCGCTGAGGACGATGTTGGTGGCCTCGTCCTTGGTCGAGCCGACCATGATCGGGACATTGGCCGAGAGCGGCGAGCCGACGGGGTCGAACGGGTTGGTCGGCAATGTCTCACCGTCGACGGCGGGCATATAGGCCAGCAGTCCGGCGCGGGCGCCTGCCCTCATCAGGATGTCTGTGGGCAGGGCACGCAGAGCCGCGACATTCCCGGGCTCAAGACCCAGCTCGGTGAACAGCTTGTCGCGCGTAGCGGTCGCAGCCTCGACCGTGCCGACCCTGACGGCCGCGCCGCTCTGGATGATCGCCTTGTGGAACAGGCCTTGGGCCGACGGCATGGCCAGAAGGGTGCTGACCTTCGAGCCGCCGCCTGACTGGCCGAAGATGGTGACGTTGTCTGGGTCACCGCCGAAGGATGCGATATTGGCCTTGACCCAATTCAGGGCGGCCACGATGTCGAGCATCCCCGCCAGGTTTGAGTCCGCGTACTGAGGTCCCGCCTCCGGTCCTAGTTCAAGATAGCCGAACACGTTCAGGCGGTGGTTCAGGGTGACGACCACCACGTCCTGACCGCGCGAAAGATTGCTGCCCTCGTAGTATTTGTCGCCGCCACTCCCCAGGAAGAAGCCGCCGCCGTGCAGCCAGACCATCACCGGTCGCCTGGCGTTGTCGGCGACCGCAGGGGTCCAGACGTTGAGGACCAGGCAGTCCTCGCTGGTCGGAAGGTCGGAAAACGACAGGACGCTGGCCATTTCGGGCGGCATGTTCACCGACGGCTGGGGGCAGCGATCGCCCATGCGGTCGGCCACCCGGACCCCGCCCCAGGCCGGAGGCGGGGCGGGCGGCAGGAAGCGGTTCGCGCCGCCCGTGTCCGCGCCATAGTGGATACCGAGAAACGACAGGACGCCTCTGGATGGCACGCCCTGGAGCTGGCCTTCGGCGGTCGTGACGACTGGCGCTGCGTCCTGGGCCTCGGCGCGGGACACCGGTAGGGACACGGCCAGTACGGCGGCGAGAATGACAGCGGCCGACGCGGATGCGGCTCCGCCGAGCGCGAGGAGATGAGACATGCCGAACCTGTCTTTCCAGAGACCAGATGGCCTCGTTGCTGGTGGTCCGCCTCGCGCTCTGACGGCGATCCGGCATGGCCGACCGCGCCTCGAAGCGGGTGAGAACGGTGATGACTGCGTTTCCACTCCCGGGCCGTGCGGCGACGCGCCGACGGCCCCTTTTTTCGAGGTCTGATCGAACGACGGCGACTTCTGCCGACGCCCGAAATGCCCCGCTGCATCTGAGGATGAGCGTCTGTATAAGTCAAGCGCCTTAAACCAGACCGGTGCCGATCTTCCGAATTTCTCGCGATGGGGTCTTCTTTTATTTTGCGCGGCAGTCGGGCAAGGACCGGATATGGCCAGACTGTTTCCCGAGTATCCGAAGACCGCCAAGAAGCTGATGCTGGCCGCGGAACGACTGTACGGTCAGCACGGTCTGGACGGAGTCTCCCTGCGCCAGCTGGCCACCGCCGCGGGCCAGGCCAACAACTATGTCGTCCAGCATCATTTCGGATCCAAACTTGGCCTGATCCAAGCTGTGTCGGAGATGCGTCTTCCGGCCATGGAGGCCCATCGCCAGAGCCTGCTCGCCGCAGCCCGAGCGGAAAATGACTTCACCGTGGCGCGGATGCTGAGCTGCCTGTTCTCGCCGCTGGTGACGGTGCTGGAGGCGCAGGACATGAAGGACTACGCGCGCTTCACCCTGGCGGTCATGCACCTTGACCCGGAACAGCATCCGTTCGTGCGATCGACCGACATCTCGCCGGCCTCGACCGAGATCCGCAGCAAGCTAAGCGAATCGCTTTCGCATCTCGAGCCCGATGTGTTTCGCCGTCGGCTGGCGCTGAGCGCCAGCGTGTTTCTGAACGGCATTTCCGAGTTGGGTGGCAAGCTTAAGCTTTCGCCGGCCGGCTATGCCAGCACCGACCAGTATTGCAGCGACGTCTTCGAGGCCGCCCTGGCAGTGCTTACCTGTCCATTCTCGACCGAGGCCCGTGCCGATTTCCGCAAGGCCGACGCAACCTGATCCTCAGACGAAGACGCCGCCCCACGAAGGTGGAGCGGCGTCCTGGCCGAGCTTCGCTCCTGTCAGGTGCGTGGTGGCGCCTGGCAGGTCCAGTTGGCGGCATCGTAGACGGCATCCGGGATTCCAGCCCTGGTGCGATCGAACACCGCGACCTCCGGATAGGGGCACAGCATGAAGTCGCGCGAGGTTCCTGTCGGCGGCGGCACGAGGACACCGGACACCATTCGGGTCGCGGGATCGGCGAAAAGCAGTTGCTGACGATCGATACCGCGGTGGGCGACGACGGCGCCAGGGGCTTCTCCGGTCTCGACCCAGTTGATGAGCTCGGACATCAGCACGTCGGGCGCATCGCCAGGGCCGGTGCCTGAGCCGCAGTGGCCCATGCCCGGAATCCTGTAGAAGCTGGCGAACTGGCGCAGGTTGTCCATGCCGTCGACATGACCCGCCGCGTCGATGAAATACTGTTCCATTTCCGTATCGATGCAGCACGGATCACTGACGCCGTTCCACATCAGGACCTTGCCGCCGGCAGCGCGATAGCCGGTCAGGTCGGCGCTGTAGGGCCAGCCGAAATCCAGCCTGCGGGTGGCTTCCCACCAAGCGTCAATCTGTGCCTGGTCATTGAGATCCATGGTCATGACGTCGAAGTCAGGGCCGAACAGGACCTTGGCCAACGAGCTACCAATGACATAGCCGGGCGAAGAGCGGGCCATGTTCTCGACGGTGGCGGCATCCGACCAAGGCGGCGGAACCTGACCCATGAAGCCGGCCCAGACGCTCATGTTCGAGATCGGGAAGCCGACCTTGATCTGGCCAGAGGGGCTCCGGGGGCCGGCGATGATGGCCTTGACGCTTTTCAGCTCGGGACCTGTGAGACAGTCGGGGCCGTCGGCGTCCGCGCAGGCGACGGTGTCGAAGTCGAAGTTGCACACGCGGTGGTCCTGGATGATGGAGTCCCTGGCCCCGTCCAACTCATCGCAGGCTGCCGTGACCCTTCGGTCGAGCATGGCGAATTTGGCCGGTGACACCCAGGAGCCAGGCTCGCGGGCCATCTGCTGTGCGGCATGGATGAAGGCGAGCATGGTCGCGGAGCTGCGACCACCGGGCGCGCCCAACAGCACTCCGTCATAGTCCCCGGGGTGACGCTCGATGGCCTCGGTGGTCATGCGCCCGCCACCCGAACAGCCGGATGTATAACGATAAAAGGACTGCCCGCCGTAATAGGCGCGGGTGATCTGCTGCGTCGCCACGGCGGTAACGTGGGCCCCGCGATCGATGTGGTCGCGCGCCTGTGCGGGATCGGCCAGGAAGCTCCAGTCCAGGATGTGTCCGGTATGACCAGTATCGGTGCCTGCGACAGCAAAGCCCTGGACCAGGGGATTGCCGGCTGGAATCTGGGAATCCGACGGCACATAGCCGGCGGCACCGCCCATGCCGATGAAATAGTAGCGGTTCTGCCAGCCGGTGTCCGGCAACTGCAGGCGGAAGTTGACCCTATTCGGTCCTGGGTTATTGGTGGTGACGTAGCCCTCGATCCGACAGTGCGGCACCGGAGCCGCGGTCGGTGTTGCCGACGTGATTGTGGTGTCGGCAGGCGCGCTGGCCTGGATTGACGCCGTATCGCACGTCCCGGCCAGCGCCGTTGAGTTGTTGAAGAGCGTCAGGGCGCCAACGGCCCCTCCGCATAGCAGCAGCCTGGATTTCAAAGATAAGCTCACGAGGGTCCTCCCTGGACAATGACGCCGTCGATGCACCTCTTGTTAGGGCACATGGCCGGGCAGCTAAAACTACGGGCGGTGACTTGCCGCCGCCCGTCGGCTTAACTTCAGCTGACCACCACCCGGGCCGATGCGAGGTTTTCCAGCTGTCTGCGGGCAGCCGGATCGCCATGGCGGTTTAGCCGGACCCGGCAGGTGACGAAGTAGGTTCCGGGCCTGTCAAAGCGCGTTGTTATGGAGAAGGTCAGTTCGGTCTGGCCGGGTTCCACCGGAGCCATCAGTGCGAAGGCACCGCTGGCATCGAGGTCCCATTCGGCCTGGGTGAAATATCCTGCGCCCTCAGGGGCTTCTGCATGGACGGTCAATTGGACCGGCTCGCCAATCCTGACGTCGGTTCTCAGCATGCCATTGGCCGTGACTTCGACGACCGGCTGGACGCCGCCGCGTTCCCTGGCAGACCGGGGCAACGTAACCTTGCCGTCCGAGAAGACATAGGCTGTCTCGGCCGGAGGAATGCCCTGCTCGACCCACGTGGCGAGGTCGACAAGGCCCTGTTCAATGATCGGCATATAGTTGATCAGCCAAGTCGTGGTCGCCCGTTTGGGATTGGTGGGCAGCAGCATCGGTGGGACGTGCTCAGCGTTTTGGGTCCATTGCAGACGGAACCTCTCGCGCGCCTTTTCGGGCCCTTGCGCCTCTTCGACCGCGCGTTTGTAGATCACGCCCTGAGGCGGCCAAAGCGAGGCGTCGTGGGTATGGTGAACCCACAGCAACTTGCCCTCGTACTGACCGGAATAGGGCACGCCCATCAGGGGCGACTGCACCGGTACGCCATGCTGAGGATAGATCGGCTGGCCGTCCACGCGCAGGAAATCGTTCAGCGGGTCTTCGGAAATGTGGTGCCGGTAGGCGTAGCAGAAAGCGAGGAAGGCGTGGTTGTCGAGGTGGACGCTGTCGCCGACCTCGACCCCGCGGAAGCGCAGGATGTTGGCGTCTGCGCGCCCGTCGCAGAACCAGATGTCGCCGACCGCGCGGGTGCAGAACAGCTGGCGTCCCGCGACGGTGCCGCTGTCGATCTTGACGCCGCATCCGGTGCTGTAGCCGCCGGTCAGGCCCTTGACCTCGATCGCGACCGGCAGATCCCAGGTGCCGCTGCTGGACGCCATCAGCATGATCATCGCCTTGGAGTCGGTATACTCGGCCCCGGCGAACTCCTCGCCCATCAGGTCCTGGGCGGTGATGATGCGGGTGATCGGAAGGGTGACGTCGATCAGGTCGTCTGCGACCACCTCGGGACGGTCGTGGCCAATGTAGCCAGGCTGGGTCCAGAAGTTGGTGAAATAGTCGGCGTCTTCCTCGAGCAACATGCCGGCGATCGAACACCACAGCCAGATCTGGCCCATGGGCTTGGCGATCATGAACTCGTCGCCGCGCGGGTATCCGAGCCGGTACAGGTTGGCCAGTTCCTCGCGTTCGTGCTGGGTCAGCCCCGCAAAGGGATCGCCGCCGCCGCCGGGAGCCATGGCGTCGATAACGCCTTCCAGCTTGTCGCCGCGCAACAGGCGCTGGACGTTGAACATGCTCCCGAACGAGAAAGGCTGCTCGCTGCGAACGCGTGAGTTGGTGCCGTGCGGCTCGACATTGCCACCGCCCATGAAGGGCAGGGCGCCGTCATATACCCCGTCGCAATACTCCAGGCACAGCGGTGACCGGCGGCCACCGCCGCTGCCGCCCCAGACATAGCTGTAGTCGGGTTCGCGGCCGAACACCTGCTTGCAGACGTATTTCGAGAATCGCGCGCTCTCGATGCTGGCGCGATAGCCATAGAGGCCGGGATCGATCCCGGCGCGCGGGTCGATGTCGTCGCCGATGTGGCCCGAGTTCGATTCGACCATATAGCCGCCCAGGCCGACCATCATATCAAGGCCGCCCAGAAGCGCGCCCATGGCACCGGCGAAGGCTTCCTCGTGTCCCGCATGGGCACCCTCCAGTGGGTGATACATCCGGCCGCCCCATTGCTCTTCAGAGGGGAAGTAGAAGGTGAAGCGGGTGTCGGTGTTGGCGAATCCTCCGTGGACGTTGCGATGGGGGTAGGGCTTCTCGCGCCATTCGTCGCGATCGATGTACGGAGCCCCGAAATAGCTGTCCCGAACGACATACTCGCAGGTGTCCAACGCCGGTTTTTCGTCAGCATCCAACATGAGCATTCTTCCCAATGTGTGACCGCATCCGGCCTCGGTTCTGCCGCCGATGTCGCGATCTATGCAGTCATTCTGACATCGGTCAACTATTCTCTCATCGGAACACGGCTGAATGGGTGACCGCATAGGCGCGGCGGAACCTCAGTTTGGAAAATCGGAATTCTGATGCCAGACGAATGTTCTTGCCGAGTTTCTAAACATATGAGACTGATTTGTTCAATGCGCGGCGGGAGATCATCTCACCAAACGTCCAAAGGGGCGCGGCCGGCACGGGGAGGATAGATGATTATGCACGTTTTCGGTGCCGATAATTGGTGCATTGCCCGAAAGGCTGGCCTCGCCGGTCTTATGTTCGCGACCTGTCTCACGGCCCCGTCGCTTGCGGTCGCTCAGCAAGCAGAGCCTGCGACCGATGACCCCAGCCAGTTTTCGAGACTGGACGAAGTCGTCGTCACCGCCCGCCGGCGCGACGAGAACCTTCAGGATGTACCGCTCGCCGTCACGGCACTCAGCGAGGAAATTCTTGAGGAAAAAGGCGTTCGCGAGGCCAATGACCTCGGACAGGTCGCGCCGGGGCTCAGCGTCCAGAACACGACCGCCAACCGCAACAACATCACCTATTCGATCCGCGGCCAAGGCCAGACTTTTGGTCAGAATTCACCCGGCGTCGTGCCGTATTTCGCCGAAGTGCCGTCGTTTGGCGACGCCATCTTCGATCTGCAGGGCATCCAGGTCCTGAAGGGGCCGCAGGGCACCCTGTTCGGCCGGAACACCACCGGCGGCGCGATCCTGTTCGCGCCGAAAGCCCCTTCAGATACGTTCAACGGCTATCTGATCGCGCGCGCTGGCAACTATCAGCGACGGGATCTTGAGTTCGGTCTCGGCGGGCCGATCCTGGGTGATCGTCTGACATTCCGGGTCGCCGGCCAGTTCCTGAACCGCGACGGCTATACGGAGAACACCGTCAATGGCGACTATCTTGACGACGAGAACCGCCAAGCTTGGCGCATCAGCCTGACGGCTCGGCCTTTTGACGGGTTCGAGAACACATTCCTGTATCAGGATGTCAGCGTCGATGAGGGAGGTTCGGGCCTGCAACTGCGCGTCGCGGTGCCGACATTCTCTAATGCGAACATCTTCGCCCAGCTTCAGGCCGCTGTCGCTCAGCAGATCGCCTGGGGTCCCCGGAGGTTGGCCGCCAACTATCAGCCGGACTTCATCCGCCTGGAAAGCCAAGGCTGGATCAACACAACGACCTGGCGGATCAATGACAATCTGACCCTGAAGAACATCTACAGCGAACGGGACTTCGCCCAAGGTCAATCCTACGATCTCGACGGCAGCCCCGCAACTGTCCTGCACGTCACCAACCCGACCGGACCTGACAGCACCAGCACGACCGAGGAATTTCAGGCCCAGTTCACCCTTGGGCGGATCAACGGCGTCGTCGGCTACTTTACCGAAGACAACAGCAGTCCGCTCCGGATCGCTTTCGACACCCAGCAGTTTGTGCGTATTCCCGGCCTTCTGCCAGCTGGCGGGGTTATCGGTGCGGTGAACTTCAATCAGTCCACGTCGGGCAGCGAAGCCTTCTACGGGCAGTTCGACATTGCCCTGACAGACCAACTGACCTTGACCGCAGGCGTGCGTGATACGACCGATGAACGGACCAGTGGCCCCGGTCAGACCTTCCTCTTGTTCTCGCCTCTGACGCCCTATCCTACGGGATTGACTGCGGCGGCGGGGCCGCGGCTGAGCGTGGAGTTCCAGGCCACTACCTGGAATGTCGCGGCCCGGTATGAGTTCAGCCCGGACTTGAGTGTCTATGCGACGGTGCGACGTGGCTTCAAGAGCGGCGGTTTCAATGCCAACGCCATCAACCCGGCCGACGCGCAGTTCCGACCGGAAGAAGTCACCGACTACGAGATCGGGTTGAAGGGCGAGCAGTTCTTCGGCGATACGCAGGTCCGTTACGCCGTCAACATCTTCTACGATGACTACACCGACATCCAGCGGTTCGTTAACCTGGCCACAGTGCCCGCATCGACCGTGACGCGGAACGCAGCGGCAGGCACCATCGCCGGCATTGATCTCGATCTGATCGTCGCGCCGACTCCCTGGCTCAGCGCGACCCTGCAATACACCTATCTGGATGCGCAATACGACAGCTACAACGATGCGCTACTGGGTGATCTCTCCGATAGCCGGTTCCCCAACACGCCCGAGCATCAGCTGACCTTCACGCCGCGGGTTGAATTCGCCTTGGCCGACGGGATGGGCGACCTGTCGGTTTCGGCGCCGATCTACTACCAGACAGGTATCGCTACCGATCCGGCGAACGTGCCCAACGGTAATGCGCTTGTTGCCCTGTCGAGCTTGGGAGCCAATGTTGACGGATATACCAAAGTGGATTTGCGCGCGGACTGGCGCAACGTGAACGACAGCAATGTCAGCGTCGCTGCCTACGTCCGCAACCTTACGGACGAGGAGTATATCACCGGCACCAACAACCAACTGACCAGCCAGTTCGGCACCGCCTCCTATCTTTACGGACAGCCACGTTTCTTCGGCGTGGAACTACGGTACGACTTCGGCAACTGATCTGATCTCAGGCGCACCGGCCTGAGGCCGCCGATCGACATTTGCTTTCCGGGTCGTCCTGGATGGCCTATCGATCGGCGGCTTCAGCGTTTCGTCGGATGTCTTGACGATCGGGGATGGGTACGATGGCCTCCTGTTCGATAAGGTGATGACCCCTCTGGCCGGAAACGGACGAAGAACCGCAGGCGTGCCCACCAATCCTGCCGCAGTCCAGCTCGCCCTCCAATTGACGGAGATGATCCGGGCGTCGGGTCTGAAAGCGGGTCAGCTTGTCGCATCCGAGCGGGACCTGCGGTCCAGACACGATACCGGCCGCTCGGTCCTGCGTCAGGCCGTTCGCATCCTCGACGAACGCGGCGTAGCGACCATGAAACGCGGGGCGGGCGGGGGTCTGATCGTTTCGCCACCCGACCCTCAGTCTGCGGGTCGCGCCCTCGCCATCCTGCTGGAGAGCCGGATGCAGGGACCGCATGCCCTGCATCGCCTGATGAACGCGACGGACACCCACGTCTTTTTGACGTCGACGCCTCGGCTCGATCTGGCTGAATGCGAACGCGTTCGTCACCTTGCCAGACGGCTCAGACAGAATGCTTCAGCCAGACTGCCGCGCGCCAACGAAATCAAGGATCTGCTGGGCGCCATCAGACGGCTGGTCAAGGACCCGCTGGCCGGTCTCGCCTACCAGGTGATTGCCGACTATGGCCAGGATCTGGCACCCGACAGCGTTGTTGCTGGGGGGCAGGACTTCCAGCGCGCCTGGTGGGACGCCTTGCTGGAGATGGTCGAAGCGCAGATGGCGGGCGACGTCGCCGCCCTGTTCGACCTGCGTCGTCGACAGCTGGACGTGATCCGCGAGAGCCAGGACGCCTGGAGCGCCATGGACGGGGACAATCGTCTCGTTCCGCCGATCGAATCGGACCCGCAAAGGCGAGGTCCGTCTAGCCCGGCCGAGCGCCTCGCACGCGAGTTGTTGCGTGAGGTTCGTCGGCTGGGCTGGCAGCCTGGCGCACGGATCGGCGGGGCGGGTGACTTGTTGGCGCGATACGGGGTGACGGTAGGCACACTTCGACAGGCTGTGCGTATCCTCGAGCAGAACTCTGTCGTCCGCATGGACAGAGGACGATCCGGCGGCCTCGTCATCACGATGCCCGACTTATCAAAGGCGATCGAACGCGCAACGCAATTCCTCGGACAGACGGCGATCGCGCTGGAGGACCTGGCGTCGTTCCGTCGTCAACTGATACTCAAATCGCTGAGCGCTTTCTGTGAACGAACGCCGGGAGATCGAGACCGCACGCTGAACCAGGCGACGTCGTCTCACGTCTTTGATCAATTGGGCACCCTGTCGGGAGATGGCGCGCTGGAGCTCTTTCTGTCGATCGTATCTGTCGCATCTCCGCAGTCGGCGGAGCGGGTAGTCCGTTCGCCGAAACTTCTGTTCGAGGCTCTTTCCAAGGGCGATGCGCCGCGCGCGCGGCGCATCTATCTGGAATGGGCACGGGGCTTCGACGAACCCTGAGACTTTCAGCGTGCTGCGGTCGGCGCCGGCAGGCTGTTCCAGAACCCGAGGATCTCCGATCGCGGATCGTTCTCGACCCGCATCTCGTTATCGAAAATCATCGTGGCGCGTGTCCGGGCGTCATAGGCGGGCCAGGCCGGGATCTGGTCGTTGTTTGGATTTCCGGTCCGGGCGAAGGCGATCAGGGTTGAGGCAAGCCGGTCACACATCAGCCGCCCCGACGCCACGCCGCACCCGACCATGCCGTCGCGGTAGTTGTGGAATGAGGCCGAGACGTCGATCCCGTGGATGGCACCGAATTTTCCGTCATAGGCCGGGGTTTCCCAGTCCCACTGGTACATCCACACCTTGCCCGGGCTCTGGGCTGCCTTGCGCTCGGCCTGGAGGATGGCGTTCTTGCGGAAACCGGCATCGGTCGCGATCTGGGCCTGGATCAAGAAGGGCGATTTGTTCGGATAGCGGGCGCGATAGAGGGCAACGGCCTGATCGCCCAGCGGGCCGAGCCTGGCTGCCATCTGGGCCTTCAGGCCGGTTTCATCCAGATCCCAGTTGAAGCTCATTAGGCCCCCGTCCTCGAGCGTCGTCGAGATGATCATGGGGATGTCGGCCGACTCCGCCGGGCCGCCCGGATCGAAAGGATGGTGAGGCAGGTACCCCCCGTCGAGCACCGGCGAGAACCGCCCACCGGTCGGCATGGCCGCCACCGCCGTCTGGGCCTCAAGCAACGTCGTCCAGGGCACCTGCTGAAGATCCCCGATGCGGCTCCTGTCGATCCCCAGGTGGTTGAGCAGAGCCGCTGCGGTTCGGGCCGATGCTTCACGTTCCGTCAGCTTCAAGGCCGAGCCACTCTGAACCATCGCCCGATGGAAAAGGCCTTGGGCGGCGGGCGTCGCCAGCAATACGGTCGTCTTGTAGCCGCCTCCGGACTGGCCGAAAATCGTCACATTGGCCGGATCCCCGCCAAAGTTCGCGATGTTGTCGCGAACCCATTCCAGCGACAGCACAAGGTCCATGATGCCGGTCACACCGGCCGATGCGAACTCGGCCGGAGCGCCGTTATCGGCAAGGTTGATATAGCCGAAGCTGGCCAGTCTGTGGCTTACGGTCACGACAACGACATCGCCGTAGCGGGCCAATTGGGCCCCGTCGAACCCGGGCGCATTGCCCGATCCGCTTTCGAAACCGCCGCCGTGGATCGAGACCAGCACCGGCCGCTTCTTGCCGTCGTCGAGACCCTGGGTCCAGATATTGAGGTGCAGAGGGCTCTCCCCCATGCCGCCTTCCTGACGGTCCCACTGCACCAGCATGGCCAGGTCGGCGCGCAGGTCGATCAGGGTCTGGGGACTGACCGGGCCGAACCCAAGGGCGTCACGGACGCCTGTCCAGGGCTCGGGCTTGCGGGGCGGCATGAAGCGGTCGCGACCGCCGGTCGGCGCGCCATAGGGGATGCCCTTGAACTGACGCACATCACCGTTGGTCTGGCCGCGCACCTTGCCGTAAGCGGTCTCGACGATCGGGAACCCCGGGCTGGACGGGGCGTCGAGCGTGGTCTGTGCCACAGCTCCAGAGGAGGCCATGGCCTCGGTCGAGAGGGCAGCGCCGGCGGCGAGCGCCGCTGCACCGAACAGGGTGCGCCGGTTCGGCGCGGCGAAAGGGTCAGCCATGTCTTCAGTCTCCCTTGGGCGCGCCATTGGGTCGGCCTTGCGCCTCGCTTGATCCGCCGATGGCCGGCGGGGCCTGAGCCTCGTCGCGGGCGCCGCCTCAGCGACCGACCGGATAGAAGATCGATTTTTCCTGGGTGAACTCCTTGAGCCAGTCCGGCCCGTATTCGCGACCGACGCCTGACCGCTTGTAGCCGCCGATAGGGGCGAAGCTCATCTTGCCGGTGCCGCCGTTGATCATCACGCTGCCGGCCCGAATGCGACGCGCCATGGCGTATCCGGTCGCGGCGTCGGCGGTTTCGATGCCGCCGTTCAGGCCGTAGCGAGAATCGTTGGCGATCTGGATCGCCTCGTCGTCGGTGTCGAAGCCAATGATGCAGCCGACGGGTCCAAAGATCTCGTCCTGGGCGATGGCCGAGCTGTTATCGACGTCGTCGAACAGGGTCAGCTCGGTGAAGAAACCCTTGTCCAGGCCCGCCGGTCGTCCGCCGCCGTGGATCAATCGGGCTCCGGAATCGAGACCCAGCTGGATATAATGTTCGACCTTGGCGCGTTGGGATTCGCGGATCAGCGGCCCCATCATGACGCTGGGATCGGCCGGATCGCCGATCTTCCACATGGCGGCGAAGGCCTTGACGGTTTCGACGAAGGCCGGGCGGATGCTGTTGTGGACCAGAAGGCGCGTCAGCAGGGCGCATCCCTGTCCCGCATTGACCGACAGCATACCGACCACGGTCATGGCCGCCCGCTGCACGTCGGCGTCATGGCGGATAATGAGCGCGGATTTGCCGCCGAGCTCCAGGTGGACGCGTTTCAATGTGGGCGAGGCCTGGGCCATAATCGCGGTGCCAACGGCTTCGGAACCGGTAAAGCTGACCATGTCGACGCGCGGATCAGTGGTCAGCAACTGGCCGACCTCGGGACCGCCATTGACGATGTTCAGCACACCGGGGGGCAGACCCGCTTCATCGGCCGCCTCGCCGAACAGCAGGGCCGAGAACGGCGTGAAGGCCGAGGGTTTCAGGATCAGGGTGTTGCCGGCCAGCAGGACCGGGCCGATCTTCGACAGGTTTAACAGGAAGGGGAAGTTGTAGCCGGTGATCCCTGCGATCACCCCGACGGGTTCGCGCACGACAGTCGTTCCGCCCAGGATCTGGGGGCCTTCCGGGTTCATCGGATTGGGTGTGGCCTCGATCGGCAACTGGACGGTCGTGTCCCGCATGGCATGGACCATGGCGTCGCGGAAATGGTCGAGCGGAGCCTGGACCTGCATGGCCCAGGTGATGCCCTGGGAACATCCGACCTCGGCAATGATAAGGGCCGCGATCCGGGCTTTTCGGGCCTCGAGGGCGGCGTGCAGGCGCGTCATGACAGCCACCCGCTCCGCCATCGACATGAGGGGCCAGGGACCCTTGTCGAAGGCCCGCCGGGCGGCATCGACGGCGGCGTCAGCCAGGCCGACCCCGCCGACCGGCGCGCGGCCGATGACCTCTTCTGTCGCGGGGTTCAGGACCGCCTCGGCCGGTTCGTCGCCCGGTACCCATCGTCCGTCGATGTAGAGGCTGGTGATATCGGTGAAGGGGATGTCCACGGTCGCAGTCTCCAGAGAATGGGGCAGGGGGCTCGCTTCAGGCCGCGTCGTCGAGGATCAGGTCGGCCGCATTCAAGGCCATGGCCTGGGTGGCCGCATTGGTGTTGCCGGACACCAGGGTAGGCATCACCGAAGTGTCCATGACACGCAGTCCGCTGACACCGCGGACGCGAAGCCGGGGATCGACCACGGACTGTGCGTCTGACCCCATCCGGCAGGTGCCCGCGACGTGAAAGGCCGTCGTGCCAAGCTCAAGGAAGGCATCGATGATCTCGTCGTCCGTCTGGCAGGCCGGTCCGGGCACCAGTTCCTCGACGATGAGAGGGCGAACGGCTTCGGTCTGCATCAGGCGCCGGATCCACCGGACCATCGCGATCGAATGTCGGCGGTCGTCGGGGTGCGCGAAATAGTTGGCGTCGATGATCGGGGGCGTGCTCGGGTCCGCAGACTGGATCCGCATCTCGCCGCGGCTCCTGGGCTGGGTGAAATAGCCGCCGACAGAGACGCCTGGAGCAGAATCGACCTGCATCTTTGGCGGCTTGGGCGTCTCGCCTGGCTTTGGCGCCTTGGCGCCGTCAAGGGACAGGCCCATCTCCGCCATCGAGAAGAGACCCACGCCGATCTGGATGTCGGGATGCTCCAGCGCAGGGTCGGTCTTGATGAAGCCCCCGCCCTCATAGGCTCCGCGCGTCATGGGGCCCTTGCCCGCGAACAGATAGGCCAGGAGCCCGCCCAGCATTGCCGGCCCGCGCAGGTTCTCGTTCTGGCTCGGTGCCCGACTACGATACTGGAGCGAGAGGTAGCGATGCTCGATCAGATTTTTGCCGACTTCGGGCGCTTCGACGACGACATCGATACCCAGTGAGGTCAGCAGCTCACGCGGACCGATTCCCGACAGCTGCAGCAGTCTGGGCGTTTCGATCGCACCCGCGCTGAGAATGACTTCGCGCCGGCAGGTCACGTCGCGCTCGCCGCCCTTGTTGCGCAGCCGGGCACCGATCACGCGCGTTCCCTGGAACAGGAGCCGGACGGCATGGGTCTCGCTGACGATGGTCAGATTGGCACGCTTGCGGATGGGATGGATGAAGGCCCGGGCCGCGCTGAAGCGCGATCCCCCATGGATTGTGACGGGCTGGTATCCGAACCCGCCGTCATCGACGGAAGCCCGTTCATTGATGTCGCGCGCACGCGGTGTGCCGAGTTCCCCCGCTCCCGAGATCAAGGCCTCGCTCATGGGATCGCCAAATTCCGGCACGGTTATCTTCAGGGGGCCACCCACGCCGCGATCCGGACCCGCGCCGAGTTCGTGGTCTTCGAGTTCGATGAACCGGCGACGCATCGTCTCCCAGCCCCAGCCGGTACAGCCGTCCGCCTCCCAGCCATCGAAATCGCGCGGCGCGCCGCGGATATAGACCATCCCGTTGACCGTACTTGATCCGCCGAGCGTCCGTCCCTTGACCCAGGTCTCGGATCGGCGATTGCCGCCCTGGCGTGCCTCATAGGTGAACAGCCGCTCGTTTCCCGGGGTCAGCAGGACGCCGATCCCGCGCGGCATGCGGACAAACAGGTTGTCGTCGGATGGCCCGCTCTCGACCAGCAACACCGAGTTGGCGGGGTCCGCCGACAATCGGTTGGCGAGCACGCAGCCCGCCGACCCTGCACCGATGACGATGTAGTCGAATTGGTCCTGCACGGTTTCCGTCCCTTGTGTGGTCCGCGACGCTTGCGCCGGTCGTGGTTCCAGGCCACGACTATCCACCCGAAAAAACAGTACATCAATGTCCGTTTTGAACAAAAGAGCGGTCTCTGTTTCGAAATCTTCGATCCGCAGGGACGTGATCCGTCACCGGGCCGCCCTGCTTGACGCAGCGACGGAGGTGTTCGCGAAAGACGGCATCGAAGCTCCCCTGGTCGAGATCGCTCGACGGGCGGGCGTTGGGCGGGGCACGCTGTATCGGCATTTCCCGGAGCGGATCGACCTGATCGTGGCTCTGCTGGAACGCAATCTTGACGAGCTCGAAGCTCAGGCTGCCGATCTCGCGGACCAGCCGGAAGGGCTGCTGGCGCTGATCCGCACCATGATCAACCAGGATGTCGACGTCGCGCCGCTGCTGGACAGCGACCTCATCGTGCCGGCTCCATTACTGGCGCGGTTCGTCGCGATCTGTCGGCGTCCTCTGGAAGCCGCTCGACGGGCGGGCGTTGTCCGTCAGGATCTGGACGAGACCGACCTGCTGGATCTGACGGTTATGGCCGGATCGGCTTTGAGGCGATGGGGACTTGAGGAGCGCCGGGTCCGCGCACCGCGCATCCTGGCCCTGCTGCTGGAAGGCATCCGCTCCGACGCGGACGGGAAGTCGCTGGATTCTGATCAGCCGGGATAGCTGGCCGCCGCCAGGGCTTCGATCTCGGTGCGATCCCGGGACAGGATGAAGCCCGCCGAAATCGCGGCTGCCAGCGCCTCGCTGAACTTCACAAGATAGTCCGCGCGACCGGCCGGGTAGAGCCGCGACAAGCTGGCGGGATCGAGGGGCGCCGTCGACCCGAACAAGGCCCCCATCCGGCTCTTCGCAATCGCCATACCGGACAATCGGCAGGTCGGCACATCCATCCAGGGCGAACGGACTCCACCAAGGGTATTGCCGACACGGTCGAGTTTAAGTCTCGGAGACTGGCCCGCCTCAAGTGTCAATCGTTCCCCTGCTGGAGGACTTTCGCCTCTCGTGACCCATTGGTTCAGCGCCGAGAGCGCCGCCATCATGATGTAATGATGCTGCGGAGCGGCGTTGATGTCGCCGGGAAGAGTCAGGCCCAGAAGATTGCGGGTCGGGGCCATGGCGTCTGCCATGTCCTCCGGGGACAATGTCCCGCTGTCGATCAGCGATGCACGCATGACATAGGTGTCGGCGTGGGCTGTGCCAGCGACCTCCCAGGTTCTCAATCGGTCGTGATCCGGCTGACGGGCGGGAAGATATCCGAACCGTTTCATCATCAGGTCGGTCTCGGTGATGAAATTCAGGATTGGCACGGGTGTGTCGGTTCGCAGATGCACGGGCTGCAGCGCGCCAAGCAACGCCGAGAGCACTGATGTTTTGCCCAGCCCGGGCGCGCCCCCGAAACGGGAATGGACGAGGTAGCCGTTGAAGGCCTGTTCGAGAGGCGCAACGGCATTGATGTAGGTCGCCAGACGTCCCGCCGACTGGGATTCGCCTACAGCGATCAGCGAATTGATTTCCCGGGATCCAAGCAGGCGTTCCGGCTTGTTGCGCAGAGCATGCGCGACCTGGGTGAAGATGTCGTAGCAGAAGGCGTCACCGGGATGGTTCAATTCCGCGTACCTTTCGGGCTGGGCCTTCTTCAGCGGCTCCATCCCTGGAAAAGACATCAAGCCGCCACCGTCGATACCCGCTTTTTGAGCCGACACGCCGACCCACGCATAGCCGCTGCGGACGATCTCCCGGTGAAGATATCCCCATTCTGGCGCGGTATCGGCGCCGGCGCTGACGTTCAGCCACTCCACGAGTACGGTCCCGTTGAAGTCTGACAGCCTGGTCGGTCGAACGACGACGATGCGCGTCGCATAGGGCGCGGAGCCTTGGGGGTGGATGTTCCATTGGCCATTGCGCCGCCTCTGGCCTTGAATCCTGTAGGAGGCGGCTGTGCCCGACAGCACGTATTCGTCGACCTGATACCTGAGGGCCGCGAGATCGAACGCCGTGAGCATCAGGGTCGGACGTCCATCGACAGGCCCCTTGATGCGAGGCGGGCCCTTCACCAGGCCGGTATGGCGGTTATCAGGGGGCGGCGAGGCCATTGACGACTCCACGAAAAGGATTGGTTCCTTTACTGATATCAGAACGAAAAACGTCAATCAGAATAGACTGTGACCGAGATCACTTCTTTCAATGGTTGGTGTCGTGCTAGGGCCAGAGACTGACGGACCATCGGCGACCACGCTGCCCGGCGGTTCGACGACTTTCATGCGGGCCGTCCCGGGGCATTGGGCGCTTGATTTCCGCTCATTGAGCAATGCGTTGAAGGGAACGGTATGGCCAGCGCAATGCAGGCGGACGGACTGCTGACGCCTCTGCGTGTGCCGGTATTCCGGCGGATCTGGTCAGCCAGCCTGCTTTCGAACTTCGGCATTCTGATCCAGGGTGTAGGTGCCGCCTGGAGCATGAGCCGGTTGACCGATGACGCCACGATGGTGGCGCTGGTCCAGACCGCCCTGATGGTGCCCATCATGCTGATCGCACTGCCGGCTGGCGCGCTTTCGGACATGTTTGACCGGCGGCTCGTCTGCATCGCAGCCCTGTCCTTCGCCCTCGTCGGGGCGATTGGCCTGTGCGTTGTCACCCTGCTGGGTTTGCTGACCCCGGCAATCCTGCTCGGCTTCTGTTTCATTGTGGGTTGCGGGATGGCGGTATTCGGCCCGGCCTGGCAGGCGTCCGTATCGGAACAGGTGCCGAGCGAAGCCCTACCCTCGGCCATCGCGCTGAACGGGATCAGCTTCAACGTGGCCAGAAGCTTCGGTCCTGCCATCGGCGGAGTCATCGTCGCTGCTGTGGGCGCCATCGGCGCATTCGTGGCAAACGCCGTCTTCTATCTGCCCTTGCTGATCGTCCTGGTGTTCTGGAAACGGCAGCAGGAACCTTCGAGACTGGCACCGGAGACCTTCTGGCGCGCCATCATCTCTGGCGTCCGGTTCTTTCGCTACGCCCCGTCGCACCGGAGATTTATTGTCCGCTCCGCACTGTTCGGGCTGATCGGTGGCGTCGTTCCGGCCCTGATGCCCCTGATCGCCCGCCAGCTCCTGCAAGGCGGCGCTCCGGTTTATGGCGTCTTGCTGGGAGCCTTCGGAATGGGTGCCGTCGGCGGTGCGATCATTCTGCCGGGCCTGCGCAGAAGGTTCACGACCGAAACCTCCAGCCGACTTTCGGCAGGTATCATGGGAGCTGCGATACTGGCGACTGCGGTCAGCCGAAACGAGGCGGTCACTGTGCTTGCCTTGCTTATCGCAGGCGTCGCCTGGACAAGTGTCCTGACCCTTTACAGCATCTCGATCCAGGTGGCGGCGCCGCGCTGGGTCGCCGGCCGGGCCCTGGCGATTTTTCAGGCGACGGTCGCTGGCGGCGTCGCCCTGGGGGCCTGGGCCTGGGGCCGCTGCGCACAAGAAATCGGCGTCAGCCAGACCCTCGTCATCTCCGGGTGCCTGATGACCGCATCGGTGCTGGTCGGTTTCTGGTTGCGCCTGCCCGATCTGTCGCACCCGCCGGAAGAGCGATCGCTTGACCGGGCGGCCCCGGTCATCGGGCTGGAGATCACACCCCGCAGCGGCCCCATCGTGATTGAGCTCGACTATGTCGTGCCGGTCGAGAACGCTCGGGCCTTCTATGAGGTGATGCAAAAGGTCCGTCGCTATCGCCAGCGCACCGGAGGCTATGGCTGGTCGATCGCGCGCGACATTTCGGACGCGACGCTCTGGACCGAGCGTTTTCATGCTCCGACCTGGAACGATTACCAGCACCTGGTTCACCGGGTCGAAGGATCCGGGCGCGAGGGTCTGGACGAGAGTCGGGCGTTACTGGATCCGGAAACGCCTGTTCGGATCAGGCGTATGCTGGAGCGTCCTGTGGGCTCTGTGCGCTGGAAGGACGCATCGCCCGATCGGGGCGCGGACTTGTTTCTAGGTAGTCGTGGGCCGGTGCCTTAGGCTATGCAGACGGGTCGGATGGCACCGTCAGGGTGCGAACTGGCGATGCCGTTTTGCGGAATGGGCTTAGACGGAATCAGGTCATGGAGCATCGATTGCCGTTTAAGTATGTCGCAAAACGCTAACTCAAGGGCCCAACATCCGCCATCCCGTCAAGGTTGAAGATGGCAGCCCATGTCCTGTCCGGGATGTGGGTGATTTGGCGAAAGCCGGTCACTGACGGACGCGTGTTGTGAGCTTGGGTTTGAAGATTGCGGCCGGCAGTCTGGGCGTTATCGCCGGGCTACAAGCCGCGACGCAATACATCGGCTGGACCTTTCAATGGGCCAGCGCCCTTGGGGCTGGCTGGCGGTTGGGCCCCGATTGGGTCTTCTATCAGCCCTGGTCGATCCTCGAGTGGCGTGCGCGGTTCGGTGCTGAAGAACCCCAGGCCTTCGCGGCGAGCACCGCACTCGTGCTCCTGGGGGCATCGGCGGGCCTGGGCCTTGGTGTTCTGTTCGATGGCGACGCGCAAAATTCTCGTGTGCGGGGATGGGGTGGGGTAGCGGAGGCCAGACGTGCGTCGCTTCTGATCTCCACCGGGGCGATGATTGGCATTCTGCGCGGACGGATGCTGGCGACGGTCGATCTGAGACCGACGCTGGTAACCGGAGGCACTCGGTCCGGGAAGGGCAGGGGCCATGTCCTCCCTACGTTGCTGTCATGGACGGGCAGCGTCCTTGCCCACGACCCCAAGGGCGAGCTGTTCGCCCTGTCTGCGGGTTGGCGAACGACCTTCTCTCATGCGCTGTTCATCAATCCCCGCAATCCAGCCTCCGCCCGCTGGAACCCGCTCACGGAAATCTCCCCCGGCCCGGGCGAACTCGCCCAGGTCCAACGCCTTGTCGCCATCCTGTTTGACCCCGGCGGTTCTCGAGACGATGAGGCCATCTGGGACAAGGCCGCTTCGGAGATCCTCGAGGCCGTCATCCTCCACGTCCTCTACACGGCCGACGACGCCGACAAGACTCTCCTGAAGGTCCGCGAGCTCCTGGCGGACCTAGACGACGTCGCCGACGTGATGGTCAAGACGCTGCATCGGCCCGGCCCGAACGGGGAGCCCGAGACCCACCCCTTCATCAAGACGGCGGTCAAGGGCTACGCCGCCATGCACGACCGTTTCCGCACCTCGGTTCAGGGGACGGCGCGGTCCTACCTCAAATGGCTGGCCGGCGAGGACGTCGAGCGCTGTCTGTCCGCCTCTGATTTCCGCATAGGCGACCTGATGTGCGCCGAGGCCCCGGTGTCGCTCTACGTCCAGGTCGCGCCTGCCGACGCGGCCGCGCTTAGGCCCCTGGTCCGGCTACTGTTCTACGCCGCCGCTCAGTCGCTCACGGCGCACGAGACGACCGACGCCACGGGTCGGCCCAAACGCCACAAGCTCCTGATGCTGATGGACGAGTTCCCGCTGCTGGGACGCCTCGCCTTCTTCGAGAAGTCGCTGCGGCTGATGAGCGGCTACGGCATCAAGACGATGTTCGTGGCCCAGTCGCTGAACGACATCGTCGAGACCTACGGGGTCCACAACACCATCCTGGACAACTGCTACGTCTACACGGCCTTCGCCGCGCTAGATCCTCTGACCCAGGACAAGGTCTCCAAGCTCACCGGCTCGGTCACGGAGACCCGGACGAGCCGCAGCGGCCCCGCCGGTCTGGGAGCCGGTCGCAGTTCAGTGTCGCGTTCCGAGGTCGAGCGCCCCCTGATGGAGCCCGGCGAGATCCGCGCTCTGCCCGACGACGACCAGTTGGTCTTCGTCGCCGGCTTCAAGCCGCTTCGGACCAAGAAGCTCAAATACGACCGCCGCGAGCCGTTCCGGTCACGGGCCAAGCTCCCGCCACCGGATCAGGCCGCGCGGATCGACACCCCCGGCCGCGCGCCCCATCCGTGGGCAGGCCGCCGTGCGCTCGGCGAAAACCCCGAGGCGACCCTGCCCCTGTTTAAGGAGGTGGCCGGGGCGATCGACGACAAGAAGGCGGTCGCCAAGGCTGCGGAAATCTACGAACGGGTGGCGGGGGAGATGGCCGCCCAGCAGGCGGCCCTGGATCAGTTGCAAGGCCAGAGTCAGGTGCGAAGTCAGTTGTAAGGAGTACCCCCATGCCCAAGACGGTCGCCGCCCGCACGCGGGTGCAGGTCTATCTCACCGACGCCCGGGTCATCGCCGGCCTCAACCGGGAGGCCAAGGTCTCCAAGGCCACGCTCAGCCAGGCGGCGGGTCGGGCCATCGCGCGCGGCCTGGCCAAGGCACCCCAGGCCGATCCCGAAGACCGACTGCTGCAGCTGGAGCGATCGCTCCGCGATCACATGCGGTCGAACTCGCGCGACATGCAGATCGTCCAGGAAGTCTTGATCGAAGTGGCCAGGGCGATGTTCCTGCGCCTGCCGGATGCGGTCGCCGATCAGGATCCTACGGTTCAGGCGGCGGTCGATCGGAGGATCGACCGGCTGTTGGATGCGGCGGCCTCCCGCATCGTCCAGGGCCGTGATCCCCGGCCGGGAAAGCCAGTTACATTCGATGAGGAACCCCGATCCTTCGGCGCGGCGAACTGACGTGCGGGCCCATCCCATCGTCGCCGAGCGCAAGCTCGAGGCCCTAAGGCACGCTCTGGGCGATACCGTGCTGACGGCCCTGGTCGAGCCGACCGTCGTCGAGATCCTCGCCAACCCCGACGGACGCATCGTGCTCGACGTGCTCGGGTCCGGTCGACGCGACACCGGCGAGCGGCTGTCGGCCGAGGCGCGCGACCGGACGATAAAGCTCATCGCCGACTATGTCGGCGAACCCGTCACCCGCGACGATCCGCGTCTGTCGGGCGTTTTGCCCGAAACCGGCGAGCGGTTTCAGGGGGTCTTGCCGCCGGTGTCGTTGGCCCCGGCGTTCTCGATTCGCAAACGCCCGGCCGTGATCTGGCGGCTGGCCGACTATGTCCGTGACGGCGTGATGAGCGAGGGGCAGGCGCAGGCGCTTCGGTCCGCCGCCGACGAGCGCCGCAACATTCTGATCTCGGGTGGCACCGGGTCGGGCAAGACCACACTGGCCAATGCGGTGCTGGCGGAGCCGGCCTTCGCCGACGACCGGGTCTTTCTGGTCGAGGACACGCCGGAACTGCAATGCTCGGCCTGGGACGTGGTTTCGGTGCTCACGCGCCGATATCCCAAGGTCATCGGCGTGGTCGATCTGGTGCGCGATGCGCTGCGGATGCGGCCCGATCGGATCGTGGTCGGCGAGATGCGCGAAGGGGCGGCGGCCCTGGAGACGCTCAAGAGCTGGAACACCGGCCATCCGGGCGGCCTCTCGACCCTGCACGCCAACTCCGCCGAAGAGGCCCTGCGCCGATTGGAGGATCTGATCGCCGAGGTCTCCAGCACCGTCCCTAGACGTGCGATCGGCCAGGCTGTGGACCGGATCGTGCACATCCGCCGCACACCCGACGGTCGACGAGTCGAAACCGTGCTCGCGGTCGATGGCGTTGAAGATGACGGCTATCGCTTACGCAACTTGGCGTGATCCTCTGAACAAACGGAGAGCGAACAGAGGCGCGGTCTGGGAAATCCTTGCCGCCGCTGAATAGGACGCAAGTCACGGAAAGTCGCAGACTGACTTACGGCAATTCACCTATGAGGGTCAGATTGAGTTTGTGATGTGAGTTGACCTAAGTTACCATTAACTCGCATTTGAGTTGTGCAAAAATACTCGTCATCACTGTTGACAACATGTGGATGAGTTTGTTTGTCTTGATTCGCGGCGCCCGCTGACGCGCCAACAATCAGGAAGCAACCGATGCGTAGACTATTTCTACGCGGCCTTTCGGCCGCGACAGCGACCTGCGGCCTGCTGATGGCGGGCCAGGCCCTGGCGGGCGGGTCGGGGATGCCCTGGGAAGGGCCGCTTCAGCAGGTCGTGGAGTCCATCACCGGGCCCGTGGTCCAGGCCGCCGCCGTGGTGGCTGTGGTCCTGTTCGGGGCCGGCATCGCCATGAGCGAGAACGGCTCGTCGATGCGGCGGGGCCTGGGCATTATGTTCGGTCTCTCCATCGCCTTCGCCGCCTCGACCTTCTTCCTCGACTTCTTCGGCTTCGCCGGCGGCGTGGAGATCGGGTGATGGCGCAGATCTCGCTCGACCGCCGGCCGGACGGCTATGAGCTTCCGGTCGCCCAGGCCCTGGCCGAACCGGTGCTGATGGCGGGGATGCCGCGCGACTACGCCATCCTGATGGGCACCATCGCCCTGATGCTGGGCCTGGCTCTGCGCATCTGGTGGCTGGGTCTGCTGTGGTGGGCCATCGCCCATGCGATCGGCCTCTATGCCGCCCGCACCGACCGGCGCTTCTTCGATGTCCTGCGGCGGCACCTGGCGCTGCCGGGCCATCTGGACGGGTGAGCCGGTCATGCGGTTCCTCGACGAGCATCGCCGTCGACCGGCGGCCCTGGCGGACCATCTGCCCTGGGCGGCTCTGGTCGCCCCCGGCGTGGTGCTGAACAAGGACGGCTCCTTCACCTCGGGCTTCCGCTTCCGGGGACCGGATCTGGAGTCCTCGACCGAGGATGAGCTGATGGCGGTGCGGGCCCGGCTCAACAATGCCCTCAAGCGGCTCGGCACCGGCTGGTGCCTGCATGTCGAGGCTGGCCGCCGACCGGCCGCCGCCTATCCCGACGGCGAGATCGCGGTCGAAGCGGCCTGGCTGGTCGACGCCGAACGCCGCGCCCTGTTCGAGGGCGCAGACCCGGCCTTCGAGACCGATTTCCGCGCCGCCCTGACGTGGCTCCCGCCGATGGACGACGCCCGGCGCATGGAGCGGTGGCTGTTCGACGGCCTGGAGAAGGGCGGGCGGGATTGGCGCACGGCGCTGGACACGTTCCGCCGCGAGGCCGGCGGGGTGCTCGACCTCCTGACCGACGCCTTGCCGGAAGTGGAGGCGCTGGACGATCAGGCCCTGCTGACCTGGCTGCACGACTGCGTCTCGCCCAAGGCCTTCGCTGTCCGGCCGCCGGAGACGCCGATGTTCCTCGACGCCTGGCTGACCGACGCCGGCCTCACCGGCGGCGTGGCACCCAGGCTCGGCGATCGCTGGCTGAAGGTGGTCTCGGTGCGGGGTCTGCCCTCGACCACCCGGCCCGGCCTGCTCGATGCGCTTGGGTCTCTGCCTTTCGCCTATCGCTGGAGCGCGCGGTGGATCGGTCTCGACAAGGCCGAGGCCGAGCGGGAGATCGGCAAGCTGAGGAAGCGCTGGTTCGCCAAGAGGAAGGGCGTCGGCACCCTGCTTCGTGAGGCAATCACCAAGGAGGAGGTGCCGCTTCTGGACACCGACGCCGCCTCAAAGACGGAGGAATGCGACGGAGCGCTGGAGGCTTTGGGGGCTGAGGCCTGCGCGTTCGGCTATCTGACCCTGACGGTCACGGTGATGGACACGAGCGAAGCGGTCGCTGCCGAGAAAGCGCGGGCCATTGAGGCCGCCCTGAACGCCCAGGGCCTGGTGGCCCGGATCGAGGATCTGAACGCCGTCGAGGCCTGGCTCGGTTCTCTGCCGGGCGAACCCTATGCCGATGTGCGACGGCCGCTGGTCTCCACCCTGAACCTGGCCGACCTGTTGCCGGTCTCGGCGGTCTGGGCCGGTCCGGCGATGGACGCCAACCTGGACGGTCCGCCGCTGGCCGTGGCGCGGACGACGGGCTCCACCCCGTTCCGTCTGGTGCTCCATGTCGGCGATGTCGGCCATGCGATGGTCGTGGGTCCGACCGGCTCGGGCAAGTCTGCGCTGCTGTCTTTCCTGGCCCTGCAATGGTTCCGCTATCCCGGCGCCCGGGTCGTGTTCTTCGACAAGGGCCGCTCGGCCCGCGCCGCGACCCTGGCGGCCGGCGGACGCTGGCGGGCCCTGGAGGCGGGGACGCCCTTCGCTCTGCAACCCCTCGCGCGGGTGGACCAGGAGCCGGAGCGCGCCTGGGCGGCCGAATGGTTGGCCGAGACCTGCAAACTGGCCGGGCTCGACCCCAGCCCACGGCTTCGCGAAGAGATCTGGATCGCCCTGGCGGCGCTGGCGGACGCGCCGGTGTCCCAGCGGACGCTGACCGTTTTTTGCGCCCTCGTGCAGGACCGGGCCGTGGCCGCCGCGCTGGAACCCCTGACCCTGAAGGGTCCGCACGGCGCCCTGCTGGACGGAGCCTTCGAAGCGCTGGAGCCGACCCGGTTCGACACCTTCGAGCTCGAGAGCGTGATGGCGACGCCGTCGGCGGTGGCCCCGGTCCTCTCGGCCCTGTTCCATCATCTGGAGCGGGAGTTCGACGGCCGGCCGACGATGCTGATCCTCGACGAGGCCTGGCTTTTCCTCGGCGAGACCGCCTTCGCCGCCAAGATCCGGGAGTGGCTGAAGACGCTGAGGAAGAAGCGCGTCGCCGTGGTGTTCGCCACCCAGTCGCTGGACGACATCGCCGCCTCGCCGATCGCGTCCAGCCTGATCGAGAGCTGCCCGACCCAGGTCTTCCTGCCCAATCCCCGGGCGCTGGAGCCGTCCTCGGCCGACCTCTATCGCGGCTTCGGCCTCAACCGTCGCCAGCTGGAGCTGATCGCCTTCGCCACGCCCAAGCGCGCCTACTACTGGCGTCAGCCCCGGGGCCGGCGGCTGTTCGATCTGAAGCTGTCGGGGGTCGCCTTAGCGCTCTGCGGCGCGTCCTCGCCCGAGGACCAGACCCTGATCGACGACGTGCTGGAGCGGCTCGGCCACACCCATGCCGACCCGTCGGCCTTTGCCCGTGAATTCCTCAAAGCCAAGGGAGTGACCCATGTGGACGCCATCTTCGATTCAATGGGCTTGGACGCTTTCGACCTGCCCATCGCGGCGGAGTAGGGCGCTGCTGCTCGCCGGTATCGCCGTCACCCTGGCGGCCTGTTCCGAGCCCGAGCCGGCAAAGGCCGGTCCGCCGCCCGCGCCGCCGCCGGCCCCACCGCAGGCCGTGGTGTTCGACCCGCGCAATCACATCGAAAACGCGCTCCAGGCCTCACGCCAGCTCGACAGTCTCGCCAATGAGGCCCGGATGCTGGCCAACCAGGCGCGCGAGCTGGCCGCCTCGCCCTACAGCCATCTGGGCGAGACCACCTCCACTCTGCGCGACATCGGTGAGCTGGCACGCAATGTCCGGGGCGTCGCCTCGACCGTCACCCAGCTCGAGGACCAGTTCACCGACCTCTATCCGACCGCCGTCGAGGGTCTGGATCCGGCCAACGCCCTGCAGCAGAGCGAACGACGCACGACCGCCGCTCGCGAGACGGCTCAGGACCTGGCTCGTACCGCCGCCGAACTGGAGCGGTTGAGCCAGGGACGGGACCGGCGTCTCCAGGGTGCCCTGTCGGCCAGCGAACGGGCCGAGGGCCAGACCGCCGCCATCCAGTCCTCGACCCAAATCCTCGCCGTCCTGGCCGAAGACCTGAGCTCGATGCGCACCATTATGCTCGCCCAGTCGCGGCTGATGGCCGAGGAGACCGCGCGCACGGCGGCGGAGCGCGCCGCCGGGGCCGAGGCCCGACGGCAGTTCTGGGGTCGGGAGAGCGTGACGCCGGCAGCGCCGAGCTTCGATCCCTACGCCCGCGCGCGGAACTGAGGAACACGACCATGGCCGCGCCGAGCATGGAGACGCCGAACGAGCTGATGGTGGTGTTCTCCAACACCGTCTCGGCCGGGTTCGACGCCCTTCAGGGTCCGATCAACGGCATCTTCGGCCTGATGATCGTACTCGTTGTCGCCCTGACCGGCATCCAGTGGATGCTGTCGCCCAATCGCGACATCCTTGCCGGCGGCTTCGGCAAGATCCTGCTGATCGGCGTCTTCGCCTACATCATCAACGACTGGCAGAGCCTGGCCGAAACCCTTCAGGTCGGGTTCGTCGATCTTGGGCTGACTGCCGGCGGGGGCAGTCTGTCTCGTGCCGAGTTCCTCAACCCCGGCGCTATTCTCCAGCAGGGCTGGGAGATCGTGAAGGCGCTGGGCGAGACGCCAGCGCCAGTAAACAACCCGCTCGACGTCGCGGGCAATCTGACCGACGCCCTGATCCTGGGCCTGGCCATGATCGGCATCATGCTGGCGTTCGGCGTCCTGGCGCTGCAGATCATCGTCACCCTGCTGGAGTTCAAGATCGTCACCCTGGGCGGGTTCGTGCTGTTGCCCTTCGGGATCTGGTCCAAGTCCGCCTTCCTGGCCGAACGGCCGCTCGGCTACGTCGTCTCTTCTGGCCTGAAGGTGCTGGCCCTGGCGATCGTGGTCTCGGGCGCCCGGACAGTGTTCGACCAGCTCCAGCCCTCGGCCAACCCGGACCTCTACGAAGCCCTGACCATCCTGGTGGCCTCGATGCTGCTGGCCATGCTGGCCATCTTCATCCCCAACCTCGCTTCTGCTCTGGTCACCGGCGGTCCAGCGCTGGGCGCCGGCTCCGCCGTCACCGGCGCGCTGGCTGTCGGTGGCGCATGGCTTCTGGCCGGCGCGGGAATCGCCGGCGCAGGCGCGGCCGCCGGTGGCGCCGCGTCCCGGGTCGCGGGATCAGCGCGCGCTGCGGCCGGCGCGGGGGCAGGGCGACCGCCAACCCCGCCTTCAACCCCGCCGCGCCCGTCGAACGACAATCCCTCGCCGCCCGGGCCGCGTTCGCCCACGTCAGGATCCGCGTCCAGTCTCTGGGCCTCGACGCGATCCGCCTCAGGTCCCTCCGGCGTCGCCGAGCCGGGGACCGCCTGGACCGGCGCGCCGCAAAAGGACAGCGCGCCGCCCGGCCCCGAAGGCGACGCAGGCCCGTCCGCTCCCACCCGCCCCGCCGCCCAGATCAACGCCGAAGCCGAGGCCGCACGCAAAGCCTTCCACAAGGCGGCGGGCGCCACCGCAACCTCGGGTCAAACGGTGGCGGCCCCGGGCCGCGCGGCGGCGATGCAGGCGTTTTTTGTTGCCAACCATGGGCGAGGGCTGTTGCCCGCTGGCGAGACCAGCGGGGCGGTGTCGCCCAGCCTTAGATCGGAGGAGTCCTGATCATGCATCCCTTCTTCAAACCCAAACGCGCCCTGGCCTCCGCGCCGGAGAGCACGCCCTATCAGCGGGCCGGCCAGGTGTGGGACGACCGCATGGGTCTGTCGCTCGCCCATGCCCGGAACTGGCGGCGCATCGCCCTGGCCAATCTGGTGCTGGCGGGTTTTCTCGGTGCCGGCTGGTGGGTCCAGGCCGAGCGGGCCGTGGTCAAACCCTTCGTGGTCGAGGTCTCCGATCTCGGCCAGACCCAGCGCATCACCGCGATCGGCGGCCGCTATGAGCCGACCGAGGCACAGACGGGGAGGGCGCTGGCGGACTGGATCCGCGATGTGCGGTCCAAGTCGATCGATCCCATCGTCATCCGCCAGAACTGGCTGCGCGCCTATGACCTCGTCACACCTAAGGCCGCGTCGTTCCTGAACAGCTGGGCCCAGGCCCACGACCCCTTCGCAGAGGTCGGACGAGAGGCGGTCAATGTCGAGGTGCTCAACGTCGTGCGCCGCACCGAGCGGACCTACGACCTGCAATGGCGCGAGACCCGCTTCGTCAACGGCCAGGCGGCCGGGACCGAACGCTGGCGCGCCCTGATCACCACCACCCTGCAGCCGCCCCGCACCGAGGCCGAGCTTATGAAAAACCCCCTGGGACTGAAAATCGAGGACGTGTCATGGACCCCCGACGCCTCTTGAGCCTGGCCGCTTGCGGCCTCCTGCTGTCCGGCTGCGCCATCCTCCGCCCTCTCGCGGGTGGGGGCGGCGAGGTGCCGCTGCCGGACGTGCCGCGGTTGGCCTCGGTAGCGGTGACCCTCCCGGTCGCCCCTGTGCTGCCTTCGAGCCCGACGGAGCGGGCCTACCTTGACGTCGTCGCGGGCGTTGACGCCGGCGTCGATGTCGTGGCTGAGGGCGACGCGGTCGAGGATGAGGCGATCGCGGCAGGCGCTCCCGCTTTGCTCGGGGCAACGCCCACCGATCGGCCGCCTGAAGCCGCCTCTCGGCCGCGGCCTGTCGTCGGCCCGACCGCCATCGCGGCCGCCAATGCCGAGGCCCGCGCGGCCTCAAGCTCGGACAGTTTCGTCGGCGGTGTGCAGGTCTTCTCCTACGACCCGGGCCGGGTCTATGAGATCTGGACCGCGCCGCTGCGGGTCACGACCCTGACCCTGGCCCCCGGCGAGACCGTCACGTCGAAGGCGGCGGGCGACACGGTGCGCTGGCAGATCGGCGAGGCCAGCTCCGGCTCGGGCCCCAACCAGCGGGCCCATGTGCTGCTCAAGCCGCTCGAACGGGGCCTGGAGACCAACCTCGTCCTGACGACCTCGCAGCGGGTGTATTTCCTGCAGCTGAAGAGCGGCTCGCCGGATGGCTTCAACGCCGCCGCCGCCTGGGACATCGGCGCCGTCATCCCGCCGGGCGGGGCAGGGGCCTTTGCCGCCGTCGAGGAGCGGGTCGCCGATCCCGTGGCCGTCCCGACCGGACCCCTGGATGCCCGCTACCGGATCGATCCACGCGGACGCGCACCGCGCTGGACGCCCACTTCGGTGTTTAATGACGGGACGCGCACCTTCATCACCTTCTCGCCCGATCTTCAGGTCGACGAGGCACCCGCCCTGTTCGTCATCGCCCCCGACGGCGAGGCGCAGATGGTGAACTATCGCCAGCAGGGCGGTTTGTTCGTGGTCGACCGGGTGTTCGACCGGGCGGAGCTGCGGCTCGGCGACCGTCGGCCGCAGATCGTCCGGCTCCAACGTCTCGCGGGAGGCCGCTCATGACCGATCCTATCCATCCTGATGCGCCCCTGCCCAAGACGCCAACGCCTGGCCTCTCGACCCGGGCCCCGCGACCGACCGCCGTGCGCCTGCGCAAATCCGTCGTCCAGGTCGTGGTGATCGGCGCCGCCGCGCTCCTGTCCGGCTCCCTCGCCTGGGCCTTCGTGGTCCAGCCAGAGCTCCGGGCCAATGCCCGCGAGCGCGTGGAGGAGGGACGGCTCGACGAGGCGCGGGGCACGGTCCGGCCCGCCGATGTGGTGACCGATCAGCCGTCCAGCTACGACCGCCTCACACCGGGCGATCAACTGCCCGAGCCCCGCACGCGGTCGGGTGAGTCCGAGCCCGCCGTCGCCGCTACGCGCGCCACGGATCGGGTGAGGTCGCCGGACTACGGTTACGCAGCTTCCGCCGCGCCCGCCGCGCCTCGCGGCCGTAGCGTGGCCCAGGAGGCGGCGGGATCAGGCCTGTTCTTCGGCGGCGGACCCGGCGCGCAGGCATCAGGCGGCGCCACGCCTGCCGGTGGCGCGTCGTCGGCCGGTCCGGGGCGAGACTACGGTGCGGTCTACAACGGCCATGCCTTGATGAATCCCTTGTCGCCCTTCGAGCTGAAGGCGGGGGCCATCGTGCCGGCAGCGCTCCTGACCGGGATCGACACCGCGCGCACGGGTCCCGTCGTGGCCACCGTGACCCAGAACGTGTTCGACTCGGTCAGCGGCCGGCACCTTCTGCTGCCACAAGGCACCCGGCTGATCGGCCGTCACGACGGCGAGAGCAGCTACGGCGACCGTCGGGCCTTCCTGACCTGGGAGCGGCTGATCCTGCCCAACGGAAAGAGCCTGATCCTGACCGAGGAGCCTGGGGTCGACGCCCGAGGCGCCGTCGGGGTCCAGGGCCGGGTCGACCGGCGGCTGTTCCCCCTGGCCGTCGCCACCCTGTTTGCCGGGGCCATCACCACCTTGGGCCAGATCGCGCGCGACGACGATGATGACGGCGGCGGTCTGCTCGGCGACGTCGGCGACGCCACGGCGATCGAGGGCGCGCGGGTCGGCGGCAGTCTGATCGACCGCGAGCTTCAGGTCCGCCCATCCATCCGTCTGCGCGCCGGCGCGCCGGTGCGGGTGCTGATCACCCGTGACCTGATCCTGGAGCCCTATCGGCCATGATGCTCTTCTTGCAGTACCGACAATGGGCCGCCTGGACGCTCATCCCGGTCGCCGGATTGGCTGTGATGGCGGCGTCCGCCAACCGCGCTCCCGACCTGGCGCTGGTCAATGAGAGCCCGAGCCTGCCGGAGGGCCTCTATGTCCGACAGGCCAGGGCTTCGATCGAGCCCGGCAGCGTGGTCGCCATCGCCCAGCCCTCCAGCATTCGGCCCTATCTGGCCAGGCTCGGGATGCCGGCCGAGGTCAAGCTGATCAAACGCGTTGCGGCCGTCGGTGGCGACCGCGTCTGCGCAGAAGAGGGCGCGGTGCGGACGCCATCTCGCGTCTCGCCCGTCCTGGCGCGCGACCGTCTCGGCGTCGCGCTGCCGGTCTGGCGTGGCTGCCGGACGCTCGGCCCAGACGAACTGTTCCTGCTCGGCGATACGCCGGGAAGTTTCGACAGCCGCTACTTCGGTCCGGTCCGCCGGGCCGAGGTGGACGGCGTCTACAAGGAGACCCTGACATGGTGAGACGGACCCTCATCACCCTCGCGGCCCTGCTGAGCGCCAGCACAGCCTCGGCCCAGACCGCCGACTGGCGCGCGGCAGGCGGGGATTTGTTCGCGGCCATCGACACGGTCGAACCCGTCGCCGAGCCATTGGCCGAAGAACCACTGGACACGCCGCGTCTGGCTCCCCTCAGCCAGCCGTTCATGGCCGCGATCGCGACGGCGGCGGAGCGGCACGGGCTGGATCCCAAGCTCCTGCATGCCTTGGTCGTGGTCGAAAGCGCCTATCGCAACGAGGCCTGTTCCCCGGTCGGAGCCTGCGGCCTCGCCCAGCTCATGCCCGGAACCGCCGCCGAGCTCGGTGTGCGCGACCGCTTCGATCCCGCCGAGAATCTGTCCGGCGGCGCGGCCTATCTGGCAAGGCAGATGCTCCGGTTTGGCGATCTTCGCCTGGCCCTGGCCGCGTATAACGCCGGACCCGGCCGCGTCGCGCGCCTGGGCCGCATCCCCGACATCCGCGAGACCCAAGAGTACGTCGTCAGCGTGGTGGATTGCTATCTCGCCCTGACCGCCGGCCGTGGGGTGCGCAGTTCACGAGAATGCCGCACCGGAGTGGGCCAATGACCGGAGACCCCAAAGAAGCCGACGCTGATGTTGAGCGGGACGACGATCTGCTCACCCGCAATGAGGCCTCCGAGTTCCTCCAGCGGTTCGGCATCCGCATGAAGCCGACCACCCTGGCGCGGGCCTGGTCGGTCGGCAACGGACCGCCCTGCCGGCATATCCGCGGCAAGCCCCTCTATCCGCGCGGCGTGCTGCGCGGCTGGGCCGAGGCCCAGGACTCCGGATTGCGGCGGGCGTCGTGGGAGCGGCCAGCGGGTGAAAGGCGGGCCCCATGACGCGAGCGCACGAGGGCATACGGCTTGACCTTCAAGCTCCGTCGATCCTGTCACCGCGTCCGGTGCTTTCGGCGAAGGCCTGTCCGCTTGGGATCAGGGCGGCCGCCGGGATCCCGGAAAGGAGCGCGTCATGCCATTCCGGCTGAACGGCGCGGCCGTCGAAAGCGGCGGACCTGAGGACCGTCTGCTGCCCTGGGACCGCGTCCAGGACATGGCCGGGATCAGCCGGACCACGGCCTGGCGGATGCAGCGGAGCGGAGCCTTTCCCACGCCGGTGGTGGTGTCGCCCGGCCGTGTCGCTTGGTGGGAAAGCGAGTTGACGGCCTGGAAAGGCGCGCGTGGCGATGTCGCGTCACTTCAGCCTCCCGTGCGACCGCGCCTACCCGGTATGCCGCGCAGGGCCCCGATCCGGACTCCGGTGCCGGCGGCTCCACCGACGCCCGTGGTGCAGCCGGACCTGCTCATCGAGCCGGAAGCACTGCTGGAGAAACCGACGAGGACGCGGCGGAGATCCAGGCGACTGAATGCTGATCAGATTGATTTCGGGTTCTGACCGGGTCAAGCATCTCGTTGGGGCGAAACTGCCTGCTCACGCTCCGCAACGTTCATCAATGCTAGGCCAAATCCCCGTTCTTATCGAACGGCCGGTTCGACCCGGCCCCCTGCACGAACTTGGTGTGTGTTACGCCCTCCGGGCGCTAACGACCGACGGGTTAAGCCTCGGCTCGCCATCCGAAAATCAAGAGCGCGACGCTTCCTGCAGCGAAATCCGCGATTTGCGCCGGCAGAGTCGGGCCGAGTTGACCAGGATCGAGCCGAAGCTTGCAGACATGGGCCTTGAGCCGAAGATCGTCTGCGATGGGGCTGTCGACGTGACTCTCGAAGCCCTTGGGCATGCGCTTGAGTGCTTCCCCGTGTTCAAGCGGATGCCCGTGGCGGGTTAACCCTTCGGTCACCGTCGCCCACGCGTCGGGTTGGGCTGCGATCGCCGTCCGCATCGCTGCGAGGTCGGCGGGGTCCACCGCATAAAACCCGACGCCAGCGAAGCACTCGTCAGCTGACAACGAGACGTAGAGAAGGCCTGGCGACATCTCGCCGGCTTCACGTGTGAAGGTTGCGGCGGTGTAGGTCTTATAAGGGCTCTTATCGGTCGAAAAGCGGACGTCGCGATTTATCCGTGTGACCGAGCGCTTCGGGTCACCTGAGAGCGGGACCCGCCTCTCCGCCAACGCTGCGTTCACCGCGACGACGAAATCACGCATCGGTTCTTTGACGACGGCTTCGTAGCGCTTTTTGTTGGCCTGGAACCATTCACGGTCCTGCGCAGCCGCGAGTTCCTGGAAGAACGACTCGAAGTCAGGGCTGAAGCCGGCGAAGTCCGTCATTGGTGGTTGCTCGGTTGCATGCCTGTAAGGCGGTTGGCGACGACCTTGGCGATCGGGCGGAGTACGAGGCCCGCCGGAGCCGCGATCAGAAAGGCAACCCCCCATGCTCGCGCCCACGGCCCCAGCATCGCGAGCCCCGGCCCCTGCGCCAGGGCGGTGAAGACGCCCGACATCAGGCCGGCGTAGAGGAACGCCATCGTGAGGCCGAAGACCGCATGATGCGCACGAGCCGGTACGCGGGCCATAATCAGTCTCGAGCCTTGTTGACGATGTTCAGGAATAGGCCCGGCGCAACGCGGCTTGCCGTGCGAAGCACCTTGGCCAGTCCAACGGCGACCTCGTCCTGGCCGCTATCCAGACCTGCCATGGCGGCAGCGACGAAGGCATCGAGCTTCATCGCCTTTGGGGGTTTCCGCGACTGGTCGCGATGCAGGTCGGTCTCGACGACCGGCGGGATGATCTCGACGATCTGGACAGGCGATCCGGCCAATTGCCGACGCAGTGAAATCGAAAAGCTGTGAACCGCCGCTTTGGTGGCTGAATATACCGGCGCTGCCGCCAGCGGCACGTAACCGAGACCGGACCCGACGTTGACCAGGCGAGCCCTGGACTGGCGTTTCAGGATCGGCAGGAAGGTGTTGGTGACGTAGAGCAGCCCCTTGAGGTTGACGTCAACCTCTCGCCCCAGCGCGGCAGGGTCGAGCATTGCGGGGCCTGAAAAGTCGAACAGGGTCTGGATGCCGGCGTTGTTTACAACGGTGTCGAGGTCGGGCCAGCGCGCGGAGACGCGATCGGCCAGTGCCGCGACTTGCTCCGGATCAGCGACATCGACGACTTCGGCCTGCATCCCGGGGTGCCGGGCAGCGACCGCCTCGACGCGCTCGCGGGTGCGGCCCGCGATGATGACCGTCGCGCCGCGGGTATGAAACGCCGACGCCAGACCTGCGCCGATCCCCGCGCCGCCGCCTGTGATCAGGACCGTGCCGGCCGCGCTCATTCCTGACCCTCAGCTGCGATGGCGGCGAACAGGTCGACGCGGTTGCCGTCCGCGTCACTCAGCATGGCGTAGCGCTGACCCCAAAACGCGTCCCAGGGCTCCTGACGCCCCTCATGCCCGGCCGCTGTCACGCGGGCGTACACGGCGTCCACTTCCTCGGGCGAGTCGCAGCGGCAGGCGAAGGTGACGCGCTGACCGACCGGATGCTGCCAGTAGGGGTTGACCTCTTTCATCATCGCTTCCGTGACAAAGCCGAGGGTTGCGCCGCCCGGGGTCGCGATCTGGACCTGGTCTTCGCTGTCCTCGCCCTCAGGGGCGGCAAGACCCAGCATTCGATAGAAGGCGAGCGCTGCCTTCATGTCGGCGACGACGATGTCGATGGTGTGCGGGACGACAGCCATAGATGCTCTCCTTGTCAGCAGGTCAACGAAACGGTAGCGTATCGCATGTCCGAGTCAAGAGTTATGGGACGCCCGCGTAGCGAAAGTTCGCGAGAAGCAATCTTGGCTGCGGCGTTCGATCTTCTGGTCGAGCGCGGCTATGATGCCTTCGCGATCGAGGCTGTGGCGAAACGTGCCGGTACGGGCAAGACGACCGTGTACCGCTGGTGGAAGTCGAGAGCCGAAGTCGCTGTCGAAGCCTTCTTCCATGCGACCAAGGCGGAGCTTCGGTTCCCGGACACCGGAACGACCCAAGGCGACTTTCGCGCACAGATAGCAGAACTCGCTGAACTGCTGCGTGGGCCGCGCGGGCGAGCACTGGCGGCGATGTTGGGCGGCGCTCGAAACGATCCAGACCTCGCCCGAGCACTTGGGGAGCGATGGCTAGAGCCACGACGCCGTTGGGGGTTCGAGCGCATGTCTCAAGCAAAGGCCAATGGCGAGTTGCATTCCGGTGTCGAGGTTTCCGCGGCGCTGTCCGTCCTCTACGGGCCGCTCTACTCGCCACTTCTGTTTGGCGGCGAAGTGCCAAGCGCCGATGGCGTTGCGGCCTATCTTGAGATCGCTTGTGCGGGGATTTTCAGCGCTTAGCGTGGGAGCGTCCGATCTACGCCTTCGGGTTGGAATGAACCGATGCAGAACGGGCACGTTCTAGAATCCAGTCCGTCCAGCGTCGCTGAAGATATAAGTGTTCAAAGTTGAACCCGACGGGCGGTCCACGTTCACTCGATCCCGTCGTGGATCTGCAGCCGAATGCCGACATCGTCTGCCTCGGCGGGATCCATGAAGGCGTTGACGCGCGTCAGGCTGACCTGAGTTTCGGCGATGCCTCGCCATGGCAAAGCCAGGACCCAGCGCTGCGCAAAATCGAGCGTGCGTACGAGAGGGCGGGGGTTTCCCGTATTGGACAGGGCCTTCAGTGACGTCAGATAGTTGCTGCGGAAAATCGTCGGGATGATGATGCGTACTTCGCCTTCGGCGACGAGCTCGGCGTTCATCATGATGCGGGCGATCCGGCCGTTTCCGTCCGCGAACGGGTGAACCTCCGAGATCAGGAACATCATATAGACGGCCCGCGCGAGGGGCGTGTCGAGGCTTCGATAAAGCTCGAACCCGCCCGCGAGGGTGCCTTCCACCTGGTCGGGGGCGACGAACACGGTCCTTCCTGCGCGATTGGTCTCCTGCTTGAACCGGCCCGGTCCTTTTTCCGGGCGCGCCGCCATCAGGACGGCATGGCGGCCGCGAAGAAGATCGTAGAGGTCGGCGGGGGTGCGGGGTCGGCGTCCCATCTCGACCGGATCGGAGACGATGCGCCAGGTGCCCAGCACATCGTGGGCGTCGGCGGGCCGGGCGATGGGGATCGTGTTGCGGAAGACGATGTCCGCGGCCTCGGCCACGTCGAACTCCGTGCCCTCGATGAAGTTGGAGAAATAGGCCTCGAAAAAGGCCAGGGTTGCCCGACCGTCGGGGCTCCGGTCGGGCGCAAGGCGGCTCGCCGGCGCCGTCGCGCGCAGTTCGGCATAGAGGGTCTCGAACAGCGCCATGCGATCAGGATCGTAGGGTAGCCCTCGGCTCCGAGCCCGCCCCCGATCGGTCTCCAGCGGCGCTTCGCGGGTGCCGAGCAAGGCGCCGATCAAGCGGTCGAGCTCGACAAGTTCAGTCTCGCGACCGAGCGCGGGCGCGAGACGACGCGCCTCATCGCGCAGACGGTTGAGCGCTTCAGCCCCGTTTCGGCGGACCAGATCGTCGAGCCGCGTTTCGAGCTCGGACCCGGTCAGGGTCCGGCTGACCTCGCCGCCGCGGCGGCGCGAAGGGGCCATGTTGTCGAGGAAGGCCCTGGCCTGGGAGGACAGCCGCAGGCCGCCGATGAAGGGGAGGTCGGTGTCGAGTGCGGGCGGCCCGCGTCGTGGGCGGATGGTGATGCCCGGCAGCTCAACGGCGCGCTTCCGGTCCGAGATCACGAAGACGGAGCCATCGGATGCAGGGGCGTTCTCGATCGCCGTCCGATCGGCGATCAGCGCCTCGGGCGCATAGGCGGCGACCACCGGCCAAAGATTGCGGCGAATGACCTGCTCCGGCGCATCGATCAGGTTCTTCGTATAGAGCCGGGGCCCGATCTGGCGGACGGTGCCATTGGCCCGCGCGCGCGCCACGGCATCCGACAAGGTCGTTGTCGAGAAGAAGACTTCGGGGAGGCTGGCCAGCGGATTTATGGGCATGAGCGATCTCTCAGCAGCGCTCATAGCGGATTTTTGGGTTTTAAGCCCGAAGTTTCGCGGATTTTTGGGGTTTAAGGGCTGTCGAACTCCAGGGTAGCGTCTCTTGCACAATCCCGCGGTCACGTCGGCCGTGGTTCGACCGTCCACCGCCGTCGCCAGGCCCCTGCGGTTCGCTCGGGTCTATAGTCGCGAAACTGCGGTCGCATTCATCGTAGCGGTAACGAAGGGGCGGGAAGTGTGGCGGCCGGCTCTTGACCGAAGCCGTTGATCCAGGCCTCCAATTCCGACCAGTCGTTCTTGCTGGCAAGCTCAAGGCCGATGTTCGCGAGGAGGTCCATATGCGCCGGTGAAACCGCGCCGACACGGCTCGCGGCCATGCACATCGTCATGACTGCCTGCTGGGTTCGACCCTCGGAGCACAGGCCGAGCGCACGCCGCTTCGCCGTCTCCAGATCCTCGGCGCGGTCGGCCGCCGCGGCGGTGGTGTTCGCCCCGGCTGCGGGCAATCCCACAGGAACGCCGGCGAGATGCCCGGCCCACTTCACCAGTGCGTCCCGCTTTTCCGGGACGTAGGTATAGCGGTCGTAGACGGCGGTGACCGCCGCGCCGTCCTTGGGCGTGTGGCCAAGAACGAGGCCCACGATGAAGCGGGTCACGCCATAACGCCCCGTAAGGGTCGTCGCCCCGGTCCGGCGGACGTCGTGAGGGGATCGCAGCGGCAGCTTCCGGCGCTCGAAGATGCGCGAGAACGTGCGCGTGATGGCCTGTTCGTCAATGCATTGATCGGCGACGCGCGGGGAGGGGAAGACGAAAGGGCTGGCGGGATCGAGCGCGAAGGCCTCGGCGAGCACGTTCAGGGCTTGCGGGCTCAATGGCACGACGTGCTGGTGGTTCGCCTTGGCGCGCTCGGCCGGAATAACCCAGAGGCCAGCGTCCAGGTCGAACTCTGCCTTCCGGGACCCCGCGACCTCGTTGCGCCGCGTGAGGGTAAGCATCAGCAGCTGAATGGCGAGCGCCATCACCGGCTCTGGCCGGGCCGCGAGCCCGATGTTGAGATAGCCGGGCGGGCGAGGCCGAGCGCCGTCCAGCGCGATGTCCCAGACCAGCTTCAGGCAAGCATCATCCAGCAGCCGGTCGCGCGAGACGAGGGCGAGAGGACGCGCGAGCCCCACGACAGGATTGGCGTCGACCAGTTCCTCCTGAACACAGTAGGTCATGACGCTGTGAAGGAGCCCGCCGATCGAGGCCGCGCTGGCGGCCGAGAGGCCCCGCTCGGTCACGAGTGAGCGCATGAACGTCTTGACCTCGGCCCGCTTCAGATCGCGCGGCGCCGTCGAGCCGAGGGACGCCGAGATGTGGCGTTGCCAGAGGTGTCGCTCGTTGGCGATCGTCCGTGGACGCTTGGGTCGTCGACGGCCGCCGTGCAGCCCCAGCTCGGCTGCCGCCCAGTAGGTCTCCGCCACCTGGTCCAGCGTCTCTTGCGGCGGTGCGGGACGCTGTGCGGCGATGCGCTCCGCAACGGGATCAACGCCCTTGAGAACGTCCAGCCTGAGCGCCGTCGCTTTTTCTCGCGCATCGGCAAGAGAGACCGCAGGATAGTCGCCAAGGATCGTGCGCCGCCGGGGTCCGCCCCCAACGGCGTACCGCACCTCGAACTGGGTCAGACCTGACGGCCAGACCCGCACGCTCAGACCGCGCGCGCCAGAAACACGGCGCTCGTACCGCTTATCGAGCGGCTTGAGCCCTGCGAGTTGACGATCGGTCGTGATGACGAGGCTGGGCATCGGAAGGCCGTTTTGATCGGACCCACTCAGCCTACTACAAAAGGGGGGGCAATAGGGGGGCAGTTTGTGCACGTTTCGGTGCAAAACGCCGCAAAAGGGTGAAGCAGCCGTATCTATGATATTCAGTTGGTTAGGCGGAATTTGAGATGTAATGAAACAAGCTGAAAAGCCATCTGGGGCGATTTACACCGAGAGGGTCGGCGGTTCGAACCCGTCGCCGCCTACCACCGGTTCAAGACCTCGGCCCTGGCTGCGCCGGGGCGGATCATTTCCGCGCCAGGCCCGCCTTGGCCGAGCCAGGGTTGGCGAGACCTAGCTGCCGAAATCTGGACCGATCGTCCGCTGCGCGTGGCCCCGTTCCTTTTCAGCGCCGTAGGCCTCCGACAGATGACGACGCCAGACCCCGATGTCCGGCTTTCTGAGAACGCCGACCTTGAAGAAGGGAGACTTGGCGTTCGCCCCATAGAGCTGAACCATCAGCGAACTCGTCGTCTCATCGAGAGCCGTCGTCAGCAGCTCACCGCAATGCCATGCGTCGACCTCAGGAACGTCCACAACGCGCGCGCCCCGCCCCTTCTCCCACACTGCGACGACCGTCGTTGCGGCATCGAATGCGATCGCGCTGCCGAGGTAGATGAGGATATCCGATGGCGTGAAGCCAGACAGCTCGCCAAAGGCGGTTCGCGCGGTTTCCAGGTTGGCTCCGCCAAACCTGGCCGCGAGCACCTTAAGCAGCACGAAAAAGCCCACCGCTGACGCGGCAACCACCCCAAAGACGATCAGATCCGGCATCGCGACGATCTCCTGCAGCAAAATCTGGCACCGTAAATGCCGGACCGCAATGCCGGCCTTCACCGGTCATGCCCCGACCCGGTCGGCGAAGCCCTGGACGATCGCGTCGCTTGCGCGCGCCGGGACCCGGATCTTCGCCTGGCGCTGTCAAAGCGCTCGTCAGGACCAGCCCGAACAGGACAAGGATGGACCGGAACTGGAGAGACCCAGAGGGTCCTTCGCCTGGCCCGGATAGACTGCGTTGATCCGGTCGGAAGCCAGCGGTTCGGTCATGTCAGGCGCCGAGAAGGCGCGCGGCCTGGGGCGCGAAATAGGTGAGCACACCCGCGCACCCGGCCCGCTTGAAGCCGTGGAGCGTCTCCAGGATGGCGCGCTCCTCGTCCAGCCAGCCGTTGGCGATGGAGGCCTTCATCATCGCGTATTCACCCGACACCTGATAGGCGAAGGTCGGCACGCGGAAGGTCTCCGACACCCGCCGCACGATGTCCAGATAGGGCATGCCGGGCTTGACCATGACCATGTCGGCCCCCTCGGCGATGTCCATGGCGACCTCGCGCAGGGCCTCGTCGGTGTTGGCGTAGTCCATCTGATAGGTCTTCTTGTCGCCGCTCAGCTGCTTGGCCGAGCCCACGGCGTCGCGGTAGGGTCCGTAGAAGGCCGAGGCGAATTTGGAGGCGTACGACAGGATCAGAACGTCCTGATATCCATTGGCTTCCAGCGCCTCGCGTATCGCCTGGACCCGGCCGTCCATCATGTCGGAGGGGGCGACCACATCGGCTCCGGCGTGGGCGTGGATGAAGGCCTGTTCGGCCAGGCGTTCCAGCGTCGGATCGTTGACGATCCGCCCGTCCTCGAGAACCCCGTCGTGGCCGTGGTCGGTGTAGCAGTCCAGCGCCACATCGGTCATGACGCCGATGTCAGGCACGGCGTCCTTGATCGCCCGGATGCAGGCGGGGACCAGTCCGTCCGGGTCGGTGGCACCTGTGCCGACGGTGTCCTTCAGGGACGGATCGACATTGGGGAACAGGCCGACCATCGGGATGCCCAGGACATAGGCTTCCCTGGCCGCTTCGGCTGCTGCCTTGGGTGAAAGGCGGAACACGCCCGGCATCGACGGCACCGGCACACGATCCTCGGTGCCGTCATGGACGATCAGCGGCCAGATCAGGTCGGACGGCGTCAGCGTCGTCTCGGCCACCATACGCCGGATCCAGGGCGTGCTGCGCAGCCGGCGGGGGCGGGCGAGGGGATAGGGGGCGGGCGGCACGGTCAGGGTCATGCGGCGGTTTAGCTTTCTTCTCCCGGGCGAGGGAAGCGGATAGAAGGCCCCAGACCTCAGGGAGCCCCCATGGATTTCGCCCTCACCGACGACCAGCGCGCCATCCAGGACGCCGCACGCGCCTTCGCCGACGCCGAACTGGCCCCCCATTCGGCCGAGTGGGACGAGACCAAACACTTCCCCGTCGATGTCATGCGGCGCGCGGCCGAGACGGGCTTCGCGGCCATCTATGCGGGCGAGGAGCATGGGGGCATGGCGCTGGGCCGGGTCGAGGCGGCGGTGATCTTCGAGGAACTGTCGCGGGGCGACGTGTCGACGGCCGCCTTCATCTCGATCCACAATATGGCGACCTGGATGATCGACAGCTTCGGCTCCGATGACCTGCGCGCCCGCTATGTGCCCCGGCTGGCCACGATGGAGCTGATTGCCAGCTACTGCCTGACCGAGCCGGGCTCCGGGTCGGACGCCGCGGCCATGCTGACCTCGGCGACGCGCGACGGCGATCATTTCGTGCTCCATGGCTCCAAGGCCTTCATCTCGGGCGCGGGGACCAGCGACATCTATGTCGTCATGGCGCGGACGGGCGAGCCGGGCCCCAGGGGCATCAGCGCCTTTGTGGTCGAAAAGGACACGCCGGGCCTGAGCTTCGGAGCCCAGGAGAAGAAGATGGGCTGGAATTCGCAGCCCACGGCCGTGGTCAGCTTCGACGACTGCTGCGTCCCGGCCGCCAACCTCCTGGGCAAGGAGGGAGACGGCTTCCGATATGCCATGATGGGGCTGGATGGCGGGCGTCTGAACATCGCCGCCTGTTCGCTGGGTGGGGCGCGGCTCGCGCTGGAAACGGCTCAGGCCTACGTCGCCACGAGAAAGCAGTTCGGAAAGGCCCTGGCCGAGTTCCAGAACACCCAGTTCAAGCTGGCCGACATGGCGACCCAGCTTGAGGCCGCACGGCTGATGGTGCTGCGTGGAGCCTGGGCGATCGACACCGGCCATCCGGAGAAGACCAAATGGTGCGCCATGGCCAAGCGTCTGGCCACGGACGCCTGTTTCCAGATCGCCGACGAGGCCCTGCAGCTGCACGGCGGCTATGGCTATCTGAAGGACTATCCCCTGGAGCGGATCGTGCGCGACCTGCGCGTCCACCGCATTCTGGAAGGCACCAACGAGATCATGCGGGTCATCACCGCGCGCGAGATGATGCGGCAATAGGCAGGAGCGGCTCTCGACGCCAGGGGGCGACCGGCTGTAAGTCCGTTGACATTCACGACCTGACCGAGACCGCCCATGCTCGCCCGCATCTATCGCCCCGCCAAGACCGCCATGCAGTCCGGCAAGGCCAGGACCAGGGACTGGCGGCTGGAGTTCGAGCCGACCTCTGCGCGGACCATCGATCCCCTGATGGGCTGGACCAGCTCGTCCGACATGAACGGGCAGGTCCGGCTGGCCTTCGAGACCAAAGAGGAGGCCGTCGCCTACGCCGAGCGGCACGGCATCGCCTTTCGCCTGCACGAGCCGCAGGAGCCGCCGGTGATCCTCAAGGCCTATGCCGACAACTTCGCCACCAACCGCAAGCAGCCCTGGACGCATTGATACCGAGGGCGGCTAACGCTCGGCTCGCGGAGCCTCGCTCCTTGAGCCGCGGGTATTGAGTGTCGACCTTGCGTCGCTGCTTGAGCCACGGGGGCGTTTGCGGCTAACCCGTGCGCTCTGTTCGCGCCCATAGCTCAACCGGATAGAGCACCCGCCTTCTAAGCGGACGGTTGCAGGTTCGAGTCCTGCTGGGCGCGCCATCTGTTTTGAGGGGCCCCATGACCGAAATCCGCGATCAGGTTCTGGAGGGTCGTCAGCTTCTGGACGGCAACACCTTCATCAACTGCGAGTTCAGGAACGCCCAGCTGGTGTTCAAGGGTGTGCAGCAGCCCGGCTTTACCAACTGCCGGTTCACCCGGAGCCGCTTCGTTTTCGAGGACAACGCGGCCGTCACGGTCAACCTGCTGCGCGGCATGCTTCAGCCCCAGACCGGCCTGCGGGGCTTCGTCACCGGCATGATGCCTGAGATCGGCGCCTAGAGCCTCATCGGTTGAGGTGGAATCGCTTCGCGATTCCGCCGATACCGTGAATGAGGCTCCAGGAATGAGCGAGAGCTTGATTCACGCTTTCGGCGGACCCATGCAGTGGGTCCTCCTTAAGCGATCAAGCTCTAGGCCAGCGCCGCACGCCAGGCCCTGAGGCCGCTGTCCAGATCGGCGATCAGCTCGCCGGGATCCTCGAGGCCGACGTGCAGCCGCAGCAGCGGTCCTTCCAGCGCCGGCGGATCGACGCGGTAGAAGAGCTGCGGCGTCTCATGGGTCGCCAGGCTTTCGAAACCCCCCCATGAGTAACCCAGACCGAACAGGGTCAGGGCGTTGAGAAAGGCCTCGGCGGCGGCTTCACTGCCACCCTTCATCACAACGCCGAGGATCGACGCGGACCCGGAATAGCTGCGCGACCACAGGGCATGGCCCGGATCGCCGGGGAGGGCGGGGTGCAACACCCGCGCGACCTCGGGCCGGTCGGCCAGCCAGTGCGCGACGGCCATCGCCGACCGGCCCTGTTCGCCATAGCGCAGCGGCAGGGTGCGCAGCCCTCGCAACGCCAGCCAGGCGTCGTCGGGGGAGACGCACAGCCCGATGTCCTCGATCGTGTCGGCGATGGCGCGGGACACCTTGGGGTCCGATGCGCAGATCGACCCCAGCAGCAGGTCGGAATGCCCGCCCGCATATTTGGTCAGGGCCTGAATGCTGACGTCGATGCCGTGGCCAAGGGGCCTGAACGCCAGCCCGGCACCCCAGGTGTTATCCATCACCGTGAAGATCCCGCGTGCGCGTGCCGCTGCGGCCAGTGCCGGCACATCGATCATCTCGAAGGTCAGGGATGCGGGTGATTCGATCAGGATCAGCCGGGTCCCGTCGCCGATCATCGCTGCGACCGCATCCGCCGTCGCATCCGGTGCGTGAAAGCGCGTCCTCACGCCTCGCGCCGCCAGGTGACGTGTGAGGAAGCGGCGCACGGGGCCATATACGGCGTCGGTCGTCAGGATTTCGTCGCCCCAACGGGTCAAGGCGAGGATCGGCAGGGTCACGGCGGCGAGGCCCGACGGCGTAAGCCAGCAATGGTCCGCGCTCTCTAGGTCGGCGACGGCGGCTCTCAGCGCGGTCTGGGAGGCCGTGCCGTCGATGCCATAGACGGGGCCCGGCACATCGTCACGCATGTCGGTCACCCGGTCCGACAACAGGGTCGATGCTCGCTCGATCGGCGGATTGACCGGACGGCGCCCGTCACCGCGCCGGGTGGCGGCCGCGATCAGTCGGGTGCGGTCGGAAAGGGGGTCCATTCGGTGCTCCACGGGTTGCGATCCGTCGCCTGAGGGCCTCTATAGCGACCGGGGCGCGACTGGACGACGCGAGTCGTCCCTAACCGTGACGCGGGACGGACATGAGTGTGAGTGTCAGGCGAGTTCTGGGCTGGACTGCGGTGTTGGCGGCCACGGCGACATTGGCCGGCTGCGGGCGGGATGCAGAGCCCGAACCGACCCTCGAAACGCCCTCCACCAGCACGGTCCAGAGCCCCGATGCAGTCATCGAGAGCCCGACGCTTCAGGCCATAAGGCGGCGCGGGCGTCTGAACTGCGGCGTACACCAGGGGCTGGTCGGTTTCGCCTACATCGACAATCGCGGCGAGTGGCGAGGGTTCGACGCCGACTTCTGCCGGGGCCTGGCAGCGGCGATCTTTGGCGATGCCGATGCCGTGCGCTTCGTGCCGTTGACGGCCGAGAACCGGTTCGCGGCCCTGGCCGACGGGCGCATCGACGTCCTGTATCGAAACACGTCCTTGACCATGGAGCGAGACACCGGTGGCCGGCTTAGCTTCGCCGGTATCAACTACTATGACGGTCAGGGTTTTCTCGTCCGGCGTTCTCTGGACCTTAGCAGCGCGGCCGAGCTGAACGGCGCGCGCGTTTGCGTGCAGTCGGGCTCGACCAGCGCCCTGAACGCCGAGGACTATTTCCGCAGCCGCGGCATCGAGTACCGCGCCGTCGTCCTGCCGACGGAAGAAGCGGCTCGTCAGGCCTATGGGCGCGAGGACTGCGACGCCTTCTCCGCCGACATTTCGGCCCTGGCGGCGGCCCGCACGACACTGGCGGACCCGGGCCAGCATGCCCTGTTGCCCGACGTCATCTCCAAGGAGCCGCTGGGGCCGGTCACGCGGCGCGGTGACGAGCAGTGGACGGCCGTCGTGCGCTGGACCCTGAACGCCCTGATCCTGGCCGAGGAGTATGGCGTGACCCAGGAGAACGTCGACGAACAAGCCGAGGGTGCCCGTGACCCTCGCGTCCGCCGTCTGCTGGGCGCAGAGGGCGAGTTCGGCCAGCGGCTGGGTCTGTCCGGCACCTGGGCGGTCGATGCGGTCGGTGCCGTCGGCAACTATGGAGAAGTGTTCGAGCGAAACCTGGGTTCGCAATCGCCCCTCGACCTTGCCCGCGGGTTGAATGCACAATGGAACGCTCGACCGGGTGGCCTGATCTATGGTCTGCCGGTCCGCTAGAGATCAAGACGAGCCGACCCGCAAGCAGCGGGCAGCACCTACGGGGGATGAATGGACACGACGAAACCCGGCGGGATACCGCTCCACTGGCTGATGCTCCTCGGCTTCGTCGTCGGGCTCGGGGGCGGGCTGTTCGTCAACCAGTATGTCGGGCCCGATACGTTCTGGGTCCAGTGGCTGACGTCGAACGTGACGGGACCGGCGGGTCAGATCTTCCTGCGCCTTCTGTTCATGCTGGTGATCCCCCTGCTGTTCTCGGCCCTGGTCGTCGGGGTGGCCGAGATGGGCGACCTGAAATCGCTGGGTCGTGCGGGCTTCAAGACCCTGGCCCTGACCGTCGTCGTGTCGACCATCGCGGTGATCATCGGTCTGGGCATGGTGAACTACTTCCGCCCCGGAGACGGCGTCGATCCGGCTCTGGCCCAACGCCTGCTGGCCGAGGGGGCCGAGGGCGCGGCGGGCATCGTCGAGAATGCCCCTGAAAGCGTCCAGTTCGGCCAGTTCTTCCTCGACCTGATCCCGTCCAACGTCTTCACGGCGGCCGCGGACAACCAGATCCTGCCGATCATGATCTTCGCCCTGCTGTTCGGCATCGGCCTGGTCATGGCCAAGGGTCCGAACGTCGATCACCTGAAGGTCACCATCGAGGGCCTGCTCGAGGTGACGATGAAACTGATCAACATGGTCATCAAGCTGGCCCCGATCGCCATTGCCTGTCTGATGTTCAACCTGGCGGCCCTGTTCGGGTGGGACCTGCTGGTGCGACTGGCGGCCTTCGTCGGTGTGGCCGTCGGGGCCATGGCGATCCATCTGTTCGTTGTCTACCCGCTGGTCGTCTGGATCGGAGCAGGTCGGAGCCCCCTGTGGTTCTTCAAGGGCGTTCAGCGGCCCATGCTGGTCGCCTTCACCACGGCCTCTTCGAACGCAACCCTGCCCGTCTCGTTGAAGGCGGCCGAGGAGGAGCTGAAGCTGCCGCGCAAGATCGCGCGCTTCGTCCTGACGGTCGGAGCCACGGCCAACCAGAATGGTACCGCCCTGTTCGAGGGCGTGACGGTGCTGTTCCTGGCCCAGTTCTTCGGCATCGAGCTGTCGATCACCCAGCAGGTGGTCGTCATGCTGGTCTGCATCCTGGGTGGGGTCGGCACGGCGGGCGTGCCCGCCGGATCACTGCCGGTCATCGCCATGATCCTGGTCATGGTCGGCATTCCGCCTGAGGGGATTGGTCTGATCCTGGGCGTCGACCGGTTCCTCGACATGTGCCGCACGGTGTTGAACGTGACCGGCGACCTCGTTCTCGCGACGGTGGTCTCTCGCGGCGAGAAGGATGAGCCGGTCGCCCAGGAGCCCCGACCGACCGTGGCGAGCGTCGCCTGATCCGTCAGGGGCCGGTGAGGATGGGGGTGTCCGCATGGCTCCCCCATTCGGCCCAGGCTCCGTCGTAAAGGGCGCTGTCTTCGCCCAGTTCGGCGAGGGCCAGGGTCAGGATGGCGGCCGACACGCCAGAGCCGCAGCTGGTGATGATCGGCCGGTCGAATGTCACCCCCGCTTCGGCGAAGCGGCTCTGCAGGGCTTCGCGTGGCAGAAGACGGCCTTGCGCGTCCAGCAGCGACCTGAACGGTAGGTTCAAGGCACCGGGCATGTGGCCCGATCGAAGCCCCGGCCTCGGCTCGGCAGCGGCTCCGCTGAACCGGCCGGCCGGCCGGGCGTCGAGGATCTGCGCATCTCCGGACAGGGCGGCCAGCACCATGGGCATGTCTGCGACGGCACCCTGTCTCGTTCCCGCGACGAAGCGGGCGGGCGCGGGTGGCTCGGCGGGACCCGACGCGACAGGCCGTCCCTCGCCGTGCCAGCGGGGCAGGCCGCCGTCCAGCACACGCACGTCCTCGGCCCCCATCAGCCGGAAGGTCCACCAGACCCGCGCAGCCGAAAACAGGCCCTCGCTGTCATAGACGACGATCCGGTCGTCCGCCGCGATGCCCAGTCCTCCGACGGCCTCGGCGAAGGCTGCGACGTCGGGCAGCATGTGCGGCAGGTCGCTGGTGTGGTCAGACACGGCATCCAGATCGAAGAACACCGCGCCCGGGATGCGCGTCGCCTCGAACTCGACGCGGGCGTCGCGTCCGTCCAGATGCCAGCTGGCGTCGACGATCCGCAGGTTCGGGGCGTCCAGATCGCGCGCCAGGTCTTCGGTGGAGATCAGAAAGGTTGCCATGCCCCAGCCTAGCACGACCGGAACGCTGAGGCTGGTCCTGGGCGACCAGCTTTCCGACAGCCTGTCCGCGCTCGTCGATCTCGACCCTGTTCGTGACGTTGTCCTGATGGCCGAGGTGCGAGGCGAGGCCACCTATGTCCGCCATCACAAGCAAAAGATCGCCCTGACGTTCGCCGCCATGCGCAGCCATGCACTGAGGCTTCAGGCGGGTGGCGTGACCGTCCGCTATGTCCGCATCGACGACCCGGCCAACACCCATGCCATTGTGGGTGAACTTCACCGGGCCCTGGACGATCTGCCCCTGACCGCCGTGGCCATCACCGAATGCGGCGAGTGGCGGCTGGCCGAGGTGCTCGCGGCCTTCGCCGGCGTGGCGTCGGTACCCGTCGACATCCGCCCGGACACCCGCTTCTTCTGCTCCCACGACCGTTTCCGCCGCTGGGCCTCGGGCAAGAGCCAGTTGCGGATGGAGTTCTTCTATCGCGAGATGCGGCGCGAGACCGGCATTCTGCTGGATGACGGTCAGCCCGTCGGCGGCAGGTGGAACTATGATGCTGAAAACCGCAGGAAGCTGGCCACAGGCGTCCGTCCGCCGCGACGTCTGCGTACCCCACCCGACGCCGTCGCGACCGACGCCATCGCCGATGTCGCCCGCCTGTTCCCCGACCATTTCGGCACGCTCGACTCTTTCGGCTGGCCGACGACGGCCGGGCAGGCAGAAGCCGTGCTGGCCGACTTCCTCTCGACCATCCTGCCGGGGTTCGGCGACTGGCAGGACGCGATGTCCGAAGGGCAGCCGTGGATGTGGCACAGCCTCATCTCCACCTCGCTCAACCTGGGCCTGCTCGACCCTCTCGACGTCTGCCGCCGCGCCGAGGTCGAATACCGCGCCGGCCGCGCCCCGCTGAACGCCGTTGAGGGTTTCATCCGCCAGATCCTGGGCTGGCGCGAGTTCGTGCGCGGCATCTACTGGCTGAAAGTCCCGGAGTATCGGGAGCGGAACTTCCTGGACGCCGACCGGACCCTGCCGTGGTTCTACTGGTCGGGAGAGACCGACATGGCCTGCGTGGCCGACTCCGTCGCCTCGACCCGCGACCAGGCCTATGCCCACCACATCCAGCGCCTGATGGTGACGGGCAACCTGGCCATGCTGCTGGGCGTCCATCCGGACGAGGTCGACGACTGGTACATGACCGTCTATGCCGACGCCTATGAGTGGGTGGAGATGCCCAACACCCGCGGCATGGCGACCTTCGCCGACGGCGGCATCGTGGGGTCCAAGCCCTATGCGGCCTCCGGGGCCTATATAGACCGGATGAGCGACTACTGCGGGCCCTGTCGCTATGACGTGAAGGCCCGGTCGGGTGAGGGGGCCTGCCCCTTCAACCGCCTGTACTGGGGCTTTCTGGAGCGGAACCGCGATCGGCTGCGCGACAACATCCGCCTCGCCATGCCCTATCGCACCCTGGAGAATTTCGGACCCGAGAAGCGTAAAGCCTTGCTGGCCGAGGCCGAGGCTGCGCGCGAGGCGCTGGGGGCCATCAGGCGATGATGGCCCCTAAGCTATGATATCTGGCAGGATCCGGCTCTCGATCTTCACGATCTCGTCGCGCAGCAACAGCTTCTTTCGCTTCAGCCGGGCGATCAGCAGCTGGTCCGGGATGGGCATGTGCGATAGGGCTTCGATCGAGGCGTCGAGGTCCGCATGCTCCAGCCGCAGGACCTTGACCTGGGCATGCAGCGCCAGTTCTTCCTCGGTCAGAAAAGGTTGGTCGTCGTTCATCGCAGGCCTCGGGACGGCGGGCTTATAGCCGAGGCCGGGTCATGCCGGAAGCCGTTCGGCGAGCGTGGTCAGCGCCGGGCGCGGCACCACCCGGCTCCAGGCGCGGGCGACGGCCACCAGGGCCTCGAAGGTGGGCCGGGGTGGCCCGGCGGCGGTCTCGATCAGGGCTTCCAGATCGGCCATCAGGTGTCGCTCGGCCGCCAGTTCGACAGCCTTGACCTGGTCGCGCAGGGCCTCGCGCGCGGCGTCGCTGATGTCGGGAACGGGCTTCTTCAGCGTGCGCCGAACGGTCCGGAGCGGCAGCACGGCGACGCCCTCCCAGGCCCGGGCGGCGTCGCAGGCCGCCTCGATCGTGTCTTCGTCCAGCGCCCGCCCGGTCGCCGCCGTCCACGCCGCCCACAGCAGCAGCGGCACGTTTTGGTCGGCGCCGTCCTGCAGATCCAGACAGGCCTCTGACACGCCCGGCGCGCGATAGGCGCTCAGCGCCCAGTCCCAGAAGCTCTCGCCCGTCTTCATTTTTTCCGCTCATCCCCGCGAAAGCGGGGACCCAGTGCTTGAAGTGAGGTTGGCTGTTTGGGATTCGGGGTGACTAGCGTCGGTCGTTGCCAGCGCCCAAAGCACTGGGTCCCCGCTTTCGCGGGGATGAGCGGAGGAGATGTTCATCCGGCTTCGACGTCCGCCGGACCCTTCAGCCCGTCCCAGCGACGCACAGCCCCCCAGTCCAGGCCGAACAGATCCAGCGCCCGCCCGACCGACTGATCGATCATCTCCGCGATCGAGGCTGGTCGGGCATAGAGCGCCGGCAGTGGGGGTGCGATGATGGCCCCCATCTCCGACAGAGCGGTCATGGTGCGAAGATGACCCAGATGGAACGGCGTCTCGCGCACCATCAGGACCAACGGCCGCCGCTCCTTCAGGACCACATCAGCCGCCCGGGTCAACAGGGTGGAGGTCACGCCGGTAGCGATCTCACTCATGGTGCGAACCGAGCAGGGGGCGACGATCATGCCGAGTGTCCGGAACGAGCCCGAGGCGATGGTGGCTCCCACGTCGTTCAGCCGGTGGATGACCGTAGCCTTCGATGTCAGCTCATCGGGCGAGAGGTCGGTTTCCTGCGACAGGGTCAGAAGCGCCGCCCGGGTCACGACCAGATGGCTCTCGACCCCCAGATCGTTCAGCGCATCCAGCACCCGCGCGCCGTAGATGACGCCCGATGCGCCTGAAATGCCCACCACAAGGCGGCGCGGGGGTCCTGCGGCTCCGTTCACATCTTGGTCCATACTGGGGGAGAGGGTGTCGGTGAGGATGTGGGCATCCGAAGGTCTGGATAACGATGTCTTGCGTCACCGAAACGTGATTCTACAGGTCGTCAATCCGGGCGCTCACTACCCTCGTCCGTTAGACATGGAGGCGCAAGCCATGACCATCGAAGCTCGTATCCGCGAATTGGGAAACCGTCACCGCAAGCTGGATGAGACCATTCAGCGCGAGTTCGGCCGACCTTCCGTGGATGAGATGCAGGTCAGGGAACTGAAGCGACAGAAGCTCCGACTGAAAGAGGAGATCACCAGTCTGGAGGCTCGCGCCGGCTAGGCGCGACGCCTCCCCCAGTCGGAGACGGCCCCGGGAGCGATCCCGGGGCCGTTTTTTGTGACCGGTGGAGCCTCAGTCTTTTAGCTGCGATCTCCGAACACCGACGCCGCCGTGGGCTCGGCGGTTCGACGCTCGCGCTCTTCCGGCACGAACTCGGGTTCAACCGGCTCCTGAGCGACGGGCTCTAGAGCCGGGCCGCCCTTCTTCAGGTCGTCACGATTCTTTTTCTCGGCAGCCTTTGCCACCAGATCATCGAGAACCAGCTGCCCGACGAGGCCGAGGGTTACCGGGTCTACCGGCTTGATGTTGGGGCTGTTCCAGTGCGTGCGGTTTCTCACGCTCTCGATCGTGGACTTGGTCGTGCCCAGCAGTTTGGCGATCTGCGCGTCGGTGACCTCGGGGTGATTCTTGACGAACCACATGATGGCGTCCGGACGGTCCTGCCGGCGCGAAACGGGCGTGTACTTGGGCGCGGGCCTCGCGGTTTTCATGAGTTCGGCGTGGCGGCTGACGATCGCCGCCATGCGATAACCCTCGTCGGCCTGCGCCTTGTCCAGCTCGTCCCGGGCCAGTTGACCTCCCGTGATAGGGTCCACGCCGCGAATGTCGCGCGCCACGTCGCCGTCGGCGATTCCGCGGACTTCCAGCGGATGCAGACCGCAGAAGGCGGCAATCTGCTCGAAGGTCAGCGACGTATTGTCCACAAGCCAGACGGCGGTCGCCTTGGGCATCAGGATGTCGGTCATGGGCTTAGGTCCCGGATGAGAGGGCCCGGTCAGTCCGGGCGCTGGATACGACGGCGCCCGGCCTTTCGGCCGGGCGCGGATGATCCGGATATAGGCCCATTCGCTCGAAAAGAAAACGTCACTAGGCGGTGATCGGCAAGGCGATTAGAAATCGGCTATACGGCATGACGTGACCCCCTGAAACTCCTCCAGGAATAGCTAGAGTCCGCCCCTCGAAAGGACGGACGGAATGAAGCGATCACGGTTCACGGAAGAGCAGATCATCGGGATCCTGCGCGAGCAGGAGGCCGGT
>Ga0247831_1000589_pt1 | contig 78934 bp, 69 predicted proteins | sample LaCruzMarch2015__9_FD_192406 | JGI IMG/M metagenome (GOLD analysis project Ga0247831, IMG submission 192406) | Freshwater microbial communities from meromictic Lake La Cruz, Castile-La Mancha, Spain - LaCruzMarch2015_1m | ecosystem: Environmental > Aquatic > Freshwater > Lake | place: Spain...
GCTATGTTGGCATTGCCGATACGAATTGTCATTCCATGAACCTTCCTTTCTACGAAACTGGCACCGTTAATAAAAATCCTATGGGGGAAGCGGATATTCAGCTTACCATGGAATTGTTACGAAAAATTAAACCTCATCAGGTGTATTGCGCCGGCGACCTGGCCGATCCGCATGGAACTCATAAAGTATGCTTGGAAGTAGTTTTCGAGAGTTTACGTCGATTAAAAGCTGCCGGAGAGCCATGGATTGCTGATTGTTGGGTATGGCTTTACAAAGGGGCCTGGCAGGAATGGGATATTTCAGAAATTGAAATGGCGATTCCTATGAGTCCAGATCAGGTAATGAAAAAACGCTTTGGTATTTTTATACACCAGAGTCAAAAAGATATGGTTCCTTTTCAGGGTGCAGACAGCCGCGAATTTTGGCAGCGTGCCGAAGATAGAAATGGCCATACTGCGCAATTATATGCTGCGTTGGGTATGACGCAATATGCTGCTATGGAGGCGTTTGTTCGTTGGCATTATTAGTTTGCACAAATCCGATTATTGTATGTTTGCAGTTTAATTGGCAATTCATTGGAATCAACTCAACCTATTTCTGGTATATTTGAACGCTGGTCAAATGCCCTTGGCTCGGCTGTTTATCGCAGGCAGGTTTTACTTTATTTGCTGATTTTTATTGCAATACTCATTGCTTTTCCTCATTTTTTTGCTTTCATCGAATCCAGACAAGGGTGGAAAATAACTGATCCACTTTTGCGGTTAATTCCGGCAAATGATCTCTCTTTATTTACATTTTCTATCATCTGGTTTATGTCGCTTTTCCTGTTAGTTAGGATGATTCAATTACCCTCTTTAGCATTACTTGCAATTGTTGCGATTGATTTGATTTTTTTAACCCGAATGGTTACGATTATCCTTTTCCCCCTAGAACCTCCGCCCGGGTTGATTGCACTAGAAGATCCCATCAGTAATTTTTTTTACGGCAAAGAACATGGATTTATCACCCGTGATTTATTTTTCTCGGGGCATACTTCTTCTATGATTATGATTGGATTACTGCTTCCTGGAAAATGGGAAAAGCGGCTGGCTTTTGCCGCGGCTCTAGCAGTGGGTTGTTTGGTTTTAGTTCAGCATATCCATTATACTATTGATGTGCTCGGGGCTTGGGTATTTACCTGGTTTTTATATCGATTGGCAAAAGCGATGGTAGTAATTCCTCAAAATGCCTCTCCTAGCTGAACATAAAAGCCCCGGTTGGTTCCCTGGCCAATACCATAATCGAGTCGCAGGCTTAATTTTTCTTGTTTGCTAAGTACAAATCGTATCCCTCCTCCTGCAGAATATTTGATATTATCTACTGCATACGCTTTCCATTGGCTGGCAACGGAGCCCAGTCCGCCAAATATTACGGCCTGCAAAAATTTATACACTGCAAATCGGTATTCACCCTGAAAAAACATTTGTTGCTTGTCGCGAAATCTTCCTTCGTAATATCCCCGCATTTTAGCGGCTCCCCCAAAGGCTGCCAGGCTTCTAAGGGGTATTTCAGCACCATTGGTAGAGAAGGATAATAACTGCAGGGCTAAGGTACTTTTATCACCCAACTTCTGGTAGGTTCGAATATCAGCCACCCAATTATTATAATTAAAATCAGACCCCCAGGTTTTATCGAAGTGGTTCCAAAAAAGTTGCATGTAAAGCCCTTTATCGGGTGCAAATGCGTTGTTTCTAGAATCGTATGAAAGGCTGGCACCTATACCGTTTATAAAGTAGCCGTTTATACCCGGAATTGCTGCCTGATCTAATAAACCGCCTTGCACATAGTTGATGTCCCAAACTTTTTGAGCTTCATATACAAATCCGGCAAAAAAATTAGGGGCCAGTTTCCGTTTGAGGTGAAAATACAGATAGGCTTGGCGAAAGGAATAAGATTCCTCTTGATTGTCTAAAGTGTTATTTCCCAATCCCCAAAACTTGTCGGGAAAGTAGCTGGTAGAGAGTTGTTCCTCCAGTATATACTGCTCTCGGTTAAAATATTGGGTTCCATTTAGGGCAAATAATACTTGTTTTCGGGTTGAGAACATGCCCACTACTACTATATTCGAACTACGTGAAACGGTATCTAATTTATTGATAGAGAATATTTTAGCTGCAACTGCCCCAAAATTCCAACCTGTTTCCAGCGATCGGGTAACGATGGGAAATGCGAATGTTTTACCTCTTTTTTCAGCACGCAGTTGTGCAAAAGCTACCCATGGGAACAAAACCCAACCCATTATCCAAAACCTACTTATAAGCCTCATTTTGGGTTTTTTATTGATAATCAATACAATATGTTAATCACAATATGGTCTCAACCTGCGAAAAACATCAATTAATTCCGTAAATTTGCAATCTGTTATCAAATGGTAACGAAAATATAACAAAAGGCTGCACCAAACGTTATAAGTGAGTATGAATAAATGGGAAAGTCAATTTACATTGGGAGATGTGCTTTCCGCAGAACAACTGGATTTTTTTCGGGAGCATGGAGTTATACTGTTTCGTAATTTTTTGAGTCCCGAACAGGTACAGTTGTATATTAGTGAAGTAAGTAGGATTGAGCAAATATGGCTCGAGGAGAAACGTGAAAAGGTAAATGGTATTCCGTTAAAATTTGGCAAAGATGATAAGGGGAAAATGACCATACAGCGTCTCTGTTTTACCTCCTTATACAGCGAACCTTTGCACCAGTTAATTCAGCATCCTAAATTACAGGCCTTGTTGCCCTTTTTGGGTGCTTTTGAAGGCAGAATTGGGGAAGAGGAAAAAGATGGATTGGTGGTGAACAATTATATCAATACCCCCAATAGCACCTTCACCCAAATGGGATGGCATACCGATGCACCCCGCGATTTATTTATGGGTCAGCGAATTATGCCAATGCTGAATGTGGGTATTCATTTAGACAATTGTGCATTTGAAAATGGTGGCTTGCGTGTAATCCCCGGAACACAGCGTCAAAATATGTTGAAACTCCTGTTTGGAAAAAAATACTTCATCGATAATTCCGACGATCGGCGTGAAGTGGGCTTCGATATACATGCGGGCGACTTAACGGTGCATGATGGTCGTTTATGGCATCGGGTAAAGCAATCTCCCCTATTTGGAGAAGACAGCCGCAGAAGGGTAATGTATGTTCCCTTGGTTACCGGTAAGTATGCACCCAAAGATGAAAATAGCAAAACGCCATTCTACCATCGTTTTACAGCGAAAGTGCATCATTAATCCAACTCATTATATGGCCAGCATTTGTTGGCCTTTTTTTTATCTATCCTTTTATTATGAAATATGCATTAATTACCGGAGCCAGCAAAGGTATTGGCAAATCTATCGCCCTCGAATTGGCACAAAAAGGAATTCCCGTGTTATTAGTTGCCCGCAATGAGGTATTACTCGGCGAATTGCGCAATAAAATTATAGAACAATTTAAAGTTGATGTTCAAATATTGGCTATTGATTTATCCCAATCCGGTGCTTCGGTGCGGGTGTTTGATTGGGTAACCCAAAATGGATATGTGGTGCATATGTTGATTAATAATGCCGGGTATGGACATAGCGGACAATTTATTGATTATTCAGTAGAGGAGTATGCCGGTATGATGCAGGTAAATATGCAGGTACCTGTTGAGCTTACACGCATTTTTCTTCCCTCCCTTTTACAATTGCCTAAGGCTTATATATTAAATATCGCCAGTTCGGCCGCCTATCAAGCGGTTCCCGGATTAACTGTATACGCTGCCACGAAATCTTTTATTGTACAGTTCAGCAGGGGCCTCGCCTATGAACTTAGAAAATCACCCGTTTCAGTAACGGTGGTGAGTCCGGGTGGCACTGCTACCGATTTTGCCAATCGGGCTAAGGTGGGCAATAAGGCGGTTAAAGCGGGTGAGCGATTGAATATGACGCCAGAGCAAGTTGCCCGTGAAGCGGTGGATGCCATGTTGAAAGGGAAAACCGAACACATTACGGGTTGGGTAAATCAGTTAGGGGCTGCATTGGCTTGGCTAATGCCCCGTAAGTTATCCGAATCAGTAGCTGCCGACCTGTATGAGGTGAAGTAAGAGTTCCTTCTCCCCTCTTTTTGAAATTAATAGATTTGGTTGTATATTTGCACCCCCATTCTTTTAAGAATCGGGTATCGGCTGCGTAGCTCAATTGAATAGAGCATCTGACTACGGATCAGAAGGTTTTAGGTTTGAATCCTAACGCGGTCACTTGAAAATCAAGGGGTTACAGCAATGTAGCCCCTTTTTTATTTTCTAACAACGGATTAAAATCCGTTGTTGCAGTATGAGTCGAGGCTACGCTACGCCTCTTTGCTACCAGCTGGGATTATGCCGGGAACCATATTTATAAAGTGCTTCCTTCTTTTTTGGGGTTGGTTTAATTTTTAGCATTCATGCACTCCCCTTTAAAGTATATCATAGTTTAGCCTCAGTTGAAATCCGGTTCGCTTTTCAGATTCCGAATAGGCAAAAAGGGTTGGAAAAACAATGATTATCGTAAGATATGCAGAGCCATCGGCTCGATTTATTTACTACAAACGGATTTCAATCCGTTGCAAATACGAGCCACCTGCATAAAAAGTGCCGTAGGTACGATTCATAATTACGGCGTTCTTTTGATGGATTTTAGTGGGCTTAGTATTAATATATCGAAATTTTTTTTATATTTAATTGGCAATTACATTATTCACGCATGTTTTCTTATAATGAACAATGATACTTCTTCGGTGCTTACCACATCGAATCTTTCCTTCTCCTTTCACAAGGGGCAAAAGGTTCTCGACAATATCAATATCAATGTGCCTGCGGGAAGTATATATGGTTTTCTGGGTCCTAATGGGGCCGGTAAAACTACTACGATGCGATTGTTGACTGGTTTATTGCCACAGCAAGGGGACCAGATCCAGTTCTTTCATCAATCACTTCAATCTCAACTCCCTACCCTATTTCATAAAGTAGGATGCCTAATTGAAACCCCTTCTCTTTATATGCACCTCAGCGGTATCGATAACTTGCGATTGGTGGCCAGGATGCAGGGTATTGATGAGAAAAAAGCTGTAACTGCCCTCAGCTGGGTTGGTCTGGAAAATGCAGCCCACAGAAAAGCAGGACAATATTCTCTTGGCATGAAACAGCGGTTGGGTATTGCCATGGCACTACTTAACGAGCCGCAGTTGTTGTTGCTGGATGAACCGGTTAATGGTTTAGATCCGAATGGTATGGTAGAGATACGGGAACTATTGAAGGAATTGAACCAGCAAAAAGGGATTACAATTTTTATTTCCAGTCATTTACTGCATGAAGTAGAGAAAATGTGTACCCATATTGGTATTATTCATCAAGGCACAATACGTTTTGAAGGAACCCTGCAATCATTATCTGATAAAACTAATTCTGCGAAACAATTAACCATTCGGGTTCAAGATGCAAATCACTGGATGCATCTTTTGCAGTCTCTCTATTCGGATATTACTTTATTGGATGCTCAAACGATATCGCTTTCGGTTGCTAATAGAGATGATACCATTCAAATAAATCGAATACTGGTTCAGGCGGGTGCACCTATTGCCGAATTAACCGTAAAGGATGGACTGGAAGATTGGTTTATACAAATTACAAAACTATGAGTATAATTACTACTTTTTCTCTATATGGATGGAAGGCAGCATGGAGAGCTGAAAAATTAAAATTGAAAGGTAGCCGAATTGTTTTATTTACCATTTTGCTTGGATGCATGGATCCATTTCTCTATGTAATTGTTACCAGTTTTGAAAATGGTTTAGGTATCCAATACATCAATGAAGAAAAATTGTCTTTTAATTTCTTACAAGAATTAGCTGAAAAACCTTTTGAGAGTTTCGGCATTTTTTTGTACCCCTTAATTCTGATTATAATTACGGCTCGATTAGCTGCTATAGAACATAAAACGGATACCTGGAAATTAATTGAAACTCAGCCGGTAAGTCGGTTTTCTTTGTGGTTAACTAAATGGTGTATGGCGGTTTTATTGGCTGCGCTGGCTGTGCTGATGTATTTTATATCAAGTTTTGCTTTAGGGTATGTGCTATCTTTCATTATTCCCATTAATAAAGCTGCTTATTTTTCTATTCCATATGAATTTTTGATTTCTACAGGAGGCAGACTTTGGTTGTCGGGTTGGGGTATAATAACCATTCAATTGGCATTTTCTATGCTAGTTCGAAGTACCATTTGGCCAATATTAATTGGTTTGGTGCTTGTAACACTTAGTAATATTCTTGCTATGCAATCAGTTTCACATGTACCCATCTTCCCATATGCGCTGCCTAGAGTTACTGTAAAGTATCCTATTGGCAACCGAATGGGAGGTTGGTTATTACCGGCAGAATGGCAAAGTATTGTTTGGCTGTTGTGGGCTCCGGTTGCTTTTTTATTATACTTATATCGAAGTTCTTTTAAACTATCGCTCCAAAATAAATCACTTTGGAGATTGTGTATAATTAGTATTGGAGTATTTTTATTTTTTAGCTGGGGACTTCAACAACCCATTAAATTCAAGATAAATCCTGGTAAAACAATAATTACTGGAAAGATTCACAAAAATATTATACCGGATAGTATTGATATTCTTAGCGTACCCATTATTACGGGTTCACAAAAAATTCCTGTTAATAAAGATGGAACTTTCTATATTCAACTTCCCCTCTCCGGTTCTGGTCAGCCGCTAATGTTATCTTTATCCCGATTATCTACTCCCATCGGTTTTTATGCAAGTGATGGAGATAGTGCTCATGTGGAATGGCGTGTTTCGGATGATGAGCGCCTTAATGACTTCAAACTTAGTGGGACTGTTTTGGCGTCCGACGAATATGCTCGGCAATTAAAGGAGGACAATTCTTTTACCCAATATAGTCTCGAGCGGCCAGATATTTTACCAGAACCAAGCTCTTTTTATAAACAATTAATAATCGAATGGGAAAATCGAAATGGGAAACCAAGAAAATTTAGAACACCCGAGGGTTTGGGATTAAGTGACCGGCAAGTGGAATACTATGAAAAATTGTTGGCTGCACGGTATATCACTTATGCTGTTTATGATTACCCAAAATTAAAAAAGATACAGCTGCCTGAAAAAAAATATGAAAGTATTCGGAATATCTTGCAGCCACTTCTCACAAAGATGAATCCTCTTGAAGATGTTTTGTTAGGCAGTGAGGTTTACACTACCTATTTGAGAAAAAAAGTAAGAAGTACTCTCAAACAGGTTGCATATGAAGATAGTGCGTTTAATGCAATTTTATTGAAACACTCCCCCTGCGAGGGCAGAAATTTATTATTCTTTGACTTAGCTCAAGACAAATTAAAACTTGCTACTGACAGTTTACAACGAGCAGCTGTTATAAAGGAAACTAGCTTTTACCAAAACCCAAAATATAAAGAATTCCTAATAAACCAGGCAGCATTGTATGATCGATTGGTTTATGGAAAGCCTGCTCCCCTGTTTTATGCTTTTACCAGTAAGAATGAAAAAGTAACTTTTGCATCCCTGCATGGGAAATATGTGCTGATTGATATTTGGGCTTCTTGGTGCCTACCTTGTAAAAAAGAGTATCCCTATTTTGAACGGCTCTGTGAAAAATATAAAGATCAGCCTATCCAATTTCTGGCATTGAGTATAGATGCTAATAGTATTTTATGGGAACAAGATATAATGCTAAAAACCAATCAGATTATTCATTGGAGGGTTGCTAATCCTGACAATTTTGTAAAGTTATATGGAATCCGAGAAATTCCACATTACTTACTTATCGACCCAAATGGCAACCTGATAAATATTGATTTCCCACGACCCTCTCAAGGTAATTTTGAGATTATGTTGCGTCAGGTGCTGAATTTAAAATCGGAAGAAGGTTAATACTACTTTGTTCGTGATTATAAATTGAACTTTGCTATTGACCTCCTCCCTTATTCCGTGGCAGTCTAAATTTTAGAATCAGGGCGCTTTAGAATGTTAGACTAAGATTTCATTAAACCCTAGCGTAAATTCTAAGTCAAACTAGAAAATATACCTATGAAGAATGCCCTTCTGCATTTTCTTTTCCTTTCCCTGCTGTTTCTTTCCTGCACCAAATCTTCCGATACCCCCCTCCCAGCCCCTACTACCTCCTACTTCCCTCCTATAACCGGATCTACTTGGGAAACCGTAACCCCTGCCTCCCTTAATTGGAATGCCGCCGCCTTACAAGACCTGAAAACTTATTTGCAGCAAAAAGGAACCAAGGCATTTATCATCCTCGTTAACGGCAGAATTGTAGTAGAAGAGTATATGAATGGGCATACTTCCACGGCTACCTGGCCCTGGAATAGTGCAGGTAAAACCTTAGTTACCGCTACCGTGGGTATAGCCCAGCAACAAGGTTCCATGAATATTCAGGATCCGGTATCTAAATACCTGGGATCAGGATGGACCAGTGCGCCCACTATCAAAGAAAACCTGATTACTTCTCGCCATTTGCTCACAATGTCTTCTGGCTTGAACGATGCCAATGAGCAGGTTACCCCTAATAATCTATCTTACCTGGCAGATGCAGGTACCCGATGGTCGTACCACAACGTATTTCAAAAACTCATGGATGTTGTTTCAGCATCAACCGGGAAAGAATTTAGTTCTTTTTTTGCCACCCAACTACGCAATAAAATTGGAATGGAAGGTGAATGGAATTATGCTCTGATTTTTAAATTATACTACAGCAATGCCCGCAGTATGGCGAGATTCGGATTGCTCGCTCTAAACCAGGGCAACTGGAACGGTGAGGCAATTATCAATACCAATTACTTTAAAGAAAGTACCACCACCTCTCAACAACTCAACCCAGCTTATGGGTTCATGTGGTGGCTGAATGGTAAAAACAGTGCTATGTTACCCGGTAGTCAAGTGGTTTTTCCTGGCCCGCTCGTTCCTACTGCACCTGCCGATATGTATGCAGCCCTGGGTAAAGATGACCAGAAAATTTATGTGGTACCCTCCAAAAAAATGGTCGTTATACGCATGGGTGATCCAGCAGATCAAAGTTTTAGTCTGGCCTTATCGGGATTTGATAATACAGTATGGACCAAGATTAATGAAGTAATACGGTAATCTTCAATTCCCATTTGAAATGGATTATCCGATTTTTCAAGTGACTTTTAATATCTGGTAGAAACGTAATTACTGGTTTATATTCTTATGTGATTATGCCAACACGAACTCCATGTTAACAATTATGCGGTTCAATTATATATTTAATAACTTGGTAATTTTATTATTCAATGTATAATTATGAGGCGGTTTATTTTTGTTGTATTCATTTTTTTATCTCTTTCAACTTATAGCCAGAAAGCTATATTTGTTATTGCGGATGGAATTCCTGCAGATGTTTTGGAGTCAACATCTACACCTAATATCAACCGAATTATTGCAAAGGGTGATTATGTTCGTGCCCATGTTGGGGGTGATAAAGATATGTATAGCCAAACCCCAACTATTTCTGCAGTTAGCTATAATAGTCTGTTGACTGGTACTTGGGTAAATAAGCATAATGTGTGGGGGAATGATATCAAAGCTCCTAATTATCATTATCCAACTATTTTCAGGCTATTTAAAAATCAATTTCCTCAAAAAAAGATTGCTGTGTATAGTAGCTGGTTAGATAATCGCAAAAAACTGATGGGAGATAGTTTAGCACAAACTAATTATTTACATGTAGATTATCGCGCGGATGGGTTTGAATTAGATACCCTCTCCTTTCCACATGATAAAGAATCGAATTACATGCATTTAATCGACGAGCGAGTTATTGCTGCAGCTGATTCGGGTATCCGAAATCAAGCACCCGATTTATCCTGGGTATATTTAGAATACACAGACGATATGGGTCATCGATATGGGGATAGCCCTAAGATGACGGATGCAGTAGAAAAATTGGATAAGCAATTGGGTAAATTATATGATGCCATTCAGTACCGGGAAACAATGTATAAGGAAAAGTGGTTATTGATTATTACTACCGATCATGGAAGAGATGAAAAGAATGGAAAAAATCATGGAGGGCAATCTCCTCGACAACGTTCAACCTGGATTGTATCCAATCGAAAATTAAATACCTATGCGCACTTAGATTATCCTGCAATTGTAGATATCATGCCTACCTTGGGTAATTTCTTGGGAATAAAATTACCTTCCCAATTTGCAAAGGAAATTGACGGTATTCCCCTAATCGGAAAGGTTTCAGTGGCACAGCTAGCAATTAATGTATTTCAGCAAAAGCTGGATTTACGTTGGCAATCCTTAGATACTTCGGGTGCCGTAAAAATTTGGCTGTGTACTAAAAATGAATTCAAAACTGGAGCGCAGGATCAGTATATTTTATTAAAAGAAGTTCCTAATCAAAACAATAAAGCTACTATTGATATTAGCCAATATCCTTCTGACTTTTATAAAATAGCACTGGAGGGTAAATATAATACGGTTAATAAGTGGTTTGTACAGAATGCCAAATAAAATAGCTGGCTTTTCTTCCCTATCCTGATAACCACAGTTTTGAAATATAATTTTGTCAAGTGTTGAAATTAAAATCGGAGAAAGGTTAACGCTGCTTGATTTAGTAATATTAGTTTTCCTACTTTCCCTCTTCCTATCTGCATTTGACCTAACCACTCTCCCACCTTAGACGTAATCTTTTTCAGAAAAAAGAAGGGATTTCATCTCTTTTTATAAACTTTCATTATATTTAAATTTTATGGAAAAAAATACTTGGTATGAGAAAATATTGGATAATAGCGCTTTGCTGTTTATCGGCTTCAGTTCATGCGCAACAAGATAGTTCAGATGTTTTCGATTATAGTAAATTCGGAGATGCCGAAGGGGTAAAGCGATTTTGCACCCAAAAAGTGCTTAACCAAACCCCGTTACGGGTAGTTAGTATTGGATATGAGCAACACGGCAGTTTTACTATGCCGGATGTGCGATTTTCTAATGCCCGGCCCGAAACCCAAACCTACTCTGTTAATAGGCTTTCTGCGCTTCGATTTCAGGTGAATGTACCTGTAATTTCTACTAACCGCTTTATTTGGCAGTTGGGTGCCAGTTATTGGGGTAGCCGTTTCGCGATTGAGAATCCGGGGTCTAACCTATTTGCGAAGTCGTTAAACGAAAATGCCATGACCAGCGCCGGTATTAACACCACTATTTTTAAGCCACTGGATGAGAAAAGGTTTTTAATTATACAGGGTAGCCTGGATGCGAACGGGGTTTTCCAGCGAATCAGTGATGTAACCGGCCAAGCCTATACTTTTAGCGGGGCCCTTATTTATGGGTGGAAAAAATCGGAGAAGAACATGATTGGTACCGGTATTGCACGCACGTATCGGGCTGGACAAATGATACATTTACCGGTTTTATTTTGGAATAAAACGTTTAATGATCGCTGGGGGATAGAATTGTTATTACCCGCTCGTGGACACTTGAGATATAATTTTTCAACCTCCAATATCCTACAATTGGGTTTTGAGCTGGAAGGAAATCAATTTTTGATGGATTTATCCAATAGTAAAAATGGAACCGTATTTATCCAAAGGAGTGAATTGAAGCCCCGTATTATGTGGGACAAAAAACTCAGTGGATTTTTCTGGTTATCAGCGCAGGCAGGCTTGCGATATAATTGGCGCTTTGATGTGATGGATTCCTATAATGCCCGCAAACAAAGCCAATTGTATTTTTCCAGTCAACTAAGTAATCCATTATATTTTAATATCAGTATCAACTTTGTTTCTCCCTGATGTTTGAAACAAACCCCCACCTAAAAAGCCCTGAATTTCAGGGCTTTTTTATTGCTAGCTAGGTATCGAATAATTACTTGGATACTTGGCGAGTCCAGGTATCTGTTCTTCCAATTAGTGATACTCCAATATATCCTCTTACTGAAATTGTATTTGCATTTTCCATACGAATGGTGCATGAATAGGTGTTACCATTTTTAGGATCATAGATATTACCATCATCCCAAAGATTGTCCTCCTTAAAAATAAAGCCCCATACATTGATAAGTCCCAAAACTGGTCTCGTTCTGGTTGTCTCATCGGGGTGATTTTTATCTACTTTCGGTTTTCCGGTTTCGGGATCGTTAGGTTCTTTTAACCATACAATTTTGCCCTGGTATTTTTCTCCGTTTTTATAAATACGAACCATGGCAGTTCCTTCTCCTGTTTTCCAAACGCCTACTATAGCATCGCTGTTGTTGGGGATGGGGGTGAAGGAGGAAAATGCTAATAGGCAAATAAATGCAGAGCAGATAATCGATATTTTTTTGAATAAAAATAATCGCCGCTGGAAGTTGGGTTGGTTATTCATTTGACTAATTGATTAATGGTGAATTAGGTTATCAAACATATAAATATTTCAGTACTTGGGGGTGAAAACTTTCGTTAAATGATACAATTTTTATCGGCTAATACACTCTTTTTTTTACAAAGCTTTACTTTTAATAGTTTCACTACATAATTATTACTTTTATTTATAATAAGAATATGATATATTAATGTAGTAGCATTAGCACCTAGTGGATTACTCAAAATACCTGCCTTTGTTAAGTGGCTTATGTAGCGCCAAGCACAAATTGTGGCATGGTACATTAAAAATTATATAGGGCAATACAGGGTTGGTTATACTAAAAGATTGTTTTAATTGCTCAACCAAAAAAAAGCCTCTCCGCCAAAGGCGAAGAGGCTGTATAGCATTCCATCGGTATTCTATTAATAGCCGGGGTTTTGCTGGCAAGATTTATTTACCAGTAATTCAGCGATAGAGATTGGCCAGATATATTGGTCTGTTGTTGGTGCTACTAAACTTACTGTTCCTTTTGCTGGGAATGTTGCATTGGTGCGGGTAATATCCGAAGTTCTTAAACCTTCTCCCAAGAATTCAATTCGTCTTTCGGTTAAGATCAGGTTTACCAGTGCATCCTTGTCAGCCGGGGCAAAATCTGCATTCGTAGGGTCGGAACGCTTACGAACTGCATTTAAAATTGCGAGTGCGCGCGCATCAACACTAGTACCGGCAGCATTTCTGGTAAGTGCTTCTGAGAGGTTCAGTAATACTTCGGCATAGCGAATAACCGGACTCGGATCTGCAGCGTTCACCGGATTAGGAAACTTGCTCAGCCAAGTTTGTCCTCCATTAACCACGAGGAAACTGCGACGGGCATCTGAAGTTCTCCAATCGGTATTAGCGGCAATACCGGGAGCTGTTGTATTGAGAGAAAATTCACCGCCTCCAACAGGTCCGGGATTGTAGTAATGTCCCAAAGAGTTTTGTCCGCCCGGGGTATTTAGGGCTGTAAAAGGCATCGACAAAATCATTTCGCTATTGGTGTAGTTGGTAAAGATGGTAGAGAAAGTAGGCACCAGCTCATTTGCTACTCCAGAAGCAGCTCTCCAGGGAGCTCCCGCAGGAACGATTTTGTTGGCTTCTGTAATAACATTCGCCCACTGCCCCATATTTAGGTACATGCGTGTTTTTAAAGCAATGGCCGTATTGCGGTGTGCTCTATTGGTGTTAAATGCAGCATTGGAACCATAAGAAATAGGGAGTTCATTTTCAGCCTCATTTAAATCCTTAATAATTTGCGCATAAATGTCTGCTGCAGTTGCACGTGCCTGATTCTGATCGCCACTTGAAGTTTCAGGTTGCAATTTCAAGATAACACCCAATTTGGTGCCATTACCATCTGTAAATGGTCTTGCATATAACTGCATTAACATAAAATAAGAAATCGCACGAACCACTTTGGCTTCTCCAATCAGATTTCGTTTAAGTCCAGCGCTTACCGGGGAAGTATTCAATCCATTGATAACCACATTACAACGGTTGATTGTTGCGTAACAAGCCGCCCAGAAGCCTTGAACTTCATTCGCACTGGCTGTTAGGTTAAATTGCCAGGTTAACCAGGCAGTTACCGCATTGTTTGTACGATTGATGAATTCCTCACCACGTACATCTTGGTATACCTGATAACGACCTGCATACATTTGACCTTGTTTCAACGCAGAATACAATCCGAATACCTGTTGAACACTTCTGCTGGAATCACTAAAGGCAACAGCATCCGACAAGTCAGTTTGCGGTATCGGGTCTAGTTTTTCTTTACTACATCCTACAGCCATCAGCGCCAGTAGAAATATAGAAATTATTTTAATTTTCATGATTATTTATTTTAAATATTTAGAAACCAACATTCACGCCAAAATTTACGCTTCTTGCCTGTGGTACTGAGTTTCTGTCTACGCTAGGATTACTATTACCATTACCATTAGAAGAAATTTCAGGATCAAATCCTGTATAGGCGGTCATGGTAAAGGCATTCATCACTTGTCCGTAGACGCGGAAACTATTAATACCAATTTTATCAGTTATATTCTTTGGAAGCGAGTAACCAAATGTAATGTTACGCAGCTTTAGGAAATCGCCTTTTTCAACGTTTTCGCTGATTACTACGCCAGATCCATTGGAAATATTATCTCCGAATACAATCCGGGGTATATTGGTAATATCACCGGCTTTCTGCCATCTGGTTAAAGCTTCTTTAGAATTATTCCAGCTTCTCATGTCGCGCATACCAGCTTTGGTTCCGTTGTAAACATAGTTTCCACCTGAGAAGAAGAATAAGAAGTTAACGTCGAATGCTTTCCAGCGGAAGGTATTTTCCCAACCCCCTGACCATTTTGGCAGGGCTGGTCCGATAAGCACTCCATCATTGGCTTGGTCTGCAACACGGGGTGCTACTGCTCCGCTAGAAACTAGTGTCCATCGAGAAGCGGCTGGTGCTGCGAGGTTAAACTGAACAGCAGTTCCATCACGGTAGAAGAATATCCGCTGACCATTAGCTGGATTTACTCCACCTGTACGAACAGCGTAGAAGCTTCCTATAGATTCACCAACACGAACAAGACTTGGCCTTTCCAAACCAGAAGTTGCTGGATTAATATCAGCATTGTTTGCAGCAAGTGCAGTTACTTCGTTTTTCATAAAAGTAATATTGAAGTTGGAAGTCCATGAGAATTCCTTCTTCTGAATCAGATTCATATTCAATGTAAACTCCCAGCCTTTGTTGGTCATGCTACCAATATTGGAAAGAATTGAGTTACCCGGAATACCTCTGGATGGAGATTGCGGTTCTGCCAGAACCAGGTTATCAATATCATTCAGGAAGTACGTGGCTTCAAGATTCACGCGGCCTTTGAAGAATCCCATTTCAACACCTATATCTGTTTTTTTGCTGGTTTCCCAACGCAGATTACGGTTACCTGCTTGCGAGAAAGCCAGGGCTGGATTGGAGGCATATAAACCGCTGCTGAAAAAGCTATAGAAAGCGAAGTCGCCGATACCTTGGTTATTACCAACAATTCCGTAGCTACCTCTTAATTTGAAATTGCTAAATACTTTATCCAGGTTGGCTTGTTCGAAGAATTTTTCTTGGCTAAGTACCCAACCGGCAGAGGCGCCCCAGAAGTTACCATATTTATTTTCAGGCGCGAACGCAGAGTACCCGTCGCGACGGCCATTTATTGAAAAGAGGTATTTTTTCTTATAATCGTAGTTGATACGACCGAAATAAGATACCAGGTAGTTTTCACCCAGGAAGTTTCCTGAAGGTACAATGGTATTGAAGCCACCCTGGAACTCGTTGTAGAAAGGATCCGTTACACCTTGGCGGTTGGCACCCCATCCTTCTTGAGAGGTATATTGTTCTTCCGTTCCAACTAAGGCTGCAATGTTATGATCACCGAACGACTTGTTGTAATTCAGTACATTGGTCCAGTTCCAGCGGCGGTAGGTTTGCAGGGTATTAAAGGCATTACCACCATTGGTTACTCCATCTCCGTGTAAGGCATTTTGGAATGCCTTATTAACCGTATTTAGGTTATCGATGCCATACGTGGAGCGGAAGGTAAGACCATCAGCTATTTTAAATCCTACATACGCATTACCAATTACGCGCTCGGATAATGAGCTGAAAGTATTCAGATCTAACAGTACCTGTGGGTTGGTAAACTGAATAGGTGTGAGATTACCACCTGGTCCAATCGTATTACTCACTCGGTTGATATTGTAACTTCCATCGTTCAGGTAAACGGGAACATTGGGCATCAGGTTAAAACCTAAGCGACCAATACCTGATGTTGCGAAAGCACCACCGGGAGTAGAACCTGAGTTAACACCGGTATTATTACTGTTCGCATATTGAAATTTACCACCAATTGTTAGGCGGTTATTTACTTTGTGGTCTAGGCTCATCGTCGCATTCAAACGAGTAAAATCATTCGAGCGAATAAAACCCTCTTGCTTTGTGTAAGCTGCACTGAAGTAGTAACTGGTTTTCTCATTGGCACCAGATACACTTACATTATGATTTTGCGAAAGGCCTGTGCGATAGATAAAATCATACCAATTGGTACTAACTGCACTGCCGTCCGGTCTGAGATAAGGATAAAACCCACGGGTTGTTCCGTTGGGAGGTGTTCCGGCATTGGTAAGGCCTTCATTTTTGATGGTTTCATATTCACGACCATCCAATACAGGAATCAGGTTGAAGGCAGTGGTAAAACCTACCCATGCATCGTAATTAACCTTAGCACGACCTTGTTTTCCTTTCTTTGTAGTGATTAACAAAACCCCGGCAGAAGCACGAGAACCATAAATGGCTGCTGCTGCAGCGTCCTTCAATACGTCGATACTTTCAATATCTGCAGGATTTATATCACCTAATGGATTATTAGCCGCGTTTCCGTTACCCACATCACCTGAGAAGGATGGAATACCATCAATAACAACTAGGGGGAAAGAACTTAAACTAATAGAATTGATACCACGAATCCGAATAACGGGTGGATTGTTAAGCACCCCATTAGGAATGGTGATACTTACCCCTGCTGCACGACCCGATAAACCCTGGTCGAAACTCTGCAGTGGCATATCCCGAACCTTGTCTCCCGTGATAGTTGAGATACTACCGGTAAGGTCTTTCTTCCGCTGGGTTCCATAACCCACAACTACCACTTCATTTAAATTAGAGGCAGCATTACTAAGTTGAACAGAAAGAGCCGTTTTGCCACCTAGCGCAACAGTCTTCTCTTCAAGGCCTACATAGGCTACTTTGATACTTCTAACCTGATCGGTTACACGGATGGAATAATTACCATTGGCATCCGTAACAGTTGTGGAAACAACGGCATTATTGCTACCTAAAGCATTAATGGTTGCACCTGAAAGGGGCAAACCCTTATCATCGGTAATTTTACCGCTAACCGTTTTCGTAGTCTGTGCTGCCAGTTGCACCGAAAGAAGCGCAAGGCACCAGAACAGGATGGCGATTTTTTTCATTTGGTTGGTTTAGTGATTTAAAAATTGATTACTAATTGTATAATTGACAAGCGATTGTGAATATTTGTTGCATATCAAGTAAAATTATTATTAATTGATTGCTAAAAAAACGCAAACGATTTAGTGCCAACATTAGGGATAAAAGTAAACAATTTTTATTTTCATTAACATTTTGATAATGTTTAATTTTAGAAAAAATTTTTAGATAAATATGCTTTTTATAAATTACAAATGTAAATTATTCATAAATATATGTAAATCAATCTAATAATTCATATAATATGTATATTCATCTTTTTGTTTTTATTTGCATTCTTGGGAATAATTGATAAAATAGAATTATATGACGATTTATTGCTGGACAATCGGAAAACCGAGCGAAAACTATGTGAAAGAGGGCATTCTGTTATTTACAAAAAGAATTGAACATTATTATCCTATTTCCTGGCAAATCATTCCCCCGCCCAAGCAGGCAGCCCACATGGATGCGCCTACATTGAAGGAAGAAGAGGGCAAAAAAGTATTGGCTTTATTGCAGCCAACTGATAAGCTTGTTTTACTGGATGAACGTGGTAAAAATTTGTTTTCCTCGGAAGTTGCCGGATTATTGCAAAAATATGCCGATCAAAGTACCAAAAACCTGATATTTTTAATCGGAGGTGCCTATGGAGTAAGTGATGCGGTTAAAAAAAGAGCTGATTTTTGCTGGAGTTTGTCCAATCTAGTTTTTCCACATATGCTGGTGCGGTTAATACTGGCCGAGCAATTGTACAGGGCTTGTACCATTATGCGCAACGAAAAATACCATCATGCCTAATTGGTACCCGATTTGTTGCCGTATCTAGCTACATTTGAGGTATACATTGGCTAATTATATCGAATATGCTATCCTTTACTATCATTATCCTGCTGGTAACCTGTTTATTATCTTTTCTGGCTTTTTCCAACGAAAATATGATGGGTGAAATGATTTTTCATCCCCCCTCAGTAAATCAGCGTGGCCAATGGTATCGTTTTTTTAGTTCGGGTTTTATTCATGCCGATTTTCTGCACCTGGCATTCAACATGTATACCCTTTATATGTTTGGCGATTTGGTAGAAAATGCTTTCCGAAATATTTATGGTGCTGCCGGTACTGTTTTTTTTGCAGTGCTTTACCTCACTGCGCTTCCTGCAGCTATGATGCCCAGTTTCGAAAAACATAAGCACGACGATTATTATTATAGTCTGGGAGCTTCCGGAGCCGTATCCGCTGTAATTTTTTGTGGAATTTTTCTATACCCATCTATGCCACTGAGCATTTTCCCCATCCCTATTGGTATTCCGGCATTTATTTTTGGTCCGCTATTCCTGCTGGTTTCAGCTTATTTAAGTAGTAAAGGGCGGGGTACCATCAACCATTCTGCTCATATCTGGGGTGCTTTGTATGGGATAGTTTTTCTGATTATTACTGCTGTACTATTTACGGATTTCAAACCGATCCAACACTTCATTGCTGAAGTAATGAACTATTTTTGATATTGCAAGTGCAGTGCCCTTCCAGCTGTTTTTTGTAACCGAAAGCGATGGTCTATTCGTAAGCCAATTACCCAAGCAATTTTCTGATTGCTCTCCAACACATACACTCTTTCTTTTTCTGTTGCCGACAATTTACAATCAATTAAAAAGCGACTGATTTTCTTTTTTTTGTTGAGCCCCAGGGGATAAAAATAGTCACCGGTTTGCCATTTTCTAATTAGTAATGGAAATTCTAACGCTGCTTCTTGCAAGAAAGCTTCTGTATCGGGTGTTTGCTGTGGTATGCTGGTGTAGGGGATGGCTTCCAGACTAATAACTCCGTTTGAAAACGAAATAGTTGTATCGGCACGATCTACCTGAATCAGGGTGTGTAAGGGATTCGCTAAGGGGGCAATAATCAGGTGTTTGCGGTTGCGAATGATTCGGTGGGTAGATGATAAACAATATTTACCCGTGGCAGCATCCAGTAACTGCAGAACCCCCGGAATTTGTGCAGGATGAAATCCGGCAGCTTGAATAATTTCCCAGGTATAGGTTTGAATGGGGTCTAGTTTTTTCCATGCTTCCACCGGAATATGTAATTCGGCTCCGTGTAGAGTAGTAATTTTTTCTAGCTGCGTGGATATGGCTTTTCGATATACCTGAATGCCTTCTCTAAACCTATGAATATTGGCCAGCATCTGTGAAGCTGCATCCGGAAAAATTTTCTGTATAACCGGCATTAACTGATTTCGCACCTGATTGCGGGTATAGTGATTGTGGGCATTGGAAGAATCCTCCACAAATGCAATCTGATGGGCAATTGCATAGGATAGCAAGTCTGTTTTTGGAATAGTGAGGAGTGGCCGAATCAGGGCTTCTTTTTTTCTCAACGGTTGAATGCCAGCCAGTCCTTCTAACCCCGTACCGCGAAATAAATGTAATAATACGGTTTCTATATTGTCGTCTGCATGGTGGGCAGTAGCTAACCAAACCTTGCTTTGCTTATTAGAAAGTTCTGTTTGTAAATCCCTAAACCAATCGTAGCGTAAATTTCTGGCAGCTTCCTGAATGGATACCGAGTGTGTATCAGCATATTCGGTAGCAGTTGTTTTTTTTACGTGAAGTGTGATTTGATTCTTGTAGGCCCAATCCTTTACAAAAAGTTCATCTCTTTCACTTTCCTCCCCCCTTAATTGAAAGTTCATGTGTGCCAATTGTATTGTGCATCCCATCCGCAACAACAAATGCGCCAACACCATACTATCTACTCCCCCACTTACGGCCACCAAAATAGTATCCTGTGCAGGAATATGCGCAGCAAATTTTTCTTGCCAGTGTTGGGTAAATTTGGAATACAAATCCATAAATAGTTTTGGTTCGATAGGATGCCTACATTCAGATTACCCTTTGGCAACTTCTTTCGCCCAGGTATCTTTGAGGGTTACCGTTCGGTTGAAAATCAATTGACCGGGCGTTTGCTCACTGTCGGCATAAAAATATCCCATCCGGATAAACTGAAAGCGCGCATCTGGCGGATCCTGTGCCAGTGCAGGTTCTGCATACGCTACCGGAATAGTTTGTACAGACGACTCATTGATATGATCTTTAAAATCTCCGGCTGCATTCGCCACATCTTCTACCTTAAATAATCGATCATACAAATTTACCTGAACCGGAATAGCATGTGCGCTACTCACCCAATGAAGCGTTCCTTTTACATGAATTCCAGAAGTATCTGATCCGCTTTTACTCTCGGGTATATGTGAACAATGCACTTCTGTAACATTTCCGGCCGCATCCTTAATCACTTCCTCGCAGCGGATAATAAATGCATTTTTTAATCGCACCATTTGTCCCGGTGCCAGTCTGAAATATTTTTTTGGAGGATTTTCCATAAAATCATCCCGCTCGATATACAATTCTTTGCTGAAAGGGATTTGTCTATGTCCTGCCTGAGCATCTTCTGGATTGTTTTCTCCTTGTAACCATTCCGTTTCATCACCTAAAGTAGTGATTACTATTTTCAGTGGATTACATACCACCATTCTGCGTAGGGCAACTTTATTTAAATGTTCGCGTACACAGAATTCCAATAATCCCACATCTATCAGGTTTTCTCTTTTGGCTATTCCAATTCGTTCGCAAAAATCTCGGATACTTTCGGGGGTATAGCCTCTGCGGCGCATCCCACTGATGGTAGGCATTCGGGGATCATTCCATCCATTTACATGCCCCTCCTGTACCAGCTGCAACAGTTTCCTTTTGCTCATCACAGTATAGGTCATGTTCAGGCGGGCAAATTCATATTGTTTGGAAGGAAAAATATGCAGTTTTTCAATGCACCAATTATACAAGTCGCGGTGCGGAATAAATTCCAGCGTGCAGATGGAGTGGGTAACATTTTCAATAGAATCGCTTTGGCCATGGGCAAAATCGTACATGGGATAAATGCACCACTTATCTCCCGTGCGATGATGTTTGGCATGTTTAATTCGGTAAAGTATGGGATCGCGCATAATCATGTTGGGCGATGCCATATCAATTTTTGCCCGTAATACCCGGCTACCATCGGGGTATTTTCCATCCCGCATTTCCCGGAACAACTGAAGGTTTTCGTTTATGCTGCGTTTCGAAAATGCATTTCGAGTGCCGGGTTGGGTAGGTGTTCCTTTTTGTTGTGCTATTTCTTCGGGGGTACTATCATCTATATAAGCCTGATCTTGTTGAATGAGTTGTTCAGCGTATTGGTATAAACTGTCGAAATAATCAGAGGCATATCTCTCTCTGGCCCATTGAAATCCCAGCCAGTTTACATCTTCCCGGATACTGTTTACGTATTCGGTTTCTTCGGTAACCGGATTGGTATCATCAAACCGCAAATTGGTTTCTCCACCATACTTTAAAGCCAAACCAAAGTTCAAACAAATGCTTTTGGCATGCCCAATATGCAGGTATCCGTTAGGTTCCGGTGGAAATCGGGTTAGAATGGATGGATACTTTCCGGAAGCCAGGTCGTTTTCAACGATTTCTTCAATAAAGTGTAAACTCTTTTCTTCACTCATGGATGGTCAGGTTAATCCGTGGCGAAGGTACGAAATCTTTCAGGCACTCGCCTTGTTTCGTAGCCGCATACAACTTTTCACGATTGCTTTATTCGATGATAAGTGTATTGAAAAAGGATTCCGCGTCAGGTTTCATATCGGTTGCATTAAGCGTTGTTACGTTCAACTGATGCAAAACAGAGCCGATAAAAAAGCAAAGCATATACATTTTCTTGCCCTTCATGTTTTCAGAAGCAGCTTTACTGAGGTCTAACTCAATTTTAAGGCAACTTTTTCCTTTAAATGGAACTACTTCATCTTTCAGGATGTCTACATTTCCCATTTGTGCCATCATGGGAGATTTAATTTGATCCCACAGTCCATCACCCATAGAAGCAACCATATCTGCAGATAGGCCCATAGGAGCTACATCCAGCATTAGTGTGCTATAAATTTTCGAAGTATCTTTATTATACGTCAAAATTTTTGCACCCAATTGGTTGGATGTACTATCAGGTTTACCCGGAAAAGTAACTTTAACTTTTTCACCAATATAGGTTTCAGCAGGTTGTGCAAACAGCGTACTAGATACAATAGCACCTACAACTAGGAGTAAAAGTTTTTTCATATTTGTTGATTTTTGCACAATTTAGGCATTTTCTTGAATGGGTTAACAGCTAGGGAATAAATAAAAAAATTGTACATTTGCGGCCCATTCGGTTCGGTAGCTCAGCTGGATAGAGCAACTGCCTTCTAAGCAGTAGGTCATTGGTTCGAATCCAATCCGAATCACGTATTATGATTATAACCCATTGTTTTTCAATGGGTTATTTTTTTATTTACCTCCACATTTCCAACAGGACTTCCTATTATAGGATTTTATATCTGTTTATTGGGTTTTTCTGGTGGAATTTGATAACTAATTGGTAACAGGTTATGAGAACTGCTTCTTCAAACTTTTTAGAACTGGTTATTTGTTTTTCTTGATGTACGTTTAAAAAAGAAGGTAAGGGCATTAGAATTTGCAACTATTCTTTGTTAACTGTTATAATAAAGTTTTACAAGTTTAGTTATCAGGGGTAGTGTTAAAATAATCAATAAACTTTATAAAGCCTCGAAAAGTACATAAATATTGACAAATGTACTTTTGGGGCTTTTAAATAACTAAATTTTCAAATATCCCGTCTAGGGACTTTTTCACCTGAAAAGGAGAATCAGTAAACAATTCTGCCAGCCTAAACTGAATATCATCACTTATCGGATCTTTGTAGTGATTAATTATCTGATTGATTTTTTTTTGAAATTCTATTGTGAAAATAAATTTATCCTTGTTCACGTACCCCTTTTCAATCATCCATTTGGTTTTTTTATTGCAGCGGCAGCTATTTTTTGGGTTTACCAAACCGCAGCGGCCACCAACAAAATTTAATAAGTCGGTTTTAGCCCTGTGCAGTTTAATTCTATAATTGGCGGGTGTTGTTTCAAATAACTCAGCCCCAAGTTTATGATCAGCTCCCAAAATTTCACCCATAATATAAATCAACCTTTGATCACGTGATAAACACATTAACATAGCTGTTGAGCACGCAACCCGAACTTCCTCCAAAAGATCTTGGGGGTAAGATTCTTCCGAATCAGGATACTGTTCAACAATGGCTTCTGTAGTAAATCGATTATTGAATAGAGTCTCCATTTTTTTCATAGGTGAATTCAAAAAATGATTGACTGCTATGCGATAAAGCCAAGTACTGAATTTGCTTTTTCCATTAAATGTTTTTAAATGAGTTACAACTTTTATCAAAACTTCTTGCGTTGCATCCAACGCATCATCCGGATTTAGAAACAGTCGTAAAGAAATATTATAGATATAGTCTTGGTAACGCATTATCAATATTTCCAACGAGCGTTTATTGCCTTGTACCGCTTCTTTAATCAGTAGTACATCGTTGCGTATCTCGAGGTTTGCAGGTATCATAATGGCTTATTGATTATTAAGTAATATAGGTGTATCAAAAAATTCATTGGCAGCAGTATCTTGGGCAAAATAATTTCTGGCTTCCTTTTCTGATACCCATATACTCAAATGACCAGGTATTCCCCTATCATCTGTAATATAAATAATCCTGAGTAATCCTTTTGCACCGGTTGTAAATTCTGCTTTCCCTAATGACAATACACACCAGTAATTTCCTTTGGTTTCTGATACTGTTTGCAGTGTGCGTGCCCCAGTTACTGAAAAATAGGAGACTTCGCCAAGGGATTTATAGGTTTTCAGCACTCTTTCAAACCAAGCCGGATTAAACCAGGTTCTAGCCGCTGATTCATCACTCCATAAATAAATACCCCCAAATTGGTTATGGTTTTCTGTAAATAAAAAATACTTAGTTAGGAGGCCGTTAACCTTTGCATACTGCGGTATGCTTTCTATGAATTTTTTGATCACTAGCTTACGAGAGGCGACCCAGGGCTTCTCTATCCTAGTGATGGTAATAAATTGACCTACATTTTTTTCAATGCTGCTGGAAGCTTGAATGGGGTTTAGATGAGGTATTTCCTGGGCTGATAGTTGGTAAATCCCTAGTAAACTGATTCCGGTCAGTAAAAGATTTTTAAAACTTGGTGTTTTCATGAGCTTTTTTTAGTTAGACAGTCATGAAGGCCATGTGTTACAAAAGTAGTTTTGCACGTATAATTCTAAAAATTATGGCAATTAGAAAATGAATGGGTAAGCTTGACAATTTTTTGTTGCAATAGACACAACGGAAGAGGCTACCCCAAAAGAGTGAACAGCGGATTCAGCGTTAGCAAAAAAAGAATCCGAAAACTTTAAATATTATACGAGGGGAATTAGAACAAGTAAATCGTTTTTACCTAGGTTCAGTTTACTCGCGCTTATTCCCGGATTCGGCAAGTAGTTTTTTTCTTCTCTGCATAAGTTCGCGCCAGGTGGTAAGTTCGATATGGTTTTCTAACAGATATTTTTTTAGTTTGGGTGATTGCATTGCCAGCCAGTCGGCTCGTCGAATGGTGCCTGAATTTGAAATCTGCTCAAAATGTTCCGCTGCAACTGAACAATGCATAATAACCATGGTTACTCCGGGTTGTAAAGATGCAAAAGAACGTATATATTGATTTACGGCGAGCTCCTGTAAAGCATCATCTGATATTTTCCCTGGCGGATATTTAAAATCGTAACTCATATTATGCAAATCATCAAGAACCGGTAATCCGGCATTCCATAACTGTTCTCCGATGGCTGTTGCTTGTTGTGGTGTTATTAAGCCGGCAGAAGTTTTGCTGATTAAGGTATTATGACCACCCGGAAACATCACCGGAATTTTCTCCCGCATGCCGAGTGATAGATATTCTTTTAAAAAGGCAGGGCTGGCAAAGAGTGTACCCATATGTGAGTCGAAGTGGGTAGGCTCCCAGCCTGCTTTACGTGCCCGCTGCAATTGAGCAGCAATTTCAGTTCCTACCTCATTGGCAGAAGCATGCTGCACAACTTCCATTACCGATTTGTAGAGCGCACCCTCCGAATCGGTGAGTCCGGGTACCTGTGAAACGCCTGCCAATGGCCCCCATCGATAGTCGTTCCATTCCGAAGTTAGGGTAAGGTGAAGTCCTGCATCGGTTGTGGGATTTTTTTTCAACAAATGTAATATCTCCGGTACCCATGGGCAGGGCATCATAATACTAAACGAATTGGCGATACCTTGGTGCGTGGCTTGCCATACGCCTTCATTAGATTCTTTCGACATGCCCGCATCATCTACATGCAGTATCAATAGTTTACTTCCGGCAGGGTACCCTAGTTTTTCGGCATAGTTTTGCGCAAATAAATAACTGGGTGCCATACAAAATGAACATACAAACAAAATGAATATGCGCATGCTATCGGATTAAAGGGTATGAAAGAAAAGTAAATTAATACTTTATCTGGAATGATTCAATTCGATTTGTTTGCTGAGGTAAACCCGGTCATCATCATCAATAATAATTGCTTCTACTTGATGTAATTGATTAATCAGGTGTAAACCCGCTTCAATCCCCATAATAGCGATGGGCGTGGTTAAGGCATCGGCCAGTTCTGCATTGGGTGTGAGGATGGTTACACTTTTAATACCTGTAATCGGTAATCCGGTTTTTGGGTTGATGGTATGCGAATATTTGCGACCATTTACCCAGATAAATTTTTCATAGTTCCCAGAGGTGGCAACTGCCATATCCGACACTTCGAGATAAGAAAATATACTGGATGCGTTGTTGGGATCGGCAATGCCGATGGACCAGGGTTTGCCATCGGGCTGATAGCCCCAGGTGGTAAGATCACCGGATGCATTTACAATTCCGGCAGTTGCACCAAGTGTTTTCAGGTATTGGCGGGTTTTTTCTGCAGCATACCCCTTTCCAATTCCACCCAATCCGATTCTCATGCCTTTCTCTTTCAACATTACCGTTTTTGCCGCTTTATCTAATAGAATATTTCGATAATTAATCAGCCGTACCATTTTTTTTGCAGTTTCCGGATCGGGTAATTCGTTTTGATGAATATCAAAATTCCACAGACGCTTGTCAACCGATCCATAACTGATATCAAAAGCACCTTGGGTAAGCGCAGAAATTTGCAAACTCCTTTCAATAATGTCGAAGGTTTCTTTTTGTACCATAACCGGTTCGATGCCAGCTGCTGCATTGATCCGATATAGGTCGCTGGTTTCGGAGTAGGTGGTTAATAAGTATTCTATTTCCTTTATATGATTAAATCCCTGCTGAATCCACTCATTGGCAAGTTCCTCCTCCTCAGCTACTAAACTGATTTCAAAATGGTTGCCCATCAGGCGTGCTGATTTTTTCCAAATGAAGCTCATTTATATAAGATTAAGAAGGTTAATGAATTATAATTATTAAATAAAGTTTGTAAAATATTATTTATTCGATAATTAGTACCTAAATATCTGATAATCATTGTTTTAAGTCCATGTGGATATGTTTACAAAATAAAGACTTCTCAAAGTTATCCACAAAAAACATAATAATTAACAATTCTTCAACGTTTATAAGTGTAGCAATCCAAATATGCTTCCTAACCTAAAAACCACACTATATGTCAACCTTACTCTTCAACCAGTCCAACAATTTTTCAGAAATGAAAATTTCTATGAATGGTGTTCTTTTCAAACGCAAATCAATTGATGGCAGCATATCTAATCGTGCTAGGGAAGTTTCGTTTGCAGGAGTCTTTTGTTTTCTGGTACCAATGATGTTTACATTTTTTTGTATTGCAAAAGATATTTTACTCGATGCATTTGGTCTTTACACTTTTATTATGGTTTCATCCGGACTGATGTTTAGGGTTATTGCTCATAATTGGGTAAGTAAATTGCTGTCAAAGCAAAATAGCTCAGTGAAGATTTGGCAAATAATGACTTTCCTCGTTCCTTCTATTACTTTAATCGTATTAGGACGGGTGGCTCGCAAACAGCCATCCTTATTTAATAGGGAGAAATTCGGCAGGATGAAATCAGATGATGAAACAGTTATCGATTACTTGTATGAGTTAGATGAACAAACTTTCAGACGAGCGATTTAGTAATATAGTTGATATAGTAAAGGTGGGATACCCTAGTACAGCTGTACTGGGGTATTTTTTTAGGGTAAAGCTTATCAAAATGGTATAGCCTGCGAATCACGAAAATTGGTCAGCAGGCACATAGCTGCAAAATTATCCTCCCTTTTTTTATCCGATTAATATCAAATTCCCTCCGCTTGTATGAGGGGAATGTAGTGATATTTAATTCATTTTGATGTAGTTATGTAGGTTACTTTTATTTTAGAGCGAAATAAGAATGCATAAATTTTGTTTTTTTTACTATTTAATATTTAAATATTTGATTATCAATCTTTTATTCAAATTATACCTTGTGTATAACAATGCAATTAACTGTAGTTATCCACAAAGTATATAATAATAATCAATTAGTTAGCGTTTGAAATGTCAGGTACCGAATGAGAGAGGGGTTTTCCTAGTGAGGTGTGGGTGTTTTACTACAAGTCTGCTTCTAAAAATTACAGAAGATTAGTAAAACAAACTATAAAAACCGGATTTTGATTGGTGCAATTTTACATTGTTAAACGAAGTGAACAAAATACTTAAAAAACTAATTTCCTATCCCAAACCTTTAAAAACAAACCTTATGTCAACTTACTCCCTCAACCAAATGTTAAGCAGTTCAACTACCAATGTTAGTAACACAGTAAACACTCCCCGTAATCATGTACAAACCAACGATTCTTATGAACGCAATGAGGAAGCTTCTTTCGCAGGTATTTTTTGCTTAATCGTTCCGGTTGTTTTTACTTTTTTCTGCTTAGCCGATAACGTTTTCTTCGATGCTTTTAATATTTACTTGAATATTATGATTACAGGCGGTCTTATTTTCCGCGTAATTGCCTTTAACTGGGTACGTAATATTGCCGAGGAACAAAATCGTTCTGTAAAAGGCTGGCAAATGTTAACCATCCTCTTCCCTTCTATCACTTTAATTACCTTAGGGTATACTCAACGCTTAGCTCCTGCTAAAACAGTGGTAAGTCAGCAAACTACTGTACATACCGAGTATGAAACAGTTGAGCATGTAGAAGTTGAAGAACAATTACTTAGAAAGGCTAGTTAGTATTAAATTTTAGTTGTTACATAAAAGGTGGGAATACCCCTGTTACTTAAGTAGCAGGGGTATCTTTTATTTAAGAAAGGTCTGATTATTTTGATTCGGATTCATTACCACAGTAGTTTTGCATTTATGCTTGCGGTTAAAGACTTAGCTAAATATATTTCCCCCGATTTTCAACTCTTTCCTATAACTTTCAATCAGGTGCCTGGTGAAAATCTGGCATTAATTGGAGTAAGCGGGTCGGGTAAATCTACCCTTTTACAGTTGATTGCCGGATGGCAGCAACCTGATACTGGTTCCATAACCCTGTTTTCTGAGCGTATCAAAGGCCCCCAGGAGCAATTAGTACCCGGACATCCAAGCCTTGCCATTTTGGAGCAATCTTCTCATCTTCCGCATTACTTTTATATCCGCGATCTTTTTCAATATGCCAATGTTTGGGAAACTTCCGTTGCCCGTAATTTATTTTCGCTTTGTAGAATCGAGCACCTCATGAACCGAAAACACCATGAGATTTCAGGCGGAGAGCAGCAACGCATTGCACTAGCCCTCTTATTAATCACTTCTCCCCGCTGGTTGCTGCTCGATGAGCCCTTTTCGCACCTAGACCTGACCAATAAAAAAATATTACAACAAGTTTTAGCCGAAGTGAGCCATGAATTGAACATCACCTGTTTACTATGTTCTCACAATCCCGATGATATCTTTGGTTGGGCGCATCGATTGTTGGTATTGGAAAATGGCCTGCTGGTGCAGGAAGGTAGTCCGGAAGCAGTATACCACACACCTCATAACCCTTATGTGGCAGGCCTCCTAGGCGATTTCTATCCTTTATCCCCCAAATTGGCACGGATATTTTTTCCGGAAAAAATAATAATAGATACGGCAGATTGCTGGATGGTTCGACCAGAGCATTTGTTATTTCAGTTAGAAAGTACCCAGCATGCTGTTAATGCAACGATACTGCAGGTTACTCTGGCCGGTAGAGATTACAAGGTTGAGGTGGAAGTGATGGACCAACGATTGAGTTTTTATACGCAAACCAAAAATTGGAAAGCAGGTACCGAAGGATATCTACTTGCTACCAATGGCTATTGTTTCCCGGCCAGATAGGGTTTGGTGGGTATTTTTTTTGGCAGTATTTTTAGGATTCACTTCAATAAATTGGCTAGGGCATGGACGTTAAAATAGAAGCCAGTTGGAAGGAAGTGTTGGAATCGGCCTTTAAGCGACATTCATTTTCTCAACTGGTAACCCACATTAAGGCAGAAACTGCTTCTGGAATTACAATATATCCGCCCGGAAATTTGATTTTCAATGTATTTGCACAAACTCCTTTCCACCAAGTGAAAGTGGTTATCTTAGGGCAGGATCCGTATCATGGACCCGGACAAGCGCATGGACTTAGTTTTTCTGTACCCTGCCATGTACCCTTTCCTCCTTCGTTACAGAATATTTATAAAGAAATAATAGCCGATATAGGGGGTGAAATGCCTGTATCCGGTAATCTTACCCACTGGGCGCAACAGGGTGTATTGCTATTGAATTCCGTATTAACCGTAAGAGATAATGAACCTGGAAGTCATGCCAACATAGGTTGGATGGAATTTACGGACACTGTTATCAGTACTTTATCTGAAAAGAAACAGGGTTTGGTGTTTTTGTTATGGGGCAAATTTGCCCAGGATAAGCAGGTATTAATTGATGAAACCCGTCATTTTGTTTTAAAAGCTCCCCACCCCTCTCCACTTAGTGCTTACCGGGGCTTTTTGGGTTGCAAGCATTTCAGCAGAACCAACGAATTGCTGGTTCAACAGTCACTTTCACCGATTAACTGGAATCCAACAGCTTTGCAAGGCTAAGGTTACTGATATACTTTTATTCGTTTTTCATACATTCGCTTACTTTAATAGATAGCTTATCCAATATGGTTTCTGCAAATACTACTTTTTTTTCTGAAAAGTTGCGCAATGTTCTTGGTAGAATCTGGGCAATTTGGGGACTGATATGGTTTGTATCTTCCTTGTTGGTTGTGATTATTTTTTATTTGCCTTGCTTTGTGTTGAAAGAACCTGCTAAAGCCAAGTGGCATCGGATTGTTTCTCAAATTTGGATGAGAGGGTACCTGTTTATTATTGGTTGCTCAATAAAAATTATCGGACGTGAAAATTATCAACTTTCGGGAAATTATATCGTGGTTTGTAACCACAATAGTTTGATGGATGTACCCGTAAGTACCCCATTTTTACCGAAGGCCAATAAAACGATTGCCAAAAAGAGTTTTACCCGCATACCTTTATTTGGTTGGATTTATTCTTTTGGCAGTGTGCTGGTTGATCGCCGAAGTGAAGAAAGCAGGCGGAAAAGTTTTGATGCCATGAAGCATATCCTGGATATTGGGTTAGATATGCTTATTTATCCGGAAGGTACCCGCAATAAAACCAACCAACCGCTGGCTACTTTTTATAGCGGTGCATTTCGCTTGGCTGAAGTAACCGGTAAACCTATTTTACCTGTTTTACTCTTTCATACCCGTAAAATTTTAACACCCGGAAAGTTCTTCTATCTCTGGCCCCATACCATTGAAATGCATATTTTACCACCAGAATTGGTAAAGAATCGATCTGCAATCGAGTTGAAAGATATTTTGTTTTTGCGGATGACGGAATATTATCTACAACACAATTATTAATTAGTGAAAGTACGACTCCTATTAATTCTCAAATCTCTAAGAATGCCTGATTTGGGATTGATGGTGATATTAAAGGAGCGGAATAATCCAACGGGGGTAACATTTACAGCTAATTGCCAGCAGTGCATTTCACGGGTTATGAACATACTGATTTGTTCTAAAGATTTGCTGGAAATATTATAAAATCCCGTACCCCCAACTTTCCATTTTTCAGTTAAACTAAAATCGCCATTGAAGTTAACACTTGAAAAGGTTTGAGTAGTAAACCCGGAGTAATCGGGCTTTAGCACCCGATTAAAACTAAGTGAATAGGAGAGCGATAGGTTCCAGGGGATATTAAAATCTGTATACTCTGCCGGATTAGCTCTGATAAATTGTAACTCCCGTTGTTGTTCATCGGGCGTCATAAATGGATCATTCGGTAAGGGAGTTGTATTTTTATCGGCATCTTTTCCATCTCTCGTTTTGCTCTTAAAGGAAGTTGATAAGGCAATGTTTCCGCTGGTAATGCGGCCAAACTGAAGCTTTCTGGGGTCGAACAAAATTTGATTAATTCGATAACCTTGTTCATTTACCGCATAGGGATCTAAATTGGCAGAAGCAGTAATATTTATCTTGTCGAATAAAGTACTTCGCGCATAAATAGAAAAATTACCCAAGGCAAAACTATCGGCCAGCATATTGTAAGAGGAGTTAAATCCAAATCCATCTAGCAACTTAACTTTTTTGGTGGCTTTGGAACTGGTATCGGTTTTGTCTTTAACTTTCATTTCCAGCACATTGTCTATACCAAATGAAATTCCGCCGTAATTCCCCTCTGAAAAAGAGCCCAATACGCCTCCTTCGAACTGAGAAAATCGTAACACGGTTCCATTGGTATCAACCTGGGTGCTGTAATGATATCCTGAGGCAAGGTCGGGACGATAGTTGAGCGAAATAGTGGGTCTTACTTCATGGCGAATAGCCACTACATTACTGGAAGGTTTAAAATTGTATTTACCAAATATTCGGGTATTAAATGAAATACCGAACGACATTTGCCGGGCTGTATAAAATCCTTTTTGTATAGTGGTATCTACTTTTTTATCCGTACTATCCCAGGTTCTGAACATTCTTTGTCCATACCACCTTTCTTCATAACTAATTCCCGGAGCAACCGTAATTGGCCCCAGTGAAGGCAAGGAAAGGTTGATGGGAAGATTGTGTTGTGCGCCCCACTGAACGGTATCGAGCAATTGTTTTAGGCTAAATGCCGTATCGTAAAAGGAAATCAGGTTTTGGAGGTTTCCATTGTATCCAATACCAATTTTCTCGTACCACTTGGCGGTACCTACCCGCTCTTTTTTCTCGAAGGGATAAAAAGTTACCACATTAAAGTTGGCAGTGGGCAGGTTCAGGTTTACCAGCTTCGAATTACTATTCTGGTTATGATTCAGGTTAAGAGAAAGATTATATTTTCCCCGCCAATCTTTAGAGTAATTGATACTGGATTGCAGCTGGTTTTGAAAATTTTGATAAGGATTATTTTGCAACGATTGGTTGAACTTACTACTACCGAAATTTACATTTGCAGAAAAATTGGTACCAGGTCGTGCCCTTGAATCTCTGCTATGGCTCCAGTTAACCATAAAAGATCTGGATTCGTTGAACTCTTCTTTTGAATTGGGACTTCGGTTGAGGATTTTTGTGTTTAGCAAACTGATGCTTACATTTCCGCTTAGTTTATACCGCTTGATATATTTAGAACTCAGATTCAAATTCCATCCCCCATATGAATAAATATTGGCACGGGTAGTAATATCCGCATAATCGCTTAAAACTTTGTAATAACCCAATCCTTCTAATCCTAATCCAAAATCTTCACTGGCCGTAAATGTTGGAAATAAAACCCCAGAATGTCGGGCTCGGTTGAGCGGAAATAGTCCAAAGGGTAAGGAAATGATTTCGATGGGAATAGATTCGATTTCCGGAAATACCCGGCCCGTTACTGCCAACTTGTTATTAATTAGCTTCATTTTCGTGCTTCGAAAGGCAAAGTGGGGTGTATCAAGATTGCAGGTGGTAAAACGAACATCTCTTGCGAACGACTCGTCGGCATTGATTTTTTTAAGAGTTTGGGCATTTACAAAAATTTCACCTTCCTGCAGAAAGGTATTTTTAATGAGCCCCTTATTACTCTTCATATTATAAAAAATCGAATCGCTTACTGTTTTCATTTCACCCTGTGCAAATTGAGGTTTGCTCAGGGGGTTTCCGGTTGAGTCGGTGCTTCCAAAAGCTTTTACCATCTGGGTTTGCTGGTTAAACTCAATTACCGCCGCTTCTAATTTCAAATCTTTATAATCTGTTTTGGCTTTGCCATATAGAATAAACTCTTTGGAAGGCACCATTAATACTCCCGAATCTTCCGCTGCATAGGTAATGGGGGCATCCAGCGAATCGCTAGACATAGGGATGGTATCAATTTTTACTGTATCCCGAACGCGCGATTTATTCAGGGTATCAATTGGCGAGGAAATAGGCTTTTTAGGGATAGTATCTGCAAAAACAAAGTAAGTGGAAACACTTGTTTTCGGAATTGCAGATGAATTAATATAAAATGTTAATAAAAGCAATCCGACCGGTATTACAATACGGACGGCTGATTTTACGTTAATTTTACAGAGATTTTTCAGCATTTCAGGGGCAAAAATACGGCCTTGGTTTGGTAATCTCAATTTCCCACTTTGCTTTAACGAATTGATATGATGAGAAGTATGTTCGCTGCCTGGGTTTTGACTGTTTTTTTGATAATTCCGGGTATTTCCAATGCACAAAACACGGATCCTGTGCGCCCTAAACAAGCGTTGCGAAAAATTGTAATTGATGCCGGTCACGGTGGAGAAGATCCCGGCGCTTTGGGTGCCTTTTCTAGTGAAAAAGATATTAGCCTGTCCATTGCACTCAAGTTGGAAGCGAAGCTTCGGGAAGAAATGCCCGATGTTGAAATTTATATGACGCGGACTACCGATGTTTTTGATCCGGTAACGCGTAAGGCCAAATTGGCCAATGCAGCCAAAGGCGACTTATTTGTTTGTATCCACGTGAATCAGGGTGGTGGTCCGGTGAAACATTCAGAATTTATTGGATATAAAACAGTCACTTATTACAAGGGAAAAGGGAGTAAAAAGAAAAAATATACCAAAAAAGTAAAGGATTACCGCGTGTGGTACACCCCGAATACTGCAAAAGGTACCGAAACCTTTATTTACGGGGTCGACAAAAGTAATGACGCTAAAGAAGCGCTTAGCGAAAATGAAGATATGTATTTAGACAGTGTTTCTAGGGTTGAATTGAAAGATTTTAATCCAAATGACCCTGCTAAGATGATGATTATCAACATGAAAACGCAGGCTTATTTTAGCAGAAGTGCCAGCCTTGCCTTAACCATTGAAGAGGAATTTGAAAAAGTAGGTCGTGTTAGTCGGGATGCCAAACAACGTCAGAAAGGGATTTGGGTATTACAGGCGGTTGCCATGCCGGCAGTATTGGTAGAAACTGGCTTTATCTCCAATCCAGAAGAGGAGTTATACCTGAATAGTCCGGAGGGGCAGCAGGAAATCTGTGGGGTACTGGTACGTTCGCTAAAGCGTTACCGCTATTCCCTCGAAAAACAGCTGAATCCCGGGGCTTCAAAATCTCCCGGCAAATAAGCCGCCGGTAAATCAACGCATTGTTGCGATATCCATTAGATTTGCACATATGAAAGTATCAAATGAAACCAAGGTAGGTGCACTTACGGCCATTTCCATCACCTTGCTGATTTTGGGGTTTAATTTTTTAAAGGGGAAAACCCTCTTTAAAACTGGTCATTATATTTATGCCGAATATGGCGATACCAAAGGGTTGATGGTGAGCAATCCGGTATATATCAATGGATTTCAAGTTGGTACGGTAATGGAAATTGATAATGAGGATGCTTCCTTACATAAACTAATACTTACCCTGAAACTGAAAGAATTTTATCAGATTCCCAGTAATTCAGTTGCTACCATTAAGGAAAATCCATTGGGTACCCCGAGTATCAATATACAACTGGGTGATGCAACCACTTTTTTGAAAGCCGGTGATACGGTTCGTACCCAAAACATTCCCGGCATGCTCGCAGGTATAATGGATAAGTTGGGTCCTGTTGGAACACAAGTGCAGCAAACGCTAACGCATTTGGATTCGGTGTTAAAGAACATTAATAAAATTTTTGATCCCACTACCCGCAATAATATGCAGGAAGTAATCGCCAATATCAATAAGACTACCGCTAGTTTGGTGATATCTTCCGCATCCATTCAGCAAATGCTGGCTGCTCAATCGGGAAGTATTGCTCAATCCATGGATAATATCAATGGCTTTACCAAAAACCTAGCAGATAATAACAACAAGGTAACGCAGGTATTAACGAATGTAGAAACCACCACTGCCCAATTGGCAAAGACAGATTTTAACGGAACAGTGGAGCAGCTTAAAACAGCTGTTAATAATCTCAATACCCTTATCACTTCCCTGAATTCCAACAATGGAACTTTGGGTAAACTGATGCATGATGAAGCCCTTTATAACCAGTTGAATCAAACCCTCAACAGTGCCAATATTTTACTCGATGATCTTAGGGTGCATCCCAAGCGATATGTAAGCTTATCGGTTTTTGGGAAAAAAGATAAAACCGGTCCACTCACACAACCGCTTCATGATTCCATTCCCCCCAAGCGTTAATGAGGTTAAGCATCGCCATATTTTTATTGGGCTTATTGAGTTCACTGATGGCTTCGGCACAGGTGGCGCAAAGTACCACCGATACTTTGCAGAATGGCAATAAAATCGTTCAGATATTAGCTGCTCGTGAACTTCAGTTTTTACAACAGGATTCAGCACACAATTTCACTATTGCCGTTGGGAATGTTCGCATAAAGCAGGAGAAAACTTTATTTTATGCAGATAGTGTGGTGGTGAATCGTTTTGATAACAGCATGGAAGCATTTGGTAATATTCATATCAATGATGCCGACAGCGTGCATACCTATGCCCAATATCTTAAGTACATTGGTAATACCAAAAAAGCTCAATTACGCAAGAAAGTACGGCTTACCGATGGCTCGGGAACCCTTACAACGGAAGAATTGGATTATGAAGTAAGCCAGAAAATTGGGGTATATCGCAATGGAGGTAAACTGGTGAATAAAAAAACAACCCTTACCAGCGAGCAAGCCAACTACTACGGTGATACCCGTGACGTTATTTTTACCCGTAAAGTGGTATTGGTAGATCCGGAATATACCATCCGAACCGATACCCTGCAATACAACACCCAAGCGGAAAGTATTCGGCTCTCCTCTCCTACCCGGATTGTAGATTCTTCTAAGCGGATTATCCTTACTCGGAATGCTTTTTTTGACAGAAAGAACAAAAAAGGTTTTTTATACGAACGTTCGCAAATTATTGATACGGCGTATACTTTTACCGCCGACGATATGGCACTGGATGATTCAACAGGTAGGGGCGAATTTAGAGGCAATGCGGTGTATCGGAGCAAAGACAGTACCGAAGGGTTCGATTTGATTGCCAATAATATAAAAGTTGACCGAAAAAAAGATATCCTACTTGCTACCATTCAGCCCTTGTTGTTGATAAAACAAAAAGGAGATACCACTTTTGTAGCTGCAGATACTTTGTATGTGGCCAGATTGATCGATTTAAGAAAAACGAGAGAAGTACCTGTAATCCGATTGCCAAATAAGAAAGATACCCTGTTGACTAACAAAAAAGTACCGCTTGATACCACCGCTAAATATTTTGAAGCTTATTCGCATGTAAAAGTATATGCGGATTCGCTACAAGGGGTGGGCGATAGTTTGTTTTATGCTTCGGATGATTCTACTTTCCGGTTTTTTAAATCGCCTGTAATCTGGGCCAAGGATAACCAGATTTTGGGTGATACGATTTACCTGTTTCTGAAAAATAGAAAACCCGAACTTTTAACAGTGTTTGAAAATGCCTTGGCCATTAATAAAATTGACAGCACCTCCTATTTTAATCAATTAAGGGGCACCCGAATGCAGGCTTTTTTTGAAGATGGAGAAATGTATTTTATGAGTGCAAAAGGGAGTGCCGAAAATGTGTATTATTTTCAGGATGAGCAGAAGCATTTTATAAGCGTGAATAAATCTACCTGCGACGTAATCAATATTTATCTTGAAAATAATAAGCCGCAGAAAGTCTCTTTCTTAAATAAGTATGAAGGCACAGCTTATCCCATGCGCAAAGCGGATCACGAAAGTCTGAAACTTCGTAAATTCAAGTGGCTCGATTCGATAAGGCCGAAAACTAAGGCCGATTTATTACAATACGCCCCTGTAGTTATTCCACTGGCAGAAAAAAATTCTTCGAATGACAAATCCAACAACAACTAGCTGGAAAAAGAAATTGAATCATTTTCTGCATAGTAACCAGTCCATTGGTATTACTTTATTAGCTTGTACCGTAGTTTCTTTATTATTAGCGAATTGGCAGTTTTCTACCAAAGCTTATACGGGTTTATGGAATTTGTCTTTTGATGGAACTCTTGCGCATCATGCGCATCTGTTTTTTCTTTCTCTCCCCAACTCCCCTTCTCTGGTGATTAATGATTTTTTGATGGCCATTTTCTTTTTTCTAGCCGGAATGGAAATCAAGCGAGAGATGGTTACGGGCGAATTGTCTTCGGTAAAGAAATCTTTGTTACCCATTTTTGCGGCTATTGGCGGCATGTTAGTACCTGCTTTACTTTTTGCCATGATTGCAAGAGGCAGTAATTACATGCCGGGCTGGGCGATTCCTACCGCAACGGATATTGCCTTTACGTTGGGGGTGGCTTCTTTATTGGGTAAGCGGGTGCCTGCTGGATTGAAAGTATTTATTACTGCTCTTGCTATTATTGATGATTTGGGAGCCATTATTGTAATTGCCATTTTTTATGGCGGTTCGCTGCAATGGATTTATCTTATTGGCGTGGCTGTAATTCCATTTGTTATCCATAAAATGAATAAGCGTAAAATCGCTTTTGGTTTACCCCACTTTATACTGGGGCTGGTTTTATGGTATTGTATGTTCAATTCAGGCATTCATGCCACGGTAGCCGGAGTAGTGTTTGCTATGTTGGTGCCAGTTCCCTTATTGGCTTCTTACGAAAAAGCTTTTCATACGCCTGTATATTTTATTATTCTTCCCATTTTTGCCCTTGCGAATACGGCAATTGTATTTCCTCCCGAACCACTTCAATCTTTATCTGGGCCGCTCAGTTTGGGAATTATTGCAGGACTGGTAATTGGAAAACCACTGGGGATATTTTTATCCTGCTACTTTTTAATTTCCAAAAAATGGGCGCAATTACCTCAAGGGGTAAACTGGCATAAACTGATTGGTGCCGGGATGTTGGCAGGTATTGGTTTTACGATGAGTATTTTTATATCAGCCCTGGCATTTACCGATGCGGCTACGGAAGATGTGGCTAAGATTTCGGTATTGGTAGCTTCTTTACTGGCTATGGTGCTGGGGTATGGTTGGCTGTATGCCGAAAAAAGACAAATGAAAAGTATTGAAATCGATTAACCAAATTGATTTCAATACTTTTCTGGTTGCGTATTAATATCCCAATCCCCAATCTCTACCCTTCATAATCGCTGGAACACCGTCTTTAATCCATTTTGCTGGTGCATCCCCTTTGAGTAGATAATCGAAGAATTGCTGTTCGCGGATTTGAATGTCTTTCCGGTTCTTTCTTTCGGCCAGATTATGTACCTCATTATTATAGTTTAACATCCAAACTTTTTTGCCCAAACGGCGCATGCCAGCATACATTTCTATACCCTGATACCAGGGTACGGCATCATCGGCATCATTGGCCATAATAACCAATGGGGTAGTAACTTTTGGCAGGGAAAACAGGGCTGAATTTTTAATATATAATTCCGGTTTTTCCCAGAGGGTAGCCCCAATGCGGGACTGTGATTTTTCATACTGAAACTGACGAACAATACCAGGCCCCCAGCGAACACCGCCATAGGCACTCGTCATATTCGCCACCGGAGCACCCGCCCAAGCAGCCCGGAATAAACTGGTTTTGGTAATCAGATAAACAATCTGAAATCCTCCCCAACTTTGTCCCTGTAAACCCATACGGGCACTATCTACATAACCTTCCTTTACCACTGCTCTAGTGCCACTCATAATATAATCGTAACCACCCTGACCGGGATAGCCGGTTTTGTACCAGATATCCGGAACAAAAACAACATAGCCTCTACTCACAAAGAAAGGAATATTCAAACGGGAAGGAGTAGGTGAAGGAGCCAAATAATTATGCAGGGTATTGCTATTTCTCTCGTAGAAATAAACAATCATCGGATATTTTTTGGTGGGATCAAAATTTTCGGGCTTATACAAAATCCCTTCGGTTTCTTTACCTGTATAGGCCTTCCATTTGAATAGACTGGCGGTTCCCCAATTGTATTGTTGTTGTTGTGAATTGATTTCACTCAGTCTTTCTTGTGCACTGCCCTCCTGTAAGGCATATACATCGGGTGACTGTTGAAAAGTTTCTTTTGTAAATAAATAAACAGATGCATTTTTCGCCTTCGCCACGGAAGGGCTTACAGACACAGGCTCTTTGATTAATTCTTTGGTTTGCAGGGTTGCCAGTGATAAGGTTGCCAGTCCACTGCTCTTATCTTTTTCATCAAAAATTCTCAATAGTAACACAGCATTGTCGCTAAAAAACTTTTCATCTCGGTCGGTAGCAATAAAGCGGTATTGAATCTTTTGCGAACGACCTTTGGTAAGGCAAACTGACTTTTCTTTTCCACTGGGATCTACTTTCCAGATATCATATTTATCGTATAACAATAAATATTGGTCGTTGGTGGTCCACTTAATCCAGCCTTCAGCATTAGGATCGTCGGGCACATCATTTTCTTCATCGTATAAAGGATAAGGAATGTCTTTTGCAAAGGCATTGGTTTTTCCGGTAAGTGCATCATAGTGATAATAGGTTTTTTTAGGTTCATCATACCAAACCAGTTTATCGCCTGCAACAGAAGGACTTATCAAGCTGCCTTTCACGTTTTTTTCAATGAGGGTGCTAATGCCGGTTTGGGGATTAACCCGATATAAATCGTTCAGCACATATCCCTGCCATTGAGAGGCGATTCTTTTACCGGTGTCGCAGGAGGCATAAAAATGATTGCCCTCCCCTTCTGCTGTTGGCCACACGGTTCTTAATGCTGTATTTCCAAGGGGAATCACTTGTTTGGTAGAAAAATCATACCGAGCTAAAAATGAACGATTGAGATCAGTTGATAAACTTCTCAATTGGGCAGGTTGAATCTGGTCGTCGTTATAGTGCCATATATCAACACTTACCCTTTCGAATTCGGGTAAGGAAGTGTCTTTAGGAGGAAGTTGCAATGCGGTACCAAAGAATAATTGCTTACCCGATTTGCTGAAAAACATATTATCGCCCCCCATTCTGCGGAAGGGTTGATCGTTGCGTGAAACGGCAGATTCAGCAATTATGTATCCGGTAGGCATACCCGGTGAATTTCGGGTGGCAATCAATTGGGCACTATCGTTACCCGTTTTAAAATGGTATAATTGATAAAACTTCTGCAAGGCTTTTGCACTACTGTCTTTTTCCGCCACAAAAGCAACCTGATTGCCGTCTTCATCCATCACATACGATTTGGCATCATTGAATCCGGTAAGAATGGTTTGGTCGTTTAGCGAATTCAGGTTAACCAGGTGAATGGAGTTTTTCGTTTTCGCATCGTTGTTTTTGCGGGTTTTCTCGAACAATAAACTATTTCCTTTTTTGCTGAACATCCATTCAGCTACCAGGGGATAGCGGTATTCTTTACCTGTTAGATAATTGGATAAAACGAGTTCAGTACCTTCTTCAATTGGTTCGGCATTGTTGTTGCCATTCCCTCTTGGCGAAGTGGCGGGTTTTAGCACCGAAAGCCCTAAAGTAGTAACATCGTTTGCTTTTTTACGAACACTATCTGCGGCTCTGGATAAGCTGTCGGCCAATTGTATTAATTTATTCAAGCGGGTTAACGAGTCGGGTGTTGACATTGCCGGTGTAGTAATGGGTTGTGGTTTTTCCAGCCAATAGGCTAACCAACCGCCGCCCCCTTCTTCGGGAAAGCGGTATTGCTTCACCTGCGCAACTTTGGTGAGTTGTTGGGTAGTTAAGTTAAAAATAGCCAGACTGTCCTTAGGCATTTCCTCGGGCTTTTTCTTTTTTATTTTGGCATCCCTTGTAGCCGCAAAAGGCGCGCGAATTTTACATACCAGTGTTAAATTATCCGATGAGAAAGCTGCTGTATATCCTCTGGGAATAGTTAGCACCATTTTGCCGTTTGTTTCTTTCAAATAAAGCATGGCATCCCCTTCTTGGGGTGTAACGGTGTAAACCACATATTTTCCATGGTTACTGATGGCTTTTTCACCAATAGTTTGCCATCCATCATACACGGAATGGTCGAGCGGTTTTTTCTGTGCGAAGGGTGAAAAACCAAATAGCATCATTGCACTTAGCAGAAGGAATCTTATCATGAAGGTGTTTTGTGTTGGTAAATATAAAAATTGCTACCCGTAATTTAATATTTATTAACAGGTTGAATAAAAATTGTACGAAAATAACTAAACATTCAACAAGATGGTTTGTTTATGTAGTTAAAGCCGGAACATATATGAGATATTTTAGTTTTTTGGTGGGTTGTTTATTGGTCAGTCTGCAAATTGCGGCACAATCTACCGGAATTGTTTCGGGTAACGTAATTGACAGGGTATCGCAAAAACCCATTTCAGGGGCTTCCATTCAAATTGTAGGCACCAATAAGGCAGCTAATTCTGATTCATTGGGTCTTTTTCGGATATCGGGAGTTGCGGTGGGTGCCTATTCAATAATAATATCTGCAACCGGGTACGAGAAGAAGACTTTATACAATGTACCTATCTCTAGCGGAAATGAAAACAACTTTGCGTTGGAATTAGATGCTCAGGTAGTTTCCCTGCAGGGAGTAACGGTTGTAAGTGGTAATAGAAAATCTGCCCGTGCGGCAACGCTGGAAACCCCGCTGAGCGTTCAACGGCTAACTACGGAAGAAATCAAGAGTAATCCGGGTGGTAACTTTGATATTTCCCGGGTAATTCAGGCTTTACCGGGTGTAGGAGGCACTGGTGGGTCGGCAGTAGGGTTTCGGAACGATATTATAATTCGGGGGGGTGCACCCAATGAGAACGTATATTTTTTAGATGGCATTGAGGTTCCTGTTATCAACCACTTCTCTACCCAGGGAAGTGCAGGTGGCCCTGCCGGTATGCTGAATGTAAGTTTTCTGGAAGAGGTAAAACTGAGTTCCTCGGCTTTTGATGCCCGTTATGGCAATGCCCTATCCTCCGTTTTTGAGTTCAAACAGAAAAAGGGGAATGAAAACAGATTGCAAGGGAATATCCGATTAAGTGCTACCGAATTGGCGGCTACATTCGATGGTCCTCTTAGTAAAGATGGCAGAACTACTTTTTTAGCTTCCGCCCGCAGGAGTTATTTGCAGGTGTTGTTTAAGCTGATTGATTTACCCATTCGACCTAATTTCTGGGACTTCCAATACAAGGTGAATCACCGCATAGATAAAAAAACTACCCTTACTTTATTGGGGGTTGGAGCCATTGATGAATTTAGCTTTGCGGCACCTAGAAAAGCAACCCCAGAGAAGTTATATGCTTTAAATAGCAATCCAGGCATCAATCAGTGGAATTACACCGTGGGTGCCAGCATACGCCGATTGATGAATAATGGATACTGGAACTTAGCCATCAGCCGAAATCAGTTAGATAATATCGCAGAAAAGTATGAGAATAATTTAGGTCCGGACAAAGGCCTGAAAACGCTGAATTATACCTCCCGCGAAACGGAGAACAAATTGCGGTTTGATATCAATAAAAACATCGCCGGATGGAAATACAGCTTTGGGGTGCAAGCTGAATTCGTAGATTATTCTAATCAAACCTTTCAAATTATTCGCCCTGCCATTAGAGACAATGCAGGAGTATTAATTCAACCGGCGGTTACTTTTGAGTACAGTACTGATTTTACAATGGCAAAATGGGGAGGATTTTTTCAAACGGGCAAACGCTTTTTCGATAATCGTTTAGGGGTAAATCTAGGTGTTAGAACGGATATGAATTCGTTTACGGTTTCGGGTCGCGATCCTTTAAAAACCCTCTCTCCCCGCCTATCGCTCAGTTATGTATTGGCCGATAAGTTTACACTAAATGCTTCGGTGGGAACCTATTATAAGCTCACTCCCTACACCGCACTCGGATTTAAAAATGATGCCGGGGAATATGTAAATAAGGGATCTGATTATTTACGTAGCACCCATTATGTTGCCGGTATCGAATACCTCCCCTCCGATGCTACCCGATTTACTTTCGAAACCTTTTATAAACAATATTCCCAGGTAGCAGTTAACGTTAAAGATGGCATCAGCTTATCCAATCTGGGGGCTGATTTTAATGTGTTGGGTAATGAACCCATCACCACCACCGGAACAGGCAGAAGCTATGGTTTTGAATTTTTCGCCCAACAAAAATTAACCAAACGCTTCTTTGGTGTGTTCAGCTATACATATTTCAACAGTAAATATTCTAACCGTTCCGGGACACTCATACCCAGTTCATGGGACAACCGCCACTTGCTAAGTATCATTATGGGGTATAAGTTCAAACACAACTGGGAACTAGGTCTTAAGTTCAGATACCAGGGAGGTGTTCCCAACACGCCCTACGACGAAACAGCCAGTCGGTTGAATTTCCTTACGCTGGGATCGGGCATTTTAGATTACAGTAGGTTAAATAGTCAGCGACTGCAGTCCTTTAATTCCAGTGACATTCGGATTGATAAAAAGTGGAATTACAAACGGACTACCCTGGATTTATATTTAGATGTTACCAACTGGTTGTTGGCGAAAAGTCCTGCTCCGCCATTTTATTCATTCAAACGAACCGCCGATAACGCTGGGTTTCAAACTACCGATGGGTTACCTATTCAACAAAATGGAAGTAATGCTATTCCATTTTATCTAAATAATGCAGATGCTATTTTTGCGCCAACAATCGGATTTATAGTAGAGTTTTAATCGGCTGCAACCGGAGATTTCTTTCTGCTTACTCGATACATTTGAAGCGCTACGGAAAGGGCAATCAGGGCAAAACCCAGATAAAAACTGGTATTTAATTGTTGATTTTCTTTAAAGAAAAACCAAGCCATTGCAATACCGTACACTGGTTCCAGATTCAGGGTAAGGGTTTGGGTAAAGGCAGAAATATGTCGCAAACTTTTTAGCATTAAGTCCATGGCTAAAATGGTACAAGCCCAGCTTAAAATCAACAACCAACCTAAGTCCATCAGTGTTGGCCTACTGTTACCAGCGGGAAAATAATGAAGGTATAAAGGCATCAACAGGGTTAGCGCCAGTAAACCGCCCGCCATTTCGTAAAATAACATCAACCGGGGAGCAATAGTAGCTACATTTCTTTTATTCAATACCGAAAAAATTGCAGCCAACAGGGATGAAAGTGTGCCCATTATAATACCTGTTCGATATCGCATATCAAAATGGAAAATGATATAAATGCCTAACAAGCTAATAAATCCCAATAACAATTCAGCCGGAGCAAAGGGCGTTTTATTTAAAAGCGGTTCTAATAAGGAAGTGAATAGTCCAACCGAAGCAAAACAGATTAATCCGATGGATACGTTGGATAGTTTGATGCTGCCATAAAAGAATACCCAATGCAGGGCAATGATGGCTCCGATTCCCATAAGTCGAAATGCCGATGCCGAGGCTATTCGTAAGGATTGTTTTAGCAAGCTGGCAGCCAGTAAAAGTGTTACAACTGTGATGGCGATTCGATACCAAACCAGCCAGATTTCATTCAACTGAATCAAGGCACCTAAAATTCCGGTAAACCCGGCCAGCAGAACAGCGATATGCAGCTGGGTAAGTGCTTTTTTCATGCAGCTAAGATAAGCAAGCCAGTAATAGTTGAAGAGAAGGGATAGGAAAAAATCAAACAGCCTGTTTTTTTACTTTTTTCCGGTAATGCCCGAGCAGGCTATTCCACTGCATTTGCAGCACACCAAAAACACCTTCCTGAATAATACCTTTCGACATTTTGCTGGTGCCTTCTTTTCTATCAACAAAAGTGATGGGAACTTCTTTCAGTCGGTAGCCGAGTTTCCAGGAAGCTAGTTTCATCTCGATTTGAAAAGCATAGCCAACAAATTTGATTTGATCGAGATTCATGGAGGCAAGCACTTTGCGGCTGTAGCATACAAATCCGGCAGTGGGGTCGTTGACTGGCATCCAGGTAATCATTTTGGTATAAAAAGCGCCGCCTTTCGAATAGATATGTCGGTCTAATGGCCAATTTTCAGTTTTTCCTCCGGGCACATAGCGGCTGCCAATGGCTACATCGGCTTCGCCAGATTTACAAACCTGATAGAGCCGTTCTAAATCAGCCGGGTTATGCGAAAAGTCGGCATCCATTTCCATAATATACTGGTAGCCTCTTTCGAGTGCCCAGTTAAATCCGGTAATATAAGCAGTACCTAAACCCAATTTACCACTTCGCTCGAGTAAAAATAATTGTTCGGGATAGGTAACCATCAGGTCTTTTACAATTTGAGCCGTTCCATCGGGTGAATTATCGTCAATCACCAAAATATGGTAACCTTGGTGCAAGCCAAATACCGCTTCCGTAATGGCGCGTATGTTTTCCTTTTCCTTATAGGTAGGTATGATTACAATTTTTTCCAAAAAACTTGCTTGAGCAACTAAAATACAAAAATCCCTTGGGTAGGGTATGTTAAATAATGGTAATGGGTGTTTATCAGGATTTTTTAAGCAGGGTACGATTGAGTATTTCGGTTAGCTTTTGCTTGGTATTCATGGCAAAATCTCCCTTCATCATCCAATCGTAATATTGGGGTTCTTCCTTCAGCACTTTTTCTACGGTTTTCCCTTTGTGTTTTCCGAAATTGAAAATTTCAATCCCGTTTTCTTTAATAAATCTTCGAGCAAAATCTACCATTTCATCTTCCCCGGTAAATTGAACAATGCTATCCACCGTTGCCCCCATTTGGGGATAGCGGGTAACCTGGGCTTCGAGAATTTCGTAAGTAGCCTGGGCATCTGCTTCGGCACTATGTGCCCCTTCGAGTATTTTTTGGCAGTAAAATTTGTAAGCGGCAGAGAGGGTTCTTTCTTCCATTTTGTGAAATATCTTCTGCACATCTACAAACTTTCTACATTCGGTTGAAAATTCTATTCCGGCGCGTAAAAATTCTTCTATCAGCATGGGAATGTCAAAGCGGTTGCTGTTGTAGCCGCCGATATCGCAATGATCCATAAATTGTTTGCATTCATTAGCAACCTGCTTAAAGCTGGGTGCGTCCTTTACCATTTCATCGGTGATACCATGTACAGTAGTAGATCCGGCGGGGATGGGCATGCCGGGATTAATTAATTTCCGTTTAACCAGTCGTGTTCCGTCGGCTGCAATTTTTACGATGGCAATTTCTATGATGCGGTCGTTGGTGATACTGATACCGGTTGTTTCTAGATCAATAAAAGCAATCGGCTTGGAAAGTTGCAAATTCATGGGTGGCGGATTAAGAGGCAGTAATTGTTTTAGCAAATGTAAGCATATCTGCCCCATCAAAGTTACCACTGCTCATTAGTAATACAATACTGTTTTGATAAGCTTGTTGGGATAGCCATTTCAGTAGTTGGTCGGGTTGATTAAATACCTCCAAATCCGCGCGATCAAATCCTGCCATTACTTTTTCCGCCGACAGTGGAGGTAATTTTTTTATTTCCAACGCATGGGATGCATAAAATACGGCTGCCTTGTCTGCTCCATCCATCGACTGTTTGTATTCGTGCAAGAAGTTTTCATTCAAACTGCTATAGGTATGTAGTTCTAACACCGCAATTAAAGTTTGTTGGGGAAACTGTTTGCGCATTGCCTGTAAGGTGGCAGTAACTTTACTGGGGGCATGGGCAAAATCTCTGTAAACGCGGGTATTGCTATTGGCTGCCATCAGTTCTAATCGTTTAGACGCCCCGGTAAAATCTTGCATCGCTTGTAAAAATTCGGCTGCAGAAAGGCCGAGTTGTTTACAAACCAGCCAGGCAGATTGCAGGTTCAGCAGATTATGTTCTCCAAATACCTGCAAATTTCCAGAAGCATCTTCAAGGGTAATATGGGTTATGCCATTAGTGATGGTATGTTGCGGAAGTTTATAAGGTTGATATTGAATATCTTTTCGAGGGTTGGTTTGCACCAGTTCGTTAAGAACAGGATCGGATTGATTGTAGATAAGGGTACCTCCCGTCTCTATTTTATCAATAAAAATGGTAAACTGTTCGAGGTAGATTTCGAAAGTGGGGAATACGTTGATATGATCCCAGGCTATACCGGTTATGATGGCAATATGAGGAAACAAAAAATGGAACTTGGGTTTTTTAACAATAGGACTGGCAGGATATTCATCTCCCTCGCAGATAAGAAAGGGTGCATCGGTAATGCGAACCGACTGATTGAAGCCATTCAGTTTGGCACCAACCAGAAAATCGAAGTCGCGGCCGCATTTTTTCAGGGCATGCATGATCATGGCGGTGGTAGTGGTTTTGCCATGACTACCCCCTACTACTACCCGCTTTTTTTGCAGGCTTTCGCGGTAGATGTATTCGGGAAAGGAATAGATGGGAAGGGCAAGTTCTTGGGCTTTTAACAGTTCGGGATTGTTTTCTCGGGCATGCATTCCCAAGATTATCGCATCTAAATTACTGGTTATCAACTCACTGTTCCAGCCAATTGAAGTTGGTAACAGGCCTTCTTTTGCCAGATTGCCCCGAGCTGGGTCGAATATTTCGTCGTCGGAACCAGTAATCTGGTGCCCTTTTTTATGTAGTGCGATGGCCAATTGGTGCATAACATTGCCCCCAATTGAAATAAAATGTATGTTCATACGTTTTAAAATGGAACTATTAACAAATTTTGAACAAGCCGCTCAGGCAACTTTTTAGCACGATACAGTATCTTTACTTTGTGCAAATTAACGCCTAATCGGTTATTTAATCATTCCCTATGAAAAACTTATCTAAGCTGATTCTGATACTTTTGATAGCTAGTATGGCGTTTGCGTCCTGCTCCTCTACTAAAGGTCGCGGATGCCCCACTACCAATCCCAATTATTTCCGTCAGGGTTCTTAGTCCCTTGGGATTTTGATTTACTTTTGTAGTATGAAATGGATTCCTTTGCAGGAATTGGGTCAGCTCGACGAAATAGTGACTCGTTCTCATCAAAACTTACAAGTTATTTTCAAACATAGTACTCGTTGTAGTATCAGCTCAATGGCGCTAAATCGTTTAGAACGGGAAGATGCCCCACTTGGTATTGATTTTTATTATCTTGATTTACTCACTTATCGAACGATTAGTTCGGCCGTTGCCGAGAGATTTCAAGTGCATCATGAGTCGCCCCAGATAATTGCATTTAAAAATGGCGAAGTGGTGTATGATGAGAGTCATATGGCCATTCAGATGCAGGAAATTGCCGCCCTGGTATAAGCTAACCTTTTAATTTTCCACTATGCAAATCATCATCTTTGGTGCGGCAGGATTGGTTGGCAAACGCCTATGCGATCAAGCGCTTGCTTTGGGATGGCGGGTGATAGCGTTTGACAGAAAAATTGAACAGTGGCTGGATAAAGAAGAAGTTACTCCCAATCTGGTAGTGATAAAAGGCTATATGATGGATGCTACCGGGGTTGCCAAAGCCATTGAGGGATCTTCGGCAGTTATAATGGCATTAACCGGAAATCAGGAGTCCGGCGATAAGAGCAGAAGTATCGGTTGTAAAAATATTGTAGCCGCCATGCAGGAACAAAAATTACAGCGATTGCTGGTATTGGGTGAGTATGGTGTGTTGCCGGATGTAGCGGGCAATTATTTATTTACAGGTGAAGATTTTCCACCCGAGTTAAGAGAGCGGAGCGAACAGTATGCCCATGTTTGGGAAATACTGCAGCAATCTTCCATTCGATTCACAATGGTTTGTGCAGAAACAATTATTGATGCGCCGGAAGGCCGCGCTTACATAGTTACCAACAACCGGCTACTTGATTCGGGTATTCATTCCATTGCTGCTGGTGATTTAGCTAGGTTTATTTTACGGGAACTGCGTGCTGAAGAACATCTTTCCCAACGAGTGGCCATTCGCAATGTGTAGATTTTATTGATAATGTGATAATTGTTACTTCGTAATAAAGGAATATAACGCACCTTTACAGTAATTACAAGTACATGGAAATCGCAGGTTATCTCGCAGCCCTGGTGATAGGTATTTCATTGGGTATGATTGGCGGTGGAGGGTCTATTTTAACTATCCCGGTGCTGGTATATCTATTTCATCTACCCCCTACGGAAGCTACCGGATATTCACTTTGTATTGTTGGATTCAGTTGTTTTGCAGGAGCCTATAAATATTTTCGCCGAGGACATATCAATTTTCGGGCAGCCTTCCTGTTTGGCATCACTTCTATACTAACGGTGTTGCTGGTACGTAAGTTTTTGCTGCCAGTAATTCCAGCAATCATTTATCAAACTGCCTCCTTTACCATTACTCGCTCTTTATTGAATATGGTAGTATTTGCCATTGTGATGATTGTGGCGGCTGTTCACATGTTGCGCAATGAGCCATTGTTACAATCGGATGTTTCGGTAAGTACGATTCCAACCATAAAAGCCATGTGGCGGGGAATTGAAGTGGGGTTATTAACCGGATTATTAGGTGCTGGCGGGGGTTTTATCGTTATACCCGTGCTGCTTTTTTCTTTTCGATTAACCATGAAGGATGCCATTGGCACATCGTTACTGATTATTGCCATGAACACCATTTCTGGATTTGTGGGCGATGTAATCGATGGTCACGTATATCATTTGCAGTTGTTAATTCCACTTTCCGTATTGGCAGTATCCGGCACATTTATCGGAAGAAGATTGGGCGAATCGGTGCCAGCCGATCGATTAAAAAAATATTTTGGCTGGTTTATTCTGGTGATGGGCTGTATGATTATCATTAAGGAATTGTTTTTTAGCCAGTAGATTACTCTACTATTTTAGTAGAATTATATTATTTTTGTAGCAAAAAATATATGTTCGATTGGATCTTTGCTCCCTGGCCCTGGTATGTGGCGGGTCCTTTATTGGGATTAACGGTTCCACTGTTTATGTGGATCGACAATAAGCGGCTTGGAATTTCTTCTGTACTAAGGCATATTTGTGCTGCTACCCTGCCCACAAAAATTCCCTTTTTTACCTACAACTGGAAAAACGAGCGATGGAATTTGCTATTTGTGTTCGGTATCCTACTTGGTGCAATTATTGCTACTACTGCATTAACCGACACAACCCCTTTTCAGATAGATGCTAGGTTGCAAGCCTATTTAGCTGCCCATCATATAACCCATTACCCCTCGGGTGTGCCAGAAGATTTATTTAGTTGGCAGTCGTTGTTTACCCTGCGCGGATTTTTATGCATGGTAGTGGGCGGTTTTTTAGTTGGCTTTGGTACTCGCTATGCAGGAGGCTGCACGAGTGGACATGCCATTACCGGTATCAGTCAACTCCAATGGCCTTCTCTAGTAGCAACCATCTGTTTTATGGTAGGCGGGATACTGGCCACTTATTGTATTTTACCCTTTATACTTTAATCGATGCAAACCCATACAACTTTACAGGATACCGATATAGAACTCAACACCGACCCCTGTGCCGATCCATCGGCAACTACACCCCTACCCTTTTCATTGGCACTTACTTTTTTAATAGCAGGCATTTACTTTGGGGTACTGCTTACCAAGGCGCAGGTAATTTCGTGGATTCGTATTCAAGAGATGTTTCATTTTCAAAGTTTTCATATGTACGGGGTAATTGGCTCGGCCATAATTACCGGTGCGATTGGTGTACAGTTATTGCGGTATAGCGGTGTACTGTCTATCACTAAACAAACCATTACCATTCGAAAAGTGGCATTTCAGAAAGGACAAATACTGGGTGGACTCATCTTTGGCATTGGCTGGGCACTAACGGGTGCTTGTCCGGGCCCCATATTTGCAGTAATTGGTAGTGGCTATTCGGTATTTATTGTTATTTTAGTTTCGGCACTCGCAGGTACCTGGGTATATGGTAAGCTGCGGAATCACTTGCCGCATTAATATGAAGTGGATTGATAGATTAGTGTATGTAGTTGTTGGTTTCCTGCCGATATATCTATCCTGTAATCCACCAACTGCCCTACCCATTTTGCAAACCGACAGTTCTGCCAATTGCTGGACGGGTGCGGGAGAAAATCAAATTCCCGTTGATAGTTTTGGCATAGAAATCCGCTACGGTAGAAATCTGATTGCCCATACTGCTCAATACCTTGGTCCCAAGGGTTCGGTGGCTGCCATTACCAATGGAATGAATTGTCAGAATTGTCATTTAGACGCCGGTACCAAACCCTGGGGCAATAATTATGGCTCGGTGGCGAGTACTTATCCGCGTTTTCGAGATCGCTCCGGAACCATAGAATCCATTGAGAAACGCATCAACGATTGTTTGCAGCGCAGTTTACATGGCAAAGCGATTGACTCAACCAGCCGCGAAATGCGGGCGATGGTGGCGTATATACAATGGTTGGGTGCTGAAGTGCCCAAGGGAAAAAAAGTAAAGGGCTCGGGCATACAACAGTTACCTTATTTGCAACGAGCTGCAGATCCGCTTAGCGGAGAAAAAATATATGTAACCCAATGTGCTCGTTGTCATGGCAAACAGGGCGAAGGCCAACCCGATGCCAATGGCATAGAATATACCTATCCCCCACTCTGGGGATCGCATAGTTATACTACCGGTGCGGGATTGTATCGCTTATCGAGGTTGGCAGGATATATCAGGAATAATATGCCCAATCCAGTTAATTACCACCAACCCTTGTTAACAGATACCGAAGCTTGGGATGTAGCGGCATTTATTAATTCACAACCTCGTCCGGACTTTGATATTTCCAGCGACTGGCCGGATATAAAAGCCAAGCCGGTAGATCATCCTTTTGGTCCTTTCGCCGATACTTTTACCGAGCGCCAGCATAAATTGGGGCCATGGGTTGGGATGGGGAAAGGAAAGTAATTGGGAGGTGTTTCAACAATCCTATGGGGTCAGAAATACAAATCTCCCTTCGAATAAAAATGTGTTTTCTTTTTTTGAAAAGTTATCAGTCATAAGCTCGACTTTACTGTCAAGTATCTATCCCATTCAGTAAAAATCCCTTTTAGGTTCCTCATACATCGGTTGGTACAACTTAATTTTTAAATGCAGTTTTTATATTAACTTTAATAATTATGACAAAACGAGAAATAAAATACTAAAAAGTCATTGGTAATTACTCACAGTCTCGCCAATAAAACGAATTATGCAAAAACTAAAGTTTGTTTTACTAACAATTATCATATGCACCTTAGGAATTACCAATTCGTATGGACAAGGCTGTAGCGACGCTGGCTTTTGTACCATCAACAGTTTTAAACCAAATGGTGTAGACAGTTCAAAACTATATAATAAACAATTTAAAGTCGGTACATTTTTTGGAAAGGCAGACAACTCTATTTCTGTTTATGGTTCATATTTGGAATATAATAGTCAATTAAATAAGAAGTTTGGATTTGATGCAAAAATAACATCATTGGCACAAAATGGAAATGACATATCCACTTTTGGAGTATCGGATTTATTTGTAAACGCTAATTATATAATAAGTGAAAGTGTAAAATTAACGCTTGGTTCAAAAATACCTTTATCAGACGCAAGCCGGACATACAAAAATCTTCCACTTCCGATGGACTATCAAGCAAGTTTAGGGACTTTTGACTTGATTTTTGGAATTGGGTATCAAATTAGTAAAATTCAGTTTGTAGCAGCTATTCAACAGCCGTTAACACAAAATAACAATCAGTTTCTTGCTGCAAACTATCCAATTAATGTTGAATTAAGAACATTTCAATCTACCAATAAATTTCAAAGAAGTGCTGACGTTTTAATTCGGGTATCGTATGCTTTACCTATTAATTCTAAACTTACATTTACACCTAGCATTTTACCAATTTATCACTTGAAAAATGATCAGTTTACAGATGAATTTAATGTTAAGAGAGAAATAAAGGGTTCGCAAGGACTAACGCTAAATGGGAATGCGTATTTAGACTATCAAATAAATAGGCGAAATGCAATTCAACTGAATGTTGGATTTCCATTTATAGTGCGTGATGTTCGTCCGGATGGTTTAACAAGAGGATTTATTGCAAACTTAGAATACAGAATACATTTATAATTAGCAACTTACTTAGTATCTGTTTTGGTAAAGTTGATTGTATGTTAACAACAAACAAATGTAAACTTATTTACACGCTATTATAAATATAATAAGATCTAAGTTCAAGTAATAAGTGCAATTTTTTCCTGTAGCACTTGTTTAGGAGTTTTATAATTAAATTTTCTTACTGGCCTATCATTTAATAATTGTTCAACTTGTTTAACCCGTTGGTCTGTTACAGCACTAAGGTCAGTCTTTTTTGGGAAAAACCTTCTGAGCTGCCCAATTCTATTTTCAACCGTTCCCTTGTCCTTGCTGGTATAGGGTCGGGTAAAATAAGTATTGACATTTAATGCGTCAGCCACTGTCATATGATCGGCAAAGCCTTTATCATTATCAAAGGTCATAGTATGCATAGGGTAGTCTACTTTTTTGAGCTTTTTAATGATCGCCTTACTAACCTCTTTGCTTTGCCTATATTCCAACTTTTGAAGGCTTGTATGCAGCGTTGCTCTGTCAGTCATAACCAGTAATGCTCCTTTATGGTTCTTGCCCATCATAAAATCTACCTCAATATCACCGGGACGACTTCTTTTCTGAACAATTTTAGGCCGCTTTTCAATAGATACCCGATTATGAATAATCCCTCTGCTATCCTTCCTGTTGCCCCTTTTCCTCCTACGCCTGCCATGCTTTAGGTGGGTATACATCTTTTTGTAGGGCTTATCTGCCGCCTTGTTTCCATGCTTACATTGCCAGATCCATTGATACAAAGATTCTATGCTCATAGGGCACTTGCCAGTTTTATGCCCTTCAACGCTAATAATCTCCGGGCTCCATTTTTCTACAGAAAGCCAGTTGACAACATGTTCCTTCATCTGAGTCGAAAATTTGACCACTTTCGGCTTATTATGATGCCTCAGTTCCGTTTTCCGCTGGGCATTATCAGCTACATATTCGCCAGCTGTTCTGCCCCTTTTGGCTGTATTTCTAGCCAATTCTCTACTTATCGTAGAGGGGTTAACTTTAATTGCCTCGGCAATCTTTTTTTGTTTCATTCCTAGTTGGAGAAGTGCCTCAATCTGATACCTTTGTACCAAACTGAGGTGAGTGTAGTTTTTTGACATAAGTAATCCAAAGATTGCACTACTCGGTCAAATGGCAAAATGCCCTTAAAAGCATTTTGTCATTTGTTTCAAAAAATTGCACTTATCAGTTGAACACAGCAGATAAAACTTTTATCAAACACCCTAATTGATTAATTTAATAAATACTACAAACCTATTCCGCTTAAAACATTTTAAATATTTGGGACTGCCCTATTTCTCATAATTTTTACTGTTTCCAAATCATTTAATCCCCTCAATAACTTTACATGGTCATATTATTCTTATTAAGACCGAATTTTACAGATGCTGATAGAGACAATGATAATAAATTATATTATTGTCCTGATTGTGCATTTCTGGAAGGTGTGCTCAGCTATTTTCCCCAACTAAGAGAGCAAATAGACATTCGCTATATTGACTTTCCCAAACCGAGAAAAGAAATAGTGGAACTGGTAGGTGAAGACCACCAGGGTTGCCCCAATTTAATTTTAGATGCAGAGAACACACATTACTTAATGGCAAAGCAGTTTTATAGTTTTGGTAGCCTTTTACATACAGATAATAACAAACTAATTGTTGATTATTTACGGGATAAATATGCTATTCCTGAAGCGCATTTTTAAATTGCTAAGTAATACCCTTTATATTGGTATATATGAATCCGAATACGATAAAACTTTAAAACTTGTTCATTTATAGGCAGAAGTGGATAACAATGTATATGTTATTTAGATACCCGGACAATCTAATTGAGATGGAATCTCAAACTGTATTCCTGGCTATTTTATAATTTAAAAAGAATCAGTATCTTTGAGAATACTGCTAAAATTGTGGGGTAGTATTGAAGCTACTGTTAGTTTAAACGAAGAGAATCATACTTTCCTGCTTTCAAACGCAGCGTTTTATAGTATTAAATTTTACTGAGAAGCATCATTCTCTGCAACCATAAAAAAAATCTTTAATCAAATTATACATATAAAACCAATAGTTATGAATAAAATCAATTACATTTTTTTTGCACTTGTGTTTGTTGGCTTTGCCAGTTGTAACCAGCCCACTGCTAAAACTGAATCCGCAGCCGATATTATTTATTTTGGTGGCGACATCCTTACCATGGAAGGAAATGAGGCACAGTATGTAGAAGCGGTAGCGGTAAAAGACGGGAAAATTATTTTGGCAGGAAGCAAAGCCGAAGCAGACAAATTAAAAGGCGCTAATACCCAAATGAATGATCTGCAAGGAAAAACCTTATTACCCGGATTTATTGATGCACATAGTCATATTTTAACAGTAGCAGATGCAACCGTACAAGCGAATCTTAGTCCTGCCCCTGTGGGAAAAGTAGCATCTATAGCAGATATTATTTCGGCTTTAAAAGAATTGAAGCAGCAACAGAATTTTAATGATACCGATTTATTGGTTGGCTGGGGATACGATCAGGATTTTCTACAAGAAAAAAGACACCCTACGGCAGCTGAGCTTGATCAATTTTTTCCTAATAATCCTGTGATATTGATGCATACATCCGGTCATATGTTGGTTGCCAATACCAAGGCGTTTACAATCTCCGGTTTATCTGCTGCAACCAACGACCCGGTTGGTGGAACATTTATACGTAAAAAGGGCAGCAGGGAACTGGAAGGTTTGGTGCAGGAAATGGCAATGGCGCCATTTACGCCCTTAACAAAAAGGTCTTTATCGGATGAACAAGAATTTAAAAAGCTACAAGCTGCACAAAAATATTATGCCAGTTGCGGGGTAACAACAGCAGCGGAGCATCTGCTAATGGGTGAAAAGTTGCCTTTGCTTGAAAGAGCAGCTTCGAATAATCAATTGTATTTAGATATTGAAGCAGCACCTGCTTTTTTGATTGCCAATGAAGTATTGGGAACTGGAAAAATCACTTGGGGTGTTTTTAAAAATCACCTTAAATTTTGTGGATTAAAAATGGCAGTAGATGGTTCTCCCCAGGGTAAAACAGCTTTTCTTACCAAGCCCTATTTAACTCCGGTACCAGGTTGCGCTAAAGATTGTAAAGGATTCCCCAACCTATCACAAGAGCAGGTAAATGGGTTGATGTTGGCCTGTTATAAAAATAATGTGCAGGTATATTCTCATTGTAATGGTGATGCCTCGGTGGATATGATGCTGAGAGGGCATGAAAATGCAATAAAGCAATTAAACGATACGGGTAATAACCGAAGAACCATCATTATCCATTCTCAAATTATGCGACCGGATCAACTAGCGCTGTATAAAAAATACAATATGGTTCCTTCCTTTTTTACCAACCACACTTTTTATTGGGGCGATATCCATTTGGCCAATTTGGGTAAAGAAAGGGCCGACTTTATTAGTCCTATGAAATCTGCAATGGATAAGGGAATCACCTGCACCAACCATACCGACGGTGCTGTTACTCCCATGGATCAACTATTTTTATTATGGACTTCTGTCAATCGTTTATCTCGTAATGGTGTTGTTGTAGGTGAAGCCGAGCGAATTACCCCTTATCAAGGCTTAAAGGCGTTAACCATAAATGGGGCTTACGAATATTTTGAAGAGAATTCTAAGGGTACCTTACAAGCTGGTAAATTAGCAGATATGGTAATACTGGAAAAAAATCCGGTTAAGGTACCTGTTATGGAAATTAAGGATATTAAAGTATTGGAAACTATTAAAGAAGGGAAGTCTGTTTATAAAAAATAGGCAGGGTTTATTGTAGTAATTCAGTATGATTGATTGTTGATTTCAATTGATAAATTTGTGAAATGGAATTCTTATATAGACTAATATTACTGATTACCGGAGTAGTGCATTTGTTACCCTTTAGTCTGGCTTTTTTTGCAAATCGGATTTCCAATTCTTATGGAGTTAGTATTTCCGACCCCAATATGCAGTTATTATTACGTCACCGGGCTTTTTTATTTGGCATAATTGGATTTGGATTGATCTTTTCCGCTATTAAAAAGAAGTATTATCTGGCTGCCTCGGTGGTTGGCTTAGTTAGCATGATTTCTTTTATATGTTTATACTATTGGATTGGGGATATCAATGCGCAGTTGCAATCGGTAATGAGGGTTGATATGTTGGTTGGTGCTGCATTGTTGTTAATTACTGTTTTGTATTATAGGCGCAGCAAAAATGCGAAAAGTAATCTGTGATTTTTTTGTTCATAATGTCCTAATCTTTTTATATGACTTCAATTCCCTTCCAAACCATTGATTGGGCTATCATTGAAAAAGTTACTTATCCCGGCGAAACGGGTACTGCCTTTTGGCAAACCCAGCAGTGGAATGGTTTACGGGTTCGAAAGGTGGAATATTCTCCAGGTTATTTGGCAGATCATTGGTGCCAGAAGGGGCATATCGTGCATTGTCTGGAAGGTACCTTTATTAGTGAGCTAAGTACTGGTGAAAAAATTGTATTAAGTAAGGGAGATACTTATGTTGTATCTGATAACCTGAGCTCGCATCGTTCTATTACGGAGGAAGGTGCCAGTTTATTGATTATTGATGGTGATTTTTTGAAATGAGGTTTGTAATGTATACAATATTTACATTATATATATTGCCATTGATTTTATTTGTGATTCTATAATTTAACGAAATCTTTTATGAGTGAAATAAAACTTTCTGTAAGTCTCGAACAATTTGCTTCCTTACAAAAGCTATTTTATTTAGGTAAGTGGAAGTTGGAAAAAGGTTATAGAGCCATCGGTTCGATTTCTACTATATATCTACGGATTTTAATACGTAGATATATAGTATTTTGTAGCACCCAACGTATAGAGTGTTGTAGGCACGGTGCATACTTATTGTGGTCAGTTAACAACTATATCGGCCGAACCTACGGTTCTCGTTACATCTTACTTGTTTTCTAACAACGGATTAAAATCCGTTGTTGTAGTATGTGAGGAGGCTACGCCTCTTTGCTGGCAGAGTCTCAAATTTTAATCCAGTTTTATAGTATGCATTGAGTTCAGTTGACAATTTATGCTTTTGTAGGTTCAAGTAAAAAGAAAATTAACTCATGTACCTTGATTATTAGCAACTTAGATTAGGTAATACTCTGAAACTCCTCACTTTTTTTAGCTTTCAAACAGGAATACCATAATAACGATATAGCTTTCAAGAACTTACATTTATATTATCCATAAATAGAATTACGATAATACAATTGATCAAAGTAAAACGATAGAAAAAAAAGTAGGCTACATCTGATTAGGGACCGATATTTTAGTATATTTACAAATAAAATAAAAGGTATAAAAATGTTTAAAAAATTTACCACTGCTGACAAATTGTTATTTATTGCTGCCTTATTATCATTGATATTTTCCGAAATACTGTATTTTCAAGGTGAAAAAGCAGATGGTTCTTTTATTGGACTATGGGTTCCGTCAATTTTAGCATTCGGCATTTATTTAAAATTAATTAATAATTCAAAAAATGACTGAAATAATACCCTATTTCGCTGGCCTTATAACATTACTTTTTGGAGCAGGTTTTTTATTGGCAATAAACTCTAATAAACGGGAAAAGTGATTTCACATCTAACTCCATCAGGCAAAGAATCTTTTTGAATTATATTTTTTGCATCCTGAAAAGTGTTTTTTCTGCAATACGCATAATTGCTAACAAGTTTTCATCCTAAGCCAGTTATTGTTTTTTTTCAATTTTGTTTTAGGGCTAACTATATTGCATTTAGCTTTTAAGCTTTATTCCAACTCCAATATGCATCTTAGCATATATTTTTTTTCATGGCTAACTTTAATCTTAAGCAGACAAACTGATTATTCTTACAACCAGTTACAGACCTAGAAAAATGAATCGGGAGGAAGTGGCTGTAAAATATCTCCGGAAGTAATTGAATGTAGAAGAACCATTAAAACGGAGTTTGCTATATCAGATTAAAGTTTACTCAATCATTGTATACATCAGCCAATCTTTCTGTAAATCATTTCCCAACATAAAATCAGTATCACCAAAAATGCGAAAGCCAAAACTGTTATAAAATGCAAGGGCTTTTGCATTTTCTTTCCATACCCCCAGCCATATAGTGGTAAAACCATTTTCCTGTGCATATTGTTGGGAATATTCCATCATTGCTTTGCCAACTCCCTTACCTTGAAATGCTTGTAAGCAATATATGCGACTAATTTCAAGGGCAGCTGACTGTTGTAAATGTGGGTGAGCATTCCTTTTTAAAAACAGATACCCTGCCGGGGCTCTATTATAGCTGGCGAGTAGATGCAGGTAGCCCGGTTTACCCATTTCAGCCTTAAGCTGATCAGCAGAAAACTGCTGCTCCATAAATATTGCCATATCTTCCAGCGTGTTTACCGGTGCGAAAGTTTCTGCAAATGTGGTACGACTGATATCGGCCAATAAATCTGCTTCCGAAGAAAGGAAGGGTGCAATTTGAATCATACTATCCTACGTGGGGATTTTCGATAACCATGGCACTAGCTCCTCCTCCCCCATTGCAAATAGCGGCAGCACCATACCGCTTATTTTCTTTTTGTAATATATGAATCAACGCAACCAGAATTCTCGCACCACTGCATCCAAGCGGATGCCCCAATGATACAGCACCACCCCGGGCATTTAAGTTGGCTGCGTCTATGTTCAACAATTGCTGATTGGCCAACGCTACAACGGAGAATGCTTCATTGATTTCAAAATAACTGATATCCTCCATGCTCAGATTGGCTTTCTTCAATGCCTGTGGCAAAGCTACTGCCGGAGAAGTGGTAAACCATTCCGGTGCCTGTTCTCCATCGGCATAACTGCGCAAAATGGCCAGCGGCTGTAACCCCAACGCATCCGCCTTTTCGCCATCCATCAATACCAACGCCGCTGCACCATCATTCATGGTAGAAGCATTGGCGGCAGTGATAGTACCATTCTTATCAAATGCCGGTTTTAATTGGGGTATCTTGGTAAAATCTACCTGAAAGGGTTCCTCATCTTTATCTATAAAAACAGACCCACCCTTTTTTTGCGGTATTTCTATGGGAACAATTTCAGCTACAAATAATCCGGATTCAGTTGATTGTTGACTTCTTCTATAACTTTCTATGGCATACGCATCCTGTTCAGTTCTTCCAATGCCATACTTAGTAGCACACAATTCGGCAGCATTGCCCATAGGGTACTGATGATACACATCGGTTAATCCATCCAACTGTAATCCATCAGCCAAGGTTGTAGCCCCGTATTTATTTCCCCAGCGGGTATGCGCATGATAAAAGGGTACATTGCTCATACTCTCCATCCCTCCTGCTACCACCACTTCTGCATCCCCCAATAAAATACTTTGTGCCGCCATGGAAATTGCTTTCATTCCACTGGCACAAACCTTATTTACAGTGGTTGCCCGAACGGTATCCGGTAATCCCGCAAATTTAGAACATTGCCTGGCAGGTGCTTGTCCCAACCCCGCCTGCAATACCGACCCCATAATCAATTCATCCACTAACGACCCATCAATACCCGCTTTTTCACAGGCTCCCTTTACTGCTGCTGCTCCTAGTTGAGTAGCCGATAATGATTTGAATTGTCCGCCAAAACTTCCAATGGGTGTTCTAACGGCTGAGAGTATATACACGATTTTGTTTTTCATATAATTTGTTTATGCCAGGGTTTCCCCTTCAGGGTTTACTAATTGTATGCCGGTTTTGGTAAAACTGATAATCTGTTGTTTATATAAATGGCCAGTGGTCATTTTAAAAGTTTTCTTACTCATCCCAAAATATTCATAAATACTCTCTGGCGTAGATTTGTCGTTGAATGGCAGATACCCATTATTTTCTTTCAGCAAGCGCACTATCTTTTCGGTTTCATCTTCCACTTTCGCAAAGCCGGGCTTTCCCAATACCACATCGATTTTTTCATCGGGGCGGATTTTTTTTATGAAGCCGGTAAAATGATCGCCTTTTTGTATTTGCGTAAATATTTCACTGCTGTGCAGGATGCCGGTAAACTGGTAATTGATAATCATCACCCACCCTAATTCTGATTCCCTATATGCTATTAAGTCTACTATATCGAGCTCTTTAAGTGGACAGGGCATAGTATTCAGCAGCGCCTCAATTTTTTCGGTAGCTGCCACTCGCCCAGTTTGTTCGTCGATATATAATTTAACCAAGTACTTTGCTCCTTTCCGCATAATGCCCAACTGCTTCGATTGCGGAACAAACAGGTCTTTCATCAAACCCCAATCTAGAAAAGCCCCTTGCTGGGTTACGGATACTACTTCCATCAGCGCAATGTCTCCCACTAGTGCTTTTGGAGTTTGCGTGGTGGCAATGAGGCGGTTTTCGGAATCGTGGTAAACAAATACCTTCAACTCGTCTCCCACCCTCAGATTGCGGGGTGCGAAGCGTTTGGGTAATAAAATGCCCTCTCGGCCATCATCCAGGTAAAAACCAAAATCGGTTTTACGCTGAACGGGTAACAAATGGTATTGCCCGGCCTGCAGGGTCTCTTCTTGCATGTATATAATTTATTTGGCAAAGGTACAATACTTACGGGATGTTAACGGCAGGTGTTCCGGTAGCCCCTGTTACTATCTTTTTTGGAATGAATAATTTGTTCACAGCAAGCTTTTTTAACGAAGTTATCTATTGCAAATGATAGGTTTAGAGTAATTTAGAATATTTAATTGATGCACTGACCCCATCATTGTATATCCGGAAAATATCTGTTGCATGCGTCGAGCCGGTTGGTTGTTGTTTATAGTAATTTGCTCGCATTCTCCTGCTTTTTCGCAACAGGTGAATGGGCACTGGTATGGGGTAGGTATTGTGCAATATCCCCGGCAAAGTAATAGTTATCTATCCGAATTGGTTTTGCGACAACAGGGATCCCGAGTTTGGGGTGAATTTATATATTATTTTAAGGATAGTGTGTTAACGGTTCCTATCCGCGGACAGTATGATAAATCCAGTAGAACAGTACGTCTGAATCCCTTTCCGGTTGTATATTTTCAATCACAGAGTGCCTCAAGAGGGCTGTATTTAAAAATGGATGGCTATTTTAAATTAGTAGCTTCTAAAGCCGAATCCTCCTTACAAGGATGGTTATTAAGTGGAGCTGAGTATCGGTATATGGCTCCGGATATTAAGTTTAAACTGGTTAAATCCAATGATACCCTGCCACTTGTTAAGGAGCCTGATATAATTGAAGCACCCAAAGAAAAACGTGTACAGGTATTTAAAAACGTACCCGTTACTCCTCCCCCTCCCGCACTTATCCCTGCAGCCCCTCCACCTCCTAAAGTGGTTACTGCTCCGGGGTTGGTAATAGCTCCTTTACTTCCGCCTACAACCGAGCGACTGGCAATTGTTTTAACGAACCGTGATCGGAAACAGGAGGTATCGAAGATGCTGGAAGTTGACAATGATGAACTGCGATTAGAATTATATGATAATGGACAGGTTGATGGCGATTCTATCTCACTGTTATTGAATAATCGTATGTTGGTTGAAAAGTCGATGTTGGATATTGCACCAATCAAAGTGAATATTAAGGTAGACACTTCACTTGCCTACAATGAGTTGGCCATGTATGCCTATAATCTCGGAAACTTTCCCCCCAATTCAGCCCTGTTGGTTTTATGGGATGGAAAAGTTCGGTATGAAATTTTCCTAAATAGCGACCTGAATAAAACGGCCATTCTTCGCTTTCGGAAGAAAAAGAAATCCCCAACCCCATAAATAGGTAGCCAAATTTACTATTCGAATAATTCAGGTTGCTGGTTTTCGGTATTCGCAGGCTGATTCCAACTCATCTCAATACTTTTATGGAATTCGGTAAGCTTGGTGCCCACGGCTTTCCAACCGGTTACTTCTACCATTTTGGCTACTTTAAAAGTGGCTTTGCGCACTTGCTGTCCCTTTCCGGTAGAAACTATCAATAAGGGTTCTGCTTGCGTTGTAACAGCTACCAAATAATTTCCTGCCCCTTCCTTAATAAAAGTGAACGGAGTTTTGAGGGTACTGGTTTCAATTAAAAATCGTTTTACGTTGAATTGCTTTTTATCCTGATCGAGGTACACCGCTGCAATCACCTGCTCGGGCTGATATTTTTCTATTAAAACGATATTTTCCGAATCAAAGCGTTGGTTCATTTCAGTATCCGTTATCTCATAAGTGCCATTCTTGCTAAACACAACTATTTTTTCATCTTCAAAACTACCCAGATACTTACCTTTTCCTTCGGTATTTAACCGACCAAATTTATCGTCGAACCACAGTTTTCTTCCTGCCAGGGTACTTTTTCCGGCTTCCTTCATTCGAATCGACTTAACACTGAATTTAGTAACCTGATTACCGATGCTACTTCTTCCCTTAATTTCCAACTCCTCGAAAAAGAAATCAAACTCCTTGATGCGGGCTGTTGAAGTAGGGCTCAATACTATTCGAACAGATTCAGCTTCCCCATTAGGATTTGCCGAAAAATAATGCACCCGTGAGCGCTCAGACCCTTTGGTTAAATCATATTCTTTTTCGCGCGTAATGCCAGTAACATTGAATCGTTTGGCAAAACTGATGCCGGTTTTACCATCAACATAAATCATATTGTAAGTGGTACGCTCATCGTTTTTCTGAAAAACAGCCGCATAAATGATATCCTTACCGATAAAAACTTTGTCGGCTACCTTTACCACTTTCATCGTTCCCGACTTGGTAAATGCGATAATATCGTCATAATCAGAACATTCGCAAAAAAATTCATCCTTCTTTAATCCGGTACCAATAAATCCTTCAGCGCGATTGATGTAGAGTTTCGTATTTGCAATGGCAACCTGCTTTACCTGGATGGTGTCGAACTCTTTCAGCAGGGTTTTTCTTTCTCTGCCTTTGCCATATTTTTTTAACAGGTTTTCATAATACTGTACCGCATAATCCGTTAGATTTTCCAAATCGAATTGAACCTGCTTGATATCATTTTCTATTGCCAGAATCTGCTCATTCAGTTCATTAATGTCTAGGCGGTAAATTCTTCTTACAGGCTTCTCGGTCAGTTTCAGAAGATCTTCTCTTTCAATAGGTCGCTTCAGTTTCTTCTTATAAGGTGCAAAAGCTTTATCAATAGCTTCCAGCACTTTTTCCCAGGTCTCGTGCTTTTGTTCCAGCTCTTTGTAAATCTTTTCTTCGAAGAATATTTTTTCCAGCGAAGTATAATGCCATTTTTCTTGTAGTTCGGCTAATTTGATTTCCAGTTCCTGCTTTAATAGTTCCCGCGTATTATTGGCAGAGGAACGGAGTAACTCGGATACCGTAATAAATTGCGGCTTATTATCATAAATAATACAAACGTTGGGCGAAATACTTACTTCGCAATCTGTAAATGCATATAAGGCATCAATGGTAATATCAGGTGAAATGCCTGGCGCCAGTTCAATCTGAATTTCAATTTCAGCGGCATTCAGGTCGATAACTTTTTTGATTTTTATTTTACCCTGATCATTTGCCTTGGTGATACTTTCCATCAGTTGATTGGTGGTAACTCCATAAGGCACATCCCTAATAACCAGTGTTTTTTTATCTAGTTCTTCTACTTTTGCCCTTACCCTTACTTTACCACCCCGTTTACCATCCTGATAGGCAGTTACATCAATCATTCCGGCAGTTTGAAAATCGGGAAAGAGTTCAAACTTTTTTCCCCGAAGGCATTTGATGGAGGCTTCAATCAGCTCACAAAAGTTATGGGGTAATATTTTGGTAGATAATCCAACCGCAATCCCATCCGCTCCCTGCGCCAACAATAATGGGAATTTCATCGGCAAAGTAATGGGTTCCTGCTTCCTTCCATCATAGCTTAATTGCCAGCGAGTAGTTTTTGGGTTGAAAGCTACTTCTAGTGCAAACTTCGACAATCGGGCTTCAATATAACGAGGGGCTGCTGCTTGGTCTCCCGTTCTTACATCCCCCCAGTTTCCTTGGGTTTCAATCAGCAAATCTTTTTGTCCCAGATTTACCAATGCATCACCAATACTGGCATCGCCATGAGGGTGGTATTGCATACTCTGACCAATGATATTGGCCACCTTATTAAAGCGGCCATCATCCATGTCTTTCATTGAATGCAGAATCCTGCGCTGCACAGGCTTCAACCCGTCTTCCATAGCGGGTACTGCTCTTTCTAATATTACATACGAAGCATAATCTAGGAACCAGTTTTTATACTGACCTTGTACGCCGGTTTCGTTTTCAAATACGTTACTATCTCCTTTTCCTTTTGCCATAAATTGCTATATACGAATCCTCATTCTTTGTTATCCAGATAAAAAGTATCAATAGGGCCTTCCTCCAATGCATTCAATTCTAACATCACAAAATCTGTTTCGGCTACTACTTCATGCCATATCCAGGGATAGATATGCACTTCCACCGGAGAAACCAACTGATAAGTGCCCGTTTCTTCCGTTTGTAGATCGCGCCAGTTAAGCGTTGCTCGTCCACTCAACAACAAAAATTGCTCGGGATTTTTATTCACGGATAAGCCTTTGTGATAATGTCTGGCCCCTATTGCACCAGGTTTCCGATAAAATACCATGTATTCTCCCGAACGCTCCGTAGAAAAAAAGTGTACCTGCCCTCGGGCATCTTCACTTTTCTTGGGTACGGGTATAATGTCGATTTGCTTTTTCATTTTATACTGGATTCTCTTCGCTGTTTGCTCCTGCCAATCGGATTTGTGTTTCCTTCCATCCTTTATTTTTCTCATCCTGCCATTCTACCTCATTAAGTTCCGCCATTAATCGCAAGCGCCAAGCAATAAAGGTATCCGTTAATCCGGATTTGTTTTTTGATAACAAACCCGCCGTTATTTTAGCTAGTTTCTGCCACTCTGCCGTTACTGATTTTTTTATATCCGCATCATACATATCGATGGACTTAGGCACTAGTTTTTTGCCGCCTTCTAAAAAGCGAACCAATGATTCCTGCGATAATAAACGATTCCACTCTTCCGGATCTACTTCCCACTCACTGCCCGTGATAGGCCGAGCCAGTTTTTTTGCCTTCAAAAATTCTTTGGGCTGTATCTCATGTAAATGCGCAGGATAAAAAATGCCACCCTTTTCATTCATGAAAGGAAGATTATTCATAAACAATACCATTACTCTTCCTGCAAAAGGCTTTAGAAAGGGCAATATCCAGTAATAGCCACTAACATCGTGGCTGTTCTGACCCATCCAAATCCAGAGTTCTTCTACCGGTTCTGCAAGCAGGGCATCTTGAATGGATTGCATGGTTTCGGGATCATTTACCAATTCTATCTGGTTTTCATAGGGAGAGCCTTTCAATACTTCTTGCCACCAAACTTTTCTTTGCCGATGAGTTGCTTCGTTATTTTCGACTGCTAAAGGTCCGGTTGCATAATCATCCTTAATAATATAAATGGTGCCAGCTAAGCTTTCATCAAGGGCAATGGCTTCCTGCAGAATATTCGCATTCAATTCTTCAAATACTAGGTGTTTCATGTTTCGTTAATTGTTTACAATATCTAGTTCTATTCGAAGGTTATCAATAATTTTTTCCTGCCGTTCGGGTGTATTTTTACCCATATAAAAATCCAAAATATCAAAGATGCCCACTTCATTATTGATGGTTACTAGTTGCTTGCGCATTTCTGGGCCAATAAATTTTCCAAATTCTTCCGGACTAATCTCTCCCAATCCTTTGAATCGGGTGATTTCGGGTTTGTTGCCTAATTTTTTTACCGCTTCTCTTTTCTCCGTTTCATCATAACAATAAATCGTTTCCTGTTTATTTCTTACACGAAATAGCGGCGTTTCCAGAATGTATACATGTTCGTGTTTTACCAGATCCGGAAAAAACTGCAGAAAGAAAGTCATTAACAACAGCCGAATATGCGATCCATCCACATCGGCATCGGTGGCAATGATAATTTGGTTGTAGCGAAGTGCTTCCAGTCCATCCTCAATATTCAACGCATGTTGCAGCAGGTTAAACTCTTCATTCTCGTACACTACTTTTTTGGATAGTCCGAAAGAATTCAACGGCTTACCACGCAAGCTGAATACAGCCTGGTAATCTACATTGCGAGATTTAGTTATGCTTCCACTGGCACTATCTCCTTCTGTAATAAAGAGGGTAGTTTGGTTTTGTAATAGGATAAATTCTTCTTTGTTTTTAGTCGGCGGCTCCTCATTAAAATGTACCCGACAATCGCGTAATTTTTTGTTGTGCAGATTGGCTTTTTTGGCTCTTTCGTTTGCCAATTTTTTAATACCGGCCAGTTCTTTTCTTTCCCGCTCATTCTGCTCTATTCTCTTCTTCAGTGCCTCTGCCACAGAGGGATTGCGGTGTAGGAAATTATCCAGTTCTTTGGCTAAAAAATCCAGTACAAAATTCTTCATGGATGGGCCGCCATCAAAAACAGATACGGAGCCCAGTTTGGTTTTGGTTTGACTTTCAAAAACTGGCTCCTGTACCCGAACGGAAATGGCTGCTACAATGCTGGTTCGAATATCGGAGGCTTCGTAATCTTTTTTAAAGAAGTCGCGCACAACTTTCACATAGGCCTCGCGAAATGCTTGTTGGTGGGTTCCACCTTGGGTTGTGTATTGTCCATTTACAAACGAAAAAATATCTTCACCATAATCGTTGTTATGCGAAATGGCCAGTTCAATATCCTCCCCTTTCAGGTGGATGATGGGGTAACGTAATTCGTCGGCGGAGGTTTTCTTTTGCAATAAATCGAGCAACCCATTCTTACTTACATATTTCTTGCCGTTGAAATGGATATGCAATCCTGCATTCAAGAAGCAATAATTCCAAAGCTGGTTTTCGATGTATTCATTTTTGTAGTCGAAATGCTTGAATATTTGCTCATCAGGAAGAAACTCTACCAAGGTACCGTTGGCCTCATCGGATTTACTCTCTTTATGATCTTTCATCAAGATTCCTTTCTCAAATTCAGCGGTTTTTTGCTTGCCCTCGCGATAAGCGGTTACCCGAAAATGCTGACTGAGGGCGTTCACCGCTTTGGTACCTACCCCATTTAACCCCACACTCTTCTGAAATGCTTTGCTGTCGTATTTGGCACCAGTATTTATTTTACTAACAACATCCACTACTTTACCCAGGGGAATGCCCCTTCCATAATCGCGGATGGATACAGTTTTAGCAGTAATGCCAATCTCTACTTGCTTCCCAAAGCCCATGGTATATTCGTCGATGCAGTTATCCAGCACTTCCTTTATCAATACATATATACCATCATCCGGAGCCGAACCATCCCCGGTTTTTCCGATATACATGCCTGGACGTAGCCGGATATGTTCACGCCAGTCGAGCGACCGGATTGAATCCTCATTATATTCATTATTGATTACGGGTGTTGCCATAGTCTTTCTCATTAATGCAAATCCCTGCTTTCAGGGGGGTACAAATCTAAACACCTGAACGGCTAGCCCAAGTTTAATTTTCTACAAAACAGCATTTTATGTGGATAAACTATAATTTGGGTGATTTCACCTGATTATATTGTAAGGTTGCCCTTATTTTTAACAATCCTTACACCTATTTCACATATTGAAACCGATTTGCAGCTGATTGCCCATTTGGCAGATCAACGGGAGGAGGAAAATGACCATTTTAAGTCCTTTTTAGCCTCTCAAGATGCAGCAAGTATAGATGCTAGGGTATTTGCCCTGCAGGCTGATATCACACCCCAAATTGATTGCCGGCAGTGTGGAAACTGCTGTAAAACGCTAATGATTGAAGTTACCCAACCGGAAGCCGACCGGGTAGCCCAATTACTGGGAGTAGATAGTGACCAATTTGTGGCAGAAAATCTGGAAAAAGGGATAGGACAGCGTATGATTATGAATGCCATACCCTGCCGCTTTTTAGAGGAATTATCCTGCACCATTTATGTCGATCGTTTTTCAGGATGCCGGGAATTTCCGGCCTTACATTTACCGGGTTTTACCGCCCGCTATTTTACCACCCGAATGCATTACGGTAGATGCCCTATCATATTCAATGTATTAGAAGCCCTAAAAAAAGAGTTGTCCTTTTTTACGCCGGATCTTCCTGATAGTGTGTAATTTTAAACATGCAGGTATATTTTGGAGTTGACCGTATTTTAGCACAACACCCTAGCTGGAAAAAAGAATCGCTGGGTTTATTAACCAATCACGCCGCAACAACCCGAGAGGGAACTCCTGCGAGAGAGGCATTGTTGCGACATGGATTTTCTTTACAAGTGCTATTTTCACCGGAGCATGGACTAGATGTACAAGGAGCTGATGGCACTGCTATGGAGGATGGGAAAGATTGGCTTACAGGGCTACCCATAAAGAGTTTATACCGACAGTCCTTTGCACCTGATTTGGAAGATTTACGTGGGCTAGACCGTTTAATTTTTGATGTACCGGATGTGGGTGCCAGATTTTATACCTATCTCTGGTCGCTCACCTATTTAATGGAAGCCTGTGCTGCTGCTGGAAAGCCGCTGGTGGTGCTGGACCGACCCAACCCTATTTCCGGTATGCTGGATTTAGCCGAAGGACCTATGCTGGAAACGGAACAGTCCTCTTTTATAGGTAGATGGCCTATCCCCATTCGCCACAGTTGCACGCTGGGTGAGCTAGCCAAGTATTTTAAAGAAGTTTACCAGATAGGCGTTGAGTTGGAAGTGATTGCCTGCACTGGTTGGGAAAGATCGCAATTTCAGCCTGATTGGGGAACGCCCTTTGTGGCCACTTCTCCGGCTATTCAACAATTTGAAGCGATGTTGTTATATCCCGGCTTATGCTTGCTTGAAGCCACTAATATTTCTGAGGGACGCGGCACGGAACTTCCATTTATGCAATTCGGAGCCCCTTGGATGGATGGCAATCGGGTGGCGAAAACCTTGTACGATTTATCGTTGGATGAAGTATCGCTGGAACCCGTTCGATTTACCCCCGATTCCGGAATTTGGGCGGGGATGGAATGTAAGGGAGTACGATGTTATTTAATGGATACCCCCCATTTTCAGCCGGTATTCTGGGGTCTCATGTTGTTGAAAGTAGTGAAGGATTTGTATCCCAGTGATTTTTCTTGGGCATCCTATCCAACTTTGGCAAATCCTACTGGCACAAAGCACCTAGATAAATTATTAGGTGTGCCCAATAGTGAGGCATTATTCGATTTATCTATACGGGCTTTCCTATCGAAGATAACCCGACTTACGCAGGTACAGGAATGGAAAAACAACATGAATAAATATCTTTTATATAGTTAATAAACATTAGTTACAATATTTATATGAAATTTTATTGTATATATTTTTCATTTCCAAAACATTTGGCAATTTGCTTTTTTTTTGGTATATTAAGTTTCCCATTTGTTTTGCAGGCACAGCATACCTACACAATTGAAACCCTGCCATCCAACCCATTGGGAAGCAGTTTTCGGGGTTTACAAGTGGTATCAGACCAAGTAGTTTGGGTAAGTGGCAGCAAGGGAACAGTCGGCCGTTCTACAGATGGAGGTGCGCACTGGCGTTGGCAGCAGGTTGTGGGGTATGAAAAACGGGATTTCAGAGCTATTGTCGCCTTTGATAGTTTAACCGCCCTAATAATGGCTGTAGCCGAACCGGCTGTAATTTTGCGCACAGGTAACGGCGGACTCAGCTGGCAACCCGTATTTACTGATTCAACACCTACTATGTTTCTCGATGCCATGCATTTTTTGGATACGCAAAACGGCATAGTGGTGGGTGATCCAATAAAAAACCAGGCATTTTTGGCCTATACCCGCGACGGTGGCCAACATTGGTCACGCAATCCCGACTGGGATCAGCAACCCGCAATTCGCCTCGATTCCGGGGAAGCTTTTTTCGCCTCCAGCGGAACAAATATACAGCTATTGAAAGCCAACCCGAATTTTCAGTTTTATATGGTTACTGGGGGATTGCGCTCCCGACTAATCGGAGTAGGCACTTCTTTCAACCAAGATATTCCATTTGCCACATTGGGATCTAGCCGAGGTGCTAACTCACTCGCCATGTTAAACAATCATATAGGCGTACTTGTAGGAGGAGACTTTGCCCGGGATAAAGACAGTCTCCATACCTGTTTCTTAGTAAATACCCGATCTGCTAACCCATTCCGTATTCCTCAAACTACTACCTATGGCTATCGATCTTGTGTAGCCTGGATTTCTAAAAAATCCCTAATCGCCTGCGGAACTTCTGGAATAGATATCTCAACCGATAAAGGCAATAATTGGAAGAATATTTCAACATCCGGATATCATACATTGGGTAAAGCCCCTAGCGGAAACTATGTATTTCTAGCGGGATCAGGCGGAAGAATAGCAAGATTGGCCATCCATTAATTCAAATTATCCCCCCCTCCACACAGCATATTCTATATTAGGAATGGGCAATTGCGGAATTGCTTCAGCTGACGACAATCAGCAATTATTCTATAATGTAGCGAAAACCGCTTTTACAACTTATCAGCACAAGGCTTCTGTAACATACTCACCATATTTAACTGGCATCAGCAAGGACATAAAGTTTTTAAATGCCAACTATTTTACCGCCTTGTCAAGTTCATCCACGCTAGGAGTGAGCTTAAACTATCTTTCTCTCGGATGGAACGCTTCTAAAGATGATAACGGAGCGACTTTATCCATTAGCAAGGCTGCCGAGTACAATTTAACCGGCAGCTATGCAATAAAACTTACTGGACAATCTTCTCTTGGTGTTTCCATCAAATTTCTGGTGAGCCAGCCAACACAGATAATAAATGAGAATTATACTACTTCAGGAAAAAATATATTCTCTGTTGCTGCCGATGTAAGTTATTATAATGAAATTCCAATAAAGGGGAACGAGTCAAAGCTCCATTTTGGGGCAGTGATTAGCAACCTTGGCCCTAAGGTTTCCCTTGCTGGAAGCGATCCTAAGACGTTCCTGCCTACCAATCTAGGTTTTGGTATCGGATATTCACACCTCAATATGACCACAAATGGGCGTTTTACAGTGGGGTTAGATATAAACAAGCTTTTAGTACCCACACCGCCAAATTATGACGGCAACAGGCAGATTTTGGCAGGTAAAGACCCGAATATCGGCGTTCTGAGGGCTCTTTTTAGCTCATTTGCAGACGCTCCCGGTGGACTTAAAGAAGAATTACGTGAAATACGCATCTCTGGCGGCCTAGAATACACCTTTTATCAGCAATTTAGCCTCCGTGGAGGGGTCAGTATTGAAAATGTTACAAAGGGGAACAGAAATTTCCTTGGATTTGGGGTGGGATATTCCGGGATAATCAATGATCAGGCTTGGGGAATGGATTTTCATTACCTAGTACCGCTTAAAACAGTGACCGGTGTTTCACCTTATCACAATAGTTGGGGCGTTAGTTTAAGAATAGCAATTAGAAATTTAGAAGATTAGCAAGAATTGATTTTCGTGAAACGAAGATGGAGAAATTATCAAACTTAATTATAGTAGGCTATTTTTTGTGAGAGAACTACCCTACCGAAATAGAGAATGCACTACGATGATAACTACTATTCCTGCGCAAATTACTTGTAAATGAATCACAAAATCCATATCTATATGTTGTAGAAAAGGAATTGCCTTTTTCTTACGCGAGCAATTAAAATACCTCCTAAATCAAAAGGCCAAAAAACCTCAGGCAATGTTTGGGTAAGCTCAAGATTCCTTGAAATAATTATTGCACTATTAATAACGGCTTCTGATTGAATACTTATAATGCGGAAGTGTCCACAAAGCATTCCGAAAAAAATCAGAAGATTGACTTTTATGGACAGATTGAAAGACACTAATTATTTTTAATAAGATTGGCTGCTTCTTTTTTTATCTCAAGTGATATTGGATTGTCTATTTTTATTGGCTGATTAATAATTTGGAGAGCATGCCTTTTTGCCAATATTGTATCACCGAATTGCAAAGAAACAACCATAAGATTATAAATTGGAATAAAGCGTGAAGGAATAATAAGATGGGCCTTCATAAAGTATATATACGCACTATCGTAATTTTCAAGCTGCATATGAACATTGCCTAAAAGAAAATTTTTTTGAAACTGATTAAAATATTTCTTAGAACTATGAATAAGGCTCAAATTCATAGCAAGCTTCTCTTCATCAATTAAAAATATACTATAATCATATAGAAAATACTGGTCTTGACCCAAATCTTTGAATAAATCTATATAAATATTTTCTTTTTCGTTAGATGCATTAATAGGAAGTGCTTTCAATAATTGCCACTTATTTTTAACCACGCTTTTTTGATAATAAAAAATAAAACATAAAAAAATGGTTAAAACAAAACCAATCTTAACAATTATAAGATGATTTGAGCCACATTTAATTAATGAAATGATTAAATGGTTAAATATAAGAATTAACACTACCCATATGCTGTGAAGTGAATATGAAAACATTGAAAAAGTAATTATTATTAAATTTGAAAGACTACAAATTCTAAGTAAAAAATTTGTTTTGAATAACAAATTTTTAATGTTAAATATCGAAATCAGTAAAAAAATAACTATTGAAAGAAACCCATACTCAACAAAAAAATGTAATGCTTCATTGTAGGCAAATGACGGAGAATCGGCTAATTTGTGAAAGCAACTATATTCTCTATGCGATTCGAAATATGATATTTGCCAGTTTGCGTATTCAATCTTAAAAGTATCATGTCCAAATCCGAAAACAGGAATTTTTAAAAAATTAACGACAATGTTCCTCCAAATGAACAGTCTCCCAGCTATCGAATCAGAATTTATATATATTAATACAGCAATAAAAAGAAATATAATTGCATATTTATTAATAACTTTTATCTTAATTTTTATATCGTAAAAATAAAAAAAAACTAGAAATGTTATAAAAAATAATGTTCTACTTTCTATTACAAAAGCCATTAAAATAAGAACAATAGTAATAACTAATTTAAGATTTTTACCGTGAATTAAAAAAAATTAGGGATACAGGCTTGCTAATATACAAGCTTGCATCCCTTCTAAGATTAAATCAAAAGTCATTTATTAATTAAATCGAAAAGTTGTTTTAAATTAGATTGATAGAGGGGTTGAATTTCCCTCGCTTTTAACAACTTGTCCAAAACTACTTTTTTATCCTCACTTAGAAATGAAATTGAATTATTTTTTTTCTTGACTACTGGAGTATTGTAATATCTATACAAAAGTTCTTTTTTATAAAGTAATGTTTGTGTCAAAGAATTTGAATTATAAGCAGAATAACAGGTTAAGGAATCACTTTTAGGTATAATGATATTCAATTGATGAAAGTTAACATTCGGGTTTAATTTTAATTCTACTATTTCATAATCAAATAATTTTTTTACTATTACCAAGTTTTGAGGCGAAAAGCTTCTCGGCAGAGAAATATTAAACAAGCCACTTGTGTCCGAACTTAAGAGATATGTTCCATTTATTATAATAGAAGCTTGTTGAATATTATTGTTTGCTTGGTCTTTTATTCGACCATTAATAAATATAGAATCAAACGGTGACTTTGTCTCGGCCACATATTGAAAAGTCACATTTTGCAAGATTGGTAATAATTCATCATTGAAAGTAAATTTTATCATGGTGTCTTTTTCAAGCATCCATTTACCATTGCCTATATATTTAGCATTATTGCCTTCAAATTTTATAAAAATAAAAGTTGAGTCATGCTTCAAAACCCAATATCCTTCAATGCTTGAAGTGATTCCACTTTGATAAACCCCAAATTTCACATTACTCTTTTGGCATTCGGCTTTAGTAAAAAAGAAAAGGGTTAATGAAAAAAACAAAAATTTTATGTTCATGTGAGATATTTTTACTTACAAGGTTTCCCTTTTGCGGGAACCTCGTCTTTAGTATTAAGCCCCTTGTTCCCTCTTGGGTCTTTTTCTGCATTTACCCTATCTACTATTCTTTCTTGAACATTCTGAGCTAACTTGTTAAACGCCTTGCTATCCATTGTTCCTGACCAAGCTAAATCTTTACAATATTCAAGATCGATACCTTCTATCTTTCGTGCTTTAGCAAATTCAAAAAGTGCTTCAGCAATCATATTTATATATCTATTTACCATATCTTGATGTTGTGTCGCATCAGCATTATTTACTATATAGGCAAGGCTGCTATCCAGTGATGTGAATTCAGAAGTAAATAAATAACCATACTTAGTGGTTAGTTCCTGTTGCAAGGACAAATTACCATTTTTTACGGCCTCTCGAAACCAAGACATAAGTTGACAATGAAATCCCTCATGAATGATAGTCGTTGCTAATGCCAAATCAGTCGCATCACTAAAATATTTATTAATAGAGACATTGAAGTCGCTTGTTGAGGTATTTGGGGCAGTCGCTCCTCCTTTTAGTGCGCCTAAATTCTTCATTTTTAGTGTCATGCTAAAATTCGCATCCGAATTAAAGAAACTTCTTATTAATTTAGGTAGTTTTTCATCTATAGAGGACAAGGTACTAAGAGCATCTGATACACAGGGGTTATCAGTGCTATCTTTCACTTTTTCATCTAGCCACTGCTTGTCAATTAGCTCTTGTGAAACTTTATTGATAGTATTTGGGTCAAAGTAATCAACAGGGTTTTCAGAACCACATCCTGTATATTCACATGGGTTTGAACCACCGCCGTCCCATAAAAATGAAGTAGAATAGCCTAGATTGTTCATTAATGTAACCCAAAAAAACCCCCAATTAGGTGCAGGCCTAAAAGCAGTAACTGTAACGCCAGGAAGTGTTGTGGAATTGACTCTTGACCCCAATTGCTGATTCGTATTGTAATCGAGAGTTCGATTGTTATCATATTTCACTTTGATATTTCTTTGAGCTGATCCATTTACATATGTAGCTCCCCGGACAAATCCTTTTATTAGATCCCATGCACATATTTGACCACTAAAAGATTTCAAATCAATATCGCCTTTATTTTTTTTAACATGGCTAATATCAGGAAAAATTTCGAAAATTGTTGAATAAAATCCTTTCCCGTTTTTCCAAGGATAGAGATATAAAACTTGCCTCCCTGTATATTCAGGAGTTTGATTTAAATATGTGATGGGAATCGTAATCACATTATAGCCATTTTTGAATGTAAAATTTGAGGCCTTCTCCCAATGATATATAATATTATCAAACATTGGGTTGACTTGATTAGTTGTGATAAACTTCTCCATCCAAGTTTTAGCATTATCTATTTGAACTTTTCCCTTATCAAAAAATTGAGACTCTCTTCGGCAAGCAAAAAAGAACAATGTAGTAATAAAAAGAATTAACAATATTAAATTTTTAGTGATGTTGTTTTGCTTTGATCCCAAAAACAATAAAAACATCGTTCTTGATTTAGATAATTTTTCTTTCATAAATACTTTTTAATTGAGCAAGGAATTAAGTACCATATATTTTAGTGGAGTTATTCCCCCCCTCTCATAAATAAAAGAGGGTTTTTCCTGTTTTTTTCACTTTTTGGAATGATTTATTCTTCCCTGCAATAAATATTTTCTTATCATTAGATGGATTGTTTTAAGATTTTTAAACCTATCATTTCGCAAAGCATACTTTATTACAAGCATAACAACCTGACTATCAATTATTTGTGCCTATAATTATTCATATGTTAAGTAGAACGTGTTGTTATTATATATTTTTAGATGTGAATGGGTTTCAAAATTCAATTTTTCTATAAACTAATTGGAGATACTACCCATTAGGGCTACTTTGATATGCCAATCACCATACCTTTCCCAATACTATTATTCTACCGGATTCTTCAGAACATTCTGCTTCCAAGCTGCAAATACCTTTTTGATAGAATCTGGAAACACATTCGACAGGTGCTCGATTTCTCGAATGGTTTGACCAAACCTTCGGTCATCAGTAAAATAAGTCGTCTTCACAATCGGACAGCCTATTGCAATTCCTATCACCGGGTCATATTGAAATCTGGTACCCTTCCTGTCACAACAAGCAAAGGCTTCGACAAATGTTCTGAACCCATTATTATTCTGTATAAATGTATACTTTTTGGTTGGAACCCCTCTTAATGTAGTATCGCATATAAATCTTAGGCTGTCAATTGTAAGGGTACTTTTTCTTTTACTTTGGAAGAAAGACCACCCTCCCAACCGCCTTTCAACATTGTCTGCTTTTGCATATTTTGCTGCAATTGCCGCAGTATCTGATAGATTTTGGTATTCGTATATCCAATTCTTTCGCATGTCGATAAACTTATATTTCAATGTTCTTACGAAAGTAGTATCTATCGATTCTGTTTGCATGTCTGTAATAATACAAACCTGAGTAATGCCAACGCTATCCTGGTACCAAAGGTCTTCTGACATATCAAAATCTAGCTTTGCTTCATTTTTAAAAACATTGTATGCAGTAAAGTGGTTTCTTAGACATTCCTCTGGCATATTTGATTCTTGGGATTTACAAGAGATCAATAAGAGCAATGGGTATAGAATTAAGAGAAGAATGTTCATTGTGTAAAAATACTATCTTATTACTTCTTTAACAGTCCAACTTTTAGTACCCTCTCTGAAGTTAGGCTTAGGGTCGTCATATCGTAAAAAGTAATAATTAACTTTAGTGTGTGTTGTTGCTGCGTCACCGCCATAAGTCACAGTCCCCTGACTACTTATTAAATCTACAAACAAGTCTTTTGGGGCTGAATTACTTGTACTAATGCCGTCCCAATGCATCCCAGTGATAGCCCATTCATCCTCAACGGTAAATCTTACAAATTGGTAAACACAAAATCCATTTGGGGCTTCAGTGGATTCGGATTCTACTATAACCTGCCAATTTTTTGTATACATCCTTGCTATTGGAAGAGGTAGCCCACCTCCTGCTGATTCATTAATCCAACTGCAAAGGCTTACATAAGATTCGTCGAACCAAGAAGGGCAAGTAGTGCCCAAATAAACTTCAT